>ERZ773269.1640-NODE-1640-length-19960-cov-23.002864_pt1 | contig 19960 bp, 10 predicted proteins | sample MGYA00511958_ERZ773269 | MGnify/ENA primary metagenome ERZ773269 (study PRJEB29015, sample SAMEA2737761) | human gut metagenome | biome: human gut; feature: human-associated habitat; material: faeces | place: China | collected 2012 ... | reverse complement strand
TGGAGCTTTCGGTGCGGTATCTGCCGGGGCGCTTTCTGCCGGATAAGGCCATCGACCTTGTGGACGAAGCCTGTGCGGCGGCACGCATCCGGGCCGAGCAGGCAAAGCAGTCAAAGCCCACGCTGATGCCGGACGATATTGCCCATGTGGTGGCGCAGGCCAGCGGTGTGCCGGTGGAGCGGGTAGGTGAGCAGGAGCGGGAACGGCTGGACAAGCTGGAAGAACGTCTCAACGCCGAGATCGTGGGCCAGAGCCGGGCTGTGGCTGCGGTGGCAGGTGCCATCCGGCGCAGCCGCACCGGTCTTGGCGAGCCGGGCCGGCCCATGGGTGCCATGCTGTTTCTTGGCCCCACGGGAGTGGGCAAAACGGCTCTTGCCCGGGCGCTGGCGGTCAGCTGGTTCGGCAGCGAAAAAGCCCTGCTCAAATTTGATATGTCGGAGTATCAGGAGCAGCACACCGCTGCCCGGCTGCTGGGTGCGCCGCCGGGCTATCTGGGCCATGACGAGGGCGGACAGCTGACCGAAGCAGTGCGCCGCCGCCCTTACAGTGTGGTGCTGTTTGACGAGATCGAAAAGGCACACCCGGATATTCAGAACATCCTTTTGCAGATACTGGAAGATGGCCAGCTGACCGATGCCATGGGCCGCAAGGCGGATTTCCGCAACACCATCGTACTGCTCACCTCAAACCTCGGCGCACGTTTTTTGGCGGGTCAGAGCACGCCGCTGGGCTTTGCGGCGGGCAGCGAAGCCGTGTTTGAAAAGCAGTCTGCGCAGGCCATTGAGGAGGCAAAAAAGTGGTTCCGGCCAGAACTGGCAGGCCGTCTGGACGAGATGATCGTATTCCGTCCGCTGGCCGACGACAGCCTGTGCGCCATTGCCGAAAAAATGCTGTGCCAGCTGGAGCAGCGTGCCGCCCGCAGCGGCTACCAGCTGCATCACACACCGCGGGTAGGGCAGGCGCTGGCAGCAAAGGCCCGCTCTGCCTACGGGGCCAGAGAACTGCGCCGCGCAGTGGACAGGGCAGTGGAGCAGGCACTTGCGGATCAGATCGCATCCGGCACGGCCTGCGTGGGCCAGCACTGGACAGCGGACTGCTCGGCGGATGGTGCTATCGTCCTGCGGGAGGACGAAACCGCAACACTGTAAAGCATCTGAAGCTCAAAAGGACCGCCCCGAGTTACAAGACCCGGGGCGGTCATGTTTTGTCTGCAGGGGGCGGGCGGAAGCGATTCACGCAGCTTTTAGCGCGATTCACGCAGGTTTTGTTCCATTTTTTGCAAAAATATGGTATGCTTCCCTCAAAGCATACCCCCCCCCGTAAATAAAACGAAACAAAAAGGAGAAAACTGTATGAAATTGCACAAGCTTATCCAGCGCGCTTCGGCGGCGGCTGTGGCCTCGGCCATGATACTGTCGGTGACACTGCCAACATTGGCTGCGGCCCCGGACGGAACGGGCAATGCCGCTGTGGCAGATATGGTAAGTTTGACGAACGGTACTGCCGCTTTGAGCGAGGAAGATGAAGGGCAAGATACCGGGATCACCGTCAACGGCCAGAGTGTGCTTGTCAACAGTACCGAGGTCAATAATATCCGGATTCAATATACAAGCGGCACGGATGTCAGCACCCTGACGATCCTGCAGGCAGTTGCCGGCGATCTGACGATCAATATCCCCACCGCTGCGGGCGATGTTGATGTAGTGATGGAAACAGAAAGCGGTGCAGCTGTCGGCGGAAACCTGACCGTGGTCGGTGCACACAACGTGACCATAACCGGTGAAACCATGGCGGCAAATCAAGCAGATATTGGCGATATCAGCGGTGATCTGACCCTGATCGCAACGGGTAAGGGTGGCAAGGCGATCCGTGATCGGATATCGGTCTGCGTTTCTTCTAGTAGTGGCGAAAAGGCGATTTATGTCGGCAGCAACAGAGAAACGGAACAGTTTGAAAACCGTATCCATCCTTGCGTATGGCGCAGTTGGTATCCTTCGGAAGCTTATATCAGCGTCCGGAAAGCACCTGCCTACCCGGTAACAGTGCATGGAGGAAAACTCAGTAACTCTGAGAATAACACGACCTTTTACAAAGGTGAAACTGTATGGGTGAAAACCTCCCGGCCAGAAAAGGGTTTGAAATTCAACCACTGGCTTTTTCCGGCTGACGTAGAAACTACCAATGACCCGACAGGAACGGCCTTTCGCTTTACCATGCCAGACCATGCGGTGGAAGTGACGGCAAATTGGGAACTTTACACCGGCAGCGAACCGACGGTGTTCTGGGAAAATTACACCTATAGCGGTGTGCTTACCCCGGATAATACTCCGCAGAATCCGGCTGACATGTCAAGAATGGCCGGTTCCTATGACTCTGCAAGCAAGACATACACGGTCGATCTTAAGGGCGATCTTGAGATTCAGGTGGATTTCAAAGGCAACGAAAATCCGAACATCAAGGTCAAAGGTGAACTGGGAAATTCCGTCCATATTTCCGGTGCAAACAATGTAAGCGTCGATATTGATTCCCAGAATAAGGAAACAAATCTGAATGTGGATTGCGCCGGTACGCTGAGGCTGAAAAATAATACCGGGAAATCTTCTCTGGAACTAAAACTGACCTATAAGCAGGCCGAAGGCGTGGGCTACACTGTGGTGCTGGACGGCGAAAAACTGGAAGAAGCGCCTGCTTATGAAAATGCCACCGTAAGCCTGAACGAGAGCCTGACCATCATCCCGGACATCTCGGACCCCATCCCGGATGATTCCGGTGCGGGCGGCGACAGCTCCGATGCCGCAGGGGCTCTTGTGGCAACAGCTGTTGCGGGTGCTGCTGTCTTTGGCGGCTACACCATCATCACGGAACTGATGCTGCAGGATCTTCTGCCCGAGGGCGCGGCGATCCCCAAAAATCAGGCCCAGCTGGCAAAACTGGTCTGGCAGACGGCGGGCTTTCCGGAACCGGAAAATGCTTCTGCCTTTGCCAATATGACGGACCCCGAAACAGCCAAAGCTGCACAGTGGTGCGTGGAGCAGGGCTATTTGGATGCGGATTTCGATCCCGACAGATGGACCCCGAAATTCAAGGTCATCCAGACATGGAATAAGGCATTCCCCAAACAGTAAACATCCCCCCGAAGGGAGCGGAGCCATCCGCTCCCTTTTTGTGCGTACGGGGCAGGGACATTGTGAGATTGGCTCTTGCATCCTTTTGGTTTTCTGTTATCATAGAAGCAACAGAATTGCAGGAGGAAGTCCATGCGCACATTATTTCTTTTGAACCCAACTGCCGGTAAGGCCGATTGCACCCGTACGCTGCCGCAGCAGATCAATGCTGCCGCCGCGCGTGCAGGGCTTGCGCCGGAAGAATATACCATTCAGGTCACAAATCACGCCGGTCATGCCCGGGAGCTGGCCAATGCCGCTGCGCAGCAGGCCCGGCAGAGCGGGGAAGAACTGCGGGTCTTCACTGCCGGCGGCGACGGCACCTTCAACGAAGCGCTCACCGGGATCTATGGCTATGCAAATGCAGCCGTGGGCTGTCTGCCCTTTGGCAGCGGCAACGATTTTCTGCGCACCTTTGGTACAAAGGAAGAGTTTCTGGATCTGGATGCCCAGCTGGCCGGTGGGCCGGTGAGCATCGATCTGATGCAGACCAGCCTTGGCCTTTCGGCCACCATCTGCGCTGCCGGTCTGGATGCGCAGGTTGCCTACGGCATCCCGAAGTTCCGGCGCATCCCGCTGTGCGGCGGCGAGATGGCCTATGTGCTTTCCATTGTGGAACAGCTGTGCGGACACATCGGCCGCAGGGTGGAGTACACCATCGATGGTGAAACGCTGGATGTGGACTGCCTGATGTGTGCCATCTGCAATGGCCGCACCTATGGCGGCGGTTTCTGCGCAGCGCCGGAAGCACAGCCCGACGATGGCTGGCTGGATGTATATATCATCCGCAAGGTGAGCCGCGTGACCATTGCAAAGCTGCTGGGAATGTACAAGAGCGGCAAGCATTTCCAGAACGGTCAGCTCGTCAGGGCTGCAGAGCCGTACTTCATTTACCGCCGTGCAAAGCAGGTGAGCCTGCGCGCTGCGGATGGCCGCGGGCCGATCGTTGCCACGGCAGACGGTGAATGCGCACCCAAGGAGCAAATCACTGTACAGGTACAGCCGCTGGCAGGGCGCATCCTTCTGCCAAAGCCTGCTTTTGAGCGCTTTGCAGCGCAGAGGACGGCACAGAGTGCAGACCGAACATGAAAAACCAGAAGAAGAGACAGCTTTTTTTGTCCAAGAAGAAAGCTGTCTCTTTTTCGCTGTACGGCTGATTTTTTCATCTGTCATAAATTCTTAACAAAAAGAAGCAAAAAAGGTCTTGATTTTTCGGGTCAAGATGAGTACAATACAATTAGCACTCAGAGAAATGGAGTGCTAAAGAACCAAAGAGCCGACACGAGGCCCTTTGGACACAGCAAAGTTTTAAATTATATTTTTACTATAGGAGGGCAAGAACTATGAAGATCATTCCTCTTGCAGACCGTGTTGTCATTAAGGCTGTTGAGGTTGAGGAGACCACCAAGGGCGGTCTGATCCTGACCGGCAGTGCTAAGGAAAAGCCCCAGGTGGCTGAGGTCATCGCTGTCGGCCCCGGCGGCGTTGTGGACGGCAAGGAAGTCAAGATGACTGTGAAGGTCGGCGACAAGGTCCTCACCAGCAAGTACTCCGGTACCGAGGTCAAGGTGGACGGCGAAGAGTGCACCATCGTCCGTCAGGGCGATATTCTGGCAGTCGTTGAGGACTGAGCGGTTTCCCCTCTGATATTTGAAAATTGAGCTTTAAAGGAGCGATTTGATTATGGCTAAGCAGATCAAGCAGGGCGAGGATGCCCGCAAGGCACTGTGTGCCGGTATCGATACCCTGGCAAACACCGTTAAGATCACCCTGGGCCCCAAGGGCCGCAATGTGGTGCTGAGCAAAAAGTTCGGTGCACCGGTCATCACCAACGATGGCGTGACCATTGCCAAGGAGATCGAGCTGAAGGACGAGTTCGAGAACATGGGCGCACAGCTGGTGCGTGAAGTCGCTACCAAGACCAACGACGCAGCAGGCGACGGCACCACCACCGCAACCGTTCTGGCACAGGCCATGGTCACCGAGGGCATGAAGAATGTCACCGCCGGTGCAAACCCCATGGATATCCGCCGCGGCATGAGCAAGGCTGTTGCCAAGGCTGTTGAGACCATCAAGGCTCACAGCCAGAAGGTGAAGGACAGCAACGATATCGCCCGCGTCGGCACTATTTCTGCAGGCGACCCCGAGATCGGCCGTCTGATCGCCGAGGCTATGGAGAAGGTCACCTCCGATGGCGTTATCACCATTGAGGAGAACAAGACCACCGCTGAGACCTACAACGAGATCGTGGAAGGCATGCAGTTCGACCGCGGCTACCTCACCCCGTATATGGTCACCGATACCGACAAGATGGTGGCTGATCTGGACAACGCCGCTATCCTGATCACCGATAAGAAGATCAGCGTGATTCAGGATCTGGTCCCTCTGCTGGAGCAGGTGATGCAGAACGGTCTGAAACTGCTGATCGTGGCTGAGGACATTGAGGGCGAGGCTCTGTCCACTCTGATCGTCAACCGCCTGCGCGGCACCCTGAACGTCTGCGCTGTCAAGGCTCCCGGCTTTGGCGACCGCCGCAAGGAAATGCTGCAGGATATCGCAACCCTGACCGGCGGCACCGTGATCTCCTCCGATCTGGGCTATGAGCTGAAGGATGCTACCGTCCAGATGCTGGGCCATGCCCGTCAGGTGAAGGTCTCCAAGGAGAACACCACCATCGTTGGCGGTGCAGGCGATAAGGATGCCATCGCAGCCCGCATTGCTCAGATCCGCAGCCAGATCGAGGCCGCTACCAGCGATTTCGATCGTGAAAAGCTGCAGGAGCGTCTGGCAAAGCTGGCTGGCGGCGTGGCCGTCATCAAGGTCGGCGCTGCTACCGAAGTTGAGATGAAGGACAAGAAGCTGCGCATCGAGGATGCTCTGAACGCAACCAAGGCTGCTGTTCAGGAAGGCGTTGTTGCCGGCGGCGGCACTGCTCCTATCAATGCGATCCCCGCTGTGCGCGAGCTGTGCGACACGCTGGAAGGCGACGAGCGCACCGGTGCCAAGATCGTTCTGAAGGCTCTGGAAGCTCCTCTGCGCCAGATCGCTAAGAATGCCGGCCTGGAAGGCAGTGTCATCATCGACAAGATCATCTCTGCCAACAAGCCCAACTACGGCTTTGATGCTCAGAACGAGGTCTTTGTGGACGATATGATCGCTGCTGGCATCGTTGACCCCACCAAGGTCACCCGTTCCGCTCTGGAGAACGCAGCCTCCGTCGCTGAGATGGTGCTGACCACCGAAAGCCTGGTCGCTGATCTGCCGGAACCCCCTGCTGCACCCGCTGCTGCAGGCGGTGACATGGGCGGTATGGGCGGCATGTACTAATAACAGCCTAAAAACCGCATGAATCCTTGATTTTTGGAGCGCGCAAAAGCGGATTTACGCCAAACTTACGCCACTTACGCCAAAAATCAAAGCGCACTATAGGGTAACAAAATCGGCACTCGCTGAAAAGCGGGTGCCGATTTTTGTGTCACGAAAAGCTGATGGATGCTGCACGCTACACACCGCCAGCTTTTTCGTTTACAGGGGAAAAAGCGGGTGGTATAATAGAAATAAAGTTTTGTAAGAGCGCCTTCATAGTCAAGGCTATAAAAGAATGCGGATAAGCATAAAACCGGTGGATGATATGAAAATTCTGGATAACATCACCAATACCGTTCGAGATGATCTGCGGGTGGAAATCAAAAAAGGCAGTAGGGTGTCTATTGCGGCAGTCTGCTTTTCGATGTATGCCTATAAAGAGCTGAAGAAGCAGCTGGAGACCATAGACGAGTTCAAATTTATCTTTACGTCGCCCACTTTTGTGAAAGAAAAGGCTGAAAAGCAGAAGCGGGAGTTCTACATTCCCCGCATTTCCCGTGAAACGAGCCTTTACGGTACAGAGTTTGAAATCAAACTGCGCAATGAGATGACCCAGAGAGCCATCGCAAAGGAATGCGCAGACTGGATCAGAAGAAAGGCTACGTTCAAATCGAACACCACTGGCGAAAATATGGCTGGCTTTATGACTGTGGATTCCGGTGCAGCACAGACCGCCTATATGCCGATTGGCGGCTTTACAACGGTCGATATTGGCTGTGAGCGTGGAAATAACAGCTACAACATGGTCAACTGCATGGAGGCTCCGTTCGCACAGCAGTACATGAAGCTGTTCGATTCTCTTTGGAACGACCAGGACAAAATGCGGGATGTCACAGATGTAGTACTGGAGAATATCAGCACGGCTTATGCTGAAAATTCCCCGGAGTTCATTTACTTTATGACGCTGTATCATGTGTTCAGCGAGTTTTTGGACGACATCTCGGAAGACGAACTGCCGAATGAGGCAACCGGATTCAAGCAGAGCAAAATCTGGAGTCTGCTGTACGACTTCCAGAAGGATGCGGTGCTTGCCATCATCAATAAGCTGGAAAAGTACAACGGCTGCATCCTTGCGGACAGTGTTGGCCTTGGCAAGACCTTTACCGCACTGGCTGTCGTAAAGTATTATGAGAATCGAAACAAGTCGGTTCTTGTGCTGTGCCCCAAAAAGCTGGCAGAGAACTGGAATACCTACAAGGACAACTATGTGAACAACCCGATTGCATCGGATCGGCTGAACTATGACGTCCTGTTCCACACAGACCTGTCCAGAAGCAGCGGAAAATCGAATGGCCTCGATCTGGATCGCCTGAACTGGGGCAACTACGATCTGGTCGTCATTGATGAATCCCACAACTTCCGCAACGGCATCGGTACGCACAGCAAGACGCAGGACAACCGCTACCAGCGTCTGATGGACAAGGTGATCCGTGCCGGAGTTAAGACCAAGGTGCTGATGCTTTCGGCAACACCTGTCAACAACCGCTTTGTGGATTTGAAAAATCAGCTGGCCCTTGCCTATGAGGGAAACTCCGAGTATTTGGATGAGAGGCTGAACACCTCAAAGAGCATTGAGGACATCTTCAAACAGGCGCAGAAAGCCTTTAACGCATGGAGCAAGCTGAAACCAGAAGAGAGAACCACGGATGCGCTGCTGCGGACACTGGACTTCGACTTCTTCGAGCTGCTGGACAGTGTGACCATCGCACGTTCCCGTAAGCACATCGAGAAGTACTATAACACAAACGCTATTGGAAAGTTCCCGGAGCGATTGAAGCCGATCTCTGTCCGTCCATGCCTGACAGATCTGAATAATGCCATCAACTACAACGAGATTTACGAGCAGCTGATACAGTTGCGCCTGTGCGTCTATATGCCCTCCAACTATATCTTCGCAAGTAAGATCCAAAAGTATCAGGAGCTAACGCACAATAAGGGCGAGAATCTGACCCAGAGAGGCCGTGAGCAGGGCATTTGCAGGTTGATGAGTATTAACCTGCTGAAACGGCTGGAAAGCTCTGTACACTCGTTCCAGCTGACCCTGACGCGCATCAAGAAGCTGATTGATGGTACGATTCAGTCCATCGACCAGTTTGAACGCTCCGGCCACGCCGAGTTGGATATGTACGACATGGCCGGAGACGATTTTGACATGGACGATGAAAACACTGACTTTTTCACCGTCGGCAAAAAAATCAAAATCGACCTTGCAGATATGGATTGGAAGAGTTGGCGCGATGAACTTCGAAAAGATGCAGAAATTCTGGAGCTGTTGACCTTTATGGTGGCAGATATCACACCGCAGCACGACACAAAGCTGCAAGAGCTGTTCAAGCTGCTGTCTGAAAAAATTGAGCATCCGATCAATGCCGGCAACAAGAAAGTGCTGATTTTTTCTGCATTTTCGGATACTGCAGAGTACCTCTTTGACAATGTGAGTACATTCGTAAAGCAGAAGTATGGGCTAGATACCGCTGTCATTACCGGATCGATTGATGGGCGAACCACGATCAAGGGCTTCAAGGCAACACTCAACAATGTACTGACCTGTTTTTCTCCGCTCTCCAAAGACCGGGATGTTCTGATGCCCGGTAGTACCACGGAGATTGATGTGCTGATTGCGACAGACTGCATTTCCGAAGGCCAGAACTTGCAGGACTGCGATTATCTGATCAACTATGACATTCACTGGAACCCGGTACGCATCATCCAGCGTTTTGGACGAATCGACCGTATCGGCAGCAGAAACCAGTACATCCAGCTTGTGAACTTCTGGCCTGATCTGACGCTGGACGATTACATCAACCTGAAATCCCGGGTGGAGACCCGCATGAAAATCACCGTTATGACCTCCACCGGCGATGATGACCTTATCAACCCCGAAGAAAAGGGCGATTTGGAGTACCGCAAGGCGCAGCTGAAACGCTTGCAGGAAGAGGTCGTTGACATCGAGGATATGTCGGACGGAATCTCCATTATGGATCTGGGACTGAATGAGTTCAGGCTCGACCTGCTGGATTACATCAAACACAACGGTGATCTGGACAAGAAGCCCCGTGGACTTCATGCGGTGGTTCCAGCTACGGATGAATTGCCGGAGGGCGTGATCTTCGTTCTGAAAAACATCAATAACAGCGTCAATGTGGACAATCGGAACCGCATCCATCCGTTCTACATGGTTTACATCGGCATGGATGGGCAGATCATCTGCGACTACCTGAACCCCAAAAAGATGTTGGACGATATCCGGCTGCTGTGCCGTGGAAAGTCTGAGCCGATCAAAGAGGTGTACGAACGCTTCAATCGGGAAACAGACGACGGAAAGGACATGGCAGAAATGTCCGAATTGCTGAGTGAAGCCATTGATTCGATCATTGATGTCAAAGAAGAAAACGACATCGACAGTCTGTTCTCTGCGGGCGGAACAACAGCATTGCTCAGTCAGGTGTCCGGGCTGGATGACTTTGAGTTGATTTGCTTTCTTGTTGTGAAATGAACGCATAGAGGTGAAAAACGTGCTTTGCTTGCCTGTATCTACCGAGTTCAATAAACGCATCCCGAAGCAGAAGTTCTATGAGAACATCGCTGTCACTCCGGCTATGAAGAAGGCCTTTGTCGAGCAGATCAAAATCATCTACTGGCGCAATAAGATTGCTGCCACCACCCTGAATCTGGCTGCTGGTGGGCAAGTGACGGAGATCGAGGTGTTCGAGGTACGGCTGTCTGCCCCGGAGCTGGACGAAAGTGTGCTGCGCCAGATCGACCGGGAAATTCCGTATCACATCCTCTTTTTGCTGGAATACGAGGGCAAGTATCGTGCTGTCATCGGCTACAAGGAGGTTGTGGTGGGCAAGACGGCCTTTAGGGTAGACCGCTATTATTCTACGGACTGGATGGACGAAGACGACCTGCCGGTGCATCTGGAAGGGCTTACGCTGGATGCCGTATACGAGAACTTTGTCCGTCAGATCGCAGGTGATGCGCTTGGCACAGGAGAAAGTGCGTCCCTGAAAGACAGTGTAGAGCAGCAGAAGCAACGAGAGCAGCTGGAAAAACAGATTGCGGCACTGGAAGCCAAAATCCGTAAGGAAAAGCAACCAAGGAAAAAATTTGAGATGGTTCAAAAAGCTAAAATGTTAAAAGAAAGGCTGAAACATGTCTAATTCTATGATTTCAAAGCATAGTAAATCGGCTTTTGACGAGTCTGAATCTATCACAATTCTAAAAGGTCTTTTGGAATCAACGCGTGAAATTAAAACTTTTTTCGGCGAAAATGATCGAACACCTAATTATGATGGAACGTTTGAGCTTGTAAACAATGAATGTGAACCTGTCAAACAATTTATCGTCCAAATAAAAAAGGTTGACAAATTGGTACGCAACACAAAAGGAAAAAATATTGGGAAATATGATTATTCACTCAAAACAAATTTCTTGCAGTATGTTAAAGACAAGGTGACGGAATGTCCGGCAATTTACTTTGTAATAGACCTTTCAACGAAAAAAGTCTTTTGGATATATCTTTCGGATAAGATGCTGATGCAGTTGAATTTTGAAGGGAAGAAGACGGTTAAATATCATTTTTCGGAGACCGAATCTATATCTGATATCAACTCTTTCATTTTAGAAATGAGGCATATCGCTCAAGAACGCAATCGACTTTTTGTATATAAAACATCTCAGCAGATTTCGGAACTTCAAGATGCTGTGGATTACCTTAACCAGCACTTGAATGGCGATTTGAAGAAGATAAAGGAACGTGTTTTTCCGGATTTGTGGAGGATTGGCATTAAGTATAGCTCGAACCGTGATATTCAGGTTAATGATAGAACGATTCAAGTTGCTGGGTGTGTTGCGTTGTATCCTCAAATGCGTGGAAATCTTGACACAGGAGTGCACGAATATGACTGGAATATAAAAGAAAATATGTTTACACATTTTTCTTTTATATCTGAAACCGATTTGAAGAAATATAGTAAAAACACACTGCATGAAATTATTCAAAACTATTTTAGAATCGGAATACAGAACGACTGCTTACCGACACTTGTGCTGTTAGAACAGGTGGAGGACTTTATTGAAAAAAGCAACTGTTTCTTTGAAAAATCAAAATCGAATATATACTTGCCATCGAATATTTGCCGTAGATTCGTTTTATTGCATAATTACATGTGCTTTGTCCTCTCAGGATATGCATCTTCAGATAAGGAAATTGCATATGTAAAACGGACAAATGAAATCCTCTCTCATGGAAGAAAAAATTTCTACGATATCTTTGAGTGCGCACGTTCATGTCCGGAAGATTTCAAAAAATATTGTGCTTCTGGAAGGGATGATGAAAACCGTTTTCGAGGAAGTATGCTTGAGCTTTTGACAGATGAAAGTGTACGGTGGCTTTTGGCAATTCTTGAACTTGAAAAACGGAAGGTGCAAGAGATTGCTCCTGTTTGGAGATATCATTGGTACGATATGGTTCAACTCAATAAACCTGATTATATTTCCAGATGCAATGATATATGCGGAAAACTGTTTTCTAAGTTGCCTGATTTGTACGAAGAAACGTATCATAATATCTTTGACACAAATAAATATCTTCTTCAAAATAGATATGTTTATAAGCTGATTTGTGACAGCCTCGATAATTCAAAATATTTAGGGATAGAGTCTCAATGCTATCAGGCAAAAAAATTCAGTATACAGATGGAACCGTCTCTTACGTTGGATTTCCCAAATGGGGATATCCCAGAGGGACTTATGTCGGCAACTGGAAGCATGTCGATAGGAATGTTTGTACAGAAGCGAAAACTATACTACGATTCAATTTGTTGTCTCCTTTATCGTGGCATCTGCAAAGGATTGGAATTTAAGGAAGAAGATTTACCACTATATAAACATGAAAACATTAAATTTTATTTATAAAAATGAGAGGATAACTGATGGAAACTCTAAAAATGCACAGCCTTGACGGTGTACAGCGCAACATTGAGCTGATCGGCAAGCTGTTCCCCAATGCAATTACCGAGGTGAAACGCAACGGCAAGGTAGAACACGCCATTGATTTTGACGTTCTGCGGCAGGAACTTTCCGACTCCATCGTGGAGGGCCGGGAAGAGCGCTACCAATTTACATGGCCGGATAAGAAAAAGGCAATGCTGGCAGCAAATGCGCCCATCACGGCAACCCTGCGCCCGGTGGTGACTGATAGTGTTGGTAAGGACGGCACGCCCGGCGGCTTTGACAGTGAAAACCTCTACATCGAGGGCGATAATCTGGAAGTGCTGAAGCTCTTGCAGGAAACCTATCTGGGCAAGGTGAAGATGATCTACATTGATCCGCCGTACAATACGGGCAATGACTTTGTTTATAATGATGAATTTGGAATGAGGGGAGAGGAATGGAACGCCACCAGCGGAAACTACGATGAAGAGGGAAACCAAATCGTTGGCAGGCTGCAACTGAATACAGAGAGCAATGGCCGCTTCCATACGGATTGGCTCAATATGATTTATCCTCGGCTGAAATTGGCAAAGGATTTGCTGGCAGATGATGGGGTTATTTTTATTAGTATTGGAGATAATGAACTTTTCACACTGAAGCAAGCGTGTGACGAAATTTTTGGAGTTAAAAGTTTTATTTCTGTTGTAACACGTCCGACAGGGACACATACAGGTTTGACCAATAGAGCCATCGTAGGAGAATCTGATTATCTACTAGTATACTCTAAAAATTCTGAAAGTGTCTCTATTGACGGGCTTCCAATGTCGGATAAGGACACTAGAATATATGATATGAATGATGAGTTTGGGCGATTTTTAATTAGACCTTTACGTAGAACTGGTGGTGAAAATCGTCGTGAAGATCGTCCTAATATGTATTTTCCCATTGAAGCACCTGACGGAACAATAGTTTATCCTATTGGTCCAACAGGATATGAGAGCCGCTGGATATGTAATCCCGAAGGATATGATTATTTCAAAAAGGCGAATAGAATTTATTGGAAACAAGTGTCCGATGGGGGAACATTAAAGTGGCAAGTATATCAGAAATTTTATCTTGAGGATAAAAAACGAGCAGTCTCCAATTTGTGGGATGATATTGATGGCAATAAAAAAGCTACAAGAGATTTAAAAGGACTCTTTTCGGATTTTGATATTGGGTTTGACTTCCCTAAACCCATTCAGTTAATTGAACGGTGTGTTCAAATTTCTAACGATTCTGCAGCAATTATTCTTGACTTTTTCTCTGGTTCCGCAACAACAGCCCATGCTGTAATGAAATTGAACGCCGAAGATGGTGGACACCGAAAGTTTATCATGGTGCAGTTGCCGGAAAAGACGGACGAAGAGAGCGAAGCCTACAAGGCAGGCTACAAGAACATCTGCGAAATCGGCAAGGAGCGTATCCGCCGAGCTGGCCGGAAAATCAAAGAGGATGCCGGTTTGACGGTTCCGGCTGATTTGGATATTGGTTTCCGCTGCCTGCGTCTGGATAGCAGCAATATGGAAAACGTCTACTACACGCCGGATGAAGTCAGCCAGCAGGATCTGTTCTCGCTGGTAGATAACGTAAAACCTGACCGTACCCCGGAAGATTTGCTGTTTCAGGTGATGCTGGATCTGGGTGTGCTGCTGTCCAGTCCCATTGAGGTGAAAGAGATTGCGGGCAAAAAGGTGTTCAACGTGGCAGATGGTTTCCTGCTGGCCTGCTTTGACCATGATGTGACGGAAGAAACCGTCAAGGCGATTGCTCAGATGAAGCCCTACTATGCCGTGTTCCGTGACAGCTCCATGGCAAACGACAGTGTTGCAACGAACTTTGACCAGATTTTTGAAACGTATAGCCCGGAAACGGTAAGGAAGGTGCTGTAATGACGGCGAAAATTCAATACGAGGACATTGACCTTTATCACTATACATCACTGGCGTCACTTTTCGCTATTTTGCAGAATGAAACAATTCGTTTGACAGACTATCGATTTTTGAATGATACGCAGGAGCTTTCTTATGCGACACACTGGTTGAAAGCACTCCTTCAACCCATGGCTGAAAATGAGTTTGTGCAAAAGCTTTTGACTGCAATCGAAAACATTGAGCAAGGAAAAGTTGAACGGCTCAAAGGGATTGGTGAAGATCTGCCGTATCTGCAATGGAATATGTGCGACCTGAATTACTATATTCTTTCCCTGTCACAAAACTACGACGACCTTGCTATGTGGCGGATGTATGCCAAAGATGGTTGCTCTATAAAATTTAATAGTCAAAAATTGAACGAGTTTTTATATTCACTCCGTGGTGATAATTTAAAAAACGGTTTTACAAATTTAATAAAGGGCTCTGTCAGCTATAATGCCGGGCAAAGTATGGATGCAGTTGTAAAGAGTTGGCTGGAACACCATAACGAACCAATGATTTATGATGACGTCTTGCAATATTGCTTGAGAATTAAGTCTCCAGACTTTTCTTTTGAGCATGAATATCGCTTTGGCATTCCATTTGAAGATCAGTACTTGGGCGAAAAGGCGACCAAAGAGTTTACGCTGGTCGGAAATACAATTCGCCCACAGCTTGAACTGAAAAAATTCCCCGTTGCGGATGTTATAGAAGAAATTACGATCAGCCCGTTTGTTACATCTGAACTTACCAAGATTGGACTTCAGGAACTCTTGAAATCTAAAAATATGTCTCCGGATATCGTTAAACAGTCGAGCATCAAAATACGATAAGAAAGGCAGACTACAATGCCCGAAAAAAAGAATAAAGAACAGGCAATTCACAGCTCTGCGGCAGAATATTTGACCTTCGTGGCTTCTACCGGAGACAGTGATACCAGCTATGAAATGCGCTATGAGGATGAAAACATCTGGCTGACGCAGAAGATGATGGCGGCATTATATGATGTGTCAAAGCAGACAATTTCCCAGCACATCAAACGCATTTATTCGGATGGGGAACTTACGCCGGAGGCAACTGTCAAGAAATACTTGACAGTTCAAACGGAGGGCAACCGTCAGATTAACCGCAAACAGGATCACTATAATCTGCAAATGATTATTGCAGTCGGTTTCAAGGTGAACAACCAGCGAGCGGTGCAGTTCCGCAAGTGGGCGGGGCAGATCGTCAAGGACCACACCATTCAGGGCTGGACGATGGATGTGGAACGGCTGAAAAAAGGCCACATGTTCACGGATGAATATTTTGAGCGTCAGTTGCAGCAGATTCGTGAAATTCGCCTGTCGGAGCGCAAGTTCTACCAGAAAGTGACGGATTTGTACGCAACAGCGTTTGATTACGACAAGGATGCCAAGACGACCCGGCTGTTCTTCCAGACGGTTCAGAACAAGATGCACTATGCCGTGCATCGCCACACGGCGGCAGAGCTGATCGTGGAACGTGCCGATGCCAACAAGGAGCACATGGGGCTTACCACATGGGAAAATGCGCCGGACGGAAAAATCCTGAAAGCAGATGTGACGGTGGCCAAGAACTACCTGAGCAAAGAGGAAATGAACTATCTGGAGCGTATTGTGTCGCTCTATCTGGATTATGCCGAGCTGCAAGCGGAACGCAAGATTCCCATGAGCATGGAGGACTGGGCAAAGCGTCTGGACGGTTTTCTGGAGTTCAACGGCAACGAACTGCTGACAGGCCCCGGTAAAATCAGCGCAGAGCAGGCCAAACTCCATGCGGAAACCGAATACGAAAAGTATCGTGTCATTCAGGATCGCCTGTATGAGAGCGATTTTGACCGGTTCCTGATGCTGGAGCAGGAGGTAAACCACAAAGATGAAGTTTAGTTTTAAGATTCAGCAGTACCAGACGGACGCTGTGGATGCGGTGGCACGGGTCTTTCAGGGTCAGCCCTACAATGCAGGCGTGTCGTACCTGCGGGATATGGGAAGCCTGTCTGCACAGCCGCAGCAGTTGAGCCTTGTTTCCAATGGGGACGATGCCACACAGGTGGAGTTGCAGGATTTGATCAACGATTCCGGTTTTAAGAACGAAGCACTCCAACTGACCGATCAGGAGCTGCTTCAGAACATCCGCACATTGCAGGCAGAAGCAAACATCCATCAGTCGGACAAGCTGGTGGCACCGCTGGGCAGATGCTCGCTGGATATCGAGATGGAAACCGGCACAGGCAAGACCTATGTTTACATCAAGACCATGTTCGAGCTGAACAAGCGGTATGGCTGGAGCAAATTTATCGTTGTTGTGCCGAGTATCGCCATCCGTGAGGGCGTAAAGAAGTCCTTTGAGATCACTGCCGATCACTTTATGGAGTGCTACGGCAAAAAGGCACGGTTCTTTATCTATAACAGCAGCAACCTGAATCAGTTGGATTCCTTTTCCAGCAATTCCGGGATTAACGTCATGATCATCAACACGCAGGCGTTTGCGGCATCCATGAACGAGGACAAGAACGTGGAAGGCCGCAAGGGTGATGCCGCTGCGAGAATTATCTACACCAAGCGGGATGAGTTCGGCTCCCGCCGCCCGATTGATGTGATTGCCGCCAACCGCCCGATCCTGATTCTGGACGAACCGCAGAAGATGGGCAAAGAGGACTCTGCCACTCAGAAAGCCCTGAAAAAGTTCAATCCACTTTTCACACTGAATTACTCTGCTACCCACGCCAAGCAGCATAATCTGATTTACGTTCTGGATGCGCTGGACGCTTACAATAAGCGACTGGTCAAGAAAATCGAAGTCAAAGGCTTTGAGGTCAAAAATCTGCGTGGTACGGACAAGTATCTGTATCTGGAAAGCATCATCATCTCCCCGAAAAATCCGCCGCGGGCAAAAGTGGAGCTGGAAGTCAGCCACCAGAACGGTACGAAGCGAGAGTTCCATACGTTGGATGTGGGCGATAATCTTTATTACATCTCCGAGAAAATGGAGCAGTACAAGGGCTTCGTGGTGTCGGAAATCGACCCGATCACGGGCGTTGTAACCTTTACGAACGGAGACACCATCCGCAAAGGTGATGTTACCGGCGACGTTTCCGAAAACGATATGCGCCGGGTACAGATTCATGAAACGATCCTTTCGCACTTTGAAAAAGAGCAGGAACTTTTCAAACTGGGCATCAAGACGCTTTCCCTGTTTTTCATTGACGAAGTGGCAAAATACCGCCAGTACGATGAAGAAGGAAACGAGCTGCTGGGCGAGTACGGCAAAATTTTTGAGCAGGAGTATCTTTCGGTTCTGAATGAGCATCGCACCCTGTTCGACCCTGCTTATACAGCCTATCTGGATTCAACCGATGTGCATGATGTCCACAAGGGCTATTTCAGCATCGACAAGAAAGGTCACAGCGTCAACAGTTCGGTCAAGCGTGGCTCAGATATGTCGGATGATATTTCAGCCTATGATCTGATCCTGAAAAACAAGGAACGTCTGCTGTCCTTTGAAGAGCCGACCCGATTCATCTTCTCCCACTCTGCCCTGCGGGAAGGCTGGGATAACCCGAATGTGTTCCAGATCTGCACCCTGAAGCACAGCGACAGCACTACGCAGAAGCGGCAGGAAGTAGGCCGTGGTCTGCGTCTGTGCGTGAATAAGGACGGAAACCGCATGGATGCGGAAGTGATGGGAGATAAGGTGCAGGATATCAACGTCCTGACCGTTATTGCCAGCGAGAGCTATGCAGGATTTGTAGACGGACTGCAAAAGCAGACCGAAGCAGTGCTGTATGATCGCCCCCGCAAGGCAGACATTGCATATTTCACCGGCAAGACCATCAGGCTGGATGGCAAAATTGTCAAGGTGGATGACCATCAGGCACGGGCAATTTATCAGTATCTTGTCCGCAATAACTATGTGGATGAGCAGGATAACGTCACGCAGGACTACCGGGACGATGTACAGGCCGGAACGCTGGCACCTGTGCCGGAAACGCTGAAGCCCATTGAAGAGGGCGTGCACACGCTTGTGCAGGCAATTTATGATGACAGTATGCTCAAGTCTATGTTTGAGGATGGCAACAAGCCGAAAGTGCTGGAAAATCCGCTGAACGACAGGTTTGAAAAGGCAGAGTTCCAGAAGCTCTGGCAGACGATCAACCACAAATACGCCTATACGGTGGATTTTGATTCTGAGGAACTGATCCGGAAAGCAATCGAATACATCGACAGGGAACTGTACGTCAGTCGCCTGCAATATACCGTTACCTATGCCGGGCAGAAAGATGTCCTGAGTGCCGATATGGTGCGAGAAGGCAGCAGCTTCAGCGATGCCAAGAGCAGAACAAAAAAATTAGAACATGACTACGCAGGTCAGGTTGCGTATGACCTGATCGGCAAAATTGCAGAGGGCACAACGCTGACCCGGCATACCGTTGCACGGATTTTGCAGGGCATCAAGCCGACAACCTTTGCGATGTACCAGAACAACCCGGAAGAATTTATCACAAAGGTGATCCGGCTGGTCAAGGAGCAGAAAGCTACCATGATCGTGGAGCATATCACCTATGATACCATCGAGGGCAGCTACGACAGCAGCATCTTTACGGCAGAGAAACACGCTCTGACGATGGATAAGGCTTACAAGGCGCAGAAGGCGATTCAGGATTACGTTTTCACCGATGGAACAGCAGAAAAGAGCGTAGAACGGAAGTTTGCGGAAAATCTGGACGGAGCAGAGGAAGTCTTTATCTATGCAAAACTGCCGAAAGGCTTCTATATTCCGACCCCGGTTGGACACTACTCCCCGGACTGGGCAATCGTGTTTCATGAGGGCAAGGTGAAACACATCTATTTTGTAGCAGAAACCAAAGGCACGATGGAAAGCCTGAACTTGCGCCCAATCGAGAAGTCCAAGATCGACTGCGCCAAGAAGCTCTTCGCAAAATTGTCAGATGGTCTTGTGACATACGACCATGTGGACAGCTATCAGGAGCTGATGAATAAGGTGCTGCAATAACCGTAAGATGCAAGGATCATCTTGTGGAAAACAATATGCAAAAATGGAAAATAAAAAATTCTGAGGCTGCAGCTTTGGAAAAATAATTCTTTGATGCCATCACATAGCCTGCATCATGCCGATGCAGTTCAAGGTTTTGACTTTCCCAACAAGTGTTTGGCAACGCAAAAATGGTCTTTGTATAACCTCTTGCTAGCACTATGAGACCTCTCAAAACGCTTCCCAAATTTGAAAATCACTTTGCAAGAATGATCGTCCGTTTTCAAGCTCAACTTGAAGCGGACGGTTGTTTTTCTGCTCGAAAAAGCTCCGAGTTGGCATTCCATTGTAAACAGAACGAGCTGTCTAGTTCTCTCTTTTTACCAAAGTTCCTTTTGCGTTTTCTTGCAAGCTGCCGAAAGTGGCGTATTCTCAAAAGTTTTTGTTGACAAAACTCGATTTATGTGGTAATTTAACCCAACAATTTAATATAACATATTTACTTAGAGTTCCAGCTCGGCTCCCGAAGGA
>ERZ773269.1639-NODE-1639-length-19962-cov-77.210177_pt1 | contig 19962 bp, 15 predicted proteins | sample MGYA00511958_ERZ773269 | MGnify/ENA primary metagenome ERZ773269 (study PRJEB29015, sample SAMEA2737761) | human gut metagenome | biome: human gut; feature: human-associated habitat; material: faeces | place: China | collected 2012 ... | reverse complement strand
ATCGCATCGTAATTGATGATCTTGATTATACACCGGGAGATAAAAATAAGGGAATCCGTTTTCATGTGGAGGATGAGAACCTGCTGAAGCTGACCGGCGGAATCGTGCAGGGACTCTCCGGAAGCCCGATCCTGCAGGATGGAAAACTGATCGGTGCCGTGACCCATGTGCTTGTTAACGATCCAACGAAAGGATATGGCATTTTTGTGGAGGAAATGACGGCAAATAAAATAGGACAAAAGACCTAGATGTGAAATTTGCACAAAAAAAGAAACGGTAAAATGCAATAAAGTTATATTTTATACATGAAAAAGGATTGCAATAGAGAACAAAAAAGGTTATAATAATCATTAATTGCTCGAAATTATTCGAAAATAATAAATGTTTAACGTAGTGGGAGTATTACATGGATAAGTTGGTAGGGTTTGCCCGGAAGAAGCGACTGGGCGATCTGCTTGTGGATGCAGGAGTCATTTCGCAGGATCAGCTGGTAAAAGCGTTACAGGTCCAGAAAACAGAAAAACAGGGAGAGCGTCTCGGAGTGGTACTGATAGATCTGGGGTTTACAGACGAAAAACAGATCGTAGAGGCACTGAAGGCACAGCTGAAAATACAGAGTGTCGATCTGTCGACCCTGCGCATCCCGGAGGAAATCATCCGGCTTTTGGACGAGGCAGTGCTGCGGAAGTATAATCTGATTCCGTTTAAGTTCAATGAGAAAAATCCCAATCTTTTGTGCGTGGCAATGAGCGATCCGCTGGATATCCGGGCGATGGACGATGTTTCCATCATTACCGGGTGTCAGGTGGAGCGTTTTGCTGCAACCCCGAGTGATATTGCGGCAGCCATCGACCGCTACTATGGAAATGCAGAAGCCCTGCGTGTGGCAGAACAGTATACAAGGGAAAAGCAGGAACAGGCAAAAGCCAGGGCAGCCTTAGAAACCGGGAGTGGAAACGATGAGAACAATGTCCAGCAGGCACCGATTGTCAAACTGTTAGGACAGATCATCGAGCAGGCGGTCCACAGGAGAGCCAGCGATATCCATATCGAGCCGATGGAAAACCAGGTGCGGATCCGGTTCCGTGTGGATGGCGTGCTGCACGAAGCCATGCGGCATGACATCAGCCTGCATGCCGCACTGATCGCAAGAATTAAAATTGTCAGCGGACTTGACATTTCCGAAAAGCGCCGCCCGCAGGACGGTCGTGCGACCAGCATTGTGGACCGGCAGGAATACGACATCCGTGTGTCCGTGCTTCCGACCGTCTATGGGGAAAAGGTCGTTATGCGTCTCGCACAGAAAAAAGCACTGACATTGGACAAGCGGGATCTGGGATTCCCGGAGGACGAATTAAAAAAATTTGACCATATCCTAAGCCATCCGAACGGGCTTATTCTCGTCACGGGACCGACCGGAAGCGGTAAGTCCACGACATTATATACCGCATTAAATGAATTAAACGTAGAAGGTGTCAATATCATCACGGTAGAAGATCCGGTTGAGGCGAACTTAAACGGGGTCAACCAGGTACAGGTAAACGAAAAGGCGGGACTTACCTTTTCCTCGGCACTGCGTTCCATCCTGCGTCAGGATCCGGACATCATCATGATCGGGGAGATCCGTGACCAGGAGACCGCAGAGATTGCGGTAAAGGCATCCATCACCGGACACTTGGTGGTCAGCACCTTACATACAAACAGTTCGGCAAATACCATCACCCGTCTGGCAGATATGGGAGTGGAAAACTACCTGATTGCGGATTCCGTGGTCGGGGTAATCGCCCAGCGTCTGGTGCGCCGGGTCTGTCCGGCATGCGGAATTGTCCGGGAGGCAACCGCAGGGGAGAAAAAAATACTCGGCATAAAGGATCCCGCCAGACGGATCAATGTCCGCACACCGGGGCACAAAGAATGTGTCCGCTGCGGCGGAACCGGATACTATGGAAGAATCGGTATTTATGAGATCATGCCGGTCACGGCAGACCTGCGGCAGGCGATCAACCGCGGGGAGAATGCGGATGTGCTTGAGGAGATCGCACTAACACATGGCATGAAAACGCTTCGCATGAGTGCCATTGATTACGCACTGCGCGGAATCACCACCGTCGAGGAAGTGCAGCGTGTGGCATACGATGACGAAGAGGATTAAATAAAACAGGGAAGGGAAGGCAGCAAAACAGATGGAATTGTCAATGTATACGCTTCTTTCGATAGCAAAAGCGCATCATGCGTCCGACTTACATATTACCGTGGGGGTACGGCCGAAGTGCAGGATCAGCGGAACACTTTATGAAATGGACGGATTTGAGAAACTGACACCGGCGATGACCAAAGAACTGGTGGAATCCATGTTTAACGAAAAACAGAAAAAAACCATGGAAGCCACAGGGGAAGTGGACTTTGCCTACACGGATACGCGTGTGGGACGGTTCCGTGTCAACGCTTTCCACCAGAGAGGTTCCTATGCGGCTGTACTGCGTATCGTGGCGAGTGATATCCCGACACCGGAGGATCTCGGGGTGCCGGAAGCTGTTCTTGGGCTGACAAAGAAAAAGCGTGGGCTTGTCCTTGTCACGGGACCGACCGGAAGCGGTAAATCCACCACACTGGCATCTTTGATCGATGTCATCAATAAAGAACGGAACGAACATATCATTACACTCGAAGATCCGATCGAGTATTTACATAAGCATAACCGGTCCATCGTAAACCAAAGGGAGATCGGGCTGGATACCGATTCCTATGGAAATGCGCTCCGTGCGGCACTCCGTGAGGATCCGGACATTATCCTTGTGGGGGAGATGCGTGACTTTGATACGATTTCCACTGCCATCACAGCAGCAGAAACCGGACATCTGGTATTCTCCACCCTGCATACCATCGGTGCGGCACCTACCATTGAGCGTATTGTCGATGTGTTCCCACCGCACCAGCAGAACCAGATCCGCTCGCAGCTGGCATCGGTTCTTGAGGCGGTAATTTCCCAGCAGCTTCTGCCGACGATCGACGGAAAATCCCGTGTGGCGGCATTTGAAGTCATGCTCGGTACCCCGGCGATCAAAAACCTGATCCGGGAGGATAAGGCACACCAGATTTCATCCATCATGCAGACAAGTAAGAAGATTGGCATGCAGACGATGGATGATTCCTTATTCGGCCTGTACCTGAAACACAAAATCGATGCGGCAAATGCCGTAGAGTATGCACAGGATACAGGAAACATGCAGCAGAAGCTGTTTTAAAAAGGAGTTAAGACATGGCAAGTTATAAATACGAAGTGGTCGGGGCCGATGGAAAACCAAAAACCGGCACCATCGAGGCCATGAACATGGAAGTTGCTTCGGCAGAACTCAAATCCGGCGGCAACACCATCGTTTCCATCGCAAGAGCCAACGCATTTAACAAAGATCTCGAAATCCATATCGGAAAAGCCGTCAGCGTCCGCGAAATGAGCGTATTCTGCCGCCAGTTTGAGAGCGTATTAAATGCCGGCGTGACCGTCGTCGAGGCACTCGACATGCTATCCGAGCAGACCGAGAACAAACCGTTTGCCAACGCAATCGCAGAAGTGCGGGATTCCGTACAGCGAGGGGAGACCCTCGCCGTTGCGATGGCGGAGCACCCGAAGATTTTTCCGAACCTCATGGTGCAGATGGTTGCCGCCGGGGAATCCTCCGGTGGACTGGATAAAGCATTCAGCCGTGTGGGAAGCCAGTTTGAAAAAGAAGCCCACCTGAAGGGGCTGATCATCAAGTCGGCGATTTATCCGGTCATCCTGATTCTTGTTATTATCGTTGTTGTAGCCATCATGATGATTAAGATTGTGCCTACCTTTACTGCCCAGTTTGACGAAGTCGGCGGAAAACTGCCGGGTATCACGCTTGCAGTCATGGCAGTCAGTGATTTCTTTGTGCACAGCTGGTATTTTATTGTTGCCATCATCGCAGGGATTGCCATATTTATCCATGCGTGGAAAAAGACAGAGGGCGGGGCACATATTTTGGGAAAATTTATTCTAAAGGTACCACTGGTCGGTCCGCTCAGCATCAAGACGGCATCCTCGCGCATGACGCGAACCCTGTCCACACTGATGGGCTCCGGTGTCCAGCTGGTGGATGCACTCGGGCTTGTGACCGAGATGATGGGGAATGCCGTGGTTAAGCAGGCATTAAAAGATGCGACCGAAGAGGTCAGCCGTGGAATCCCGCTCTCGAAGCCACTGGCAGATTCCGGGGTCTTCCCACCGATGGTCTACCACATGATAGAGATCGGCGAGGAAACCGGTAATATGGAAGACATGCTCGACAAAGTCGCAGCATATTATGATGAAGAGGTGGAGTCGGCGACCGAGGCACTGCTTGCCGTAATGGAACCGCTCATCATCATTGTGATGGCAGTTATTGTGGTGCCGATCGTCCTTGCGATCATGATGCCGATGTACAGTCTGTACGACAGCATCGGAGCCTGACCGCAGGCAGAAGAAGGGTTGTTACATGTCTGCCATGAGACATGTGATGATAGATACATAAAAAACATATTCAAAAAAGGAGAACAAAGGGTATGAAGAAAATTATGGAACTGCTTCAGAACATGAAAGCAAAGAATGAAAAGAAGGATAACAAAGGTTTCTCTCTCGTAGAGTTGATTATTGTTATCGCAATTATGGCAATTTTGGTAGGTATTGTTGGTACACAGGTAATTCCTTATATCAATAAATCTAAAGTATCTAAGGATCAGCAGGTTTTAAATAGCTTTTCTTCAGCGGCAGTAACTGCATATGCGGAAAATGCAGAAACTATGCCAACCACAGGAACTATAACAGTTAACGTATATGGAACAAATACTGCAGATAGCCCAGAAGCAACATTGGCAGCTGCAATTCAGAAAAATACGGGATATGATGGAACTAATGGATTAGCCAATGTAAAAAAACAGTTTGCATCAGATGCAAAGACTATGACAGATGATATTATTATTAAATTTGATATTGATGGTCATAATGTTACTACCTCAATTAAGTATTCAGATGCAAGTACACCAAAGGAAAAAGTTGCTGATGTAAAGGCAACATTATAATTCGAACGATTTTAGGAGCGTTTTTAGCATGCTAACCCAACTTACGATTTTTCTTTATATTGTTATATTTTTATACGGAATCGTCATCGGCAGTTTCTTAAATGTGCTGATCTTCCGTATCCCGAAAAAAGAGAATATCGTGCAGTCCTCGCACTGTATGAACTGCGGGCGTAAGCTGGGCTGGCGGGACATGGTTCCTGTATTTTCCTACATAATTCTTCGGGGCAGATGCCGGCAATGTGGTGCTAGGATTCCCATACAGTACCCATTAATCGAGGCTTTAAATGGTGTGCTGTATGTGGTCGTTTTCATGGCGGGCGGTTTCACGTTCAGCAGTGTGCTGTATTGCCTCATGACATCTGCCCTGATTGTCATTGCGGTCATCGATGAGAGAACCTATCAGATACCGGTTTCCCAGAACCTGTTTCTGGGACTGCTCGGTATCATCATGACCGTGTATGATTTCCGGCATATCCTGTCCCATATCATCGGGGCAGTCATTGTCAGCCTGTTTTTGTATGGCCTGTATTATTTCTCCTCCGGCAAAGCAATCGGTGGGGGAGACATCAAACTCATGGCATATGCAGGCCTGCTTTTAGGTGCAAAAAACATTATTTTTGCATTTATTCTTGCATGCATTCTTGGCTCCGTCATCCATACCATCCGCATGAAAGTAAGCAAGCGAAACAACCTGCTTGCACTCGGCCCGTACCTTTCGGCAGGCATATTCATCGCCGCACTCTGGGGCAGCCGTTTCTGGACCTGGTATCTCGGCATGATGGGCATTTATTAAAACATGGCATGAACTGCTATGTATGGCATAATTAAAAAAAGTAAAGTTTTTCTTATTCCTGTGGCGAATTTTAAACATCTGTCATTTTCACCGCATAATTTTTTATGCCACAACGTTACGATGGAAAATGTAGAAAAATAATTAGGATTTGTGATTTTTCAGAGAACATGAACAAAGCATAATTATTTTTGTACATTTTCCAATGAAAACCTTTCGGAAAATATAAAGGAGAAAATGAAAATGGTCAAAAGAGTAGTAAGTATTGAGGCCGGTGTATGGTGGACAAAAGTCGCACTGACCGATTACCGCAAGAAAAATCCGCCGGTACATAAAGCGTTTGCGTTCCGCACCCCGGAACATGCGGTGGAAGATGGCTATATCCGCGACAAAGAAGCTTTTGCGTCTGCACTGAAAGTCGAACTCAGCAAGCGCGATATCCATGAGAAAGAAGTCGTATTTACCCTTTCTTCCTCAAAAGTCGTGACCCGTGAAGTCATGATCCCATTTGTCAAAGACAATAAGATCATGGGAATCATTGAATCCCAGATCCGTGATTATTTCCCGATGGATGTGAGCAATTACACCATCAGCTACAGCAAGATGGATGTGGAGGAAGAAGATGGGAAGAAAATGCTCAAGCTGCTTTTAGTGGCAATTCCCGATAATCTTCTGAATAACTATGTGACGTTCTCAGAACTGGCAGGACTGAAGGTAGAAACGTTTGATTATATCGGAAACGGAACGGTACAGCTTCTGTGTGACAGTTTTCTGGAAAATGCTGTGGTTGTGCAGCTGGAAGAGCAGGCAACGGTGATCAGTATTCTGGAAAATAAAAAACTGGTCTTTCAGCGTGTGACACCGTACGGCTATGGCGCTACGATTACAGCGGTGATTGACCATCCGGTGCTTGGGATTGATGATGAGGAGAAAGCACTTGATTTCCTTTTAGACCACAATGTCATATACAATCGCCCGACCGTTCCGGAGATGGGAAATCAGGAGGAACGGAAGCGTCAGCAGGAGCTGGCAAATGAGGCATATGAAGATCTGGCGGAATCGCTGCGGTATCATCTGCGAATTGCCAATACGGCGGTTGAATATTACCAGAATCAGATCAAACAGGAATTCGTGGGAAATGTCTACCTGGTAGGGGACGGTTCCCGGTTTGCGGGTATGCATAAACTGTTTGCCCAGGAGCTTCCGCTTCCATTGCAGGAAATTGATTTCACTAAGGTGATTGATTTAAAGAGTGAAAAAAATAAAGCGGTTGAAGAAGAGGGGATAACGACAGCGTCCTCCGGACGCAGACCGAAGGCTGCAACGGCTGTTGGCTTTTTGTCCGTCATCGGTGCGGCGGTGCATCCGATTGATGCCAAACCGAAGGACATGCTTGTGGCAGATTCCAAAAAGAATGACCTTCACACGGCTTATGTCATTTTTGTGGGAGCGGTATTAGTCAGTGTATTGTTGATTCTTGGATCGAGTGTGCGTCAGCTGGTGGCATATACGCAGCATCGCAATTTGACGAAACGGATCAATGATCTTTCGTATGTGCAGGAAACCTATGATGATTATGCGCGGGTACAGGCAGAGGAACAGGTATATGAGAAGCTGGATCTTGCCACCATCACGAAAAATGAGCAGTTGTATCCGCTGATTGAGCAGCTGGAAAATGCGCTGCCAAACGATGTCAAGGTAGAGAGTATTCAGGCAGATGCAGACTTAGTCAGTATCAATCTGAAAACAGATAAAGAAATTGCCGTTGGACAGATGCTTTTGAATTTTGCGGATGTGACCCTGCTTCAGGATCTTTCCATTCCATCCATGTCGGAGGAAAAAGACGACGAAAGCGGTGTGAGCACATGGACATACACGTTAAATGGCTATTACACCCAGGCAGATATCGGTGAGGACGGACATCTGATCGAGGAGGCGGTTCCGACATCGGAGGACACAGACACGGATACCAATAACGCAGAGGGAGAGGAGCAGACAAATGAATAAATTAAAAATTTCAGATTCAGATAAGCGGCTGTTGCTCATTTTCTTTGCAATTGTGATTGTAGCATGTTCCTATTTCTTTATTTTTAATAAGGGAATGAGCAAGGCGGCGAAGATCGAAGAGCAGAATACGACCGACCGGGCGAAAGTGCAGCAGATGGAACAGATGGAGGCCGGACTTCCAAAAGTAAAAGAAAATATCCAGGCGATGCAGAAAAAGCAAAAGGATATTATTGCGGCTTATCCGGCAGATATGAAAACCGAAAAAGTAATTGAAACTTTGCAGGAGTTCGAGGATAAGAGCAGCAATTTTCATATTACAGATGTGACATTTGCCATGAATATGCCGATTGGGGCAGATAACAGTACAGCCGCTGCAGACGGAAGTGCTGCTGCATCTACGGATACTACGGAAGATACAACGACAACACAGGAAACACAGACCACGGAGTCTGCGGATACACAGAGCACAGAGAGTACTGAAAGCACACCGGAAAACACGACAGGTCCGACCGGAAATGTGGAAGGGTATTATGCATCGATTGGCATCCGCTATGAGGCAAGTTATGAAGGATTAAAGGATATGATTGCCTATGTCAACAAGTTTAAGGATCGTACAACGATTGCCCAGTTTTCCGCCAGCTTCGACAATTCTACGGGAAAATTAACGGGCGATATGACACTCAATATGTATTATCTTGAAAACACCGGAAAAGATTATGTTCCTCCGGTATTTGAGAATATGCCAAAAGGGGTAAACAATATTTTTGGCGGTTCTTCTTCTGGAACCGCAGAGCAATAGAAAAAGCTGACATGGGGAAGGAGGCTTCCGGATGAAAAAACAACAGAATAATGGAGGATTTTCTTTGCTGGAAGTGATTCTTGCCATGGCGATTCTGGCGATTCTTTCCATTCCGCTGTTGTCGTATTTTACGCAGTCGATGAAATACAATGCAATGACGGCAGATAAACAGCATGCGACCAATCTGGCGCAGGAAGTGATGGAGGACTTAAAAAAACAGCCGCAACTGGTGGAGCCTGTGTCAGCCGGGGGATTTACCGTGCCGTATCTGACCGGTTATGTGCAGACGGGATATACCCCTGCAGCTGCGGGAGGAAGTACGACCGCCGGAGAAGTATCTTATTACGGTGCGGCAGATGCGATTGGTCAAAAATATGATGTTGAAGTAATAGTCAGCACGGATGTGCCGGAAAATACAGCGCTGATGCCTCAAATGGATGGAATTGATGACACAAAAGATGTTGTGGCGGCAGAAGGTGGACAGTTACAGGAAGCACTTACTTATTTTTCCGCAGAAAATGCACAGTATGCAGGTGCAAACAATGTCCCGGCACAGAGTGAAAGTGAAATAGAAAAAAATTTAAAGCGGACGATTTCCATTACGGTGGAACCTACGCATGTGCTTGTCGCATGCAGTTACGCCTGTGAAAATATCGATGGAGTGGACCCGGCAGAAGTCTATACCTGTAATGATTTTGCAGAGGAGGACATGCAGAATATCGAACACATTTATCTGATGTACAATGTCAAGCAGGACAGGGATGCACTTGAAATCCGTTGTGCGGCTGGAGTGGCGGTTCCGAAACTGATCGTTGTCTGTCAGAATATCAGTGAGGTCAACGCAAAGCATCTCTCTTATCAGCTGGTGGTGTCACCGAAAGACGGCTGTAAGATGCCGGCGGTTGCGTCCAATCTTGGCAACAAATCGTACCCGGATGACCCGGCGGCAACAACCAATGCGGGAAACATCTATCAGGATAGCTATTTGCTGAGTGTCGCACCTTTGGTGGAGAGCAAAGAAGGTGTCCGGAAGGTGAATCTGCAGGTTAGTGTATACAAAAAGGGAAAAGGCAACAGCTCCGATAAGGAAACGTATCGGTATATTACGGTGAATTCGGCGAAAGGAGAGTAGCGATGAAAAAGATTTCTTTGAAACGGGATAATCGCGGAGCCTCTCTGCTTGCCGTTTTGATTCTGATGGTGGTTGTGAGTGCGATCGCGGTTGTGATTACAAAAATCACGATTGTCAATATCCAGATGAAAGAAGTGGAGCGCGGTACGAAGAAAAATTTCTACAGTGCAGATGCAGTTATGGATGATCTGCGTACCGGTGCAAGAGAACTTGCAGAAAAATCGCTCGAGAAAGCATATACGGATGTCCTTGAAAATTATCTGACGTATACCGCATCGGGAGCAAATGCACAGGATGTTTTTTCCCGAAAATATATGGAAGATCTGGAGGGACAGTTTGCAAAGGCATCTGCGGGAAAGACAAATACGACAGATGCATCCGGCAATGTCGTGTATACGGTTTCGGATTATAACACCGATACAGTCAAAGGATGTATCAAAGAAACTGCCGAACAGGGATGTTATGTTGTTGCAGCGGATCCGAAGTATGAACTGGATTACGGTGCGGGTACCTTTACATTAAAAGGGGTGCAGGTGAAATATAAGGATGCGCAGGATTATGAGACAAAGATCACAACGGATCTTATTTTTTCTACTCCGCAGATGAATTTTTCCGGGCAGGGACAGATCCAGGAGTTTATGAAATATGCTCTGATTGCGGACCGGCAGATTCATGTAAATGCATCGAATGTGCAGGTGGATGGAAGTGTGTACGCCGGAGCGGATGGTATTTTGGCCGACAGCAGCGGAAGCGGAACTTTAAAGGGAAAGTCGATTCTCACACGCGGCGATATCGTGACGGACAGTGGCTCTACGCTTACGGTCGGAAACGGAAATTCTTCGATCTGGGCGGAAAATATAAAGACCTCGGGAAGCGGATCTTCCACGATGGAGATCAACGGAAATACGTATGTGGCAGATGATCTTGAGTTACGTGGAGTTGGAAGTAAGGTGACTTTGAAAGGAAATTATTATGGTTATAATTTCCAGAAAAATTACGGAACTTCCGATACGGTATCTTCGGATGCGGATTTCAGCAGTGCTATGATGGTAAACGGCAGAACGTGTAATTTGAATCTCAAAGATTTAAATTATCTGATGCTGGCGGGACGTACATTTATTTCCCGCAAGACAGATGCTGCAAAAAATCAGGATGTTCTGATGGGAGAATCCATCTCTGCGAGAACCAATCAGCTGGCTTATTATGTGCCGGCAGAGTATGTCAAAAATGGAACGTTTGACAGAAGTGGGTATGCTGCGCATATTGGTATTTCTGACGATACGTTACAAGGGTATCTAAACAGCAGTCAGCCGCTTGTGGCATACTATTTCCCGGAGGGAATGTATTATTACCTGAATTTTAAGACGGAACAGGATGCAAATGATTTCTTTGCAAATTATTACAATAACAATCAGGGAAAGGTAGCACAGTATGCCAATCTCTATCTGGATGAAAATGCTTTGATTATTGACAAGAAAACCATTATGACGTTGAAGGGAGATATTCTTTCGCGTGCTTCTGCTTCGGATGCCCTGAATGTCAAGAAGGTGACGATTCAGCCGGATAACTGGAAAGACGCTAACGGTCTGTTTTGGTATTATTGTTCTAAGTTGGCGGTCCGCTATAAGTCTTTAGAACTGGGACTTACCGATTCCGGGCAGGGTGTGACGCCGGATCAGGTGCGTCTGACAAGTACAGATGCCAGTGGTCATGAAGTGATTGATAAAACGGTCAATCCGCTGTTTGACAAACTGATTGACCGGAAAGCATTCGAACAGGAACTGGAAAAACATAAAACATCGACTACCGAAAGTGTGACCGTTTATTCACCAACCACAGATGTGTATCTGGTGAAAAATACCGGGACCTATGCGCTTCCAAATACGGTTACGCGGGGACTTGTGGTTGCAACCGGGGATGTCAAAGTGTCCGGTGATTTTGAGGGACTGATTATTTCTGGCGGGGTGATTTCGTTTGATTCGAATGCAGGCGCTGCGGGAACCGGTCATATAAAGGGAAATAAACTTCTGGTATCGCAATTGTTCGCGGAAGACCAGAAACGGGATACGCCTTTGTTTTCGCAGTTTTTCCGTGACTGTTCTTCAACGGCGGTATCGAATATTTCCGGAAATCTGGATCTGGATTCGTATCTGAATTACGATAACTGGAAAAAGAATTAAGAGGTGTGCCAATGAAAAAACGAAAACATCTGGGACAAAACGGAATTACATTGGTAGAAATCATTATTGTCATTGCAATTATGGGAATTCTGGCGAGTACATCGGTGATGATGATCGGGCATCTGCATTATGCCAACACGCAGAAGGTGGTAAAGACCCTTGATTCTTCGCTCAGTGCGCTTCAGGTGAAAACGATGAGCAAAACCGGTGATTACTATATGTATGTTTATAAACTGGACAATGGCTATTATATGCGGATTCTTCCGGATAATTTAAGCAGTTTTGATGATACGAAGCTGACGGATGACGGTACGCGGTTGTGTAACAATACCATCAAAATCCGGATGGACAGCAGCACGGGCAATGAGGTGACGGAAAAAGGTGCCGGTGGAAATTATATCAAGATTGCCTACACGAAAACGGCGTGCTTTGATACGGCAAATACGAATGTAAGTGCCATCTATATTGATGGAGTACCGGCATATACGGTAAAGCTGGTAAGTGATACCGGAAAACATTTTATTGAGAAATAACTTTGGAAAGGAGTGGCAGTGTGCGAAAAGATCATAGTGGAATTACGTTTGTGGAGCTGATTATTGCGATTGCAATTTCAACGATTATTTTTGGCGCTGCAATTCTTTTTCTGGGGATGGCGCACAAAAATTATAACCATGCATCCGCACAGATTGATTTACAGTCGGAGTCACAGATTCTGATGGAACAGATTGGTATGTGGGTGATGGAGGGAAACCGGGTGGAAAAGCTTGATCCTTCGGTATCCGGTGTAGAAGGAATCGTCATATATAAGATTCCGGGGACACCTTCGATAACAAATCCGGCAGGTGCCGCAGCCCCGGAGGCTGCAAGCAAGCGGGTGATCTGGATCTCTGCAGGTGGAAAGAAATTATATACAAAGAAAATGGCTGTGGCAGATCCAAAAACCGATACAACGGTGATTTCTGCAGCTACGGATGAGGTGCAGGAAAATCTGATCGGCGAATATGTTACGGCATTTACCAGCACAGTAAATGCTTCCACGGAAAAGGCATCCGTTGCGGTTTCTTTTGATATGCAATATCTGGAACAGAAGTATACGATACAAAATGAATTCAAGCTGAGAAATGTACTCAGGTAAGGAAGGGGCGTTCGTATTGAAGATGGTAAGATGGCATCGGCAGAAAAAAAATAACGGAAACAGGAAAAAGAGAATTGCATCCGCAGTCTGTATGCTGGGGGTGCTTGTTGTCTGTCTTGGGGTTGTCGGGTACCGGAATAAATTAAAGGCGGATGAGAAACTTCCGGTGATGACAAGAGGAGTCGTTGACCAGATAGAGCAGATTCCGGAGTCGAAGCGCAACATTTACGATGCGAATGCCGCAGCGGCAAAGCTTGGAACAAAGGAAAACCCATTTTTGGTTTTAGAGATCGTGCCTTTTGAAGAATATGCTGAATTTGGCTATCAAATTGCAGGATGTGAACCTGCAAATATCGAAGAAATGCGTTTTGATTATTACGGAAATGAGTTTTATAATCTGGGCGCATATGGTACATTTTCACAGACTTCCGGGTATTTTTTTAAGGATGAATTGCCAGGAAATACAAAACATTATGAAAAAAATCTAAGTTCAGATGCATCGGTTGATGGAAAGGAATTTATTGGATACTATGAGCGGGTGGAAGATAGAAAGGGAAATTTTGTTCAAAAACAGGATGGAAGCATTGTAAAAAATGAACAGGGAAATATTATTTGGCATACGGTAAATGATTTTGAAAAAAATACAGATGAGTTTAAAAATCAGACTTTTTCAGATGATTTATCAAAAATAATATTATCATCTCCCGGACAAAAGATATATACGGTGCGCAAAAATACAACAGACGATCCAATTGTGAAAGTAGGTACATATTTTAATTATAAAAGCAATGACAATTTTTTGACAAAAACATTAGGATTGACGAAAAAAGAGGCTGAAAATTATTCTATACTTGTAAAAACAATCACGCCCAAAGAACTGAATGCAAATCCTGAGTGGGCAGATTATGCAGATTTTTATACGGTCACTCCGTCTTCCCATAATGGAGTATTTGTAAAAATCTGGGAGGAAACAAATCGCTTGGAGCATCGCACAGCGTCAAATGAAGATCATCAAAAATATAGCCGTTTTGAAAATGACAATATGAATGATGACCGGGATATTACCTGGAAAGTGGCACTAAAAATGTATAATAAAATTACCGCAGATAAGAATTATGCGGCAATGATGATGGAAGCAACGACATATGGCTCGACATTGAAACATGGAATATCGATTCAACGTGAAATTATGGACTGGAATCTGCGGCTGACCGGGAAAAAAGATGAACAACATCAAGCTTATAACAGTAATATGTATAAACTTGCAGTTATGCTTTTTTCCATGAAACCTGAATTATTTAAGCGTTTGTATCTGGATGAAAAAAATCCATTGATTAAAGATGGTAAATTCTTATTACAGGAGGAGGACGCACAGGACTATTGGACAATGTTTACTTTTTTACCGTCTGGCTCACCGGATGGGGAAAAGATAGATGGAAGCTGGTATGCATATTGGACAAAACCGGAACAATGGAAGGATTATCAAATACCGGGAAATATTGAAAACAGACGAGGATATATCAATGCATCCAACCGCTTTTATGTATATAACAGTGGAAATACAACAACTTCGGATTATGTAACCGGTGGGCAAAGTAGTCCAAATATTTCGGAAGAAGGAATAAATTATGACGAATTTAAAAAGTGGTTACAGGAAGTAAAGTATCCGGGAGAAGATATTTCAAAAATTACATTAACACCTTCGGATGCGGTAGAGTTTATTTTAGGTTATGACGGTGGTTCTGAAGAAGAATTTGATGGGGAACTGCGGATTTTAGATCTTGAACCATGTTATAATAGCAAAAATGCAGAAGAAAAGAACAGCGAAGGAATTGAAAGGGAAAAGGGGTATTATTTACAAAAAAGTTTTGTTTATTTGATGCTCCCAAGATATAAGGGGACTGTAAAAATTGACCATATGACAACGGCTGAATTTATCGGATCTTCTGTGGATTTGAATGCAGCTTATGATATGATCTTTATGGGATTGGATGATGGGGCTTATAATGTTGTGAAACAGACCGTTAATTTGGATGGAGATAAGGTAACGGGGTTGTTCACAAAATACAATGACTATAAACTGGATGGAAAAATTTATCTTCATACAGGTGATAAGATGATGTCGGCTGAGCGCAGTGTGTGGGGAGAAAACCGGTCAGTAAAATTTTTATATCCGGCACAGAATAGTGTAACATTGCGGTTTCCAGGCAATGATATCACAAAATTAAAAAAGGTTGAACTGGAGAATTTTTTGGATGCGGGTCATTTTATCGTGGCTGTTCCATATTTGTATCAGACGGATAAGATTCGTATAGATCAGTCTTCAAACATCTGTAAATTTATTCAGGATCAGAGAAAAAATAAAAGGCCTATTTTTTCATCGGAAGACAGGGAAGCTATTTATCAGAAATTGAAAGAAAAAAAATCGAGTGTTACTTTTACAGAGAAACCACAGAAATATGACGGTACGACTTCAGTTGGAACTGATGGGAAAATAACGATTGCCAATCCAAATTACTTGCAAAGAGACGACAAGGGGAGGCCAATCATTAAGTTTGCATTCGATCTGGAAGATCCGGAGAATCATGGATACAAATGTAAAGTTTACATTGACCAGAATCAGGATGGTAAATTTGATGATTCGGAAGTATTTTACGATGCAAAGAAAACATACCATTCCGGTAAAAATCAATCGGTAAAAACGATTTATTTATCGAAATATTTCATTGGAATCGTGAATTGGAAAATTGAGGTGTATCAGGCAGGGCATCCGTCGATTCGTTTTGTGGAGTCTGGATGTTCAGTTGCGGATAATAAGGAAAATATTCAGACTAGTATTCGCATTTTGCAAATTATGCCTTCGAATTCCGGAGGACTTAACTTGACATCAGGTGATGGAGAAAAGACGGATCCTTTAAATAATTCAAATGAAAAAAATAAATTGTTTACACAGTATTATGAAGAATTGGAGACGGACTATAATTATAAAATTCATGTGACGACGATAACGTTGGACGATTTTCAAAAAAAGTTTTCATCAGATGATCCGTTTACGTATGATTATTCACAACCTATCAGCGAAAGCAATCCAGATAAGATGTCGGATGATTATAAGATGCTGTATAACAGCTATGATATGATGATCATTGGATTTGGCGATATGTATGGTGGAAAAGATCTGACAAATTTAAATGGTTCGGTTGACTTTATTAAATATTTTATTGCCAGAGGAAAAAGTGTTTTATTTACACACGATCTGACGTCCATGAATAATGTACAGCCATATCAGTTTGGTTATTCAGCCAACATGTTACTTCGTGATGTAATGGGAATGAATAGGTATGGAGCGATTAGTAATCAGCTGATGAAGGATAATGATTTATCTGAAATAAATAAAATAAAGAAATATCAAGAAAATATAACATATGATACGGTAACAGATGTTGAAGGAAAACAATTATATGAAACCCATGGATTTACATATTATACGATGAAACGTCTGGGATGGCCAAATAATATAAAGATTGGTGCGGATTCTTCAAAATATATAAATGGTGATGTGAATCCATATGGAAAGGATGATCTGCAGATCATGCCATACCGCTATATGATTGAGAGTAGTGCAAAAGAGGGGACATATGTATATTCAAAGGATGGAACAGAAAAACTTACTGGTTTTAATAATTTAAATGATATAACGACAAAGGCGGAAAAGGTAAATGATGGACAAATTACAGAGTATCCGTATAAGATCAGTGACGATCTTGATATTTCGCCGACACATGGACAGTATTATCAGTTAAATATGGAGGATCCGGAGGTGACTGTCTGGTATTGCCTGAAAGATGATCGGAAAAATTTTAGTGGATCAGGCGATAATAATGGCAATGGTGATGGAACAGCGGCTACATATGGAGTTTCACCAAAAGATGCGGCAAATAATTATTATATATACAGTAAAGAAAATGTGTTTTATTCAGGGGTTGGTCATTCACAAATAAATGGTGATATGGAGGCAAAACTGTTTATTAACACTATGATCGCTGCTTATCGTGCTAGCAATCGTGCACCAATGGTAGAGGTTTTGAACGAAGATGCAAAGCTGCTTAAATGGGATATGGTGAACTCCAAGGCCGATTATGATATGGCATCTGTCGATGAATATGATGGGATAAATACTTCACAGACCAGAAAAGTGAATACAGAAAATGAGGGGAAAAAAGACAGTGATGATGATATAAAAATTTCATTTAGTCCAGTTGAAGTGAATACGAGCAATTCTGGATTAAAATGTTCGATCTATTATGGAGATGAAAAACATTTTGTGAAATATATTTATCATGTGACAGAGGATGATGATGGAAATGAGGTAATAGAAGAATTACAGGCCAATGATTCCGGAGTATTTGAAAAAAATATTAATAATATGGACGAATATTATTTTTATTATCCCAAAGCTTATCGTAGCACTTGGAAAAACCAGAGTGATGTGGAGCAGTCAGCACAGCCCGTGATTACATTTAAAATTCAAAACAAAAAAAATAAAGAGGATGAGTATGGAATTACGTCATTAGATTTGAGTTCGCAGTATTTATTCCTTTTGGATTAATTGAGGGGCACGCAATGTGAGAATATCGCATTGCGTGTTTTTTCTTGCAACGAGTGTACGCATATGATATAGTGAATATATCTTTTTTCAAAGGCAGTTTCTGCCGAAAATCCCATTTGTTTCGTTGTATAAATGAACTATGTGAATTTTAACGTATTTTTAACAGTCTGCAATTTTTGTGCGTTGAAATAAAAGCAAAAACCACATATAATATAAGGAGAACATTTGGAAAAAGAACAAACGAAGAATCAACAGGAGAATCAGAAAAAGTCCCAAAAGCTGCAGTGGCATCCGGCATTCTGTTCAGCCTTGCGCCTGGAACTATTGGAGGATGCAGAAAATTTGGAATTTACCGATGAGTTCCAGCTTACGGAGAAACCTTTGCAGATTGACTGTACGGTTGTAAAAGTAAAGAGGGACTGCAAAATAAAAAATGAAATCGGGAAGATTTTCCGGAAACACAATATTTTTGAATATAAATCCCCGATGGATGAGTTGAACATTGATACTTTTTACAAGGCGGTTGCGTATGCGTGCCTGTATAAAGTATTGCCAAATCATGTAAATGAGATTCCGGCAGAGGAGATTACTATTACACTGATTCGAGACCGCAAGCCGGTGAAGCTGCTGGGGGAACTGGAAAAATCCGGGTATGGATATAAAAAAGAAGCAGCAGGAATCTACTATGTCAGTGGCGTGATGTTTCCGGTGCAGATCATTGTGTCATCGGAACTGGATGTGGATATGCATGTACAGCTCAAGGCACTGACTGACAATTTGGATGAACCGCTGATGTGGAAGTATCTGCAGGAAGTTAGCGTTTTTACAGAGAGGGAAAAGAATCTTGCGGATGTTGTGCTTCAGGTTATTGTAAACAGTAACATGGAGAAAGTGCAAAAATGGAAAGGAAGTGAACAGACAATGTGTGAGGCATTACGTGTTTTAATGGCAGATGAATTGAATGAAGAACGCGTGGAAGGTCAGCGTGAAGGCCAGATTCGTGCATATGCATCTCTGGTGCAGGATGGAATCATTACAGTGGAAGTTGGTGCAGAAAAAGCAGGAATGTCTGTCGATGATTTTACAAGAGAAATGAAACAGGCTGGTTATGTAATCCCTGCGGTATAAAATCATTTTGTAAAGCCATGTAGTATGTATGGGTAAAAACATCTATAATTTCAATTATTCTGCGGATTCTTGAGAAACAGAGTCTTTCTTTTTCCTGGATTTTGCAGAAAGCATTTTATGACCAGAGTAGATAGCCATAATCATGCAGAGAAGAGAACTGCAGGCAAAATATTTGTGAGCTGATTTCATATTTTTATAGCCGGTATAGATAGTTCCGATCATGGTTGCCAATGCACCAAGGGACCAATATTTATGTGCTTTCATTTGAATACCTCCTGTGTTTTTCTATATAATACCTCTTTTTGGAGAGTATGCAAACAGGAAATTTTATTTTATTTGCTCTGAACTGTTTTTCTGATGAGGCAATATTTGTTAGAGGTCGGTGCATTTGCAGAGAGGGAGAAGAATCTTGCAGATATCGTGCTGCAGGTCATTGTAAACAGTAACATGGAGAAAGTACGGGAATGGAAAGGAAGTGAAAGGATCATGTGTGAGGCATTACGTGTTTTGATGGCAGATGAATTGAATGAGGAACGTATGGAAGGGCAGCGAGAGGGCAGAATTGAAGGCCAGCGCGAAGGTCAGCGCGATGGACAGATTCGTGCATATGCATCCCTGGTGCAGGATGGGATCATCCCCGTGGAAACAGGTGCAGAGAAAGCAGGAATGTCTGTCGATGATTTTACAAAAGAAATGAAGCAGGCAGGTTATGTAATCCCTGTGGTGTAAAATCAAATTTGTAAAGCCATGCAGTATTGGATTTTTCCATTGCATGGCTTTTGGTTTTTCCAGCCCGGGATGTTTTCTCTTGCAGCGGTCATAAACATATGGTATAGTAAACATATCTTTTTTCAGTGGCAGTTCCTGCCAGAAATTCCATTTGTTTTGTTGTATAAGTGAAAGATGTGAACTTTGATGTGCCTTTGACGGTCAGGTTTTGACGGTCTGAGTTTGACGGTCGGGGTTTAACAGTCTGCAATTTTTATGCGTTGAAATAAAAGCAAAAACCACATATAATATAAGGAGAACATTTGGAAAAAGAACAAACGAAGAATCAACAGGAGAATCAGAAAAAGTCCCAAAAGCTGCAGTGGCATCCGGCA
>ERZ773269.1638-NODE-1638-length-19963-cov-6.918375_pt1 | contig 19963 bp, 12 predicted proteins | sample MGYA00511958_ERZ773269 | MGnify/ENA primary metagenome ERZ773269 (study PRJEB29015, sample SAMEA2737761) | human gut metagenome | biome: human gut; feature: human-associated habitat; material: faeces | place: China | collected 2012 ... | reverse complement strand
CAAGCAATATCCGGATTCTGAAATTGGCAAAGTTTCGGAAGCCATAAGCAACCCGCTTAATGACTTTGATTTTATTATTGGTGCCCTCGACAGGACCGTTGGTGTAGCCCTCATATTTGAAGCTATGTAAAATTTCTTCCTTGTGTTGCCTTAGTGTCCGCTGCACCTTTTGAAGGGGCTGAGGAAGCACAGTTAGCTTAGTAGTAAGCAGTTGGTTCAGTCGACTACGACTCCGTTGACCGACAGCTAAAATGAGGCTCTGGTAGTAGCGGTAAGCATGGGCGAGATTTTCGTCAAAATCGAGTAAGCGATGAATAAGTTCAATGTCGGTCAATTGAGCATAACCGAAGTTGGCCCGCCGCCAGTAGTTATCGTATTTGAGTTCACTGGCTGGAGTTAAAATTAATTTCCAAAAATGTTTTAACGCCCGCCATTGCCGTGTTCCTTTACCGGCACGGTTCATGGCTTGAATCCGGATTTGATTAAGAGCACGGTAGGCTTGGGCAACGACATGAAAGTGGTCCGCAATAATAATGGCATTAGGAAAAAGTTCGCGAATTAAACGTCGATAAGGAGTATATAAATCAACCGTGACTGTTTGAACAGCTAAGCGGGCTGAACGGTCGTAGCGGAGAAAGTAGCCCCGTAAATAACGATTACGCCGGGAGAGAATAATATCTAAGGTTCGATGGGTTTCGATGTCCATCAAAATCATACTCATTCCACTTGGTGCCATCTTGCCGGACTTGAAATCGTCAAAGGCAATGTGCCGGGGTAGCCAACGGTAGTTGGGCTTGAAGGAACTATCAAGGTTAGTGATAACACGGCGAACTGTCCAGTCAGAAACACCCAGGCTTTTAGCTAAGTCTTTCTGTGATTGATTAGTGGTGAGAAGCATCATTGCCCGTTGCTTAATGGCCCAGGTGATATGAGTGTGGTAATCAATATCTTTAACTTGGGCAAGCCTGGTTACCGTATTAGGACAGTCATCAGAAGGCTTACAGAGGTATTTTTGTTTCCGAATGGACCAAATCGTCGGTTTATAGTGAAGCGATGGTCCAAGGGCATTGACGGTCCTAAAGCCATTTTTAAGCATTGGCTGGCCACAGCGTGGGCAGTGCAATGGATAAGATTGAATGAAGTGGATAACGATTCGATTGCCCTGGTCTTCAACCGGTTCGGTGAAATGTTTGTCATCTAATTCTAGGTGGTAATCTTTAACTCCTAAGGCAACTCTGGTAGAATAATTCATGAAAGATGGTCCTTTCTTAAACGAAGACGGGGTCCAACCATCTTTCGTTTTTTATTTTAAATTTAAACCAAAATAAGCACTGATGTTAAATCCATCAGTACTTAAAATTGTAGAGCCGAATTTTATTAGTCGATTAATGAAATGAAAAAATGGCATTTGAAAGCAGAATGATTAAAATAATTATAGCTATTTATATGATGATTAATTGACTGCTGCTGTGTAGCTGTCTATTTTCCTTAAATAATTCATATGGTCGGTAAATCATTTATAAATATTTTTTGAAAAAATTATGAATTATTTATCGATAGAAAACCATTGCAATGCCGGGCATAACAGTGATTGTAGCCTATTCGCATTCACTGATGAAGCGATAAGTGGCCTAGACTTTTCCGAAGAAGCCGTTATAATTGATAAATGTTTAGGATGATGTGGGAAATGCAGTAGCTATTAATACATTTATTACTTAACGATAACCATATCAATTGATAATTAAAATCTCAGATGATGGAGGCTTCACTCATGGAAAGAGGAAACAGAAAAATAGATCGGGAAGAAGATCGTAGTCAGGTCAAACTTTACAAGACCCGCCACGGTTGGGTCAGCTGCCTGACACGTTTCTTCCACTTATTATCATTTGGTGCTAAGTCCGAAGTGCGGGCTGAACAGTTTGTCAATCCAGATGACTTAAAAGATCACGTTAGCGGCTCGACTGAATCTTACCTGAAGGGAATGTCGGTCCTTGGTGCAACGATGCTGGGGATTGGTGGTGCTGCCGCGGTTGCTCCAACCACGGTTCACGCCGCAACTGAAACCGCTGGCGACCAGGGCTCCGTTGTGCTCGGTTCTGCGAGCCAGGCCAGCGCTAGTACGAGTCAATCCACGAGTTTGTCACAGGATAGTGGTTCTACTTCTGGAAGCACTAGCAATGCTAGTACCAGTGGGTCGACTTCCGCTGCCAGCAATTCTAGTTCTACCTCTGGTCAGCAGTCCAACAGTGGTTCGCTGACGAACGGCAGTACAAGTCAAGCCAGCACCTCGGGGAGCATGAACAGCGAAAGTGCCGCCCAAATTTCTGCTAGCGAGTCGACTTCTGCTTCAGCAGCAACGAACAGCCTTTCAATTGCCACGAGCACTTCGGTTGCAGATAGTGTTTCTATTGCTGAATCACAATTATCTTCAACTGCAAGCCGTAATCAGCTGGCTGGTTTAAGCGCTTTGGCAAATTTTGTGGCGATTGATACTAGCACCCATGTTGCAAGTGAGTCTGAACTTCGGAAGGCCCTTGACGATGGAGCTACCGAAATTACTTTAGATAACGATATTCAGATTAATCATGGTACCTTGACAATCGGTCATTCCGTTACCATTAATGGTAATGGGCATACGTTAACCCTCGGAAATAACCATTTTGAAGCAAAGAACCTGCTAAATGACGTGACATTCAAGCTCCAAAATATGAACCTTTCCTATAAGTCTTATGGGGTTAAACTTAACGCCAACAAGAACTTCACTGTGATTTTCGATGATGTCCAAGCAACTGGTGGTACGTTGGCATGGGCCAACACTTATACGCCAAATAACGGCAATAATACCTTTGTCTTCTCCGGAAATACCACGGTGACAGCTGATGCAGGCAGTTCGTTCTTTGATTTCAGTGGAACAACGGTGATTTATGGGATGGATCATGTCGAAATTTCGGCTGGTGCTAACGTAACCTTTAACAATAACAATGTTGCGGACTACACGATTCAAAGCCGTTATGACGATGCTGAATCATTTGTTATTGATAAGAATGCTACTGTGACCTTTAATGGTGCCAAGCAGGGGAACATCCTGCTTGAACAGAACCATGCTGGTGAACACACTGTTGTCGTTGGCGAGAATGCAACCCTTAATATGACGGCTACCGGCTTTAATATTAAGTCTGCTGGCTGGGGAGCACAGACCGTTGAATTTCGGAGTGGCTCCAAAGCCAATTTGATCACCACTGGTAATAGCTCTAAGGGGACCGCATCGGCCGGTAAGCAGGATGGCAACATCATCATTGGGACCCTGAACAACCGCAATGCTGAGCTTACTATTAAGATTGATCCAAACGCAGCCGTTACAATGACCGCTCCTAGCGGTGTGAACAATATTGCTCCATACGGTGGGCGCATAGTTAATGTTGACATCAATAATCCAGAGGTTGTTGTCCTGAATAATGGTGCGACGAGTGGTGATGCCTACGGTAATAAAGTAGCCGTTAATCTTTCCAATGCAAATGTAAAGGTAAATGACGGGAAGTTTACTGACGTTATTGGCACCAATTCGACGGTCTACACCGGTACAAACACTGGTACTGTTACTGGGTCAACATCGCTTGCTAACGATGGCACCAGTTTTGCTAATGCTTCGCTCTCGATTTCTGCTTCATTGAAGACCAGTATTGCTACTTCACAGGCAACCAGTACCTTACTCCTGGTTAATAATGGTTCAACCAGTACCGTAGTCTATCAAGGTAGTGGAGTTGTAAGTCAGTCAACTTCAACTTCTGCACAAACCAGTATGTCAACATCGGCCTCGACTTCGAGTAGCACTTCAGCACTTACTTCAGAAAGTGCGTCAACGTCCGCCAGTGGTTCGATGAGTATTTCAACGAGTGGTTCCACTAGTGCCTCAACGAGTGCGTCAAACTCATTGTCTACTAGTACCTCGACTAGTGGGTCAACATCTGCTTCAACTTCCGTATCCACGAGCGCATCTACTAGTACGTCTACATCTGCGTCAACGTCAGCATCACTGAGTGCATCGACAAGTGCATCAACCTCCGCATCGATTAGCGCGTCAACGAGTGCATCGATGTCAGCATCAGCAAGTGCATCAGTAAGTGCGTCGACGTCCGCCTCAGTGAGCGCATCTACGTCAGCATCGACAAGCGCCTCGACCTCAGCTTCAATAAGTGCGTCGACGAGTGCCTCAACATCTGCATCGACAAGCGCCTCCACAAGCACCTCGACTTCTGCCTCGATTAGTGCATCAACCTCCGCATCGATTAGCGCGTCAGCGAGTGCCTCCACGAGCGCATCAACGTCGGCATCAACGAGTGCTTCCACGTCCGCATCCATGAGTGCTTTAACTTCGGCGTCAATGAGTGCGTCAACGAGTGCTTCGACTTCTGCTTCAGTCAGTGCCTCCATGAGTGCATCGACGAGTGCGTCAACAAGCGCATCCACATCAGCATCTACTTCTGCCTCGACAAGCGCTTCAACCTCAGCATCAGTAAGTGCATCGACGAGCGCCTCAATTAGCGCCTCCGCAAGCGCATCGGTTAGTGCGTCAACGAGTGTCTCAACCTCAGCATCAGTCAGTGCATCAACGAGTGCATCGATGTCTGCCTCGACGAGTGCTTCAACATCAGCATCGATAAGTGCCTCGACGTCCGCGTCAACGAGTGCATCTACTTCTGCATCAACCAGTGTATCAGCGAGTGCATCAACCTCCGCATCGATTAGTGCATCAACCAGTGCTTCGATTAGCGCCTCAGTAAGTGCCTCGATGTCCGCTTCAGTAAGTGCATCGACGAGTGCGTCGACTTCAGCCTCAATGAGTGCGTCAGCAAGTGCTTCGACTTCTGCTTCAGTGAGTGCATCCACGAGTGCTTCGACCTCCGCATCAGTTAGTGCGTCAATCAGTGCTTCAACAAGCGCATCAACAAGCGCTTCAATGTCAGCGTCAATTAGTACGTCGACAAGTGCGTCAACTTCAGCCTCGGTAAGTGCATCCACGAGCGCCTCGACGTCCGCGTCAACGAGTGTATCCATGAGCGCTTCGACTTCAGCATTCATGAGTGCATCGACAAGTGCTTCGACATCTGCATCGGTAAGTGCATCGATTAGTGCGTCGACGAGTGCCTCAACATCAGCATCAATTAGTGCGTCAGCAAGTGCATCAACGTCCGCGTCAGTGAGCGCCTCCACGTCAGCATCGACAAGCGCATCGATGAGTGCTTCAACTTCTGCATCAGAGAGTACATCAACCAGTGCTTCGATTAGCGCCTCAGTAAGTGCCTCGACTTCTGCATCCACATCCGCTTCAATTAGCGCATCAACGTCGGCATCAACGAGTGCGTCGACGAGTGCTTCAACTTCAGCATCGATGAGTGCGTCAACAAGCGCCTCCACATCCGCATCGATTAGCGCATCAACGAGCGCCTCGACGTCTGCATCTATGAGTGCCTCAACGAGTACTTCGGCATCAGCCTCGGTAAGTGCCTCGATGTCCGCTTCAGTAAGTGCGTCGACGAGTGCTTCAACTTCGGCCTCAATTAGTGCGTCGACAAGTGCCTCCACGTCAGCATCTGTAAGTGCATCGACCTCCGCATCGATTAGTGCGTCAGCAAGTGCATCAACATCAGCGTCAATTAGCGCATCGACGAGTGCGTCGACTTCAGCATCCATGAGTGCGTCGATGTCTGCATCCATGAGCGTTTCAACCAGCGCTTCCACCTCAGCATCAGTAAGCGCATCGATGTCTGCATCAGTGAGTGCGTCAACCAGCGCATCTACTTCTGCGTCAACAAGTGCTTCGACTTCCGCTTCAATTAGCGCATCAACAAGTGCTTCGACTTCCGCTTCAATTAGCGCATCAACGAGTGCCTCCACGTCAGCATCGATGAGTGCATCAACGAGCGCTTCAATGTCGGCGTCAATGAGTACTTCGACGAGCGTTTCGACTTCAGCCTCGACGAGTGCTTCCACGTCCGCATCCATAAGTGCGTCAACAAGTGCATCGATGTCAGCATCGGTTAGCGCCTCGACTTCAGCGTCGATTAGCGCATCAACATCCGCTTCAATTAGCACTTCGGCTTCAGCATCAACGAGCGCTTCAACTTCTGCATCAGAGAGTGCATCAACCAGTGCATCGATTAGCGCCTCAGTAAGTGCCTCGACGTCTGCATCCACATCTGCATCAATGAGTGCATCGACAAGCGCATCGACCTCCGCATCTATTAGTGCGTCAGCAAGTGCCTCGACTTCAGCATCAATTAGTGCATCTATGTCTGCATCAGTGAGCGCCTCAACATCAGCGTCAACCAGCGCATCGACATCGGCGTCAATCAGTGCGTCGACGAGTGCATCAACATCTGCATCGATTAGCGCCTCAACAAGCGCATCTACTTCTGCATCAACCAGTGCATCAACATCCGCATCTATTAGTGCGTCAGCAAGTGCTTCGACTTCTGCTTCAGTAAGTGCATCAACGAGCGCGTCAACATCAGCATCGATTAGTGCCTCGACAAGTGCATCAACGAGTGCCTCTACATCGGCGTCAATGAGTGCGTCAGCAAGTGCTTCGACTTCTGCATCGATAAGCGCATCCATGAGTGCATCAACATCAGCATCGATAAGCGCCTCGACAAGCGCTTCAATGTCAGAGTCAATCAGTGCGTCGACGAGTGCGTCAACATCCGCATCGATAAGCGCCTCGACAAGTGCGTCAACCTCGGCATCAGTCAGTGCTTCAACAAGCGCATCAATTAGCGCATCCACAAGTGCATCTACTTCGAGTTCGATGAGTCGGAGTACGTCACACTCGGCATCGATTAGTGATAGTCAGTCGACGCCGCAGTCACAATCTCACTCCAACTCGAATTCTACTTCTGGTAGCACGATTATTGATCCGGATCATCCGTCAACTACGACGTCAACGACCACTTCCAATTCTGTTTCACAGTCTGCATCAATTAACTCGCAGACTTCTAATCAGTCATCGACTTCTCAGCACAATAACATTGCTATCGACAGTCAGAACATGACGGTTAGTCAGCGGAACATTAATGGAACTAACGCACACCGTCCAGCATCATCGGTTAATAATGACCTGTTGCCGCAGACTGGGAACACCGGAAATCAACATGGATTGATTTCAGGAATTACCCTTGGTCTGAGTGCAATCGCTGCGATGTTTGCGGCAGGCAAGAAGCGTCGCCATGATGACGAATAACTTGCTACTCGCATTAACGTGATGATTCTTTCATCAAACAACAAGCCCAGCAAAGCTAGGACAAAACATCTTCCTAGTTTTGTTGGGCTTTTTTCTGTGCCTTGTATTGTAATCGGCAAACGAGAAATTCGACATTTTCCCTATCAAACGATAACCGATCTGATAGTGCCCTATAAACGAAATAAAAGAAGTTGATAATCAAATCAACAACGTTCAATTTCCTAAGAATGTTATCACGATTACTTTTATACCAATGCTGAGGATATAAAAATATCAATTAAAAGGGTTTAAATGCCGTCAAGACGGGCGCATAATATGAGGTGTATAAAAAATTAAGATTAGTTTAAACTCGGCTAGTGGGAGGAGAAGTCGTAATGCGGAAAAATAATCGTAGAAAAACTGATCGGGAGCTTGATGATACCCGGGTTAAGATGTATAAGACCCATCACGGGTGGGTTAGTTGCCTAACACGCTTTTTCCACCTGCTTTCTTTTGGCAGTAAGGAGGACGTTCAGGCTGAGCAATTTATTGACAAGGATTCTATCAAGGAGCAGCGAGCCATGTCTACCGATGCCTATCTCAAGGGGCTTGGTCTGCTCTCAACCTTACTCGGAGTAGGGGGGTATCAGCAGCCGCACCAACGGCTGTGCATGCCGCCAACCTTTCTGCTGACCCTAATTCGCAAGTTGTTGGTTCGACCGCGGCCGCCAACTCTGCCAGCAACGTTCAACAGGGCTCAACCAGCACTTCACTTAACAGTAATTCAACGAGTCAGTCAAATTCGTCTAATAGTACAAGCACTACGACACAAACATCAGACAGTAATTCCGGGAGTACCAGTGGCTCGACTAGCGACAGTGGTGCGCTGAAGAGTACGTCCGGAAGCACTAGTGGCACTAGCAACAACCAAGCTGCGGCAACCTCGACCGCCAGTGGTAACCTATCTAGCCAGTTAAACCAGAGTGTCATGCCGACAGCCCAAGCTGGGAATGTTACGCCTAGTGTTGCGAGTGCTCAACTAGCGGGCTTAGCAGCAGTTTCATTTTCGGCGGTAAATAATACCGCGACCGTTAAGAACGCTTCCGAGTTCATGACGGCAATTAGAAATTCCAATATTTTGGTAATCAACTTGGTTGGCGACGTTGACTTGTCAGGGCAGGGGGTCATGAATATTACTCGTGACCTGACGATCAATGCTAACGGCCATAAGATTTGGCTGACTGGTGCTAACAGTCAGTTTAGGCTGAATAAGGCGGGAATCAAATTCGCAGTTAACGATGCCGACATCTACTTTAGCGGCCGGGGACTAGGGACCAATACCAATGGTGCTATTTACCTGTCCTACGGTAATGACCAGTTGAGCCTGAATAACGTTAATATCACTGGTGGGACCGCCATCCACTCGTACACAAACCTGAGTGCATCCGTATCTAACAACATTGTTACCCTGAGTGGTAACGATACCTTTACCGCCACGAGTACGGTTCAAACGGCAGATGGCAGCACCGTGGCAACTGGATTTGAAGACGTTGATAAGCAAGGTGCTTCTCAGCTGTACATCGGTGATAATTTGCTTATTTCTGGGGGTGCCAAAGTTAACATCCTAGGGAACAACGTTGTTAACTATAACCTGACCATGAAAGGGAATAACACGACTAATGGTCACACGGTAACCATTGAGCAAGGCGCCAACGTGACAATGAATGGTGCGGCTGTTGGAAACGTTCTGATGGATCAATCCCTCTATGGTAGCGAACCGTCAAATACTTTTACGGTGGCAAATGGCGCGACCTTGAACATGGAAGCGTCCAACTTTAACATCGCAATGACCAGTGGTGATAATGCCCGGAACCAGACGATTGACTTCCAGGAGAGTTCGACCGTTCACATGAAGGTTACCCAGGCCAACGGAGCTAAAACCGGGGACGCCAACATCCTGGTCTTTGGTCAGCAGCGGGGTTACCAGCCAACGGGTGCGTATAATGACGGTACTCACGGGGTACAAGATCACATTGCTACCAACCCAACTGCTACTATTAACGTTGATAAGGGTGCTTGGGTAACGATGGAAGCCTCCGGCAGCGCGGCTAACATCCGGACTTACATTAAGAATACTAACGTTAACATCACCAACCCATACGAATTTTCGATGGCGCACGCGCAGGATGCCGATGCCCTAGTATTCGGTGGCAATAGCCGGAGTAGTCAGGACACCGATACGACCGTTACCGTCAAGGATGCCAATGAGCAAATTAATGACGGAACCACGACACAGGTCTTCAAGCGGATTATTGACCAATACATTGGGAAGAGCGGCAAATACTACAACCCATATTATTCAACCAGTGAATTGCTGAAGCCAGTTCTGTCTACCAGTGCTAGCCTGTCAACAGTGAGTGATAGTTTAAACTCAACTAGCCGGAGCGTGGTTGTTACCAGTCAGAGCGTCTCGACCGCAAGCCAGAGTATAATCAGTGTTAGCCAGGGCGTTTCGACTGCAAGCCAGGCCGTGGACAGCGCTAGCCGGAGTGTCTCGACCGCAAGCGATAGTGTCACCATTGTTAGTGAGAATGTCTCGACCGCAAGTCAAAAGGTAATCAACGCTAGTCAGAGCGTCTCAACTGCAAGTCAAAGTTTAATTGTTGCTAGTCAAAATGTTTCAACGGAAAGTCAGCGTTTGCATAGCGCTAGTGAAAGTGTCGCGAATGACAGCAATAGTGTCGTTGTAGCGAGTCAGAGCGTAGCAACAAAGAGTAACCAGCTAGTATCAACGAGTGCTAGTCTGTCGACCTACTATAAAAATGACCTTTCGGATACTATCTGGTTGGCAAGCAACGATTATCAAGCTGCTGTGCGGGCTGCAGGCTCTCTCCAGTCATTGTATGGCTCAATATCGGTTTCCCTGAGGACTTCCGTCTCTATGATGGAGCAGATGAATGGGAGTAATATCAATACAAGTACCCTTAACAGTCTGGCGATGAACTATCCGGTTGAGCAAACTATGCAATGGATTGGTAAAACTGCACAGTATCAAGAAAACTCTATTCATTTTAGCCAGGAATCGCAGTCAGTGGCAATTCTCAGCCAGTCGTATAGTAACGAAATAAGATCGTTAAATACCGCCACCAATTCGGTCAGTCTTGCTATTAATTCGGTCCAGACTGCTACATCCTCAGTCAGGATAAATATTCAATCAGTTACTACCGCCACTCAAAAGGTAAGCAGTGAAGTATCATCAGTGCAGGTCGCCACGGCTTCGGTCAGCACCGCTGCTTCGACGGTGAAGTCAAATATGTCGTCGGTCAGCCTGGCAACTTCAACGGTACGGGTAAATATGTCGTCGGTCAGCCTGGCAACTCCAACGGTGCGGAAAGATATGTCGTCGGTCAGCTTGGCAACTTCAACGGTGCGGAAAGATATGTCCTCAGTCAGCACCGCCACGTCCACGGTTGGCGTAGCTACTAATTCGGTTAGTGCGGCATCGTCTGTACTAAGCAGTCAGATTGCGTCTAACCAGACAGAATACCAAAGCATTTACAGCAACTTAGTAAGGTATTCCGACTATAAGGCCCAGACCTATGCCAGTGAGTTGAATCAGAGTATTGTTCAGCTGAGCACCTCGCTATCGACCTCTGTTCAGCAGAACCCTAGCCTTAATGCTTCAGAAAAGGATAGTATCAACCAGAAATGGCTGTCTATGTCGACCTCCGTCTCGGTAGGGAATGCTTATACTGACAGTCTGATTATCACGGGGGCCCCGGATCATACGGGTACTACTGGTGTTGTTTACCAGGGTGGTGACCACGACTCATTCTCAAACGAGCGTAGTGCTTCGACATCGATAATCAATAGTCAGAGTCAGTCAACGAGTGTCTCCGATAGCAGTTCAACCTCAATGGCTGTTAGTCAGAGCAATTCGACGAGTATAGCTGTTAGTGGGTCAACCAGTGCGGCAATCTCGACTAGTAAAAGTGTAAGTATTGCGACGTCCCACAGTACGTCTGCGGCCATTTCTGCAACTGCTTCGACCAGCGTATCGACCAGTGCGTCAGTTTCTACTAAAACCAGTACATCAATCAGTATGGCCCAGTCAGTGAGTGCGTCAACGTCCGCCTCGCTAAGTGCAAGCACGTCAACGGTAGCCTCGACGAGTGCATCAACGTCTGCATCGGTAAGTACATCCACGAGCGCGTCGATTAGTGCGTCAACAAGCGTCTCGACGTCCGCCTCGGTAAGTGGCTCAGTCAGTGGGTCAACCAGTGCGTCGACTTCTGCCTCCATGAGCGCTTCGACCAGTGCATCAATGTCGGTATCTACGAGTGCATCGACATTAGCATCAATGAGTGCGTCGACGTCTGCATCGTTAAGTGCATCTACCAGCGCCTCGACTTCTGCATCAGTCAGCGCGTCAACCAGTGCGTCGACGAGCGCCTCGACTTCAACATCAGCGTCAATTAGTGCGTCAATATCTGCGTCAATCAGTGCGTCAGAAAGCGCGTCGATATCTGCCTCAGTAAGTGCGTCACTAAGTACATCAACTTCAGCTTCAATGAGTGCATCTACCAGTGTGTCAATCAGCGCTTCCACAAGTTCCTCGATGTCCGCTTCAGTAAGTGCTTCGACCTCTGCCTCAGTAAGTGCGTCCACGAGCGCATCTACGTCAGCATCAATCAGCGCGTTGACGAGTGCATCCACGAGTGCCTCAACTTCGGTATCGATTAGCGCATCTACTTCTGCTTCAACGTCCGCGTCGATGAGCGCTTCGACCAGTGCATCTACATCAGCCTCGGTAAGTACCTCAATGTCCGCATCGGTAAGCGCGTCGACGAGCGGATCAGTTAGCGCCTCGATTAGTGCATCAACGAGCGCATCCGCATCGGCCTCAGTGAGTGCTTCGACATCAGCATTCATTAGTGCATCCATGAGCGCCTCGACCAGTGCATCCATGAGCACCTCCACAAGTGCATCAATGAGTGCTTCGACGTCCGCATCACTCAGTGCCTCGACATCCGCATCGATTTCGGCTTCGACAAGTGCATCAACGTCAGCGTCAATGAGTGCTTCAACGAGTGCCTCAATTTCGGCATCGATGAGCGCGTCCGCAAGTGCTTCGACATCAGTATCCATTAGTGTGTCAATTAGCGCTTCGACGAGTGCCTCAACATCCGCGTCAATGAGTGCGTCGACAAGTGCTTCAGCTAGTGCCTCAATTAGCGCTTCGATGTCTGCATCAACGAGCGCGTCAACATCCGCCTCAGTAAGTGCCTCCACAAGTGCATCAACGAGTGCCTCGACGTCCGCGTCAACTTCGGTATCAATCAGTGCATCAACCAGCGCTTCAATGTCAGCATCTACGTCCGCGTCAATTAGCGCTTCGACGAGTACCTCGATGTCCGCATCAACTTCTGCGTCAACGTCCGCGTCAATCAGTACATCAACGTCAGCCTCGATTAGTGCATCGACCTCGGCCTCAGTAAGTGCCTCAACATCTGCATCGCTGAGCGCCTCGACTTCTGCTTCAGCCAGTGCATCCACGAGTACATCGCTAAGCGCTTCAACAAGTGCATCAACTTCGGCCTCAGTAAGTGCCTCAATATCTGCATCAACGAGCACTTCGACCTCAGCGTCAACCAGTGCGTCAACATCAACATCGATTAGCGCTTCAGCTAGTGCGTCGACGTCAGCATCAACGAGTGCATCAACAAGCACTTCAATATCCGCATCCATGAGTGCATCAATGTCCACCTCAATGAGCGCTTCGACCAGTGCATTCACATCTGCGTCACTTAGTTCCTCGATGTCCGCTTCAGTGAGTGCTTCAACATCCGCATCACTCAGCGCGTCAACAAGTGCCTCGACATCCGCGTCAATCAGTGCCTCGACATCTGCATCGACGAGTGCGTCAACAAGTGCTTCGACCTCCGCATCAGTGAGTGTGTCGACGAGTGCTTCAACATCGGCATCAATCAGTGCATCGACATCTGCTTCGGTAAGTAGCTCGACGAGCGCCTCGACATCTGCATCATTCAGCGCGTCGACGAGTGCTTCGACCTCGGCATCAGTCAGTGCTTCAACGAGCGCATCGACTTCCGCTTCAATGAGTGCCTCAACCAGCACTTCGATTAGCGCGTCAACGTCAGCCTCGGTAAGTGCGTCGACGTCAGCATCAGTTAGTGCTTCAACATCCGCGTCAATTAGTGCATCGACAAGTGCTTCGATTTCTACATCAATCAGTGCCTCTGCGAGCGCATCGTTCAGCGCTTCCACGAGTGCCTCCACATCTGCATCAGTGAGTGCCTCGATTAGCGCATCAACAAGTGCTTCAACGTCAGCGTCGATTAGCGCTTCAACCAGTGCATCAACATCAGCCTCGGTAAGTGCTTCAACGTCCGCGTCAATTAGCGCATCAACAAGTGCTTTAACGTCAGCATCCATTAGTGCCTCAATGAGCGCTTCGACATCGGCCTCAATCAGTGCCTCGACCAGTGCATCTATGAGTGCATCCATGAGCACCTCCACAAGTGCATCAACGAGTGCTTCAACATCGGCCTTAGTAAGTGCGTCGACGAGCGGTTCAGTTAGCGCCTCGATTAGTGCATCAGCGAGCGCATCGTTCAGCGCTTCCACGAGTGCCTCGATGTCAGCGTCAATCAGTGCTTCAACCTCAGCATCGCTAAGCGCATCCACATCGGCATCAGTCAGTGCATCAATGAGTGCCTCGACGTCAGCGTCGATTAGCGCCTCCACAAGTGCTTCCACCAGCGCTTCGACTTCTGCATCGATGAGTGCGTCAACAAGTGCCTCGACGTCTGCCTCGTTAAGTGCCTCCACGAGCACTTCGGCGTCCGCATCGCTCAGCGCGTCAATGAGCGCTTCGACAAGTGCGTCGACCTCTGCATCAACCAGTGCGTCGACAAGCGCTTCAGTTAGTGCTTCCACAAGTGCCTCAAACAGTGCATCGATGAGCGCGTCAACGAGTGCCTCAACTTCGGCTTCAATTAGTGCCTCGACTAGTGCATCCATGAGTGCTTCAACGTCCGCCTCGACGAGTGCCTCAATTAGCGCTTCGACGTCTGCATCGATGAGTGTTTCAACGTCCGCTTCGGTAAGTGCATCGGCGAGCGCCTCGATGTCAGCTTCAGCAAGTGCATCTACATCTGCTTCGATAAGCTCGTCAACGTCCGCCTCGACGAGTGCCTCTACAAGTGCGTCGACATCCACGTCAATTAGCGCTTCGACCAGTGCGTCAACATCAGCATCGCTCAGCGCTTCGACGTCCGCATCGCTGAGTGCATCGATGAGCGCCTCCACATCCGCGTCGACAAGCGTTTCAACGAGTGCGTCAATTTCGGCATCGATGAGCGCCTCAATTAGCGCCTCGATTTCAGCCTCGACGAGTGCATTGACATCCACGTCAATTAGCGCCTCAATTAGCGCATCTACTTCTGCTTCAACGTCAGCGTCGATGAGCGCTTCGACAAGTGCCTCAATGTCCGCATCAACATCTGCATCGATGAGTGCCTCAACTTCTGCTTCAGTCAGTGCATCAACGAGCGCTTCAACATCGGCCTCAATCAGTGCATCAACATCGGCCTCAATCAGTGCATCAACATCTGCTTCGGTAAGTGCGTCGATTAGTACCTCCACGAGTGCATCGACATCCGCATCGCTCAGCGCGTCGACGAGTGCTTCGACTTCGGCCTCAGTCAGTGCTTCAACGAGTGCCTCAATATCCGCATCAATGAGTGCATCGACGTCTGCATCGGTAAGTGCCTCTACTAGTGCTTCAACGTCAGCGTCAATGAGTGCGTCGACATCCGCATCGCTCAGCGCTTCAACTAGCACCTCAACCTCTGCATCAATTAGTGCGTCAACTAGCGCCTCGATGTCTGCATCAGTTTCCGCATCTACTTCTGCGTCAACGTCAGCGTCAATCAGTGCATCGACAAGTGCCTCAATTAGTGCGTCAACGAGCGCTTCAACTTCGGCCTCAATCAGTGCGTCGACGAGTGCATCAACATCGGCCTCAATTAGCGCCTCGACCAGTGCATCAATGAGTGCTTCAACGTCTGCTTCAATCAGTGCATCAACATCAGCATCCATTAGCGCCTCGACGTCCGCATCGCTAAGCGCATCAACAAGTGCATCAACTTCAGCCTCGATTAGTGCATCAACGAGCGCATCGATTTCGGTGTCGACGAGTGCCTCTACAAGTGCTTCGACCTCAGCATCAGTGAGTGCATCAACGTCTGCGTCGATTAGTGCCTCCGCATCAGTCAGTGCGTCAACGAGCGCCTCCACGTCAGCTTCGGTAAGTGCCTCTACCAGTGCCTCAATATCCGCATCCACGAGTACTTCGATGTCCGCATCGCTCAGCGCATCCACATCTGCATCGATTAGTGCGTCAATTAGTGCCTCGATTTCAGCATCGACAAGTGCATCCGCATCGGCCTCAGTAAGTGCATCAACAAGTGCTTCAACGTCAGCATCCATTAGTGCCTCGACGTCAGCATCAATCAGTGTCTCGACATCGGCCTCGCTAAGCGCCTCAACCAGTGCTTCGACCTCCGCATCAACTAGTGAGTCGACAAGCGCTTCAGTTAGTGCTTCAATCAGTGCATCTACCTCAGCATCGATGAGCGCGTCAACGAGCGCATCGACCTCCGCGTCAACGAGCGCTTCGACATCCGCATCCATGAGTGCATCGACGTCTGCATCGGTAAGTGCATCAACAAGTGCTTCAACGTCTGCATCAACGAGCGCCTCAACATCCGCATCAGTAAGTGCTTCGACGAGCGCTTCGACATCCGTATCAATCAGTGCATCGATGTCTGCATCAGTAAGTGCTTCGATGAGCGCGTCAATGAGTGCATCAACGTCAGCATCGGTAAGCGCATCGATTTCGGCATCGATTTCGGCGTCGACATCCGCATCAGTAAGTGCATCAATTAGCGCATCTACTTCTGTGTCAACGTCAGCATCAACGAGTGCTTCGACGTCCGCATCGCTCAGCGCATCCATTAGCGCCTCCACAAGTGCATCAACTAGCGCTTCAATTTCCGCATCTACGTCAGCGTCAATTAGCGCGTCGACGAGTACCTCGATGTCCGCATCAGTGAGCGCTTCAACCAGCGCCTCCACAAGTGCATCAATTTCCGCATCAGTGAGCGCCTCAATTAGCGCTTCGACTTCTGCATCACTGAGTGCATCTACGTCAGTATCAACCAGTGCATCGACAAGTGCTTCAGTTAGTGCTTCGACAAGTGCCTCAATTAGTGCGTCAACATCCGCATCCATTAGCGCATCGACATCAGCGTCGATTAGTGCATCAACCAGTGCTTCAACATCTGCATCGCTAAGTGCTTCAATCAGTTCATCTACTAGTGGGTCAACATCGGGCTCTACGTCCGACTCACTAACTGATACGAAGACAGTTAGACGGATTATTAGACACCATTACTCTGATGGCACGACGTATGAAGTAACGCAATCGGTAACCTTTAAACGGTTCGGTGTGGCTGAAAGTCAGTCTTCGATTAAATGGGGCGCATGGATTCCAGAGGGTGATGGAACATTTGCTGCTTATGCGGCACCAGCGCTTTATGGATATGTGGCTCAGCCAAGTGTAGTTTCCGCTGCTGTTGCATCACCAGATAGTGCCACGACCTACGTAGATATTTACTACCAGCCTGTAAAACAATCTGGTTCAACCAGCACGCCGGCATCGACGAGTGGACACATTAGGCCATCATTGACTAGTCAAACTAGTCAATCAAGTGGAAATGGTCAGACCACTAGTGCTAACAGCCTTAGTGCTCGTCAGCCTGCGGCATCAGTCAAAGAACATGTTCTTCCGCAAACTGGTACCAGCAGTCAGCCATCCACTGCGATGGGAATAGTTACTGGCTTGGTTGCTTCTCTTGGTGCCTTTCTTGGAATTGGTAAAAAGAAAAAGCACAACTAAATAAATCAGGCTACGGCAAAAAAGGCCGGGCGGTAAACTCAATCGAGTTGCCGTCCGGCCTTTTGTTGAAAATATAGTATCAATGTAAGTTCGCCCTAGGGTGGTCATTTAACCGTTGCGGGTAATGTTTAGCCCATTCTTTCATTACTCATCCAGCCACTGCTTTAAAAAGCGAACCAGCGCCTGGGCGTCATACTTGTCTAGCAAGTAAGTGTTGTCATGGCTGCTTCCCACAAAGTCGATGTTAGATAGCAGGAGGGTAAGCTGGTCACTATTAGCTTGCCGATACAGGCTCAATTCATTCGGACAGCCGTCATCAGCATCCTCACCGGCATAACGGGAGTTGAACCAGTCCTGGTCAAATCTAATCTGGTGTTTTGTCATTTTCTCACCTCAAATTCATCCTTATTGTAGCCAAGTTGTCGTGCCTTGGCAATCAGGCCTCGTTTCCACTGGGCGACGGCACTGGGACTAACGGCAAAACGGGTTGCGATTTCCCGGTCGGTGAGGTGGAAATGCAATTTACCGATTAAGTAGCGTTGCTGGTTAGGGGTGCACTTGGTCAGCAAATGCTGGAGACAAACCCTGTCTAAGCACGTCGTTAATCCGGCCCCGGTACTGGGGAGCGGTTCCGTTGGCTCGTTATCCTGGTCGTCAAGGGAGTATTCGGTCAAGGCTAGGCCCCGTTGCTGGTACCGCAGTTCGTCTAACAGCCGCCAGTAGACTTTCTGATAAGCGTAGGCGGGGAACCGGCTATTGGTCCGTGGATCGCCAGGGAAGTCGGCAAAGGCGGTCGCATAGGCTAGACAGCCGTCTTGGAAGAGGTCGGCGAACTGATCCTGCCAGGGAGTAATATGGAGCCGTTTAAGGACCCCATAGATAATTCCGGTTCGCTTATCGTCCATTAGGAAATACAGACCGTTCGTGATTTTTTCGTTTTTCATACTGAGAATCATCCTTGTGATAAATTCTCAAGAGCTCCTGAGTACCGTTGATTATAGGCATCTACTAGCAGCTAAGCGAACGATAAAAAAGGGTATTAGCAGGGTAAAAAAGTGTTGACGCTGGGTAAACGTGCTTGGTATCTTATTATTTGTGAAAACGCTTTCTTACTTTGGGGGAGAAATGCTAATTTTTAAAATTTGAGGAGGAGTCTTTGTGACTTTTATGAAGACGTTTGACTTTAGCGACCTGTCGACCATTGAGATTAACGCGGAAATGGAAGGCTTTCAGCCGCGCTTTGATAATACACTAGCCCTGACCGCCTACCGGCAGCAAACCTTGATCCTAACTCGGGAGGGGCAGGCGGTGATCTTGAATTGCCGGCTGCAGGAGTGTCTCAGCCGTTTTCGCAAGGAGAATGGCATCTGTCGGCATGAACTAGCCGCTTATTATTCCTTGGCCCGCTGTCAGACCCAGGCAATTATTTCGGGGCATTACCGGCTGGTTCCTACTCATGGCGCCAGCAACCGTCAAGTCGTCTATTACATGGCCCACCACCTAGATACTTATAGCTATTCACAGAGGCTCAACCGCCTGCTAATCATCCTCAAGGGACAGGGTGGTTTGTACCAGCTTCGGGTTGACGCAAGTTTCAGCAGCTTTGGGCGGATCTTGGCCGCGGCTGACCAGGTAGCCAACCTCCAATTAGCGAATATCGAAGGGGCAATGTGGCGGATGGGGGTCTACCAGGACAGCAGCGGTTTGCGGCCTGCTTCCGGTACGTACTTGAGCCACCAGCAGGGACTAGCTATTCACCAGCAGATCCTCGCAAATTACGTGATGGCAGTTACTAACGAGGCGTTCTTGGCAACTTTTGGCGAGCTGCCAGATGCTGATTTTCAGCGGCGGCTTAATAGCGTCATTGGTTATGCTGGCCTGCCCCTTAAAAAATATGAAAAATTTGTCAAATAATGTTCAACTGATTAGCGGACAAGTTATAATAGAAGGTGCCAAGGGTTTAGCTATCAAACTTGTGAATAGGAGGAATTGATAACTATGACAAAGGAAACTAAAGAAAGTGGTTTAGCTTATGCCAATGAAATTTTACAAGACGAGTGGGCACCAGTTCTGCTTTTTGGCTAGGCTTCCGGACCTTTACGAAGCAGGAATTACTGGAATTGATTCCAGCCTTGTCAGAAGAAGAGTTATCAGCAAAGTTGTGTCAATTACAAAACCTTCGTGTTGCTAACCCAATCCGGGATACGGAAAATAAGTATTCGCTGACTGAGGATGGAGAACAGCTGCGGCGCCTGATGATGTCACTCAGCGTCTGGGGAGCCCAGCAGCAGGATGATAATGCCGACCGTCAGTCGGTACTGGTAGTTGAACCGGAAAGTACGGCAAAACTAAAGGACTTGGTCAAGTATAACCAAATCCTCTCAAAGTACATTAAGTAAGCCGGGACACGAAAGGGGGTGTGCTGGATGAACCGGACATTTATGAATGGCTACTATCAAGGTGTCGTTGAAGTCGCACCAGCTGCCCTGTCCGCTGCTCATGTGGAGGAACTAGCGGTGACCATGACGATTCAGCACCTCCGTCACGCTGGGGTGCCGATCAGCACGATTCACGACTTCTTAACTAATGACATTGGAGTGACTCCGCGGCTTGTCAATCGTTTTATTAACATGTCTGCGGCCGAATTGGAAGCTGCTCAAGCCAGGGTTCTCACAATTGCCTTTTAGCGAAGGAGGTTGGGAGTGGGAAATAACCTCCTTGACAAGGCGTATGACTAGCCTAGGACGATAGTTGACACGGCA
>ERZ773269.1621-NODE-1621-length-20149-cov-20.936548_pt1 | contig 20149 bp, 6 predicted proteins | sample MGYA00511958_ERZ773269 | MGnify/ENA primary metagenome ERZ773269 (study PRJEB29015, sample SAMEA2737761) | human gut metagenome | biome: human gut; feature: human-associated habitat; material: faeces | place: China | collected 2012 ... | reverse complement strand
GCTGGAGCTTCAGTTACTCTTAAATAATAAGGTAACGACTCAAGTCGCTTAATAAAGAAACCAGAGCATTAGCTCTGGTTTTTTATTGAGACAAACGATTATGAGAAACTGTTTGAATTAATGGGGTTCCTTACCCTAAAACTGCCAAATTTATTCTTGGCAGTTTTTTGTTTTTCTATTTTAGACTGATTTTGTTTATCATATCCTCTACTATGAGATTTAAATATGAACGATTTTTTGATTTATTATTTTTTGCTTGAAATAATTAAAGCATATATGAATAGATTGTCACCTACATCATAATTTATATCTGATACTCTCATTTTTTACTATATTGGAGTTTGCTTGCTATTCTTAGGTAGAAAATTTAGGAATTTCCTTTTTCTTTGCGGACGCCTATTCATCCTGGTAAAGAAGACGCAAATGCTTAGCTTACAGAACTGCTTGTGAAGCTCTAATGGATGAGTTCGAGTAAATGTTGCACTCATTCTTGTAATTTATCATTTCAAAAATTAATAAAAATATGCAGTTTCAAATTATATTATTGGATTATGGTGGAGCAATTTGATAAAATAAATAGTGCATGTGAAGGAGTAAAAACTGAAATTATCTTCTGGACTATTTTTGATGATATTCGGAAGTTCTTTTAGTTTAGATGTTTCTGAGAACATGAAAATAAATAAAAGGAGGTTGTTTGACTCAATGAAAGGCAAGCAACAACAAGATTTCAGGGTAGAAAAATACATCCGTTACGGTATTCGTAAATATAGTTTTGGAGCGGCATCGGTAGCTATTGCGGCTGGTTTGATGTTCCTTGGAAATGGAGCAGTATCAGCTTCAGAAACGTCAGTTAATGGGAATACTGCAGATTCATCAGTAGTAGCTTCTAATCCAGAAAATGATGGGACTTCGACGAAAGAAGAAACTTCAGTAACTGAAAAAGAAGTAAAGGCAGAGGAGCCTAAAAAGGTAGATACTTCAGTTCAAAAAGAAGCGGAAGTTAATAAAGTAGCAGAAGATACTTCAGTTCAAAAAGAAGCAGAACAGAAAACACCAACAGAAGCTCCTAAAGCAAATACTGAAAAAGCTGCTGCCAATAAAACAGCACTCTATGAAGCAATTTCAAACTTAGAGAACCGTATCGCTGCAGCTAAGAATGCAGATGCAAGTGCTCTTTCTGCTGCAAAGGAAGCTTTAGCAACTGCAAAATCAGTTTTTGCGAATCCAACAGATGGACAATCAGAAGTTGATAGCCAAACAGAAGCACTTAAGGCTTTAGCGACAGTTCTTGTAGAATCAAACGCTGCTGAAACTGCAAAGAAAGAAGAAGCGGCTAATCAAAATCAAGACAATCCTACAGTGGATACCAAGGTTTTGAACCAAATTTTATCTGAAGCAGAAGTTACCAACCAATTGGCTTATTCAGAGATGAATAAAAAAGATCTTTCTGCTGAAAGCAAAGAGGCTATCGAAGCAGCAATTGCTAAGAACAAAGTTGTCCTTGCGGAAACAACCAAATTGTTGGCTGATAAGAGCTTGGCACAAGAACAAGTGGATGCTCAGTTGAACCGTTTGAACGAGTCAATTCAGGCAGTCTATGATGAATTGAAACGAAACGGTATCGGCCGAAATGGGAAATTCTCAGTAGCTCTTTCAGCTAACGAAGGATATACAGCTTCTTCTACAGAACTAAGAAAAGAAAATGGTGAATTCCTTGGTTCTACAGGTAAGTCTTACAAAACACTAGATGGTAACAGCAACTATAAAGTTTATATTCATGGATATCAATCTGAAAACACTGATGTGCCTGCGGCTAATAGTGGACAAGCCGGGGTTAGTGGACGTACTGATATTCCTTTATCAAAAACAGAAGCTCAAAAACTTGGACGTGAAGCTGCTTTATGGAAAGGTAAAATTCGTGCTACAGGAAAAACTAATGGGAATTCAATATGGGGAGCAGGAGGTGCTTATGAGTATCTAGCTACAGAAATCTATGGTTATACTTATGAACAAGGAAATCACTATGTTTATCTTACTGATGTAAAAAAACGTTTCAGTTTATCACCAGAGGCAACTGCTGCAGGATACACAATCACAAACATCGCCTTAAGTAACTTACTTCCAGGATTAGCTTATAATGAAACTACAGACACTGTAGAAGGATATGTAGCATCTACTCTTCAAAATGGTGTATATGACATGCGTTATGTCGTAACTGTAGCGAAAGATGGAGCTACTCAGCAAGTTACCTTCAGAGACTTAACAGCTGGATGGATAGGATGGCAAGATACATCTGCACCAGTTATTCAAGGATCATCAAAATTAGTAACAATAGGCGACCAAGTCAATCATAATATTAAATATGTTGATAACGATGGAATGACTCGTGATGAAAGAGCTGATTATGCATACACAACTGGTGGCGATAAGGTTGTTGCTGGTTCAAAAACTGCTCCTGGAAAAACAGGTGGAGCAACTTTCACTGCAGTTGATGGATCTAAAATAAGAACAGAAAATGGTCCACAAACAGTAACAGCCCACACAGCTTTAAATGGTGTGTATACAGGAAGTAAGACATCAATTAATGATGTTGTACCAGGATTAAATTATAACCCACAAACTGGAGATATTACTGGAACAGCAACAGAAGCTGGAATTTTCACAGCAGCAACTTATGCCAAAGACTATAATAATACAACCAATGCAAGAAATATGGATTGGAATATGTATGGTCAAGAAGCTCATGAAAACATTACAATTGCAGTAGCACCTAAGATTACTGTTAAAAATGTTGAAGCTTACGCGACAAATGTACCTGTGACAATTTCAAAAGGTGCTAACAAAGCAGAAATCACAATGCCAGACGGTACAGTTACAAAACTTGTAGTTAAAGATGGAAACTGGATAGTAGCTGCGGGTACTACAAATACAGCTGTGCAAGAAGGAGCGGTATTAGCTGCAGCATCTACAACAGGTGATTCAACTCTTAACTTAACTGTAACTCCAGAATCTACAAAATATGTTGGTGTTGATAGTATTGCAGCTAAAGCAACAACTGACAAGGTGAAAGCAAATATTCAACGTGAATTTGCTATGGTAACTGATGCAGCAGGTAATACGCTTAAAGCGGAATTTAACCATGCGACAGGTAAATATTCGTTACCGACTGAAAAAGCTTATGAACTAAAAGACAATGGTAATGGCACATCAACTCTTATTGAACGTCGTGTTTATACAGATGCTCAAGCAAATGGTGATGTTAAGTTCGTTGTTTATGAGTTTGAACGTACATGGAATGCAACATCTTCAGCGCCAACATTAGTGGACAAGATTGCAGAAATCCGTAAAAATGGTGAGGTAACTGCAGTAGGTAATGTTACACGTACAGAGACTCTAGTTAAAAAAGATAACACATCTTCAGAACAAGGTATGGTAGTTACAGTAAGTTATGACTCAGTAACAAACCAATGGACATCTTCTGACGGTACAGCAGTAACAGCTAAAGAGTCAAATGCTGGTTGGGAAGTTGAAACAGCATCAGGATTTAAAGGATATGTTTCATACCGTGAAGCATCTTCTACAGATGTAGCATCAATTCAAAATGCTAAACCAGCTGGAACATCAACAAGCTACTCAGAAGCCAAAGATGCTTCAGTAGATTTACTAAAATCTTCAAAAGCTAATGTTGACTTCACAGATACTATCGATGACAAATCTGATGCTGCGCAATCAGAAACAATTAAAACGAAATTAACAGTGACAGCTCCAGACGGAAGCCAAAAAGTATTTGATGCGGCAAAAGCTGAAGAAGCAGCATACATTGCAGCTCAGCGTACTGCAGCAGAAAAAACTAAAGCAGCGGCAGAAGCGGTGGAAAATGCACAAGGAGCAGCAAATGAATTAGCTCGTCTTCAAGAACTATTAGACCGACAAACGAGAATAGCAGATGATGCTCAAAAAGCATTAGATAACTTAAAACTACGTTCTATTTCTCCAACAGCTCAAGAATTAGCAGAAAGAAAACTTGCTAATGTAAAAGAGTTTAAAGCATCTATTGAAGCGCAACTAGCAACAGCTCAAGCAAATCTTTCAACAAAAAATACTGAAGTAGAGTCAACACGTACAGCTGCTTTAGAAGCTGAAAAAGCGGTAGAAACTGCGCGTGCAGCACTTAAAACAGCTGCAGCAGCAAACCTAGCAAATCCAGAAATCGCAGCTTACACATTAGGACAATATGGAAGCTATAAAGTTACAGTAAGAGCAGTTGACTCAAACGGCGTTGTAACTACTCCAACTGTAGGTGGAACAGATTCAGGTGAAGTAACTGAGGATGCAGTAGCAGAAACAACTTACTACATCGTTGTACCGAAACCAGAAATATCAGGTGGTGCACAAGATACTCCACAAAGCGATACTATGGAAAAAGGCTTCAAAACTGGTCTTCCTGAAAATTCTACTGTATCTGACTACAAACTAGTGGATCCAACAACAGGAGAGAAAAAAGACTCTGTAACTACAGACGAAGGAACTTACACAGTAGATCCAACAACAGGAAAAGTAACTTTCACACCAGCTCAAGGATATATCGGAACTGCTAAACCAATTTCGGTAGCGGCGAATGTAACTATTCCAGGAGATGATGGTAAACCAGTAACAGTAGAAGCATCAACTACTTACACACCAACAGTATACGGTGTTAAAGGTAATGATGACACTACTAAAGATATTCAAGGAGCAGTCCAAACTTCTAAACCAGGAAGTGAAAGATTCTCTAAACTAAATACTCCAGAAAACACACCAGATGGCACAAATGTTGATTTAACTACAGCTAAGTATTCACTAGAAGGTGCTGATAATGAAGGAAAAGTTGTTGTACCAAACGAAGGAACTTATACAATTGATCCAACAACAGGCGTTGTAACATTTACGCCACTTCCAACATTCACAGGAACAGCTCAAGGTGTAGATGTAAAAGTAACAGCTAATGCAACTGATAAAGAAGGAGCTATTGTAGAAGTAACAGCAACAGGAAAATACACTCCAGTAGTTGAACCTGTTAAACCAACTGCAGAAGCAGCAACATCAACAGATGTACAAGGTGCAACTCAAGAGCAACCTGTAACATTCAACGATTCGAAAACAACAATCGATGGTGTTGAGAAAAAAGTACCAATTGATCCAACAACATACACATTATTAGATGAAAATGGTAATCCAGCTTCTGAAGTACCAGCTAAAGACGCTACAGGAAAAGTAGTAGGTACGTACACTGTTAAGAATGTAGATGGAAAAGCAGTTGCAGTATTTACACCAACTGATAAAACATATGTAGGTAAAGTAGAGCCAGTAACTGTTCAAGCGAAAGATAAAAACGGAACACCTGTAACAACTACTTATACACCGAATATTACACCGGTAACACCAACAGGAACACCTGCAACTTCAGAAGGAATCCAAGGTTCACCTCAAGAAGGAACTCCAACATTTACGCAAGGACACCCAGTTGCTCCAATTAAAATTGATGCAACTCAACCTGCTAAATTAGTAGATCCAACAACAGGTAAACCAACAGATGAACCAACAATTCCAGCTAAAGATGCAACAGGAAAACAAGTTGGTACATACACAATTGATCCAACATCAGGAAAAGTAACATTCACGCCGAATAAAGACTTCGTAGGTACACCAGTACCAGCAACAGTAGAAGTTAAAGATGCGAATGGAACACCAGCAACAGCGACTTACACACCAACTGTTAAACCAGTTACTCCAATTGGTAAAGTTGCATTCACAGAAGATATCCAAGGTGCAACTCAAAGCGGTAAACCAGCCTTCGAAGGTGGTAAAACAACAGTAAATGGTAAAGAAGAAACTGTACCAATGGACGACACTGTGCCAGCAACATTCGAAGATGGTAATACAACTAAGACAATTCCAGGAGAAGGTACGTACACAGTAGCTCCAGACGGAACAGTAACATTCGTACCAGAAAAAACATTCACAGGTAAAGGTACAACATTAACAGTTATCCGTAAAGATAAAAACGGAACACCAGCTCGTGGTGAATACACAGCGGTAGTTCACCCAGTAACACCTACAGGATGGGATGTCATCTCTGCAGATATCCAAGGTCAAGAACAAAATGGAAAACCTAAGTTCAAAGGTGGAACAGTAGAAATCGGTGGAGAAGAGAAAAAAGTAGACATCGATGAAAATGTAGCACCAGTACTACTTGATCCAGCAACAAAACAACCAGTAGCAGTAGGCACTCCAATTACTGTTAAGGGAGAAGGAGTTTATACTCTTCAACCAGACGGAACTGTGAACTTTGTTCCTGAGAAAACATTTGTTGGTGAAGCTAAAGGGGTAATCGTTCAACGTGTCGATAAACTTGGACAACCAGCTATTGGTAAATACCGTCCAATCGTTATCGGAGCTAAACCAAAAGCACAACCAGCTACTTCACAAGATGTTCAAGGTCAAGTTCAAAAACAACCTGTTACATTCATCGATAGTGTGGTAGATAAAACGACTGTACCTGATATCGATATCCCAGATGTAAAAGTAGCAGTTCAAAAGACTGTACCGATTGATCCAGCAACATACACATTATTAGATGAAAATGGACAACCAGCTACGAAAGTACCTGCGAAAGATCCAGAAGGAAATGTAATCGGGGAATACACTCTTGAAGTAGTAGACGGTAAAGCCATCGGAGTATTAACACCAAATGCAACATACTACGGTGCAGTACAACCAGTACGTGTTCAAGCAGCGGATAAAAACGGTATCACAGTAGAAACTACTTATACACCATACATCACACCGGTAACACCAACAGCGACTCCAGCAACTTCAGAAGGAATCCAAGGTAAAACACAAGAAGGTACACCAACATTTACAGAAGGTGATAAAAAAGTACCTATTAACTTAGATAAAGCACCAAAACTAGTAGATCCAACAACTGGTAAACCAACAGAAGAAAAATCTGTAAAAGTACCGAACGAAGGAACTTACGAAATTGATGAAAATGGAAAAGTAACATTTACACCAGAACCAAACTTCACTGGACAGGCTAAAGGAATCGAAGTTCAACGTGAAGATAAGAACGGTACACCAGTAAATGGTAAATACACTCCATTCGTTAAACCAGTAACACCAACAGGTGATGAAAAAGAAACACAAGATATCCAAGGTGCACCACAAAAATCAACACCAACATTCACAGGTGGTAAAACAACAGTTAACGGTAAAGAAGAAACAGTAGAAATCAACTACGAAAAACCAGCTAAATTGGTAGATCCAACAACTGGAAAACCAACAGATGAAACAACTGTAAAAGTACCGAACGAAGGAACATACACAATTGATCCGAAAACTGGAGAAGTAACCTTCACACCAGAACCAAACTTCACAGGAAAAACTTCAGGAATTAAAGTTCAACGTGAAGATAAGAATGGAACACCGGCAACAGCGACTTACACACCAACTGTAGTTCCGGTAACACCAACAGGTGAAGAAAAAACTACTGTAGGTATCCAAGGAGCAACGCAAAAAGCAACTCCTAACTTCACACCTGGTAAAACAACTGTTAATGGAGTAGAAAAGACAGTCGAAATTGATACTACAAAACCAGCTAAATTCGTTGATCCATCAACTGGACAACCAACGGATGAAACTACGATTAAAGTACCAAACGAAGGAACATACACAATTGATCCGAAAACTGGAGAAGTAACATTCACACCAGAACCAAACTTCACAGGACGCGGAACAGGTGTAACAGTTCAACGTGTTGACAAAAACGGTACTCCAGCTGAGTCAACATATACACCAACAGTTGTAGGAGTAACACCAACAGGTAAAGAAGCTAAATCTAAAGACCTACAAGGTGAAACTCAAACAGGAAAACCAACCTTCACAGGTGGTAAGACAACTGTAAATGGTAAAGAAGAAACAGTAGAAATCGATAACGATAAACCAGCAACATTCGAAGATGGTTCAACTACAAAAGTAGTACCAAATGAAGGTACTTACACTGTAGCACCAGATGGAACTGTAACATTCACCCCAGAACCAAACTTCACAGGTGTAGCAACAGGTGTAACTGTTAAACGTGTTGACAAAAATGGAACACCAGTAACAGCGACATACACACCAACTGTCATTCCAGTATCACCATCTGGAGAAGATGTAACATCAGTTGGGCCTAAGAACACACCTCAAGAAGGAACACCAATCTTTAAAGGTGGTTCAGAGACACTAGATGGTAAGAAGAAAACAGTAGAAATCGATAAAGATGTACCAGCAACATTCGAAGATGGAAAAACTACAAAAGTAGTACCAGGAGAAGGAACTTATACTGTTGATAAAGACGGAAAAGTAATATTCACTCCGGAAAGAGACTTCGTAGGTGTAACAAAAGGTGTAACTGTAAAACGTGTTGATAAAAATGGAACACCAGTAACAGCGACATACACACCAACAGTTCTAGGAGCAACATCAACTAAAGATGTAGTATCTGAAGGGCCAAAAGGTAAACCTCAATCAAATACTCCAGTATTCGAAGGAGATGTTGATAAAGATGTACCACCAACATTCGAAGATGGAAAAACTACAAAAGTAGTACCAGGAGAAGGAACTTACACTATCGATCCAAATGGAAAAGTAACCTTCACTCCAGAACCAGACTTCGTAGGAACAACAAATGGTGTAACAGTTGTTAGAAAAGATAAAAACGGTAAAGCTATCTCTGCGACATACACACCGACAGTTCGTCCAGAAACTATCTTTAGAGATAAAGAAGGAAAAGAAATTCCAAATTATCCAAGTGAAGACGGAACAACTCCTAAGAAAGACATCCCAGGCTACCGCTTCGTAGAAACTAATACTCTTCCAAATGGAGATACAGAGCACGTCTACGAAAAAGTGAAAACTTCATTCAAGGATAAAGAAGGAAAAGAAATTCCAAATTATCCAACAGAAGATGGCGAACAACCTAAGAAAGACATTCCAGGTTACCGCTTCGTAGAGACTAAGACACTTCCAAACGGCGATATCGAACATGTTTATGAGAAAGTTTCAACACCAGCTCCAACACCTTCACCTGTTCCTCAACCAACTCCAGGTAAGCAAAATACAACTACTTGGACTGATGAGAATGGAAATCCATTGAAACCAACTGAACTAGGCTCTAAAGAAGCGGGAACAGTTTCAGGTTACGAATATGTGAAGACTGTGACTGATCCAAATGGAAATATCAAACATATCTTCAAGAAAGTTGAGATGCCAACTTCAAGACCGGTTGAACCAAGTCAACCAGCAACACCAAAATATGTTGAAGGTCAAAAAGAGTTGCCAAATACAGGTACTGAAGACAATAATAGTCTAGCAGCACTTGGACTTCTTGGAGTATTGAGTGGATTTGGTCTTGTAGCTCGTAAGAAGAAAGAAGATTAATCTTTCTAATTGATACGATTTGTTTGCAATGAACATATCTTCCTTAAAACTGATGAATCGAATGATTCATCAGTTTTTTTGGGCTCTTTGTCAACTGTAGTGGGTAGAAGAAAAGCTAAGATTTCGAAAGGACGAATTTCGTCCTTTCTTTTTTGATGCTTAGAGTGGTGACAATCTATTTTTTGAAGTTTTCAAAGTTCCGAAAACCAAAGGCATTGTGTTTAATAAAGTTTGATGAGTTTATTTGTTACTTCTAATTTTGCATTAGAATGGGGTAATGGATGGGCGATGTCTGGCGTAGAAGTCTTTTCAATTAGCTTCTGAGCAATCATTATGATTTTTTCTAATGAGTTGCTTTGTCGCTTTTCATTATAGATCTTATGGGACTTTTTTCTACAAACAAATAGTTCCATAATATCTATAAGTTTTTAGCTACTACAAATATCATAGATCCGTTTTTCTTTTGAGCTAATAAAAATGTTTTTTGAAGATATGGATGTTTAAAAAGAATTAACTTCATCTGGTTAGAGATCTCATATAGTGTTATAATTTAAGAAACATAATGAAAATGACTTTAGTTCGGCTGAATTAATGGTTTTTGTGTAAATGATGGAGGGGAAAAGATGGATATAGATAGAACTATTTCAGTACGGATTCAAGGTTTGTTGGTTTTTGAAAGCCCTCTTCATCATGATGAGCGTGGCTATTTCTTAGAGAATTGGCGAAAAAAAGATTTAGTTGCAAATGGAGTACCAGATTCATTCTTTCACCATAAACTTCAGAATAATGTGTCTGTCTCAAATCAGGGAGTTATCAGAGGGATGCATTGCCAAGGCTATGAAAAATTGATGACAGTAGCCTATGGTACCTTCAAAATGATTTTTATCGATTTACGGATAGATTCCCCAACTTACAAATCTGTAGATGTGATAGATGTCAAACCTGGTAGGGCTGTTTTTGTCCCTGGCGGAGTAGCCAATGGAGCACAGTCGCTAGTTAACAATGGGATATTGAATTACCTGGTTACTGATTATTATGATCCACACAAAAACTATCTAGGAATGACACCCCTAGACAAGGACGCTAATTTATCGTGGGATTCTCTTTTCAAACCAATCATTTCTGAAAAAGACCAAGCTGCTAAAACTTTCAAGGAAGTTCTTGAAATAGTTGAATCAAGCAAGAAGAAAGTTGCCTTGATCGGTTCGACGGGTGCAGTTGGAAAAGTTTTATGTGATAAATTAAGGAAGCTATCTGATATTGATTTAAGTTGTTTCAATAGAAATAATGTTGAAGAAGCTTTGAAAGAAGTTTATGATGTGGTGATTTGTACTGCTCCGTCATCAGAAAAATTATTAACTAATTTAGGTTTGAAAAACGATGACTCGGAAATAGAGGGATTAGTAAATGTCCTAAAAAACATTAAGACAGGTCATATGATTTTAGTGTCTACTAAATCTGTATTTGAAAGTGGTACCAGATATAGCACTATTCATCAAAAGATTTATAATAGCGTGATTGAAGCTCACAAAAATCGCAATACAATTTATATTATGGACACCTTATATGGAAGGACATTGAAAAAGGGTTTTATCAACGATTTACTTTCTAGACAGTGGACTTATATTTCGAATGATATTGTTTTGGACAAGCCTAAATTAGAAAAATATTATAAAAAAGTAAATAATCAGTTGTGGTCTTTAGTAGATCCTCTTCCAGATGAATTATTAAAGAATTTAAATCCTATTGCCGATATTTATTCTGATGAGATGTGCTATCAAGTAACAGCAATAAATGATTTGGCTCGTTATCTAGTAGCGAATTTAAATAGGATTGATGGCGTGAAACTGGGTATCGATAAGTCTGAAATTTTTACAGGTAGACAAATCAAGGATTTATTAAAAACACCTGACAATTCTACTTTAGGACAATACTTTAAAAAGCAAAAAGGAGATTTTAATCTTGAAAATTTATGAAAATAATAGAGGTTTTCAACTAGGGAATTTGCTTTATCTTCTACTACAGGCTCACAGAGATCGAATGATGGGTTATGAGGAAAGTTATGTCTTACGAACAGGATATTTTCAGTTTGCCCAAACCTTTTTTCCAAAAACCGCTGTCTTATTTTCAAAAGCAAATGGTATTGAATTAGAAGATTTTGGTTATTTTCAAGAGGCAGGTGTTGACTATTCTTCAGAAGAATTGGACTCTTTTTGTAGAGAATATTTGGTTGAACCAGTAGTAGCAGCTTCCGCTCGATTTGAAGAGAAAAATGTGACAATTGCTATTAGAAGAACGGATTTTCTTAATGAACGAAATAGAAAAAATTACGGCTATAACTCTCAGTTGTATATCGGTTCTTGTTTAGAAAAGATAGCAGCAATTGAAGGGGATAATTTTCAACAGTTGACCATCCGAATTACCTCAGACGATGTTGACTGGTGTCAGAAAGAATTGGTACCTTTTCTCCATTCTCAGTATCATTTTGAAACCCCGATTATAGTTGAGGAGCAGGATATTCAAGATAACTTTTTACAACTATATAGCTGCAACAAGTATTTCATTTGTCCCAATTCGACCTATTGTTACTGGGTAGGCTATCTTTTAAGATTAACAAAACCTTTTGTAACAGTGTTTGTTCCGGATTTTAATACTTTACTTGAACAAAATGGAAAACAAATTGCGGATACAAGAGACTGGGAAGTTGTCAGTGTTGACCGTACTGGCTTTGAGTAACATGTGTTAAATAAGCGAACGAATGTTGAACTTCTACAAAAAATTTTGCTACAGTTAGGAAAATCTCAGGAGGATTTTAAGTATATAGCAGATAGACCAGGATACGATCTCCGTTATGGAATTGATGCTAGTAAGTTACATACTGAATTAGGTTTTAAGACTCTCTACGTGGATTTTGATAAGGGAGTAAAAAAGTTATCTATTGGTTTCAAGAACATGAAGATTGGTGGCAAGATATGATTACGCAAAAGCAAGATGCTAAGTAAGAGTTTGTAAGAATATTATGAGGAGTTAACTGTGGAGAATATAATTTTTTGTTCATCTCCCTTCCAGGTGTTGGTTGCTAGAGAGATTGTTCAGACTGTTTCAGAAGACTTTATCGGGATTTATCTAAAGATGTCAAATGATACGAGACAGACTTTTTATGCTGAACGGATGGCAGAATTTTGTAAGGAAGTCATTGTTTTAGAAGGAAAGACGGTCTTGAATGATATTCAGGAGGTTTTGAAAGACAGGTCAATTCGCAATCTTTATCTAGCGAGCTTAGACAATCCTGTAGCTCTGAGTATCTTCAATCCTAGCACAATGAGTTTGTACACCTTTGATGACGGTAGCACTTCCATTGTACCTCTTAATCTCTATACACAAAATCTTGAGAAGGGCATTCCGTATACAAACTTTACTCTAAGAGAGGTTATGTCTTTGTCAAATAGACATTATACGGTATTTGAGGACTGTCTCCTTTTTCCAAAGGAGAAGCAGGCTTGTCTAGAACTTCATCTTGAACCAAGTCATTTTCATAGAGCTAAAAATGGTAAGAAAATAAGCGTTTTCCTAGGGCAATTTCTAGGCTCTCTCCTTTATCAGGAAGATTTGGAAATTACCCAAAAATTGACTGCTAAAGTTTTAGATGAACAGAAAATTGATTATTACTATCCTCATCCTAGAGTACCTTTGAATCCTTATCAAGATAAATTAAAAGAAACTAGATTTTGCTTTGAAGAAGAAATCTATCTTTTGTTAGAGGAGTATGAGTTCGTTGAGGTACATGGTTTTTACTCAACTTCGCTTTTGTTGGTCAAAAATATAGAGGGCGTGTCGGTTCATGGCTATCGAACTTTTTTAACAACTCATGAATCAAAAGTTTTTGCAAAACGAGGTGTGCCCTATCAAAATGTATCTCAATCGGACACGCCTGTTGATATTGTCATGCCTGTCTATAATGGAGCTGAAACCATTAGTCAAACGATTGATTCTGTTTTAAATCAAACCCACCAAGACTTTCGCCTGTTAATTATGGATGATGGTTCGACAGACTCTACAGAGGAGGTGTGTAAACCTTATCTAGTAGACGAACGAGTACAGTATATCAGGGGAAGTCATAAAGGAATTTCAGAAACGTTAAATCGTGGAGTCAGCCTGTCTCAAACGGTTTTTGTAGCCAGACAAGATGCAGATGATGTATGGATGCCTTGGCACTTAGATCTTCTATTGCAAGAGTTAGAGAAAAATCCTAAATTAGATCTTATCGGGGCTAGAGTCGTCGCAGAAGAAGATGCCATAACAGATAAAATCAAACGGAACCAAACACATCATTTATCAGGGGAAAAATTATGGTTAGACCTTGCTTATCAAAATGTCTTTAATCATTCAACCGTCATTTTTAAACGCTCTGCCTATGATGAGGCAGGAGGCTATGATGCCAAGTGTGATGGATTTGAAGATTGGCATTTATGGGCTCGCATGGTTACAAAGGACAATGCTTTAGTGTTGAATATTATGACAACTTACTATCGCTTATCGGAGCGTTATAAAAGAGAGATGGTTTTCCGAGCAAGACTGGCAAGAAGTCGTGGATTAAGATTGGAAGATGTATTGGACTAATAAACTATGGTGAAAGTATTTACAATAAAAGAAGGCGTTCCTGTAAGCACTTATGGCTTTGAAAGAAGTCAATTGGCACGTCAAGAAATTTTTAAAAGTTTGGGCCTAGAGCAGGAACTCGTTATAACAAATCTGGAAAATTTTGTACCGAATTTTGTAGAAACCTTAGAAAAACTTGGTTTTGAAAACTTCTACCATGTTATTTTTGACCAGTCAGATCTGGCTAGACAAAAGCCGAGTGTAGACAAAGAATTTATTCAAGAACTAGATCATGTCAGTGAAGTCGAGTATACAAAAGAGGGGTATGTCGGTCTTGTTCATTTTAAAAATGGAGATATAGAATGCTATACCTCTCAATTGCTGTATCGATTCCAATATCAAGAAAATCTCTTTACTCTTCATGATAGTAAAGGGGAGTTGCTAAAAGGGGATGTGAGTGAAAATTACCATTCTTACCAAAATTTAAGAAGTGGCGAAACTTATACCCAATGGCAGTTAGTCAGTCTCTATCTAGCTAACAATTCTACAGTGGAAGATTGCTTTATGATTGATATGGTTAATGAATATCCCCTTCAATTGAGGAAATTTTTCCAAAATACCGGAAGAAAACTATTTGCTTACACACACTACAATATCCTAGATCCGATGATGAAGTTTGTCTTGCAAGGTTGGTGTCAAAATATCGTTGCAAGCCCCGTTTTGGAGCAGTTGATAGGGAAAGAAAAGGTTCGCTTTTTACCCCCAATGTTTGTGGATCAAGTTTTGGAAAAAGAATATGCAAGAGTCACCGATTGGTGTATCGTTGGCAATATGACGATGATCAAACGTTGTGCCTGGGCGATTGAGGCTTTTCGGCAGGTGCCGGATAGCCAGTTAACGATATATGGCAACTTACCAGATGGCTATAGCCAGAAAGACTTGCCGTCGAATGTTCACTATGCAGGTTTTCTAGAAGAGGTCCCTTATGAGAAGCACCAAGGTTATCTCTCTTGTTCTATGAGTGAATGCTTTGCCAATGCAGCCGTGGAAGCATCTGCTAAGGGCTTGGTCTGTCTTTTGTCTGATACAGATTTGGCTCACAGGCATTATAAAAATCAATCTAAAGATGTCACAACATTTGATGATATTGGAGAGTTAATTTTGTGGCTCAATACTTATCAAAAAGAAGGTCGTTACGCGTCAGCAACCTTTGCTAAAGATTATCAAAAAAAGGAAGTAATGAATACGTATAAGCATGTATTATTGTTAGAAAAATGATATAATTAGAATAGTAAAACTTTTTTGGTTTTTTATAGTCCTTATCGTAAATTTTATAGATGTAAAATACAAAAAACAATGAAATTTTAGGAAGGTTATGTTTTATGTTTCATACTAATCGACAGGAGAAATTTTCACTTCGTAAGTACAAGGATGGTCGAACTGATTCTAAGTTAATTGGGGCAACGATTTTGGCAGCAGGTATTTTATCAATGGCAGGTATCAATACTGTGTCAGCTGATGTTGTGTCTAATGGAACAAATGAACCTACAATAGTGAGCGACACATCTAAAGTTGAATCTGCGAAGGCAACTACTTTTACAGATGATACAGATGCATCTAAAACTTTCAAAGTCGATGCAGTTTTAGATGGAGGAGTAACTGAGCCAACAAAAGCTAACAGTAATACTGGTGATGCTGACGGTAATGACACAGTAAACTTCAAATCAGAAGCAACGGTTAATTACAAACTTGATTCTGACAAATCATTACTAAAAACAGAAACAGTGGAAGCGGGAACAGGTACAGTAACAACGCCCTACGATAAAAAAGGTCTTGCAGCTGATACAGATGGAAAAGACTACCGTGACTCAACAGTTGCTAAAACTGGAGATGCTGTTACTGCAACTACTGGTAAAAAAGATATTGTAGAAGCGAATAATAAAGTCTATGAATATGTACGTTCTGAAGTTGAAGGTACTGATAAACCTAAGTATGACAAAACAAGTTTCAACAATATCGAAGCAGCGGTATCTCCAGAGGGAATGCACAATAAACTAGGAGAAATCGACTATACAAAAACAACAGGTAAAGTCTACCTAGTTGAAGAAACAGCTAACGGACAATACGGAAAATTCGTAGAAGCTAACGGCGTAACTAGTGATGAAGATGCAGTAACAAAATGGAAAGCTGGAGAAGCTACTGCTAAAGAATTCACTAAAGAAAATGTAACGCTTCAAGAAGGAGACACAGTTCTTGTTCTTGATAAAGATACGTATGCGATCACAGATACTGTAGAAAGAAAAAGTAGAAAAACAGGAACACCTGTCACTTATGTTGCAGTAAAAGAAAATATTTATGACGGAACTTCCACTGATATTTGGGGTATGACCTATGCGATTCTTAGAGAGAATTATACAGCCATTAAAGATATTGGGGATGATGGTGTTTTTGGCACTGCTGATGATACTGAAAGAAACGCAACTTCGAATGGTACCCCAACAAGAAAATCAATGGATGTTTTTGATTTGTCAGGTAGAGAAGATAAATATTCTAAACTTCTTCAAAAAACACCAGATTTAGATACGTCTACTGCTTCGGTGAAAGATATATTGAAAGATGTTTTTGCAACTGGATATCGACTTGTTGATTTCTTTTCTAGTAATGCGTCAAAACCTACGGATATCGAAGCGATTAATACAGTTAAAACTAATTTAGATAATAAAGTAGATGAACTCGTTAATTATATGAAAGAGAATAATATTCGAGTTGGTTTATCTAATGGTAAAGTAGGGTTTTATGTAAATGATACTTCAGCTGACAATGACGCATCTAAATTAAATCAATTTGAGAACAAAGTTAACGAAGTAAGTACAGTTTTAGACGCTTTACCTATCATTGATAAGGTAAAAACTAGTGTTGCTTCAAAAGAAGAAGCTGGAAAATACGGAGCAGCTGACGGTGATCTGTTTCCTGTTACTAAAGAAGTTACTGAAACTTATGAATTTACAACTGTAGGTGGTTTAGTAGTAACAACAAATACTAAGTATGATAGAAATGATGGACATGATATTATTTGGAATAAATATCCTGTAAATACTGAATCAAATATTAATATTTCGAATGTTACAACTAACGGAACATGGGGTGTTACAGTATCAGATGATAAATCACAAGCTACGTTGACTAAATCTGAACGTACAGTAAACGAATGGGAACCTTCTGATGAGACAACAACGGATACTGTTACAGTTACTAAAAAAGAAATCATCACGCCAATCCGTGCTTATAAAGTGATGGGTGAAGAAAAACCAGTTGTAACTCATTACTATAACTTAAAGATCACAAAAGAAGAAGCGGGAGAAACAACAGCTACTAAACAAGGTAGTGTCGTTATTAAGTACGTCACAACTGATGGAAAACAATTAAAATCAGAAACTGATAAAGATAATGTACCACTTGAAACAAAAACTATCGTAAGTTTATATTCAGGTGAAACAAAAGTTGATGAACGTACTGATGTTAAAACAGTAGAACAAAACTACGATACAACTCCAAAACAATATCCAACGTTAGTAGATGCTGATACTGGATTCACATACGAGTATGTAGGTCTAAAACAAGGTTCTCCAGCAGCTAGTGGTAAAGTAGTAGAAGGAACAACAGAAGTTGTTTACGAATACCGTCTAGTAAGTGAAGAAGAAAAAACGCCATCTAGTTCAGTTGTGACTAAGACAGGTTCTGTTGATGTGAAACACGTTGTGATCAATGAAGATGGAACGTTAAAAACATTAAAAGAAACAGAAGTAGTAAAAGATAAAGTACCAGTTGAGTATGAAGATACTTATGTAACTTACTCAAAAGGTGTAAAAGTATCTGAACGTAAAGAAAAACGCACAGTTACAGAAAAATACGACACTACTGATAAACAATACCCAACCCTAAAAGATGAAACTACAGGTTTAGTTTATAAATATGTAGCACCAATATCTGACTCAGCTCCAGCAGCAGGGGATGTAACTGAAGGTGAAAAACACGTTATTTATAGTTATACTCTAGATAAACAAGAAGAAACAACACCATCTAAAACGGTTGAAACTAAAGGTTCGGTAGTTGTTAAGTACGTTGATGCTAATGGTAATGAAATCAAAGATGCTGAGAATGTAGTAACAGATGCAGTTGTGAAAACAACGAAAACATATGCTACTAAATCAGGTGATGTTGTTCTATCGACTCGTGATGAAGTAACAGAAAATGATGTAAACTACAATGCTGCTGAGAAAAAAGTAGATACAATCACTAAAGATGGTAAGAAATATGTCTTCCGTGGAGTGTATGAGGTTTCTGATAAATACAACAACGTATTAGAAGAAACTGGTAAGGTCAAAGAAGGAATCACAACAGTTGTATACCAATACGATTACGTTATTCCAGTAGATCCAACTAAACCTAATGAAGGAGAAAATACTCCTCCAAAACCAGAGGATAAGATCCCTAACGATCCACAAAACCGTTCATATAAAGATTTAGGTCTCTTAACAGAAGTGAAACGTAATATCACTTATGTTTATGAAAATGGACCAAAAGCAGGACAAGAAGCTAGTGAACCAGTTGAACAAACTGCTCGCTTCACAAGAACTGCAGAAATCAACAGTAGAACAGGTGAAGTGAAGTATACAAGCGAGTGGACTAAAGAACAAAAACTTGCCGAAGTAGTATCACCAAAAATCGATAAATATACAGTTGATAAAGAAAAAGTAGCAGAATTACCAGTAACGCATGAATCTGAAGATAGTAGCGAAATTGTTAAATATCGTGAAAATCCAGATATTATCGAACATGATGCAGCAAAAGATAAAAAAGGATCTGTAGTTGTTAAGTATGTTGATGGTCAAGGAAATGAAATTGGAGAAGCGGTAACTGTTAAAGATAATGTAGTAGTAGAAAAAGCTACAACAAAAGTCTACGCTGATCGTGAAGAAACTACTTATACACCTACAAATGAAGAATACAGCACTGTAGCAAGTCGTAAAGATGTTATCGAAGTTTCTGGTAAGAGATATAAATACAGTGGTGTATATGAAGCTTCTGATAAATTCAATAATGCTACAGAAGAAACAGGTAAGGTAAAAGTAGGAACTACGACAGTTGTATATCAATATGACTACCTGATTCCAGTAGATCCATCAAAACCTAATGAAGGAGAAAATACTCCTCCAAAACCAGAGGATAAAATTCCTAATGATCCAAAAGGTCGTACGTATAAAGATCTTGGTCTATTAACAGAAGTTAAACGTAATATCACTTATGTTTACGAAAATGGACCAAAAGCAGGACAAGAAGCTAGTGCACCAGTTGAACAAACTGTTCGCTTTACAAGAACTGCAGAAATCAACTCTAGAACTGGTGAAGTGACGTACACAAGTGACTGGACTCCAGAACAAACACTTGCCGAAGTAGTATCACCAGAAATCAAAGACTACACTGTAGATAAAGCTAAGGTAGATGAGTTAACTGTAACACATGAATCAAAAGATTCAGCGGTTGTTGTTAAGTATTCTCAAGTTGCTTCAGTAAGCAAACGTGATTACGCAAAAGACAAAAAAGGGACAGTTATCGTTAAATTCGTAGATATTAATGAAAACTTCCTTGCAGATGATCTAGTAGCTAAGAACAATGTAATTGTAACTGAAGCAACAACTACAATTACTGGTGATAAAGAAGAAACGACTTACAAAGCTACAGGAGAAGAGTATGCTGTTACACCACCAGAAACGATTGAAGTAGATGGAGTGACATTTAGATTAAAACGTGTTCTTCCAGCAGGAGATAAGTTTAAAAATACTGTGGAAGAAAAAGGATTGGTTAAAGAAGGTGTTACCACTATTGTTTACCAATATGTAATGCAAATTGATGCTCCAAAAGTTGAAGTGCCAGAATTTGATGGTGGAGTAGTTCCGTTGGATCCGCCAACTGTGGAAAAACCAGAACTTAAGATTCCAGAACAACCAACTCCAGCGCCAACGCCTAAACCAGAGTCTAAGCCGGAACCAAAACCAGAAACTCCACAACCTGTAACACCTGCAGATAATGG
>ERZ773269.1611-NODE-1611-length-20255-cov-9.255941_pt1 | contig 20255 bp, 22 predicted proteins | sample MGYA00511958_ERZ773269 | MGnify/ENA primary metagenome ERZ773269 (study PRJEB29015, sample SAMEA2737761) | human gut metagenome | biome: human gut; feature: human-associated habitat; material: faeces | place: China | collected 2012 ... | reverse complement strand
CTGGAATCGTTGGGTTTGGCAAGTTAGGGAAGTGCAACATGCGGTCTTGGATAGCCTCGTCAACCTTAGCAACTTCTTCGTCCAATTCCTTGATCTTAGCAGATACTGCTTGCATCTCGGCGATAGTCTCTGAAGCATCTTCCTTGTTGCGCTTCTTCAAACCGATTTCGTCTGAAACCGTGTTACGACGAGCCTTCAACTCTTCAGTTTGTACCAACAATTCGCGACGCTTAGCATCGTCAGCAATCAATGCATCAATTTCTGATGGGTCAACACCACGCGTTGCCAAACGTTCCTTGACGCTTTCCGTTTCGTTACGGATCAACTTCATATCTAACATATTCTTATTCTCCTAATTAATCACGCAAACCCAATTCATCAATCTTTTCGTCGATCAATGCCAAAACTGCCTTGGCAGCTTCTGGGTCATTCACAAAGTCGTGCTTGTCACCATCGATACTTAGCTTTGGTGAACGATCATAACTTTCGAACCAAGCAATGTAGCGTTCGTTCAACTTCTTGTAGTAGTCGTACAATGATGGATCGTGGTCGATTTGCTCGAAGTCACGACCGCGCTTTTGAATGCGGGCCAACATCGTATCGAAGCTAACGTGGATGTAAATCAACAAATCTGGCGTCTTTACGATAGCGTCGTCAGAAAAATCAACTTGCTCCATCATGTTGTTCAACAAATCACCGTAGATAGCAACTTCAGTTTGCGTTGCACGTTCCAAGTCAGCGTTCAATTGGAACAACAACAAGTCCTCAAAGATTGAACGGTCGATAACGTTCAACTTGCTTCCTTGTGCGTCCTTGATGTTATCCATACGCTTGTTCAAGAAATAATTTTGTAGCAAGAACGCGTACTTCTTTGGATTCTCGTAGAACAAAGGCAAAATTGGGTTGTCATCTACGGACTCATAAAATGCTTCACTTCCCAAGTGCTCAGCGAGCATCGTCGTCAAACTGGTCTTCCCAGCTCCAATAGTTCCCGATAATACAATCATCGTGTCGTCCTGCTTTCTCAAATCATAATTAATTCTATTTTAGCAAATTTTGCGCGTGCTTAAAACTCCCTTATTTGGTTAAGCGGTCGCTATATTTTGCCGTGTACTCTTCAAGTGCTGGGATGTCATCGCTCTTAGACTTGTTGTAATCACCACCAGCATTACCTGTGTATTGTTCAAGGGAGATATTTTGTTCCTTAATAACCTTAGCCGCTGTCATGCCAACATAGCGCATGTGCCATTCCTCGTGAGAATAGCCGGTTGAGCTCGTTAAGTCAGCTGGGTAACGGACAATCAAACCATACTTGTAAGCATTGTCACGCAACCACTTGGCCGCAGCTGGATCAGAACCGCCTTCTGCAAACAAACCACCGCTACCGTTACGCAAGTCGAACGCCAAACCTGATTGGTGTTCTGAGTAGCCAGGTCGCGCTGATACCGCATCGGCTTCAGCTTGGCCTTCAGACGCAACGTAACCATCGTACAACGTCTTTTGATAATCATAGCCACGGTAGCCAGACACTGTATCACCAACATCAAAGCCAGCTTGTTTCATGGCCGCAATCAGTTGGTCCTTGGCCGTTTCAGTACGAGGACTCAAGCCACCGTTATATGGGTTGTAATCAGCTGGCAATGGGTGCTTCTTATTCACAACCATCAACAGCGTTGCTTCCTCGCTACCTGGCTTAATCGTCACCGGATAAGCCTTCTTTTCACTGCTTGATTGTTGCTTTGCTGGTTGCTTAGTCGTCGTTTGCGTCTTCTCGGCTGGTTGATCTTGGTGCAATAACCAATAACCACCACCGGCCAACGCTACGACAACCAGACCAGTACCAACAAGTTTTCCAAATTCCATTCTCGCATTCCCCTCATAATATCATTGCTTCTAGTGTACCATTTTGTATACAAAAAGGGCCTTGAACAAAATGTTCAAGACCCTTAAATTCGCAATCTATTACTTCTTTCCAGAAGCAACGTGGATACGGTTTACGGCACGCAACAAAGCGACCTGTGCGCGTTCCACATCACGAGTTGAGTTATCATCAGCCAAACGGCGCTCAGCGCGTTCCTTGGCTGACTCCGCACGAGTAATGTCGATGTCAGCAGCACGCTCTGCAGCGTCAGCGACAACCGTCAACTCGTTTGAAGAAAACTCGGCAAAACCGCCACTAACGGCAAGGCGTTCTTCAACACCATTGACGTCATCGACAATCTTAACTTCGCTAACCTTCAAAGCAGCGATAATTGGTGCGTGGTTCGCCATGACACCTACTTCACCGCCAGTCGTGCTAAGCACAACCAACGTAGCAGTCTCATAATCGAACACGACACCGTTCGGCGTTACCACCTTAACATGTAGGCTGTGTTCATTCATGGCGCGCCCTCACTATTGAGCCATCGTAGCAGCCTTTTCAGCTACTTGTTCGATGACACCAACGTTACGGAAGGCATCTTCAGGGTATTGGTCGTACTTACCTTCCAAGATTTCCTTGAAGCTACGTACAGTTTCAGCAACTGGTACGTACTCACCCTTCAAACCAGTAAACGTCTCAGCGACTGAGAATGGTTGTGACAAGAAGAATTGAATACGACGAGCGCGGTTAACGATCGTCTTCTCTTCATCTGACAACTCATCCATACCCAAGATTGAGATGATGTCTTGCAACTCACGGTAGCGTTGCAAAGTACGTTGTACTTCCGTAGCCACTTCGTAGTGTTCTTGACCAACAATCTCAGGCGTCAAAGCAGTTGACGTTGATGCCAATGGATCCACGGCTGGGTAGATACCTTGTTGCGTCAAAGCACGCTCCAAGTTAGTCGTGGCATCCAAGTGGGCAAATGTCGTCGCAGGAGCAGGGTCAGTATAGTCATCGGCAGGCACGTAAACGGCTTGGATTGACGTAACTGAACCCTTTTGCGTTGACGTAATACGCTCTTGCAATTGACCCATTTCAGTTGCCAACGTAGGTTGGTAACCAACGGCTGATGGGATACGTCCCAACAAGGCTGAAACCTCTGAACCAGCTTGCGTGAAACGGAAGATGTTGTCGATAAACAACAACACGTCTTGTCCGTTAACATCACGGAAGTGCTCAGCGATTGTCAAACCAGTCAACGCAACACGCATACGTGCTCCAGGAGGCTCGTTCATTTGACCATAAACCATGGCCGTTTGCTTCAAAACGCCTGAATCTTGCATTTCGTGGTACATGTCGTTACCTTCACGGGTACGCTCACCAACACCAGTAAATACAGAGATTCCGTTGTGACCTTGAGCGATATTGTGAATCAACTCTTGAATCAAAACTGTCTTACCAACTCCGGCACCACCAAACAATCCGATCTTTCCACCACGGATGTAAGGTGCCAACAAATCGATAACCTTGATACCAGTTTCAAGGATTTCAGTAGATGTGGCCAATTGGTCGTAAGCTGGGGCCTCACGGTGGATAGGGTCACGAGGAACATCCTCACCCAACTCTTCACCACCATCAACGGGGTTACCCAAAACGTTGAACACACGTCCCAACGTAGCTTCACCGACAGGCACACTAATTGGTGCATTAGTGTCTTCTACGGCCATTCCACGTTGCAAACCATCAGTTGAGTCCATGGCGATCGTACGTACGACACCATCACCCAAAGCCAAAGATACTTCGACCGTCAACGTACCTTGCTCACCCTTATCGATGATCAAAGCGTTGTTGATGTCAGGTACTTGAGTTCCTGATGGAAAGGCAACGTCGACGACTGGACCAATGACTTGAACAACACGTCCGGTACTCATTGTCGTTTCCTTCCTTCATTTCAAAAGGTTGTTATGACGCTTGGATTAATCCAAAGCAGCCATACCACCTGTAATTTCTGTAATTTCCGTCGTAATCGCACTTTGACGCGCACGGTTAAATTGCAATTCCAACGTACGGATGATCTCCTTAGCGTTATCCGTTGCAGATGACATTGCGTTGGCAGAAGCCGCGTGCTCAGCCGTCTTGGCATCCAAGATAGCACCGTAGACCAAACTCTCAGCATATTGTGGCAAAACCACACCAAGAATTTGTTCTGGAGAAGGATCCATTTCGTAATCCGCCTTCACTGAATCTTCAGACGTTGGTTCCATGTCGTCAGTAGAAACTGGCAACATCTTCTCCAAACGCAATTCATTTTGAATACGTGATACGAAGTGTTGGTATGCAACAGTCAACTCATCAAAGACTTCGTTATCGTACATTGTCGTAACGGTCTTAACGATTTCGCGAACCTCGTTAAAGGTAGGCACGTCAGACACACCACGGTATTCGTACGCAACGTTGTAGCCACGCTTCTTGAAGAAGTCTGAGGCATTACCACCAACGGCCAAAATAACCACTTGGTCAGGCGTCAATTGACGCTCTTCGATAATCGCCATCATACCCTTCAATAGCGTTGAGTTATAACCACCAACCAAACCACGATCAGAAGAGATGACCAAGAAGCCAACCTTCTTCACATCACGTTGTTCTAGCAAAGTACCAGAAACATTGTTGATGTGCGCATTAGATAAGTGAGCCACAACGTCGTGCAAGGCGTTAGCATACGTTGTGTATGATCCACCGTGACGTTGAATTTGGCTCAACTTAGCCGTTGAGACCATTTGCATGGCACTCGTGATTTGTCGCGTCTTTTTTGTTGAGGCAATTCGGCGTTGAATATCTTGCAAAGAAGCTGCCATTTATCGCCCCTCCCTAATTATTGGGCACTTGGCGCAAAGGTTGCCTTGAACTCCGTAATAGCGGCGTTCATAGCATCTGCATCAGGCAAGTCCTTTGTGTCAACAATCGTTTGCAACAATTCGTTGTGTGAAGCACGAACAGCTGCGATCATTTCTGATTCGAAGCGTTGGATATCTTCAACAGCAACATCGTCCATAAAGCCACGAGTCAAGGCGTACAATGACAAAACTTGCTCTTCAACTGGCAATGGTTGGTGCAAAGGTTGCTTCAACAACTCAACCGTACGACGACCACGGGCCAACTTAGCTTGCGTTGCCGCATCCAAGTCAGAACCGAATTGTGCGAATGACTCCAACTCCTTAAATGAAGCCAAGTCCAAACGCAACGTTCCGGCAACCTTCTTCATCGCCTTAATTTGGGCGTCACCACCAACACGTGAAACAGAAGTTCCGGCATCGATGGCAGGACGAACACCGGCGTAGAATTGGTCGGCATCCAAGAAGATTTGTCCGTCAGTGATTGAGATAACGTTAGTTGGGATGTACGCAGAAACGTCACCCGCTTGCGTTTCGATAACTGGCAAAGCAGTCATTGAACCGCCACCCAATTCGTCTGACAACTTAGCAGCACGTTCTAGCAAACGTGAGTGCAAGTAGAAGACGTCACCAGGGTAGGCTTCACGTCCAGGAGGACGACGAAGAATCAATGACAGCTCACGGTAAGCCGTAGCTTGCTTTGACAAATCATCGTACACAATCAAGACGTGCTTGCCGTTGTACATGAACTCTTCACCCATAGCTGCACCGGCATAAGGAGCCAAGTACAACATAGGAGCTGGTTCTGAAGGACCGGCTGACACAACAATCGTGTAATCCAAAGCGCCCATTTGACGCAAAGTTTCAACTTGCGTACGCACAGTTGAATCCTTTTGTCCAATAGCCACGTAGATAACGATCATGTCTTGATCCTTTTGGTTCAAGATTGTATCGATGGCTACAGACGTCTTACCAGTCTTACGGTCACCGATGATCAATTCACGTTGTCCACGTCCAATTGGAACCAAAGCGTCGACGGCCTTCAAACCAGTTTGAAGTGGCTCGAAAACAGACTTACGCTCCATAACACCTGGGGCCTTTACTTCAACAGGACGAGTGCTCGTCGTGTTAATTGGTCCCATTCCGTCGATTGGTTGACCCAATGCGTTAACAACACGTCCGATCAATCCCTCACCAACAGGCACTTCCATGATACGACCAGTGCGCTTAACAGTATCGCCTTCGCGAATCTCGTCGTACTTACCCAAGATAATGATACCAACATCATTAGACTCAAGGTTTTGTGCCATACCAAATACGCCGTTCTCAAACTCGACCAATTCACCGGCAAGAGCGTTCTCCAAACCGGTTACACGGGCAATACCGTCACCAACGTAGGTAACAGTTCCCGTTTCTTGAACAGTCAATTCGTCTTGATAGTTGGCCAATTGGCTCTTGATGAGTGAACTGATTTCTTCAGCTTTGATGCTCATTTCAGCAGTTCCTCTTTCTTTAAAGTGTGTCTATTCATCACACACAACATCAATTTCTACTAGATTTTCAGATTACTAGCGGATGATACTCTGACGAATAGCAGCTAACTTAGTTGCTAATGACCCATCCAAAATCTGGTTGTTCGCTTGTACAACAACACCACCAAGCAAGGCTTCGTCGACAACTTGTGTCAACTTAATCTCCTTAGCTTCAAAGCGCTTTGCAAGTTGTTCCGTCATACGGGCAGCTTGTTCGTCGCTCAAAGCAACAGCAGTCTTAACCTCGGCATATACCACACCTTCAGACTTGTTAACCAAGTCCTCGTAAGCCGTGATAATTGCAGGTAGGTCGCTGAAACGGCGATAATCATACGCCATTTGCAACAAGTTCTTAACCACTTGGCTAGCTCCATCAGATAGCGTTGCTACCATTTGTTGCTTAGCTGACTCAGGCACACGCATTGATTCGATAGCCTTCGTCAATTCTGGGTTTTCCACCAATACTGTACGTACTTCAACCAATTCGGCCAAAGTAGCAGCATCCGTGTTTTGGTCATGGGTTAATTCGAACAAAGCAACGGCATATCGCTTAGCAATCGTTGCTTGATCCAATGCCATTACTTGTTACCTAACCCTTCGATGTAGGCGTCAATCAACGCCTTTTGATCATCTAACTTTAGTTCCTTTTGGATAATCTTTTGTGCGATCGTCACTGACAACTCAGCAACATCGTTCTTAACGCCAGCCATTGCTTCGGCACGCTCTTGCTCGATTTGAGCTGAAGCTTGATCCTTAGTAGCTTGGGCAGCTGCGTGCGCGTCCGCAACGATTTGATCACGTTGGTTTCCTGCAGCAGTCTTAGCGTCAGCGATGATGCCGTTTGCTTCAGTGCGAGCTGATTGCAATTGAGCTGAACGCTCAGCTGCATCGGCTTCGGCTTGCTTACGGGCCTCTTCAGCAGAGTCCAAATCGTTAGAAACCTTTTCCGCACGCTTTTCCATCATCTTTACTACTGGACCCCAAGCGAAGTGCTTCAAAAGAAGCATCAACACAAGGAATGCCACTAGTACAAACAACATGTTACCCAAAGCCAACCCTTCGCTAGCACCTGCTAGAACAATTTGATTAATCATAATTAGTTGGCCTCCGCGTTACTATTACTTGCTCAACAACATGAAGGCAATGGCGATGGCAATGATAGGCACGGCCTCGACCAATCCAACACCGATGAACATGTTAGAACGCAACTTACCTTCCAATTCAGGTTGGCGAGCCATACCTGAGATCATGCTTGAAATAACAATACCGTTACCAATTCCGGCACCAATTGCGGCACCCGCTGCGGCAACACCAACACCAATGGTTGCAACGTCCATTTTTTTAATCCTCCGATTAATTAAGAAAAAATTACTCTTCAATCTCAGTCTTTTCTGAAACGTAAACTGTAGTCAACGTAACAAAGACATAAGCTTGAATACTTCCGACAAACAAAGAGAATGCTTGCCAAATCATCGTTAGCAAGAATGCTGGAACGAATGATACGACACCGGCTGATTTTGCCAATTCCCAAAGAAGAGACAAGACCATTTCACCGGCAAAAATATTACCGAACAAACGAAGTCCCAATGTCAAGAAACTCGTGAATTGTTCAATAATGTTAATTGGCAGCAATGCGCTGAATGGACTCAAGTAAACTGACTTGAAGTAGTTTTTGAATCCGAGCTTTTGAACACCCAAGTAGTGGGACATTCCGATTGCAATCAATGCCAAGGTCATCGTGACCAACGGATTAGCCGTTGGAGAACGCAAGAACGTTACGTCATTGAAGTCAACCACGAAGGCAACACCTAATTGGTTGGCAACAAAGATGAACATGAACATTGAGAATGCGAAGAACTTTAAATTAGTTCCAGTTCGATTTGGAAGCGATCCATCAACGATACCGTTGGTAAAGTCGATAATCCATTCAAGGAAGTTTTGCTTTGATGCACCAGCTGGCTTCATAACCAACTTACGTGACATCCAAAACGCCAAGAAGAAAACAATAGCGAATGTAACAGTCGTTGAAATAATGATGCTCCAGTCGAACGTTAGCCCCGCAATGCTAAAGGTTGCGGTCTTCTCACCCACAGAAATCCACCTCTTTCCTTTCTAAATAATCGCGGTGATGCGCAGAACACAGACCGTTTAAAACTTTTACCCCCTAATATTACGCCTTTTAATTGCGAATTCAACGTTTTAAGCTTCAACACTTTTGTCCCAAATGTGCAATCAGATTTAGAAATGCCGTAAAACCGCGGTTTTAAACATTCCACTTCGGAATAGTTTTATATTTATATCCATAATTTGATATTTTAGATATTATAAAAAATAGCATAATCCTAGGCGTACCAACGCCTATTCCCGCTTTTTAAAGGAAAAAACCGCGGTATTCCATATCGGAAACCGCGGTTTTACTTTGTATAATTATTAACTATTTCTCTGAAGCAGCCTTTTCTGGCAAGACCAAATTCAAGAAAATTCCCAAAACAGTGGCGATGGCAACACCAGAGAATTGGATGATGTCGTTACCCTCACCTACTTGTAGGTAAGCGTTACCGATACCGATAACCAAAACTGATGACGCAATCATCAAGTTACGCTTCAAGTTGAAGTCGATCTTGTTTTCAACGATGATACGCAAACCTGACGCAGCGATAACACCGAACAACAAGAATGACACACCACCCGTAACAGCGCCAGGAATTGATTGGATCAAAGCTGACAACTTACCAACGAATGAGAACAAGATGGCGAATACGGCGGCACCAATCAAAACGTAAACTGAGTGCACCTTCGTAATGGCCATAACACCGATGTTTTCACCATATGACGTCACTGAAGGTCCACCGACCAATCCGGCAAAGATTGAGGCAGTACCGTCACCAGCCAACGTACGGTGCAAACCTGGGTTGCGCATGAAGTCGCGTCCCGTCAAATCATCCAAGACCATCAAGTGACCCAAGTGCTCCGTGATCGTTACCAAAGCCAATGGCGCCATAACGATGATTGCACCCCAGTGCATTACTGGCTTGTAATCAACGAATGGAATGTCGAAGTCTGGCAAGGCGAACCAAGCAGCGTGCGCAACTGGTGCCAAATCAACCAAACCGAACAAGATGGCGAAGATGTATCCCCCAACGATTCCCAACAAGATTGGAATCAAACCAAGGAAGCCCTTCAAAAACATGTTGAAGACAATCGTCAATCCCAACGTGATCATCGCAACCGCGAAGACACGGATGTCGTACTTGCCGTTCAACAACGTTGCTGATTGCGCAGCTGATGATGACAATGACAAACCGATAACCATGATGATTGGTCCCACCACGATTGGTGGCAACAACTTTTCAATCCAGTTTGTACCGATTACGGCAACGATGGCTGCCACAATCAAGTAGACGATACCAACTGAGATAACACCAGTGGCAACACCAGGGTATCCCGTGGTCTTCATCAAAGCCACCATCGGAATGATGAAGGCAAAACTAGAACCCATGTACGCTGGAATTTGCTTCTTCGTAATCAAGATGTGGAGCAAAGTACCCACACCTGAACTGAACAAGGCAATTCCAGGATTCAAACCAACCAACAACGGTACCAAAACCGTTGACCCAAACATTGAGAACATGTGTTGCAATGACAATCCAATCCATTGCAAGAACCCAGGCTTCTCATTAACGTCAAGTACGACGTCACGCTTCATATCCATGAGCAAACTCCTCTTTAATTCCCGTCTTTATACAAAAAACAGCCAGGACGACTATGTCATCCCAGCTGTAAAAAATCTTCTAACGTACGGTTGCACGTTGACCCGAACTTGTCAGTCTCGCTGGGCTGACTTAAAGACGTCTTTTCTTAACTTCACTTAGTATAAACTAGTTAACAAAGTTAGTAAACAAGCCAGCCCCACGTTAAACGTTTAACCTTCTATATTAAATTGACTTAAGCGTATCCAAGGCCAACTTAATGTCAGTTTCGCCTTGACGCATTGAAATCACGCGGTGGAATGTGTTCTCACACTTCAACATTTCTGACAACACCTTGGCCACGTCGGCGATTGTGTTCTTGCCTGTACCAGCGTTCTTTGGATTCAAATCAACCTTGCCCGTGGCTGGTTCTTCAACCAACCCAACTGGTTGCAAAATCGTGTAGTTCAATTCTGTGTGGTCCATCAACCAGTGATCACCAAAGAACTTCGCAATGTTGTAGTTCATCATACTCTCGTCTTGCCATTCGGCTGGTGACGTTGAGTGCCATGATGACAACATGATAAAGCGCTTGATGCCCAACTTGTCGGCTGCCGTTTCGAGCTTCACCGCACCAAAGGCATCAATTTGCAACAAGTTCTTACCACGTGAGCCAGCCACAAAGTAAATGGCATCCAATTCCAATGGACGCAACTCACCAACCAATGTTGCTTCGTCTGCCAACAAATCAATGTTCTTTACTTCAACACCTTCACCAAAGTCTTGGTCCGTGTGACGCGTTCCCGCAATCACTTGGCGGCCATCCGCCACAAGATTCTTAACCAACTCTTCGCCGACGCGCCCACTAGCGCCTACTACTAATACCTTCATCGCATATCTCCTCAATTTCTATTATCATCTTCACAACTATTATCAAAGACAAAAATGGAGACCGCATGAATTAATTCTTGCAGTCTCCAAATTTTCTTTAACTAATTAGTGAGTACCGAACAAACGGTCACCCGCGTCACCCAAACCTGGGATGATGTATCCGTGCTCGTTCAAACCTTCGTCCAAACCAGCCGTGTAGATATCAACATCAGGGTGGGCCTTTTGTACAGTCTCAACACCAACTGGTGCAGAAACCAACGTGATCAACTTAATCTTAGTTGCACCACGCTTCTTCAAAGCGTCAATGGCCATCACAGCTGAACCACCAGTAGCCAACATTGGATCAACAACTAAAACTTCACGTTGGTCGATGTCTTCTGGCAACTTAACGAAGTATTCAACTGGCTCCAATGATTCTTCATCACGGTACATACCGATGTGACCGATACGTGCAGCTGGGATCAACTTCATGATTCCGTCGACCATCCCCAAACCAGCACGCAAGATTGGCACGATGGCCAACTTCTTACCAGCCAATTGCTTTTGCGTCGTCTTGGCAACTGGTGTCTCGATTTCAACATCTTCAACTGGCAAATCACGTGTGACTTCATAGGCCATCAATGAAGCAATTTCATCAACGATCTCACGGAATTCCTTCGTTCCAACATTCTTATCACGAATAATCGTCAACTTGTGTTGGATTAGTGGGTGATCAAAAACAGTTAGCTTGCTCATGTCATGTACTCCAATTCATTTTCTACTATTATACAGGTAATTGTTATTCAGCGTGTTCAATTCCACTCAATGGGAACTTATCCGTCAACGCAATAACTTCCTTCGCAATCATATCAAGAACTTCTTGGTTATCGTGGTTCTCAAAGGCACGCAAAATCATGTGTGCCACTTCGCGAGCTTCATGCTCCTTGAACCCACGCGTCGTAATTGCTGGCGTTCCAATACGGATACCTGATGTGATGAATGGGCTACGAGGCTCATTTGGAATGGCTTCCTTGTTGGTCGTAATGTGAATGCTGTCCAACAAGTTTTGGGCTTCCTTACCCGTCAAACCAGTGGCCGTCAAATCAAGGTTGAACAAGTGGTTGTCCGTACCACCAGAAATGACGCGAACCAAATCTGATTGGCTAAACACTTCAGCCATTGCCTTAGCGTTGGCCACGATTTGCTTACCGTATTCCTTAAAGCTTGGTTGCATGGCTTCGTAGAACGCAACAGCCTTACCAGCAATCACGTGTTCCAAAGGTCCACCTTGCGTACCAGGGAAGATAGCTGAGTTCAACTTCTTACCCAACTCTTCCTTGGCCAAAATCATACCACCACGAGGTCCGCGCAATGTCTTGTGCGTCGTCGTCGTAACCACATCGGCGATGCCAACTGGTGATGGGTGAACCCCAGCAGCAATCAAACCGGCAATGTGCGCCATATCAACCATCAAGTATGCGCCAACTGAATCAGCGATTTGACGGAAACGGTCAAAGTCAATGAAACGTGAGTAGGCTGATGCACCAGTCACAATCAACTTAGGCTTAAATTCTTCAGCCAAAGCTTGCACTTGGTCGTAATCAATCAACTCATTCTCATCCAAACCATAGGCGTGGAATTGGTACGTCTTACCTGAGAAGTTAACCGGAGAACCGTGCGTCAAGTGACCACCAGCGTCGAGGTCCATCCCCAACACGTGGTCCCCATGTTCAAGCAAAGCTGCATAAACAGCTGCGTTGGCTTGTGACCCTGAGTGTGGTTGCACGTTGGCATAGTCCGCACCGAACAATTCCTTGGCGCGATCAATCGCCAATTGCTCGATTTGGTCGATAAAATCAGTTCCACCGTAGTAACGCTTGCCAGGATAACCTTCAGCGTACTTGTTCGTCAAAATGCTACCTTGCGCAGCACGCACCCCTGCTGATGCAATGTTTTCAGATGCAATCAACTCGATGTTGTGCTCTTGACGGTCAGCCTCGCGGTCAACGGCAGCCCACAACTCTGGATCAAACTCACGATAATTTGTCATTCACATGACCTCCTATTAAATCCCCAAATATAAACGATATCCCCAAAATTAATCAGCTAACAGTTCCGTTACCCAATGACCGCCGGAAGACTTTCCAAGACGGTTATTGTAGGCACTGTTCTCTGGTGTCGATGGCATGGCAGCCACCAAAACCGTGCGCACATCCTTGCGATCATCAAAATAACGCAAACCGGCGAACAATTTTGCTGCTGCGGTATCTCCATTATCCCCGAGAGACCACACAAAGTCCATGCCAGCCAACTGGTGTTGAATAATTAAATCATTCGTCAACATCAAACCAACCGGTTCCAATTGTCCTTGGGCCCAAATGATGGCTTGCGTCCAGTCTTCTGGTGCCACCATGTACACATCCTTATCGGGTGCGTAGTGGCGGTACTTCATACCTGGTGCCTTGGGTGCTTCATCAGCATCCACGTGACGAATTTCTGAATCAACCGCCACACCTAGCACATCTTCAATTTGACCAGGTGTAATCTTACCCGGACGCAAAACGGCTGGTTGGTCCGTTGATAGGTCAATGACCGTTGATTCAACCCCGATCTTCGTGGCCCCATCATCCAAGATGCCGGCAATCTTACCATGCAAATCATGGTAAACGTGTTGGGCCGTGGTTGGTGAGGGCTTACCTGATGTGTTCGCTGATGGACCAACCAATGGTGCATCAGCCTCACGAATCAACGCACGCGTCAAATCGTTATCTGGCATACGCGCTGCCACCGTGTCCAAACCACCCGTCACCGTCGTTGAAACCGTGCCGGGCTTGACTGGCAAAATCATCGTCAATGGACCAGGCCAAAAGGCGTCCATCAACTTCTTTGCCCAGTCGTTCACCTCAGCAAAGCGGTCAACTTGTTCTGGGTCGGAAACGTGCACAATCAATGGGTTGTCAGATGGACGTCCCTTTGCAGCGTAAACCTTACCAACAGCCGTATCGTTAAACGCATCCGCGCCCAACCCATAGACTGTTTCAGTTGGGAATGCAACGAGTGACCCACGCTTAATCGCGCGAACCGCTGCGGGCAATTCATCAGCTGACCAAATTTTTGTCTCTGCCATGTTATGCCTCCCGTGACACTTTAATCATGCGATCATGTCCACTCATGTCTTGGCGCAATGATACTGAGACACCTGGCAACTCGCCAAAGACTGCTAGCAAAGCTGGTCCTTGTTGATAGCCAATCTCAAAGTATGCTGCTCCTTGTGGACTTAGATAATTTAATAGTTCGGCAGCCATCTTCTTGTACAAGGCCAAACCTTCGTCGTCCGCAAACAACGCCAAATCCGGCTCGTACATAATGACTGATTCATCCATCACGTCGCGCTCTTGCTCACTAATGTAAGGCGGGTTTGAAATGATGATGTCGTATTGACCTGAAGCCGCACTAAACAAGTCACTCTCAATCAATTGCACTTGCTTGGCAAATTGTTCAGCGTTTGACTTCGCAACTTCAAGGGCGTCAACTGAAATATCAGCGCCCGTCACATCCCAAGTTGGGCGTTCGGCCCCGATGGTTACAGCAATGGCACCTGAACCCGTCCCAATATCAAGGACACGCTTAGGTTCACCACTGGCTTTGTAATCATTGAGGACCCATTCTACCAACTCTTCAGTTTCTTGACGGGGAATCAATACACGTCGATCAACGTTGAACTCGCGCCCGTAGAAAGCAGCGTGGCCCAATGCGTATTGCACTGGTTGACCACCCTTGATGGCACGCACGGCCACCATGAAACGCAAGCGCTTCTCATCTTCCAAGACGGTATTCAAGTTATTCGCCAATTGCGCATAATTCCAATCCATCATCCCCGTTAGTAGATAATCGATTTGTGCTAGTCGCTCTTCTTCATCGTGAATGTATGGCTCAAGTTGCCAATCACCCCAATCGCGAACTGCTTGAATTGTCCATTGTTCATCAAACATTGTGTCTTATCCTTGCTTCAATTCTTCCAACTTGGCCGTTTGGTCAGCGATAATCAAGGCGTCGATAATGTCGCCCAATTCGCCGTTCATGATACGGTCCAACTTGTTCAATGACAAACCAATACGGTGGTCCGTCACACGGTTTTGTGGGTAGTTGTACGTACGGATACGTTCTGAACGATCACCAGTACCAACGGCCGTCTTACGTTGCTCAGCATACTCAGCTTCGTTTTGTGAAGCGTAGTAGTCGTAGACACGGGCCTTCAAGATTTCCATGGCCTTCGCACGGTTTTGTTGCTGTGAACGTTGGTCTTGCATGGCAACCACGATACCCGTAGGCAAGTGGGTCATACGAACGGCTGATGACGTCTTGTTGACGTGCTGTCCACCGGCACCTGATGAACGGTAAACATCGACACGCAAATCCTTGTCTTCGATTTCAATGTCAACATCTTCGTATTCAGGCATGACACCAACCGTCGCAGTTGACGTGTGCACACGACCAGCTGATTCAGTATCAGGCACACGTTGCACACGGTGCGCACCGTTTTCAAACTTCAACTTTGAGTAAACGTTGTTACCAGTAATCATCAAAACGATTTCCTTGTAACCACCGATTTCAGTCTTGTTCTCATCGATGACTTCAACGTTCCAACCTTGCTTTTCAGCATAGCGTGCGTACATGTCGTACAAGTCACCGGCAAACAAAGCAGCTTCGTCACCACCAGCAGCACCGTGGATTTCCATGATGATGTTCTTGTCGTCGTTAGGATCCTTAGGCAAAAGCAAGATCTTCAACTTCTCTTCGATCTCTTCCTTCTCGCCCTTCAACTCCTTCAACTCTTCCTTGGCCATCTCTTCCAATTCAGCGTCGCCAAGTCCCTCGTTCAACATCTCTTCGTTACCTTCGATGCCTTCGACAACTTCCTTGTAACGCTTGAACGTCTCAACGGTTTCACGCAAGCTACCTTCTTCCTTAGAAAGTGCCATGAAACGTTGTGTATCTGAAATAACATCAGGGTCAGAAATCAATTCGCTGATTTCATCATAACGGTCAACAACCGCTTGGACCTTCTCAAAAATCTCATCCATGTTGATTCAAATTCCTTTTCTTAAATATGTATTAGTTCTTTGCCATACGACGTGCAATAGCAGCCATATCAGGGTGGTTGTAGTGGTAACGGCATACCGGCATGTAGGCTTCATCCCCACCAATTTGAACTTGTGCACCTTCGTAAACTGGTTGTCCATCAGAAATACGCAAATTCATCGTTGCCTTGCGACCGCAGAATGAACAAAGCGTCTTCATTTCCTCAATCTTGTCAGCATAAATCAATAGCGCTTCTGAACCTGGGAACAAGTTATTGAAGGCATCGTTCTTCAACCCAAAAGCCAGCACCGGAATGTTCAAGTCATCAACGACTTGCGTCAACTCAAGCACTTGCTCCTTGGTCATAAATTGGGCCTCGTCAATCAAGACTGCGGCGACGTCGTCTTGCTGATCTTGAATCAACTTGAACAAGTCATCCGCGTCACTGATTGCCAACGCTGAACGTTGCATCCCAATACGTGATGCAATTTCACCAACCCCTGAACGGTTGTCTAAGGCACTTGTTAGTAGCAACACGTGACGTTGTTGCGTTTCATAGTTGTGAGCGACCTTCAAAATCTCAATACTTTTTCCACTCGCCATTGCACCGTATCTAAAAAACAGTTGCGCCATGTGTTGCCACCTTCCTTCTGCCAAATTTAAAATTAGTTAGTTTGACACTCATTTAACAGTATAACGAAATTTCGCCTATAAAAAAAGAAGAGAACTCGCAACAGTTCTCTTCTTGGTATTTACTCAGCTAGATTCTTATAATTCATGATTTTCTTGTACATCGTCTTATACTCGGCGTTCGTCATCGTAGCCTTGTATGGTGGAATGTAGAAAATCTTGGCGTGCTTATCAAGGTAGTCCATTGGGTTCGTCTTAGCAGAATCCATGGCCTTCTTCCACGTATCACGTGAGATGCCTTGCTTGTCAGCTTGCCAGTCCAACACAAATGATGCCAACGCCCCGACATTATACGTTTCAGCGTATGCACCACTGTCTAGATAAGCCAAACGGTTTTGCTTAAACAACGTCCGCACTGCCGCATCATTTTGCTTCATCGTCTTCACCTTATCTGGGTACCCAGCGAATAGTGATGAACGAATCTCATAGTAGTAAGCCGTTCCTTCCAAGCGATCATCTTCGAAGGTTGCCTTGTAGTCCTTCTCGTAATTTTGCTTGTAGTAGCGGTACGTTGCCAAGGCTTGTGCCAATGACTTTTCAGACTTATTCGTGTAAGCTGCCATCAATTGTTCTTGCAATTGCAACCGAACGCGGCGCGCATCGGTGTGCTTCATGTACTCATCATGTTCCAAGTTGTAATGCTTCTTAGGGAATTGCCAGCTATCTTGCTCCGTTGCGTGGAACATTTCGTGGACGTACGTAATAAACAAATCATACGTTCCCAGGTGTGGATAACGGACCAAACGCTTGGTGTCGTGCGACTCCTCGTTCGTAACGGCCATGAACGCACCTGACTTACCGTGCGCATTAAAGGCTAGGAACCAACCTGCAAGTGGTTGCGGGTCAATATCGTAGCTCAAGGCTTCCTTTTCAGTCATGTCTGACACCTTACCCGTCGGTGTCACCATCCAAAACTTCTTATCATCAACACCGTTGATGATGGCGTATTGGTTAACGTCCTTGTTCTTTGGCCAAAGTGAAGGCGCCACCTTGTGGTATGCCTTCACTTGATTAGCAAACGTCTTATGAACATATGTGCTAGCGTCTTTATCAGCACGCGCATCTGTAATTCCAAACTCAGTGCCAGCTGCATTGGCATGTGCGGTCATTAGCCCCAAGCCAGCAACGGCTGCAATCGCTCCCAAAACGATTGCTGATTTCTTGAACTCCATCGTACAGTCCCACCTTCAACTTTTTGTTTTTGATTAATACAAACAGTTTACAAAAAGTTTGCAGAATTGTCTTTTAATAAGTCTGCTTAATACCGAAACGTTCTTTAATCTGAGCAGTCGTGTACGTTGGCTTGCCATTATTTTCTTTTTCTCGTAATGCTAGTTCCGCCATAAAGCGGGCAATATCTTTTTCGCGTTGTGTCATGATTCCCCCCCTCTTGTTTTGGCGTGTCGTCGCTTGCAAGCCAGGTATGATGGCCAGTTTATAATTTGCTCATCATTTGTTATTTATATTAATCCACTCGGTCACTAGGAAGTGATAAAAATGCAGGCCTAGTTTTCAACTAATAGCTCACTTAGAAATTTCTGTATTATCCGTAAATTCAATCCTTCTAACAATGATTCGTCCTTCAAGTTGTAACTTATGTAGCAAATTCCGACCATGTGCTTCATTATCCAGGGTCTGCCCATAGCGGTTAATTAACACGCTCACTCTATTGAATGTCTCCATCTGCACTTGTTTCTCAGTGACGCCAGGATACAGCGAGTAATAGAAGATTAGTGTAATATCGCCACCATACAGATTGGCCTCATCAAAAAGCGACATGAAGTATGAATAGTCCTGGACGCCTAATGACTGTCCGTAGAATTTAAGCACTTTAAAGTTCTGAACGTCGAGTTTCACACGGTTCGGTGTAGCAAACATCAATGTACGATAAGTCTTGCTAAACGGCAATAATTTAGCATCTAGCATTTCATCAGTCTCGCCCTTTTGGATATGGAAAGAATCGATACCAAACACAATATCCCCCGCGTCTAAGTTGCCGTGCACCGAGAGCGCATGACTACGTGGCGTCTCATATGAATCAGTTTTCCATGTTTTCATTGTGTAGTTAAAATTCATAACGTACGTCGACTGCTTGTCAGCAAGTGGGACGAGATCCTCAAGCAATTTATCAAACTGTGCCTGAGCAGCTTCAACATATGCCTCTTTTTTGTCTTCAACTGCGCCATCCAAGTGCTTTTTGAAATCAGATTCAAATAAATGCAACTCGTCTAGGTAAATTGTGGTCATATGTCCAAAATCATATTGTTGAAATTCATACAAAGGCACAAGGCTTGTACCCGAATAGAAAACATCAATGCCTGCCTGTTCAAGCGCTTCAGAGAACACATTAGAGTATCGTGCACTGACAATATTATAAATATGTCTAGACAACCTTAATATTCCTTCAGCTTCTCTTTCAGTTAAATCATATGCGGAAGAAATTTTCTCTGCATTCAAAGTTGTCTCACCTGAGCTGTTCAACCCGATTTGGCGCAAACGAATATACATCATAATTGAAGTTACAATCTTTTCATGTGTCGTCAAGAAAGCATACATCACATTTTCAACATCTCGCCATGACGCATCATCCGATGAAAATGTGTGATTCCTGCGCAATGTGCAAAAATCTCATCCCAAGCTGTATTTAAATACTCACCCGCATTAATCATCCCCTGGCGAGAATCAAAAAAATCTTTAAATCCCGAAGCCAACCCTGCCGCCATGTCAAACCCATTTCCCAAAATAAGCAACTGCGGATTTGAAGTATCCACCTGCATACATTCCACCTTCCCTAGATCCATTCAACAAAACATAAGCTATGTATCTCATCTCAGATACACAACCCACTGCTTCTTCTCAACGACACAATTTAGTGATTAATTAGCATACGCTATTTTCTTCTACGAGGCTCCCTGTTCCTTTTTTACTAAATAGTAAAATTATATCGCACATTCATATTTTTTAGATATCAATTAAAAGCCAGCATTACAGTGGCTGTTTATATGAGATTACATCGCCCACAATCAGACTAACAAAAGGCCTTATTCACCCAAAACAAACAAATACATCCTCGTAAGAAAAAACACCCATCACAAGATGAGTGTTTAGAATTCTTATATTTAGAATGATTCTGGCTCGATGTTGGCCATCTTTTCTGCCCAGTTCACTTCAGGGTACTTGCGCTCCAATGCCGTTTGCAAAACGTGCAAAGCCAAGTTTCCGTTACGCGTGAAGATAGGTCCGTGGAAGTACGTACCGTAAACATTGCGGTAAACCAAACCTTCACCGCCGTCTTCACCGTTGTTTCCCTTACCTTGAAGAACCATACCCAAAGGACGCTCTCCTTCACCTAGGAACGTACGTCCTTGGTGGTTTTCGAAACCGCGGTATTCGTTACCGTTAACTTCGTCCTTGATCAACACATTACCGATGAAACGGCTGTGTTGTTGGTTCAACGTGTAGTGATCCATAACTGAGATACCCTCAACACGCGTACCATCAGCCATCAAGAAGTAGTGACCCAACAATTGGAAGCCACCGCAAACACCCAACAAAGGTCCATCAGATTCGATGTAACGCTTGATGGCATCTGCCTTAAACTTCAAATCTTCCGCAACGATTTGCTCTTCGTAGTCTT
>ERZ773269.1582-NODE-1582-length-20598-cov-10.690698_pt1 | contig 20598 bp, 18 predicted proteins | sample MGYA00511958_ERZ773269 | MGnify/ENA primary metagenome ERZ773269 (study PRJEB29015, sample SAMEA2737761) | human gut metagenome | biome: human gut; feature: human-associated habitat; material: faeces | place: China | collected 2012 ... | reverse complement strand
CGGCACTTGAACTAGCACTACTGTCACTTGGCTGTGCGGCACTTGAACTAGCACTACTGTCACTTGGCTGTGCGGCACTTGAACTAGCACTACTGTCACTTGGCTGTGCGGCACTTGAACTAGCACTGCTGTCACTCGGCTGTGCGGCACTTGAACTAGCACTGCTGTCACTCGGCTGTGCTGCGCTCGAACTGGTACTGCTGTCACTTGGCTGTGCGGCACTTGAACTAGCACTGCTGTCACTTGGCTGTGCTGCGCTCGAACTGGCACTGCTGTTGCTTGGCTGTAATTTTGCTAGCTCAGCTTTTAATGCTGTTAGCTTAGAATTGGCTTGTGCTAAGGCAACGCTGGCCTGCTTAACTGCTTGAGTTGCATTATCATAGTTTCTAGCAGCTTGTAAATGCTCATCATTAATTTTATTTAACTTTGCACTATATTGGTTCAAAAAGGTAACTGCTTTATTGTACTCATTTTGATCCTCTGGGGATAGGTACGATGGATCAAAAGTATACCATCTGCCTAGGATTGGCCAATTCTCATTATGTAAATCCCTAAATTTTCCCATTTAGCATATGCCGCTTGGTAGTCAGCGTATACCTTGTCACGAGCCTTATTTCCTTGGTCCCTTAGAGGTTTTAATTCTTGCAGTTTTGCATTATATTCCTCCCTTTCCTTATCAAGCCTTTGAATGAGAGCTTGCTCCTGTTCCGAAAATGAGTAATTACCCTTTTTATTATCAAACATTTGCTGCATCTTATTATAAGCATCATTCCATTTCTGGAAATATTGATCGTATAACTTTTGGGCATCTGTCGATTCCATCTCATTATATTCGTTAAGCAACTGATTATAATTCGTAGATAATTGGGTATCTGTTTTATTATATAGCTCTATCGTTGTGGGCGCGTAATTTTTATATTGTCTTACATATCGCTGATTTCTTGCCCACTCTCCACCGATTTTCGTAAGCTCCTTACTGGCTTTATCCTGGGTAGTTTTAGCATTATTGTAATTAGCTTCTTTTTGGTTAACATCTGCTTGGGCCTGTTGGACTTGTTGTTCTAGTTGTTCACGCTTTTCTGTAACGTCACTACTTGATTGATCACTAGAACTTTGTGTAGTCCCTGTTGATTGATAGCTATCGGCACCATTTACTTGTTCCCCAGCATCGGCATGAACAGATGTGCCAAGATATAACCCACTAGCAGCAACAGAAACCGTCAAAATTGTTGCGGTTACCCAAGTTTTACCCGCTTTATATAATTTTTTATGTTCTCTCATTGTTAATCACGTCCTCCTAACTCCTGTCATTAGAACCGATTTTACTACCCCTCCCTCATAAAAAATCAAGTGTTTCTATTACCTCTAAATAAGAAAACTGTCCAACAATCGCAGTCTTTCACTGACAATTGTTGGACAGTTTTCTTATTTATTTTAATACTCTTCATACTCATCCAGCAGTTCTTGCATTTCATCATCGGTTGGCACGAGTTTGAGATAATGCTTTAATTCTTCAACCATTTGCTCGGTATCACCAGCCTCACGGTAATAGTTCACTAACTCCTTTAAGAAGGTTGGATTTTCACTATAGGTAATTGCTGCTTCACGGTAGTACTTGCCAGCAAGGTCAAATTTTTCCAAGCGCTGGTATGAACGCGCTAGATTCCAGTAAATCTGCGGGTCAACCTCGTCTTCTTCAATTAACGGCTCCAGTAGTTTGATATTTCCCTCGTCATCATGGGTATGAAGAAGGAAGTTACTGTAATCCAAAGTAATCGTTAGGTTGTCGGGATCAAGCTCGTGAGCCTTCTTTAGGTACTCATCCATCAGTTTATTATTACCCAAATGGCTAGTTACTTCAGCTGCTTGGGCATATAAACGAGCATTATACTGATCGACCGCCAATCCTTCTTGGAGAGTCTTGAGGGCTTGTTGGTACTTATTTTCCTCAACGTAAGCCTTAGCAAGTTCTGGATAGACGGAAGCATATTGAGAATCGTCCTGAATTAGTTCATTAAATGTTTTAATTGCATTGGCTGTTTCTCCCAGTTGCAATTCGGTTAGGCCTGTTTGGAACCGAATGTCACTCGTCCGATATTCCGGGCTCACCTGCTTTAGGTAACCTAGCGCCTGCTTAAATTGACCACTTTGCGCATAACAAATCCCCAATCGGCCCGCAATGTTGACCTTGGCAAATTCAGTATACCCATTCCGAATTAGTTCGAAGTAATATTGAATGGCCTCATCAAACCGACTGGTCATAAAGTAAAATTCACCAAGGGCAAACTGGACCGCTGGCTCATCGGGAGCAATCCGATAGGCCTCCTTCAGTTTTTCCTCCGTAACCTCATACTCATTTTCAGTTTGGTACAAATCGGCTGCAACCAATAATGATTGTAAGTAAGCATCTGAATCAGGCTGGACTTGAGCTAAGTAAGATAAAGCTTCGTCATTGTGGCCCTCACTAACCGCAATTTCCGCTAAATTAACCCGTAGTTCATCCTCATTTGGATACTTAGCCAATAGGTGCAGATAAGCCTGACGAGCCTGGTGTAGGAAGCCCATTCCATATAGTTCCTCAGCTAAACTAAAGATCATATCATCACTATCTTTAGCCAGGGCTTCGGTAAAGGATTGTTGGGCAGCTGGCATTTGTCCAGCTTGGATCTGTTCTAACATTTTTTCAGAATAAGTCATTATTTTCCTCCTCTACTATCCCCATCACATTAATTATCTTAGCATAGTTAAGCCAAAAACAGTTACTAACCGCACCTAAAAAAGGACTGTGAGCATGACGTTCACAGTCCTTTAAATAATTTATCAAGTAATCCAGAATTACTTAACAGCATCCTTCAAAGCTTTACCAGGCTTAAATGCTGGTACCTTGCTTGCAGGGATTTGGATTTCTTGACCAGTTTGTGGGTTACGACCCTTACGAGCAGCACGTTGACGTACTTCGAAGTTACCGAAACCGATCAATTGAACCTTTTCACCCTTAGCTAATGATGCTTGGATTGAACTAAATACTGCATCAACAGCAGCAGTAGCATCCTTCTTAGTTAAACCAGTTGCAGTTGCAACATTACTTACTAATTCTGCTTTGTTAGCCATTGAATTTCACCTCCAACATTTAACGTAACCAGAATTGATTACATCAATGAATGAATGTTAATTTTGAGTGGTCCAAAATTAACGAAACATACGAAGAACTCGTATAATTTCATTGTTAAGATTAGCATAGTGAAACCTTGATGACAAGCGGTTTATAGGCTTTTTTACCCTTTTTTCAGAAATTTATAACCAAATTGAATGATTTACTGACGCTTTCGTTTAATAATCCGGATTGGTGTCCCCGTAAAATCGAACGCCCGACGAATTTGGTTCTCTAAATAACGCTGATATGAGAAATGCATTAGGTCAGGATCATTGACGAAAATGACGAATGTTGGTGGCTGAATAGCAACCTGAGTACCATAGTATACCCGCAACCGGCGTCCATTTTGCGTTGGCGTTGGGTTGGCAACTAGTGCATCCATCAAAACATCGTTAAGGACAGCAGATTGAATCCGTCGTCGACTATGATCGTAAACATCTTCAATCATTGTTGGCAGTTGATTTAGCCGTTGTTTAGTCTTTGCAGAAACAAAAATAATTGGTGCATAGCTTAAGTATTGAAATTCATTCCGAATTAAAGTCGTAAAATCAGTCATTGTCCGGTGGTCTTTATTCTTGATTGTATCCCACTTATTAACAACAATAATGATTCCACAGCCTGCTTCATGAGCATAGCCGGCAATATGCTTATCAAGCTCACGAATTCCTTCTTCAGCATTTAGAACCACCAAAACAACGTCACTATCATCAATTGCTCGCATTGACCGCATTAATGAGTAACGTTCAGTGTTTTCATAGATCTTACCCTTTTTCCGGATCCCGGCCGTATCAATCATCGTAAATTCACGACCATCCTTAGCCGTAAAGCGAGTATTAATGGCGTCCCGTGTCGTTCCGGCAACATTGGAGACAATTACCCGATTTTCACCTAAGATCGCATTCACTAATGAGGATTTACCAACATTGGGCCGACCGATTAAGCTAAAGTGAATAGTGCCATCATCCTCATTATCAGCAGTCTCAGGGAAGTGATTAATCACCGCGTCAAGTAAATCACCAACCCCAACGCCGTGAACTCCAGAAACTGGGTAAGGTTCTCCCAAACCTAATGAGTAAAAATCGTAAATATCACTCCGCCGTTCTGGATTATCAACTTTATTGACAGCTAAGACAATTGGTTTGTCTGAACGATATAAAATCTTGGCAACCTGTTCATCAGCATCAGTAACACCATTTTGAATATCAACAACCAAAACGATGACATCTGCTTCATCAATTGCCACTTCTGCCTGTTGACGGATTTGTGTGAGGAGGGGTTGATCAGAAATTTCAATCCCACCAGTATCAATTAGGTTAAAATTCTTGCCTAGCCACTCAGCATGGGCATAAATTCGGTCTCGGGTAACTCCCGGTGTATCTTCAACAATAGAAATCCGTTCACCAGCGATTCGGTTAAATAATGTCGACTTTCCGACATTTGGACGACCAACAATCGCAACAACTGGATTTGCCATTTTTACACCTTCCTTCTTTTATTTGAAATAAAAAGAGTATGACAAAATGCCATACCCCTTTCTAAGTTAAATATGTGGTCTCGATTACTTCAAGCCCTTTAATTGATCACCAATTAAATCACCCATTGAGAAGCCACTTTCTTCTTCAGGGGCGTTGTTCATGAAGTTTCGGTTATTGTTACGACGAGGACGACGACGACCCCGGTTTTCGTTACCGTTGTTTTCTTCATCCTTTGGACGTTCTTCAAGAGCCTTCATGGATAAACCAAGTCGTTGATGTTCAGGATCAACATTTAAGACCTTAACCTTAACTTCTTGACCAGGCTTCAATACATCAGCTGGTGTAGCAATGTGCTTGTGAGAGATTTGGGAAATGTGTACCAAACCTTCAACACCAGGGAAGACTTCTACGAAAGCACCAAAACTGGTTAACCGCTTTACAGTACCAGTAAGGACACTGCCTTCTGGAGCCTTTTCTTCAATATCATCCCATGGTCCAGGTAATGTTTGCTTGATTGAAAGTGAAATCCGTTCACGTTCAGGATCAACATTTAAGACCTTAACCTTAACTTCTTGACCTGCTTCCAATACATCTGAAGGCTTGTCAACATGATCGTAAGAAATTTCAGAAACGTGAACCAAACCATCAACACCACCGAGGTCGATGAAAGCACCAAAGTTAGTCATCCGAGCAACTTTACCTTCTACAACGTCGCCTGGTTGAAGCTTAGCAAAGATTTCCTTAGCTGCTTCTTCGTGTTGAGCTTGAACAATTTCCTTGTGAGAAAGGATAAGACGGTTTTCACTAGGTTCGATTTCGATAATCTTGAATTCAAGTTCTTGACCCTTAAATTGGTTCAAGTCTTCTACGTAGTGATCAGTAATCATTGAAGCAGGGACGAAGCCACGTACTCCGGCATCAACTACTAAGCCACCCTTAACAGCTTGGGTAACCTTAGCGGTAATGTGTTCACCAGCATCGAACTTCTTTTGAACGTCATCCCAAACTTTACGTGCTTCAAGACGACGGTGTGAAAGTAAGTAGCTACCATTTTCCTTATCGTTACCGATCTTAGAAATAACTACTAAGTCAAGTTCGTCACCGACTTTAACTGCGTCATTGATGTCTTCAACTGGCTTGGTTGATAATTCCTTAGCAGGGACGACACCTTCAACCCCTGCATCTTTAATACCAACGATAGCTTGGCGATCATCATCAATTGCCAATACTTCACCCTTAACAACATCACCCACTTTTACAGTTTCAATGCTATCAAGAGCTTCTAACATATCGTTTTTGTTTTCGTTGTTTTCAGCCATTAAAAAAAATCCTCCTTGCGACAATCAACTCTAAAAACCATTTTACTAGATGAGCGCTCACATTTCCAGTAATTATGCTAAATGTTTTTCAGTTTTTTTAATTATTTTACTAATCTCGGCAACAACCTCATCAATTGTCAAACTGGTTGTATCCAATCGAATAGCATCACTAGCTTGAGTTAACGGTGAAACCTTCCGCGTTGAATCTTTTTGATCACGTAATTCGATTGCCCGCTGTAGCTCTTCTAAACTTGTGGTTGTAATCCCTTTTTGCTTGTTTTCCAAATAACGGCGCCGTGCCCGTTCATGAGCAGTCGCTACCATAAAAATTTTAACTGGAGCATGAGGCAAAACTGTCGTTCCAATGTCACGACCATCCATTACAATTCCGCCTTCAGCTGCAATTTGCCGTTGCTGTTTTGTCATTTCCTGACGCACGGTTGGGATCGCAGCGACTGCCGAAACATTTTTGGCAACTTTAGGAAGTCGAATGTCTCGTGTCACTTCCTGCCCGTTAATAAATACTCGCTGTTCTGGTTCTGCTGGTTGAAAAGTGATCTTGATTTGCTTTGCTAGCTCACTAATTTTTTCGGTATCAGTCATTGCTAATCCTTGTTGTAAAGCTGCAAGGGTAACCGCCCGATACATTGCTCCCGTATCACAATAGACATACCCGAACTTCTTGGCAACCCGCTTAGCAACGGTGCTTTTACCCGCTGAAGCTGGTCCATCAATTGCAACCTGTAATCCCATCGTCATTCACTCCTCATTTACCGTACTCTTAACTGTTGTCCTGGCCTCAAATGGGCATTCGGGGTTAAACCATTTAACCGCATTAACTCATTAACAGAAATTCCGTTCTGTGCTGCAACACGATATAAGCTACCATTACGAGGAACAGTAGCGTAGCGAACCATACTTGATGATTGACTCACTGATGAGGAAGAACTTGTACTAACCGATGAAGAACTACTCATACTTGTTGCTGAGCTCTCATTAGCCTTACTAGACGAACTCAGAGAATTGTGCTTTTTTGAACTGGCTTCCCGTTCCTTTGGCTGGGCTTTTTTTTTATTTGATTGTGACTGCGCTAACCGTTCAGTTCTTACCGGATGATTCATCGTTTGCTTATGATTAACCCAGTATATCAGCGGAATAGCTGCCAAAATAATTATTAAAACGATCAAGACAGTGGTAATAGTAGAGTTATGTTCTCTTTGCCGCCGATGTTCGGTTCGTGACAGGTGACCATCACTACCCAAATCTTCACTATCAGCAAACTTCTTATCCCATAGCCTGTCGTTAGCTTCACGACTTTCTTCCCGTCGTTCACTCATGGTTGCCCCTCCTTTTTATAAAATTAACATTCTGATTGTAGCGCAAACAATCATAGAATGTCTAGTTTTCTTTATTATGATTAATATTAAATAACTGATAAAGTCGTTCTTGCCAATTTAGTTTTACCGTTAGTTGTGAGTGCTTAGTCAGTCCATCATCGTTTTTCTCAAACTGTTGAAGCAGCGTTTCGTCAGTAATATCACAACATGGTACTTGGGGTTTAACCAGCTGTTCACCGAAATATTCTAAAATCATCTGTCGGCGGCATAATTTAGTATTATTTACGTATCTTGCCATCCAATTCAAATGCTCCTTTAGACTTGCTTGTCTGCTTTTAAATGCTTTTATAATTGTCTCACCGTCATAGCCGTGTCGTAAGTAAAAGGTAAATAATTCTCGATTATCTCCCAATACACTACTAGGTTGGCGCTTTTCCCTTACAGCATCTAATAATTTCTTATCAGGAAGTTCAATATGGTTTAGCGTTCGTTGAATCTGTTCATCACCTGGAGAATACAGAAGCAACGCTAGACTTGGCTTGCCATCACGACCTGCCCGTCCGACCTCTTGGACATAGCTCTCCAGATTCGCTGGTTCATGAAAATGAATGACAAAGCGGATATCATCTTTATCAATTCCCATTCCAAAAGCACTAGTGGCACAAATTAACTGAACCTGGTTATCCATAAACTGTTGCTGTAAACGGTAGCGGTCTATTGGAGCAATTCCCGCATGGTAAGCAGCCACGGTCTTCCTTGTTTTCTGATTTAACGTTTCAGCAAACTGTGTAGCTAATTTACGACTTGCAAAATAAATAATTCCAGAACCTGCTAATTGATTAACTAGATTAATTAGATACTGCTCCTTCTCATTAACGGAAAGGAAACGTTCTACCGCATAATAAATGTTGGGCCGATTCACAGAACGAATTACTTGAGTAACCGTGTTCTCCTTCAACCCCATCTTTTGAATAATATCCCGACGTACTTCCGGAGTTGCCGTGGCCGTCAGTAAAAGTGTCGTTGGTGAACCAAGCTCCTTTCTCACTGAACTAAGCAAAAGGTATTCTGGACGAAAGTCAGGCCCCCACTGCGAAATACAATGAGCTTCATCAATAACAAACAACGTAATCCGAATTTTCTTTAACTTATTAATAATTTCAGGATTAGCAAGTGTTTCTGGCGAAGTAAAGATAAATTTAAACGAAGACAGACGCTGTAAGGCCTGGTGACGACTTTTACCAGTTAGCTGGCCATTGATCATTAGAACCCGTTTTTCACCAGAACGGTGAAGCCGATCAACTTGATCCTGCATCAAGGAAATTAACGGTGACACGATCAAGACTGTCCCGGACAACAAGTATCCCGGCATTTGGTAAAGCAATGATTTTCCACCACCAGTCGGCAAAATAGCCAAAGTATCTTGATGATTAAGAACTGCTTTAATCGTTTCCTGTTGACCGTCACGAAAAGTGGTGAAGCCAAATTGCTCATTTAGTTTTATTAACAGTTGCCGATCACTAATCATTTACTCTCTCCTCATACAATTGGTAAAGACGGAAGTAATAGAACGCCGCCGGTCCTCCTGGGACAATTTCGGGATCAAATTGCCAATCTACTATTTTCCCTTGATAGCGTTCAGCTAGTTGAGTCCGAATGCTTACTGGCAAAGCTCGATCCCAATCAATCGATTCAGGATAAACGATTGCAGCTTCTAACAAATGTTCACGAACAGTGTTAGCCTTGATCCCCCTTTTTTGGGCAATTTGACTAATTGACATCCCTTGTTGATATAGCAGCAACGTTTGGTTAGCACTTTGACTTAACGGACTATTTGCCAGCAGATCCGCTAACAAACGATTTAAGACTCCGTGATAGCTATTAGCAAATGCAGCAATTGCTAGTAGGGCATCCTGCTTAATAATTGGTAGTTGGTAACCGGGAAGCTCTAGCTGCCTGCTAAACTGCATATCGTTTTTACCAGTAATTTGATGACCAATGAGGGAATAAAAGAAATAATTAGCTAATCGCTCATCAGCACTTTCCAATGAATCGCCAAATAATTCAAGCTCCCGTACAAGATCACCAATTATGTTTCCATGCCAGCTAAGAAGCCACTGCTTTACAATTTGCTGTTCATGATATTCATTAACTACCGGAGCATAATAGCGATTATGGTACGACGCTTCAGAGGCAACTTGTATACCGAGCAATAATCGTTGCTCAATCCGTCGCGTATTAGCTAACCAGTACCAATCAAAGAAATGAGGTTGATACTGTCCACTTGTTAACTCCTCTTGTCTTAAAACTCCTAAAGTAGTTAACAGCACTTGTCCAGCAGGATCTCGCTGAATTAAATTAGCCTTAACTAACTCTTCAATTGAATTTTCAACCTGCTGTCGTTCTAATGAGCGGGTTGCTCCCGTCCATTTGAGAATACCGTACTGTTTAGCCCAGAAGAGGGTTGATACAGTTCGTCGGTTCCTTAACGTATTTTCAATCACCCTGATCCGTCGTGGCTGACGTTCATCAAAAAAGCTTAACAAGAAGTTATTCATTTTTTCACTCTCCACTCTAATTAATTATAACGAAAAGCAATGAAAATGATCTGAAATAAAATTAGATTATCTTTAAAATAGACAAAAAGACCAGTCTCCAATGTCCATCTTAATTGAACACTAAACACTGATCTTAAAGGCCTTAATTATTATTGTTCGAGCTGCTTTTGACTAAGCCAAGATTTTAAGCGAACGGCCACTAATGCAAAAACGGCTGAAACAAGAACTCCCTTAATCAAATTAAATGGAATAACTGCCACCGCAATTAATTCCGGAATTGGCAAAGTTGACTTCCAATTCCACAACGCCATGTACAACGGTGTCAGTACCCACCAATTTAATAGGGCCATCACTACAACTAGAGTGGCTGTTGCTAAAATACTTCCTAACCATAATTGACGCTTGAACGACCACGACTTATGCTTCCATGCCCAGCAGAATGGTAACAGCAAGGCCAATGACGATAGAAAGTTACCAAGAATTCCAACCAATTCACCGGCAGAAAAGCCACGTGTCATTGCATGAATTAGGCACTTCAAGAAAGCAACCATTACCCCAGCAGCAGGGCCATAGATAAACCCGCCAATTAATACTGGTAAATCGGAAAAATCCATTTTTAAATAAGGGGCAACCGGTAAAATAGGAAATTCAAACAACATTAAAATAAACGCCAACGCACTTAGTGAACAGACACCCACCATTTGGTGAACTTTTTGATGAGATGTAACCATCAATAACAACCTCCTATTGAGATTGTCTTCAAAATTACCTAAACATAAAATAAATGCACGTTACCTAATTTGTCCCTCGGCAACGTGCATTTTATAATTCATGTTTAAATAAGTGTAGTAGAATCTTCTGCATACCAGACTATACTGTCGGCTCTGGAATTTAACCAGATCAACCATAAAAATGGGTTGCGGGCTATACCGCCGGTCGGGAATTTCACCCCGCCTTGAAGACAATTTCTATTAAATTTTACACTTGTATTTTACAAGTAATTTTTCAAACTGTCAACGCTTGACGTTTTATTTGCTGATCTTCTTTAAAAGCTTAACCTCGTCCTGTTTTAACTCCCTAAACTCACCAGACTGCAAGCCATGGAGATCTAATGGTCCATAGGTTTCGCGATGAAGTTTTATTACAGGATGGTGGATTGCATCAAACATTAGCTTAACTTGGTGATAACGTCCCTCATGGATTGTTAACTTGACTAAACTAGTCTGCTTTTTATGGTCAGCCTCAATTAACCGACTCTTTGCCTTTTTGGTTAACCGACCATTAACCTCAACACCAATTCGCAATCGCTTCAAATCATTATTATTAATGATTCCCCGCACCTTTGCAATATATATTTTCTCTACTTCAAATTTTGGGTGCATTAGTCGATTGGCAAGTTCTCCATCATTAGTCAATAGTAGAATACCAGTAGTATCATAGTCTAACCTCCCGACCGGGTAGACCCGTTCCTCTACTCCTTCCTCCTTTAAAATATCCACAACTGTTCGCCGTCCCTTATCATCATGAGCACTCGTAATTACAGAGCGGGGCTTATTCAGCAAGTAGTAAACATGAGCTTCCCGGTGTAACGGCACACCATCAACCACAACTTCATCATGGTCACCAACCTTAATTCCCATTTCTGTCACGGTCTTTCCATTAACTTGAACGTGACCGTTAGCAATTAATTTTTCTGAAGCTCGGCGCGATGCTACTCCTGCTTCAGCCATTACCTTTTGTAGACGTTCCATTTTCTTCCTCCTGTTGTTTTTGTCGTGCCTGTAAGGCTTCCAAGAACAAATCACCATTCATGTCATCCAAATCGAGATCTTCTTGTTTAGCTAGTGGTGGTAACTCCTTCAACGAAGATAGGCCAAAATAATCTAAAAAGCTATCCGTTGTTACATATAAGAACGGCCTTCCGGGAGCATCCAATCGCCCATGAGTATCAAGCAGTCCCCGAACCATTAATTTCTGAAGTGAACCTGAACTCTGAACACCACGAATATCATCAATCTCTAAACGAGTAATTGGTTGACGATAAGCAACAATCGCCAAGACCTCCAACAATGCTCGTGTTAGCGGAATCGTTAGCGGCACTTCAAAATAATGCTTAATAATTGGCGACAACTCGTGTTTAGTTGCTAACCGGTATGTATCGCCACTATTTAATAACACAAGTGCTGAATTAGGATCGTTTTCATACCTTGTTTTTAATCGTTGAAGCAATCCAAGTATCGCCAGCTTCATAAAACCGGTAATTTTTGATAAGTCGCCTAACGTAATTCCTTCATCTCCACTAATAAAAAGGAGCCCCTCAATTTTAGCTAGATTTGTCGGCTCGATATTGTTCACTCTTTGATCCCTCCACTAAAATAATTGGCCCGAATAACTCGTTCTGATGAACAGCAATCGCCTGATGTTTGGTTAACTCTAACACTGCTAAAAAGGTTGTTACTAGTTCGTCACGGGTACACTGACCAACAAACAAATCATTAAACCTCGTTGCTGCCTGCTTAACAGTTGCAAAGACCTGGTTCATCCGTTGAGCAACACTAATTTTTTCCGCTGCCACCGTCTCGTGAACCGGTGCGGTTAATTGGCGTCGCCGAAGAACGTCTGCAAATGCTCGTTGAAGCTGGCCAAGGGTAACTCCCGGCTCAACATGCTGAGCAATCATCTCAGCAGGAACATGCATTGCTGGTCTGGTATATTCAGCTTGGCGGAAATCAGCCTTATCTTTTAAATGAGAGGCTGCTTTTTGGTAACGCTGATATTCCAGTAATTGTTCAACTAATTCTTGTCGCGGGTCTACCACTTCTTCGTTTGTTTCCTCTTCTTCTACTTCTGGTTGTGGTAGTAATAAGCGGCTCTTTATATTCATTAACGTTGCTGCCATCACAAAATAATCACCAGCTACTTCAAGTTGGTGACTTTTCATCGCCCGTAAATAATCAAAGTATTGTTGAGTAATCTGCTCAATTTGAATATCATAAACATCCATCTTTGATTGACGAATCAAGTGTAAAAGGAGATCGAGTGGTCCTTCAAAGCCACCAATCTTTAAAGTAGGCTGAAAAGGATACCGTGGAATCACTTCTTGATCATTTTTCATTGTTTCGCTCCCAGTTTGATATTATTGGTTGTGTTTTTAACGTTCCCATTAACCGACGATCTTGGTATTGCTCATGAATTGCAGTTAATAGCGCATAAACATTTTTTCCAGAACGATCAGTCGGCGTAAAAGAAAGGTGGCGAACCAAGACGTACTTTCCTCCTACCTCTATCACAATGATCCCAATAAAATGGTTATCCTCAGTATCTTTCCATAAGAATATCTGGTAATTTTTATCTAAAGAAAATTTGATCGCGCTTGCTAGCTGATCGTAATCTCGTAATTCTGGAAGAAAGGATAGGAGACCCATTGCAATTTTTTGATAGTCTTTCCGGTATTTAACTAGCATACTTTCCTCCCTTTTTAATTAATTCAAGCTCGTGGGTGACAGCGATGATAAATTGCCACAAGTTCTTGCGTATTAAAACGAATATACGACTCAAAACTTTCTCGACCAGTTTCTCGGCCAAGGAGCGCCTGGACCGCTTGCCAACTAGCACCATTTTTTAATAAGTCTGCGGTGAAGGTATGGCGAAGCGTTTGTAATGTAATTTCCTTTGATAAGCCAGATTTCCTAACAATCTCCTTAAAGTTTTTCCAAACCCCCTGTCGTGTCATTTGACCGCCACGAGCATTTAAAAAAACATAGTCACTCGAATTGTCTGCCGTTGCTTTAAGGTATTTTACTAACCATTCCTTAGCCATTTTACCAAGAGGAACAATGCGTTGGTGACGAGGATTATCTTGAAGTTGCAGGATTTGTAAATCAAAATGAATCTGCGACCGCTTTAAAGTTATTAATTCACTAACCAGCATTCCCGTCCCATACATCAACTCTAGCAGCGTCCGGTCACGCAAGCCAATAACCGTAGTTGTGTCAGGGATCGCAAACAACTGCTCAATCTCTTGTTGGGATAACGTTACGGGAGTCTTTCTTACTGCTACTTCTTCAAGATCGATATAGTCCATTGGATTTACCTGAACCTCATGTCGACGTAAAAGGTAACGATAAAGTTGGCGAAGACTTGAGATTGTCCGATTAATTGTGGTACTAGCACGATCCTCATGTTTCATCTCAGCAATAACATTAATTACCGCATACTGGTCTACTTCCTGCCACGTATTAATCCCGTTGGCGGCAAAGAAAGCTGCACATTGTTCTAAGTCGTGGCGATAACTTTCTCCTGTATTTCGTGAACGACCCTTTTGAGTCATTAAATAGTTAATAAAGTGATCAATTGTTTCCTGCATTATCATTCTTCTTTTCCCGGAGAACTAGTTGCCCTTCCTCTTCCCTCACTAAGTCGGCTTTTAAGAGGTGCCCGATTGCTCGCTTAAATTGTCCCTTACTAATTCCAAAGACTTCTCGTATTACACCTGGGTCAGTTTTATCAGTATATGGCAAACGATGGTTGGGATTATGCTCTAACATTGCAAGAAGCATTTTTGCATCCTCGTTAATTGCTTGATAAGCTCGGGGCTTGAGAGACAGGTTCAATCCGCCATGAGAAGAAAGACCAATTACTCGAGCTTTCACTCGTTGACCAAGACGTGGTTCCTGATCACGTTCACTTGGATGAATGTAGCCAAGGTGGTAGCCATCAGTTAATACAAAGGTACCACTCATTTTTAATCGATAAACAGTTGCATAAGTATCCTGATTCAACAGTCGTTTATTAGGAGCAGTCGAAATAGCCTGATAAATCTGCTCATCTGCCAGCTTACCCCAAATCCGGTTCTTATCATCTACTTGAAGCGCGAGGAGAAGCCGATCGCCTGGTTGTGGCCAAAGGTGCTTTAATGATGGCAGATCGTCTAAGGAAACTGCAATATCCTTATTTGGCAAACCAATATCAACGAATACTCCTAAATCTCGACGGACGCTAACTACAGTTCCGTAGTCATAATGATCCACCTGAACGGTTGGAATATGCTTACATGTCATTTGTAGTTGGTGATCTTCATTTTCGTAGACAAATCCCCGAACTTGCCCACCAATATGCAAGACTTGAGGGCTCTCGTCTTTTGGTAACCGGTATGTTTGCCCGTTACGATCAGGTTGGACAAAATAATCCTTTTCGTTCTCATCAATCATTACTGCTGTAACAACTTTTCCTAATGCTGAATTCATCAACTAATCCCACTTTCATTAATCCGATTTCATTTTACTAATAAATAATTTTACACGGCTCTAATCAATTTTACTAGTATTACGGGAAACAAAAAGAAGCTGAGAGTTCCTCTCAACTTCTTTCATTATTCTGATAACTTTATAGGACTAATTAGTCAATAGTCTTAATCCGCATCATGTTAGTAGCACCCTTAACACCCAAAGGTACACCGGCAACAACAATAATCTTGTCGCCCTTCTTAGCAAAGCCAAGTTCTACAGCCTTCTTGGCAGCCAAGTCGAACATCTTATCAGTGTTGCTCATTTCGTCAACAACGAATGGTTGAACACCCCAGTTGATCATCAAACCGCGTTCTACCCGTTCGTTAGGTGTAAGAGCAACGATATCAGCGTTAGGACGGTACTTAGAAATCATCTTAGCAGTGTAACCAGATGCAGTGTAAGCAACAATAGTGTGAATATCTAAGTCCTTAGCAGCATTAGCAACAGCGGAACCGATAGTTTCAGTAACGTCTGACTTATCCCAATCAAACTTTTCAGTACCAAATTCCCAAAGGTGGTTTTCAGCCTTAATGTCAATAGCGTTCATCATGGCAACTGACTTAACAGGGTAGTCACCGTTAGCACTTTCACCAGAAAGCATGGTTGCATCGGTACCGTCAAAGACAGCGTTAGCAACGTCAGATACTTCGGCACGAGTTGGCCGTGGGTTTTCTTGCATTGAGTCAAGCATTTGGGTAGCAGTAATAACTGGCTTACCTAATTCGTTACAACGCTTGATCATGTGCTTTTGAACAATTGGCACATTTTCAGCAGGAATTTCAACACCCATGTCACCACGAGGAACCATCAAACCATCAGAAACTTCAATGATTTCTTCGAAGTTGTCGATACCTTCTTGTGATTCAATCTTAGGGAAGATTTGAACGTCTTCCATGTTCTTTTCCTTAAGGAGTTCACGGATATCAAGGACGTCTTGAGCCTTACGAACGAATGAAGCTGAAATGTAATTAATCTTGTTATCCAAACCGAAGCGGATATCACTGCTATCCTTTTCAGTAATTCCTGGTAAGTTGATAGAAACGCCAGGAGCGTTAACACCCTTCCGAGAACCAAGTACACCATGGTTAAGAACATGGCAAACAAGTTCCTTGTGTTCTTCATCCTTTTCGTCGATCAACATGTCGATTAAACCATCATCGAAGAGGACGTGGCCACCAACATGAGTATCATCGTAAAGGCCTGGGTAAGTAACGGCAATCTTGTCATGAGTACCTTCGATTGAAGGATCCATGGAAATACGAACCTTGTCGCCGATTTCGTAGGTAATCTTACCTTCCTTTTGAACAGTTGTCCGAATTTCAGCACCCTTGGTATCAAGCATCAAACCAACGTGCTTACCAGTAATTTCTTCGGCCTTCTTAACGTTTTCCATCCGACCCAAGTGTTCTGGGTGGTCACCGTGTGAGAAGTTAAACCGGAAAATATTTGCACCAGCATTAATTAACTTAACAATGGTGTCAACATCTGTACTTGCAGGACCAAGTGTACTTACAATCTTGGTTTTCTTCATAAATGAATCTCTCCTTTGCATTTATGCATCAACTGCGGTTTGCAATCGCATACCTCATTTGCACAGCCTTATGATAGCACTTTTTAAAATCTGTGTCTGTACTTTTTTGTGAAAAGATATCAAGAAAACGCTATCATTCAATAAATCTCATTAACTCTTAATTTTTCAACTCATTGCTGACTTCGCTTAAGAACAACATTGTCCTTACCAAGGATTTTTATCAGTCCCTGACGCGTTTCAGCCTGTGAATTCAACCATCGTGACTGCGGTTGAATCTTTTTTTGGTCATTTTCAGGATAATAAATAATCACTGGAATAGGTCCCCGATGAGCTGTCATAAACTGATAAAGTTGTTGTAGGACATGCTGATTATCATTTTCTGGCATGATTCGCAAGAACCACCGTTGTTGAGTGTGGCGTTGCTGTTGACGCAATTCATTAGCGTCCCGAATTTGATCAACAATTACCTGAAGGCCATGTCCCTCTCGCTGCTCTGTATGTCCATTAATCATCACTACCTGGTTACTCTTCAATAATGACTGATATCGGGTATATTGCCGCGGAAAGACTGTGGCTTCAATTTCGCCAGTCTGGTCCGTTCCTGAAAGAAATGCCATTTGACGGTGATCCTTTTTAGTATGAATTGTTTTAACCCGATTAATTAACATTAATATCACAACCGTTTGGCCAGGTCGGAGCTGACTTGCTAGCTGGACTCGGTATTTAATTGCTAGATCTTGGTATTGGGTCACTGGGTGTCCTGAAAGATAGACCCCTAAATATTCGTTTTCCTTTGCTAAGCGCTCCGTTAATGGATACTCTTGCCGAGCAGCAATTGTAGACTGCAATTCAGGATCTGCCCCTAATTCATTAGTGCTACTAAATAATTGAATTCCAGAGATCAGCATTGGCAATGCATCAATCATTTCGGCACGGTTATAGCCAAGATCATCAAATGCGCCCGCATAAATCAGTGGTGCAATTAATTCCGGCTTTTGCCATTTACTGGCTAAGCGAGAAATGAAATTACGAATATCCTTATAGGGACCATTTTGGTTTCGTTCTTGAAGAATTTCACGAATAAAGTCGCGACGAAGCCCCTTGATAGCAGCCAAGCCGAAGAATAATTGATTCCGAGACAGTGAAAATTGCTGCTGACTTTCATTAATCCGGGGACCGACTAGCTTAACACCTGAACGACGGGCATCCTGAACATGCATCTTTAATTTATCGACGTTTGGTTCAGCATTCATCAACGCGGTAAAGAATTCAGCAGGATAATTGGCTTTTAGGTAAGCCATTTGAAAGGCCATTTTTGAGTACGCAACCGCATGTGACCGATTAAATCCGTAGTTAGCAAACTGGTCAATATAGTTAAAAACGTGCTCTGCTAATTCTGCCGAATAGCCATTTGCTTGAGCACCCTTCATGAATTTAGTCCGCATCCCCTCCATTGTCGCACGCTTCTTCTTACTCATTGCACGACGCAAAAGATCGGCTTCACCCAGACTAAATCCAGCCATTACCGATGCTAGCTGCATTACTTGTTCCTGATAGACTAAGATACCATACGTTGCTCCCAAAATTGGTTCTAGTGATGGATCTGGCAACTGGTAATTCTCTTTCCCCTGTTTACGAGCAATAAAATGGGGAATATTTTCAAGCGGACCCGGTCGGTAAAGCGCATTAACCGCAACAATGTCTTCAAAACTGTCAGGATGAAGATTGACTAATACTTTCCTAATTCCCGCTGATTCAAATTGAAATACACCATCAGTTAACCCTTTTTGGAAGAGAGCTAACGTTTTAGAATCCGTTAATGAGATTTTGGAAAGATCAAATTGGGGATTTTGCTGACGAATCAATTTTAAGCTATTATCCATTATTGAAAGATTCCGCAAACCAAGGAAGTCCATTTTTAATAGCCCTAATGCCTCCACGGTATCCTTTGGGAACTGAGTCATCAATAACCCTTCACTTCCGTTCTGCAGAGGGACAATTTCATGAAGCGGCTTTTCAGATAAAACAATCCCCGCCGCATGAATTGAGTAGTGACGAGGCAAACCTTCTAGCTTTTGTGCTACTTGATATAGCAATCGATATTCTGGGTGATCGTTCAAAAGGTTACGTAACCGCTGAGACTCTTTCAAACTCCCTGCCAGACTAATGTGCAACCCATGGGGGAGCGCTCCTGTTAATTCATTGATTGCAAAACGGTTTAACCCAAAGACCCGACTCACATCACGAATAACTTGCTTAGCGGCTAGCGTCCCAAAAGTAATAATTTGAGCCACCCGACTGTGTCCATACTTCTGGTGGACATATTCAAGAACCTCACTTCGCCGATTATCAGGAATATCAAGGTCAATATCCGGCATTTGAGCTCGTTCGGGATTAAGGAACCGCTCAAATAAAAGATTATATTGTAGCGGATCGATATCAGTAATTGCTAATGCATAAGCTACTAATGATCCCGCGGCTGATCCTCTTCCCGGATCAGTTGTAATTTTTGTCCGGTGAGCAAACCGCATTACGTCCCAAACAATCAGGAAATAGTCATCGAATCCCATTTCATGGATTACTTTTAATTCCTTAGTTAACCGTTGTTGATAGTCAGTTAGTTTTAACCCCGGCGCAATCTGCCGTTTTTTCAATCCCTCAATACATAAGTAACGAAGATATTCAGCAAAAGATTTCCCCGTTGGCGTATCAAAGTGCGGGAGGATGGGCTGCTTAAATTCAAAGTCAATATTACACTTTGCTGCAATTTCGACCGTTTTTTCAGCCGCTTGCTCAAGATCGACTGCTTGGTAGGCCCTTAAAACATCTGCCTGGGGTTGAAGATAGTTCTTTCCAAGTTCTTTAGATTTTTCTTCAACGTTTTCTAACTGAGTATTAGCATCAATTACCTGAAGGACCTTACTGGTAAATAGATCATCTGCATTCAAATATTCAACTGGGCTAACCCCCACTAATGGTAAAGAATGGCTCGCTGCTAGTTGGCTCAGTGTTGAGCGTTGAATTTGGTCTAACTGGGGATTAATTCCTAAAAGGAGACTGTCCCGATCAGTACTTTCATGAAGAAGATTAACAACTGCATCCTCGGCTTTTAACCAGCTAAAAACTGTCGATTGCGGTGGAATAATAACGTATAGTGATGAAAGAAACGGTTTAATTTGTTCAAAAGTTAACGGAAGCATATCATGCTCACTCGTTTGTTGACGAGTGGAAATCTCCATTAAATTTTGGTAGCCTGACCGATTTTTAGCTAAAAACAGTAATTCCAAGTTCGTCCCGTCAACATTGTTTAACGCAATTGTTAATTGCAAGCCGATTATTGGTTTGATACCTGCTTTTTTAGCGGCATTATAGAAATCAATTGCCCCATATAATACATTCTTATCGGTCAATGCAATTGCAGAGTAACCGCGTTCCTTTGCGGTTGTGACCAATTCAGTAATGTGAATCGGGCTTCTTAACAGAGAAAAACTACTTTTTACTTGGAGCGGTACAAAATCCACCTTCATTCATCCCCCTTTCATTAAGAAATTATAACAAATGTCGTTAAATTATGCTGTGAAAGGCTAGCGAGATTATTTAGTAAGTGTTAAAATTATTTTAATTGAGATGGATAAGGAGATGTTCCGAGTGAAACTATTAGAAGCAAACATCGGTGCTGGTGTCATTGCTCTCATTTTAGGTGAGATCTTAGCTTACATTGATAGTCAACTAGAAACAATGACCCCAGATTACCTACTTACTGGTATTTTGGCCGTTGTATTCGGTTTAGTTGCCGCTAACTGTGTATACCTCATCACACGAAAAGCTGATCCATCAAAAAGCTAATTCCTAAAAGAACTAATAAAAAGAACCAGGAAAGTTATGAAGTGCCTCATAATTGTTAGACAAAAGTTCTAACGATTGTGAGGCACTTTT
>ERZ773269.1581-NODE-1581-length-20609-cov-10.563491_pt1 | contig 20609 bp, 20 predicted proteins | sample MGYA00511958_ERZ773269 | MGnify/ENA primary metagenome ERZ773269 (study PRJEB29015, sample SAMEA2737761) | human gut metagenome | biome: human gut; feature: human-associated habitat; material: faeces | place: China | collected 2012 ... | reverse complement strand
ACATCGCTTCCGTGATGTTGTGTAGCATGGGCGGTTCTAAGATACGTTCACGTAGCAACCAGAAATGTTCATTATCATTTTGAATAAACACACAGCACCGTTTATTTCTCACATTAAACACGCGGATTTCACGGCCGTCATCATAGCGAATAATAGCTTGTAAAGCTAAATTATCATTGGTCATGTACTCATCAAAATTAGTCATGATTCATCACCAAAATAATGATCCAGTAATAGATAACCCAGTAAGTCAGTATCACCAGTATTATCCATGGTTGCATCAAAGGCATCTGAAAAATAAGTCTGGCTAGCTGTATCCGGGCCTTGTTTATCTGACACTGTAATGATGTTGTCTAATTGTGCCTTAGTAATCCTAGTCATTAAAAATACCTCCATGGTGGTGCCAAAATGAACAAATACGGGCTAATTTAGGGAGATTAGTTGGCGTTATTACCCAAGATCAATTTGATCTAACCCAAGATAAGTCAGTGTCATAGCCTCACTCGAATGATTCAATAAGTGCATGACTAAGCCAATATTATAATATTTTTACTTATTTAGAACTATTTCATAAACTTGATGGACGTCAAGTTTATATCTCCCAAAAGCTAATACACTTTAGTTGAACTAAAATTAAGGGAGAAATCATATGCAACATAATATTCTTAAACATAAAAATAAAATTACTAGTATCAGTGGCTTACTCATTGCTTTAGCACTAATCGCACACTTTATTTTTGCCAATACAACTATTTCTAATAGTGCTTTTATTATAGCTTCGATATTAGGCGTTACCCCCATTTCTTTACAGGCTTATCAGGCTATGAAAGTAAAAGTAGTAAGTATTGATGTTTTAGTAACGATAGCGGTCATTGGTGCTCTCTTTATTCAAAATTATGAAGAATCAGCAATTGTTACTTTTTTATTTTTATTTGGATCATATTTAGAACAACGAACACTTAACCAAACACGATCAGCTATTAAAGAGTTGACGGAAATGGCTCCAGAAACTGCTTTTAAGCAATTGACAGGGGGACAATTTGCAGAAGTAGATATTGACGAAGTAGAAGAAGGGGATATTCTCCTAGTAAAGACTGGTGCCAAGATTCCCGTAGATGGTAGGGTAACTACTGGGAAAGGATATGTAAATGAGGCTAATATCACAGGTGAATCTTTACCTGTAAAGAAAGAAAAAGACGATGAAGTATTTGCCGGTACTATTATGGACAACGGTACTATTCAAATAGTGGCTGATAGAGTAGGGGAAGAATCTACATTTGGAAAAATTATTGAGTTGGTAGAAGAAGCACAGGATTCTAAATCAGAAGCAGAACGATTCATTGACCAGTTTTCTCGCTGGTATACACCTGCAGTACTTACAATTGGGCTGTTGGTTTGGGTATTAACCAAAGATACAGAACTTGCTATTACCGTATTAGTACTTGGTTGCCCAGGAGCCTTGGTAATTGGTGTACCTGTTTCAAATGTTGCAGGGATAGGAAATGGCGCAAAAAATGGTGTTTTATTTAAAGGTTCTGAAGTGATTAGTCATTTTGCCAATGCAGATACAGTGTTATTCGATAAAACAGGTACCTTAACTGAAGGAAAGCCTGAAGTGAGCGATATTATTTATTATGGAAATAATCAGGAGGAGTATTTATCTCTATTGCTTTCAGTTGAAAGTGAGTCTGATCATCCATTAGCTGTCGCTATTGTAAATAAATTAGCACAATATAAAGTAAGGCCTATAGAAAATACACAGGTTGTAAAAGGTGGGGGCGTAATTGCTCACGTAGACGGGCACGTTGTTTCAGTAGGAAATAAAACCTTAATGAAACAAGAAAGTATACCGCTATCTGATGATGTTCTTAAAAAATTGAATAAATTAGAAAGAACCGGTAATTCAATTGTATTAACGGCAGTTGATCATAAGTTGATCATGTTAATGGGTATCCGCGACAAAGTTCGACCAGGTGTTAAGCAGGACTTACAAAAATTAAAATCACTTGGTATTAAAAATCTCATTGTATTATCAGGTGATAACCAAGGTACAGTTAATTCAGTTAAAAAGGAACTAGGTTTAACCGAAGCCCATGGTGATATGCTACCAGAGGACAAACAAGCATTTCTAAAAAGACGACAGGACTCAGGTGAAATAGTTGTTTTTATCGGTGACGGAGTTAATGACAGTCCCTCTCTGGCTACTGCAGAGGTAGGTATAGCTATGGGGAATGGAACAGATGTCGCAATTGAAAGTTCAGATATTGTTTTAATGAATTCTAACTTTAACCGCCTTCCGCATGCTTTAGGCCTAGCAAAAGTAACATATGCGAATATGCGACAAAATATTCTAATTGCTGTTGGCGTCGTGATAATACTATTGGCTAGTTTAATATTTAGTGAATGGATGTCTATGTCAATTGGGATGTTGGTTCATGAGGCCAGTATTTTAGTAGTTATTTTAAATGCAATGAGATTAAGAGGTTATCAATTAAGATAATTGATCTATATCAAGTATCTTAAAAAGAATGGCCTATATAATTTATTTAAAGGAGCGATAGATATGACTAAAGCAACATTAAAATTAGAAACATTAACTTGTCCATCATGTTTACAAAAAATCGAACGTGGTTTAAAACAGACTGCTGGTGTAAAAAAAGATTCTGTAAAAGTACTTTTCAATGCGAGTAAGGTAAAAGTGGATTTTGATGAAAATCAGGTCAATTTGAATACAATTGAAAAAGCAATTGAAGACTTAGGATACCCAGTAATTAGTTCAAAAGTAAAGGAAGGTGCATAAAATGACAACGGTAAATGAAAGGCAAGAAAAATTAGCCGCCGAACAAGCATATAAAGAACACATTCATCATACTAAGATTAATTCTGCAGCTGTTACAGATCATATACTTGCTAATATTCATACATTACATGTAAAGTTGCATCAATATCATTGGTATGTAAAAGGCAAAAATTTCTATGCATTGCATAATGTTTTTGAAAATTTATATAACGAGAATGAGGCATGGTTTGATAAAATTGCAGAACGTTTACTAGCTTCAGGATTTAAGCCAGCATCAACTACTACTGAATTTCAAGAATTTACAACGATTTCTGAAGATTCTTCGGAAAAATATTACACTGCTGATGAGATGGTCCTACAGATAGTAGAAGATTTTAGATCTAATCGTGAATTTACTATTCGTGCAATTCGCTTAGCACAAGAAGAAGGAAATGATGCTTTGGAAGATTCACTAATTAGTTATAAAGCTTATTTAGACGTAAATATTTGGCAACTTCAAGCATTTATTAATAAGGATGCCTTAGAAGACGATGACTATATAGATAACGATTAATTAGGAGAAAAACGGTATGGCATACCATAATCATCATAGTCATGTAGATTGTATACGTTTAGTGCCGATTTTCAATCATCTCAATGATGAGCAAATGCATCTAATTGCTCAATCAGCGAATGAAGTACAATACGTAAAGAACGAGCTATTATTTAGGTTTGGTGATAAAGATGACACATTATATATCATAAACAATGGACGTGTACGTATTTATAGCCTAAGTGAGTCTGGTCGTGAGCAAACCATACGTATCCTACATCCGGGTGATTTTATGGGGGAATTTGCTGTTTTACAGACTGAAGGTTATCATTCGAATTATGCTGTAGCAATATCGGAAACAAGTATTTGTAGGATTCATAAAAAGGATTTAGATCAATATTTAGATCGCTATCCAGAAATCATGCGACGAATATTATCGGATATTACAAAACGGCTACAGTTATCAGAAAAACAAACTGTGCAAGTCAGTATTGAACCTGTTGAAGCTCGAATTATTGATTTTTTATCAGAAAATGTTGAAGATGAAAAAAACCATACTTATGTGACTTTACCCATGTCAAAAAAAGATTTGGCTACTTACCTGGGGACAACTCCAGAAACAATAAGCCGTAAGTTCTCATCATTGGAAGAGAGAGGTCTAATTAAACGGCATACCCAAAAATGTGTTGAGATATTTGATTTAGATGAATTATTATTTGTATCAAGTTAAGTCGATTTATACTTAAAAATAAGGATATCGTTTTAAATGATGAACATGGCGGTACACAGTTCATCGTCACTAACCTAAGTCTTCCACAAAAAGACATCGTCCGTGTTTATCGCAAGCGTGCGGCGATTGAAGATATTATTCGCGAGCTTAAAGGTGGATTTGCCTTTGGCAAAACTGATAGCAGTTCATTTTTCGCCAACAAAGCGCGCATGTGGATCTCAGTAATTGCATCAAACTTGATGCGGTTGATGAAGAGTACTGCGTTGGACGACCAGCAACAATCGTGGACAATCAATACCTTTCGAGACCGTTTGTTAAAAATCGGTGGACGTGTGTCACTAAGCACGCCCGCAAGGTGATTTTGACGTTAGATAGCCGCATCCAAGAATAATTCGATGGTCTGTTCTGGCGAGCTTGGGAACGACTAAATGCTTTGTGGCAATAAAACAACGAAGTAGATTTTCAAAAAAATAGCAAAATCTGGCTGGTTTTAGTGTTCCTATTTTTCTCAAAAAACGCTCAATCGAAAAAACACCCTGAAACTGTGCCAAGGTACTGGCAGTTTCAAGGTGTTTTATCGTATTTTACTGATTTAGCTGTGGTTAAAAATTTAGTGCATGAATAATCCGGGTTTTATTTGTTTCGTTTTTGAAACATTTTAAATCCGTTGTGAAATTACCGATAATTGGTCACTTTTTTCTTATATATTGGGTTTATCACAACTGAGAGAAACTGGAGAAAATAAATGAAAAAACACGTTTCAGCCATCGTCTACGGTGGCTTAGATGGCATTATCACGACGTTCGCAGTCGTTGCTGGATCGGTCGGTGGTAACGTTTCAAACATCGTTATCATCATTTTGGGATTCTCAAACTTATTAGCCGATGGCTTTTCAATGGGGGCCGGTGCCTACCTGTCAGCAACATCGGATAACAATCAATCAAAAAGTAAAGCATTGGCAGCTGGTATCGCGACATTCATTTCGTTTAACGTCTTCGGTTTAATTCCACTAGGTGCCTACTTAATTACAAATGCGTTCATTCACGACAAAGCCATCGCCTTTCCAATCGCCTTTGTCATCGTCGGTGTCTCTTTGGCGTTGCTAGGCTGGGTGAAGGCCAACCTGTCAGAGCAGAAAGTAAGAACAGAAATTCTACGCACACTTTCTGTCGGGTACGTCGCGGCAATTGTTGCTTATGGTGTTGGTAGCTTACTGAATTATTACCTATAAAGAAAAGCGCCTGGAACGTATATCAGTTCCAGGCGCTTTGTGCATAATTAAAACTTTTCTACAATCAATGTGTTTCCAAACGGATCATCAATTAGCAATGTTGATTCATCCAATAACTTGTGACCTGCACGTTGCGTCAGCTCGTTAAAATATGGCTCGTCCACCAAAACTTGCCAGTCAACGAGACCAATTTCATTTTCTTGACGCATTTTAACACCATTTCCTAACCATGTATTGTATGCATGATGGTGGTGATAATGATTGTGTGAATAGAAATGCGCGTTGTCCGTAATCACATACGTGGTGTCCATATTCAGCAACTTAACAAAAAAGTCATCCCCCTTTGTTAAGCTATCACCCACAAAATGGACGTGCCCAATTATCGACCCAACTGGAAAGCCGGTCCACGTGTCATTTTTATGTTCAAGCAATGCCTGAACATCGACATTCGCCGTCCCCATTGTCACAATGCCATTATCCCAGCGCCAATTTTCCTTTGGCCGGTCGTGATACAATTCAATGCCGTTGCCATCTGGATCATTCAAATAGAATGCCTCGCTAACGTCATGATCACCAGCTCCCATTGGGTACTGCAACCGAATCAAACGATCAATTAAAGTTGCTAAGCTACCAGTGTCTGGTAATAGAATCGCGAAATGATATAAGCCACCACGCTTTTCAGCAGGCGCCTTACCACCAAATACAATAGTTAAAAACGGCATTTCGTCAGCTGTAAATGCAAATGAAAATTCGTTCTCTGCAACTTCCTGTTCAATCAGCCCCAAAATATCACGATAAAACAGGCGCATTGCCTGTTTGTTTGCTCCCTGCACCGTGAGATGCGTAATCTTATACGTAACGTCTGCCATTTATTTTCCCCTTCTCTAAATGCACGCGTCTCGCCCTTCATCACCAAACTAACTTAAAGTAAGTTGAAAGACAACCTAAATCCTACTGAAATCACGCCGAAAACGCAAGGTCTATAATTTCCGACTGCAAAAAGAAAACGTTGATCCGTCAAGCAAAAAGCCGACGTATCAACGTTCTCAAATTTATTCAACTGGGCATACTGGATTCGAACCAGTGCATGACGGTACCAGAAACCGTTGCCTTACCGCTTGGCTAATGCCCAAAATCAACTTCTATATCATACAACACACACTCTATCGATTTCAAGTCCAAAAAGAAAACGACCAAGTCCCCTCAAACCTGGTCGTTTTCGTCTTAACGCTCGTCTAAATTGCGCGCTTTAATCTTGGCCTTTGTCTTTGACACGACCTTATCATCGAATTGACGAATAAACGCCAATACCTTGTGGGCTTGCTCTTCCCCAAAAGCTTGTACCCAACCATCGAAACGATTCTCAACACGCTTCGTTACGATTGCTTCAACTTCACGACCCGTCACTGTTAAATGCAACAACATTCGGCGTCGATCAGCCGTATCCGGTTCCTGGTAGATGAACTCCTTCTTAAGTAACATCTTGATTTGTCGTGACACAGCCGCACGGGTCACATGGCGACGTTCAACGACATCCGTCAACGTCAGGCCATCTTGTTGTGCAATGCTATGCATAATCAAGTATTGTTCGAATGATAGTCCGTAATCCGCCGCTGGCTCAGAAACAACTTCATCCAAGTATTTCAGAGTCGACAAATACGCGTCGATATACTCGCTTAAAAGCTCCATTACTGCCTCCCAAAAAATATCCCAAAGATTTTTATAACGCTAACTATTGTACAGTAAAGCACATTCCTTGTCAGCCGAAAAAGAGGATATGAAAAAAGAGAACCGCTAAAACTAGCAATTCTCTTTTAATCTTTATTAACGAACAATCATCACTGTGATTGGGGCATTATTAGCCACATAGCTTGATTGTGAACCGAAGTACTTCTCAGCACCCTTTTGTGAGTGTGATCCAATCACAACCATGTCGGGGTTAATTGAAGGAATCACATCCTTGACGATAACCTCACCTGGCTCACCTTCAGACAAAAGCGTCTCAATGTTTGGAACACCGGCATCAACTGCCACTTGGCGGTAACGCTCCAATGCCTGTTCAACATCTTCGCGAGCTGCTGCGTTCTTTTCCTTTGAAAAGTAATCGAACACATTCATTTGATCAGCTTCAAATACCGACAAAATCGTCAACTTAGAACCATCTTCTTGTGCTTGGTGAATTGCGTTCACCAAGGCCAATTGACCAAGTTCTGAGTCATCAACAGCTGCCAATACGTGCTTGAAATGCTTTGCTTCTACCATAAGTTTCGTCTCCTATTACTTAAATAGCGGTGCGACCGTGTTGAAAATCAATTGAATGTTCAATCCCGTCAAGATAACCGAAATCGCATATCCCAACCACGTTGCCCACTTAGGATTTACAAACTCACCCATGTACTTCTTAGATGACGTAAAGTAAATCAATGGGAACATTGAGAATGGCAAAGCCACTGACAAGAAGACCTGTGAGTAAACCAACAGCTTATCCAAGGCACCTTCAGTTGCTCCGAACACAATTGCGAAGATAACAATCGGAATCAACGCAATTCCACGGGTTAGCAAACGTTGCAACCACATTGGCAAGTGCCAGTGCGTGTAACCTTCCATGATGATTTGACCAGTCAACGTTCCAGTAATCGTTGAGTTTTGTCCTGATGCCAACAAGGCAACCGCGAACAACATACTCAAGACAGGACTCGCAATGGCACCAACGATTTCCTTGTTGTTCAAGGCGTTGAACAAATCACCAAAGGCTTCCAAATCTGAGCCGTGACCGAAGAACAAAGCTGCTCCGACGATCAATAGCAATGAATTAACGACGAAAGCTCCCGTCAATTGGATATTTGAATCCCAAGTCGTAAAGCGAATCGCTTCCTTAATACTCTTGTTTGATGAACGGTCAATCTTACGTGTTTGTGAGATTGATGAGTGCAAGTACAAGTTGTGTGGCATAACCGTGGCACCAACGATACCAAGAGCCAACATCAATTGTCCGTGCTTCAAGATGTCACTGTGTGGCACCAAGTTCACGGCAACTTCACCCATATCAGGCTTAGCCAAGACCGCCATGTATAGGAAGACAAGCAAAATAACCGCAATCAACGTGACAACGATTGCTTCAATCTTACGGAACCCTAACTTCATCAATAGCAATAATAGCAAAACGTCTAGGGCAGTAATGATGACACCCCATAGCAATGGCAAACCGAACAGCAAGTGGATGGCAATCGCCGCACCGATAACTTCGGCCATTTCGGTTGCCATGATTGCAAGTTCAGTCATAATCCATAGAATATATCCAACGAATTGATTAGTAGAGTCACGTGTCATTTGGGCCAGGTCTTTCTGAGCCACAATTCCTAGTTTAGCCGCCATATACTGCAACAACATCGCAATTAAACTAGACACTAAGATCACAGACATCAATAGGTAGTGGTATTGTGCACCACCAACGATTGATGTAATCCAATTACCTGGGTCCATGTAACCCACAGCAACCAACGCTCCTGGCCCACTCCAGGCCATCAACTTACGCAAAAATCCGCCGCCTTGTGGAACTTCCACTGTGCTGTTGATTTCCGCCAAACTTGGACCACCAGACGCTTGTGCGTTTACGTCTGCCGGATCCTTTACTGAATTTTCGCTCATCAGTAAATATGCCTCCTTGTTTTTTGGTACGACTCATTATCTTACTAAAAGTATCTTTTGTAAACCGTCAAAGCCCGAAATGACGCGGTTTGAACAAATTGTGAACTTTCCGTGTTTTGGGTATGACCCCTTGACAACTTCCAAAAAATAATGTAATTTAGAACAGTTGAAAAAATAATCGATTATTAATAAACACTGCCTACTTTCTACACGGCGGTGTAAGGGAGGATATATCTATGGCAGTTCCTGCACGTAAGACTTCAAAGAACGCAAAGCGCTCACGTCGCGGTGGTCAAGGCGGACTTAAGACGCCTGCTATCCACATGAACGAAAACGGTGTTTACGTACGTAACCACCACGTGGCCGCTGATGGTTCATACAAGGGTAAGCAAGTTGTTTCACCTAAGTAATTAGCGACAAAAAGACCTCTAGGATTCGTCCTAGAGGTCTTTTTTTGTTTCATTTTCTAAACAGTCGTTGCAACAACGAGCGATGCGACTCTATCGGCTCAACGCCAAGCAGCGTTGCTTCATGGGTCTCTTCAGGGTCCGTCACCCCATCCCCCAGCTGATCAACAACAACATCATATACATCAGCTACTCGTGGGCCTATAACAACCTGATATTGCCGTAGCGGTTCGTTATAGACAGCTCCTGCTACTTTATCAAGTTTCATCAAAGCGCCCGTATTCGCCATGCTAGGGTCCTTTAAATAGAAGCGAAGTCGTGTGACACAGTGAATAACCTTATTAACGTTTCCTGCACCACCCACGTTGCGAATAATCGCTGTCGCTAATGAATCATACTTCTCCATGTCACCTTTCACCCTTCCAATTATCTACTTCCATTTTAGCCTTAGCATTTGATTAACTCACGCAAGAAGCATTGTCAGAATGTGGGTGAAATATGCAAAAAAATGCCACGCATTTCGAATCGAGATGCGTGGCATTAATTATTTATGATTACATTTCTTGCTCAAAGTCTGATGGTGAGTACAACTTCAAGATCTTAGTAAACAAGAAGTCGACTACGAAACCAGCAATAGCTGGCACGATGAACCAAACAATCAAGAATTGAACAAAGTTGATCGTGTGCTTAACGATTTCAGCTTCAGCAGCGTCAAACGTAAACATTGATTGCAATGGTGAAACCATTCCGATCCAACCGAATCCGGCTGAAGTTGGCGTTCCTTGAACGTTGAACAAAGCAACTGGGATAGCCGTAATTGCTGCGGCAACCAAGAAGGCCAAAATCATAACTGGCTTCTTAAATACTGAAGGCATCATACCCTTCATAGCACCCAAGAAGATAGCAACCGTCGTTCCCTTCTTGTTAACCTTCCATGAGTTGATCAACAAGATAACCGTCGTTGCAACAACACCGGCTCCGGCAGCACCAGCACCCAAACCTGACAACGTGATTGCCAAGGCAATACCAACCGTTGAGATTGGCGTGATGATGATGAATGAGAAGGCCATTGCAATGGCAATTGACATTGGCAATGGTTGCAAGTCAGTAGCCAAACGAACAGCGTCACCAACCCAAGTCGTGATGTAAGCAACGTAAGGTGCGATAGCGCGACCGAACAAAGCAACACCACCACCGATTACGATTGGGCTCAAGATGATAGCAACTGAACCAAATCCGGCTAGGTAACGTGATACCAACCAGATTACCAATACTGCAACCGCAGCAACGATAATGGCGTTGATAACGTCACCGGCACCAGCAGCAATGTAAACATTACCAACTTGTGGTGCACCCGTAATTGGGTTTACGAAGCCCTTTGGTGCAACGGCCCACTTGATTGATCCTGAAGCAGCACCAACCGCAATGGCCATAACACCAACATCAAGCGCCTTCATACGGAATTGCATAGCAATTGCGACACCAATCAACAATGGAATGAATGATGAGAACAGCGTCAAAATAGCTGACAAATCAAGCGCCCATTGCGCCGTTCCGAACATCTTCAAGATGTACTTCATAACGGCTGATGGCAAAACACCAATCAAGATACCTTGGGCTGAACCAGAAAGTACCTTGAAGAAGAAATCCTTTAACTTTAGCTCGTATGAGCCGTCAAAAAATTCGCTCGTCATAATATTAAATTATACCTTTCAAACCAAACGTCTCTCGCACCAAATAGTTACTCACTTAGCGAATCTCACAACGTCAAATGAGTTATTTGAAGGAGGATAAACAATAAAATAATTTCTTACTTAAAGTAAGTTATCACGATTAGTATTCAACTGCAATAGCAGGTGTCTCACCGTTAATGAATGCCAATGAAGCGTCCATTGATTGGTGAACCATTTCTAGAACAGCCTTAGTCGTGTAGAATGCCGTGTGTGGTGTAACCAATACGTTCTCACGAGCAATCAAATCAGCAATCTTTGCGTCAGGGAATTCCTTGTCTGACCAGTCAACGTTGAACAAACCAACTTCTTCTTCGTAAACATCCATTGCGAAGTCTGAAATCTTACCTGAGTTCAAACCATCGATAACAGCGTCGATGTCCATCAAGTTACCGCGTGAAACGTTAACCAAGACAACACCGTCCTTCATCTTTGCGATTGAATCAGCATTGATCATGTGGTGGTTAGCAGGAACACCTGGTACGTACAATGAGATAACATCAGCTTGTGCGTACAACTCGTCCAAAGTATCAACGTAGATGCCTTCAGCTTCCAATTCTGCGTTACGGTATAGATCGTAAGCAATAACCTTTGCGCCGAAGCCCTTCAAGATGTTGATAGCAACACGTCCGATGTGACCAGTTCCGATAACACCAACCGTTTGCATACGAACTTCACGTCCGATTGTTGGTGCCCAACGCAAGTCGTGCTTTGCAATCTTTGCATCCAAAGCCTTTGCGCGACGCAACAAACGTGACATTTGAATCATTGAGTGCTCAGCAATAGCGTTTGGTGAGTAAACTGGCACGTTTGAGATTGAGAAGTCAAACTCGCGTGCAGCATCGAAATCGATGTTGTCAGTACCAACGTTACGCAATGACATCTTGTTGATGCCCAACTCGTGCAAAGCAGTCAACGTCTCGCGTGTGTAGTCCAATTGTTGGTAAACGTTAACAGCGTCGGCTCCCTCTGCCAACTTTGCTGTCTCAGGGTCCAACAACTTATCAGTGTAGCCCACTTCAACTTCTGGGTGAGCTACAATCCACTCGTTCAATGATGGCTTTTCGTCTTCGCGAATACCGTAAGCAAAAATCTTCATGCTTTTTTCCTCCAAAGCGTTTCTTAACACTTATTCATTATAAGGTAACTTGTGAAGAAGTCAACATGTTTTGTGGACTATGGCAAAACGATTATCCCGCATTCGGTACTCCATACTTTTTGTGTACCGGTATACCACTACTCTTTATTAAGGAAACCGACTCACAAACTTTTTCCAAAAATCCATGAACTTTTATTCACAAAGGCGCAAATATTTTCCAGAAAAGCAAAAAGGCGCCTCCATAAAACGGGAGACGCCTTCCTTCTAAAAAGAGGCAGTATTACTTTTGCTCGTTGGCGCTCGTCATGATCTTATCGACCAAGCCGTACTCAAGTGACTCATCAGCATCTAGCCAGTGATCACGTTCCGTATCACGCTCCAATTGCTCGTAAGGCTTTCCTGTATTGCTTGCCAAAATTTCGTTCAACTTCTTGCGAGTCTTCAAAATCTCTTCTGCTGCGATAGCAATTTCAGTTTGTTGTCCTTGTGCACCACCTGATGGTTGGTGAATCATGAATTGTGAGTTAGGCAACATGAAACGCTTGCCCTTAGCACCTGAAGATGCCAAAACAGACGCCATTGATGCTGCCAAACCAATAACAATCGTTTGAACATCAGCCTTGATAAAGTTCATTGTGTCGTAGATGGCCATACCGGCATTAACTTCTCCACCAGGAGAGTTAATGTACATGTAAATATCCTTATCTGGATCTTGCGCATCCAAGAATAGCAATTGGGCAATAATTGCCGTTGCCATTTGTGATTCAATTGGTCCACTGACCATGATAATACGATCAATCAACAAACGTGAGAAGATGTCGTATGAACGCTCCCCGCGTGATGATTGTTCGATAACGTATGGAATTGGTAACATTATTTATTTTCCTCCTGATGTTCAGAATCAGAACATACCCCTATTGTAGACAGTTCGTCAAACATGGTCAAACGATATGAGCCATCCTATGAAATTCCTTTAGGAAGCGCGCCTGTTGTGCGCAAATCGTCAGCCATTTTCGTCAACTTACGTAGGCGGTGGTTAACCCCAGACTTTGAAATTTCACCCGATGGCACATACTTACCAAGCTCTGACAATGGCTCTTCACGATGCGCCAAGCGAACTTCCGCAATCTCACGTAGCTTTTTGGGCAAACGCGCCAAACCAATCTCGTTATCCAAAAACTCGATGTCATCGATTTGTTTTTGACTGGCGTTAACCGTCTTATCCAAGTTTGCGTTTTCAGCATTCACCAAACGGTTAACTGAATTACGCATATCACGAATAATACGCACGTCTTCCATCTTAAGCATGGCATTCGTCGCCCCAATGACCATCAGCATATCACCGATTTTTTCTGCTTCCTTCAGATAAACGATATAACCCGAGCGACGTTCAACCACCTTGGCATTCAAGTCAAAGCGGTTCATCAGCTCTTCCAATTGGTGAGCTTGCTCTTCATATAGAGAATAAATCTCTAGGTGATAGCGACTTGTCTCTGGATTGTTAACAGAACCGGCCGCCAAAAAGGCACCGCGCAAGTAAGAACGAGCCTTACCTTCATCAGCCAGCCATTCATCAGGAACCGTTGGCAATAATTCAAAATCCTCAAAGATGTGCAAATCATCAAGCAACTCATTTACACCTTGCACAATTCGCACGACGTACAAATTGTTCTTCTTCAATTTCATTTGACGACGCACCGAAATTTCAGATGGCAATTGATAAAATTGTTGCAGCAATCCCAAAATACGACGAGCTGTCGCCGCATTTTCAGTTTGCACATTCAAGGTAAATCGCATGTTTGATAGGCCCAACGAGCCATTCATGCGTAACAAGGCGGACAACTCTGCCTTTGCATTGTCCGGATTATTAATTTCCAGCATCGTCAATTCTTTTTTGACATCACTCGCAAATGACATAAGTTCCCTCCCTTCTACAATTCTTTCGCGTCAGCAATTTGCATAATCAATTGAGCCACGATGTCACCATCGTGAAAGGCTCCATCGTCACGCAATTCAAGCAGGTCACCCAAAACAGGGATTGCACCTTCGTGACGCACTTCTTCTGGATCAAAGGCCACTTGATGTGAAACCTCATTCCACTTTTTCCAATCAATATAGTCATCTGGCACAATACCAGTATTCATAATGACGGCATCAACCACATTATCACCAACATGCTTATTCAAAGCCCGCAAATGATCTGCATCAGAAAAATCATCCGTTTCACCCTTTTGCGTCATAATGTTAGCAATGTATACCACTTTGGCACGCGTCGCCTTCAACGCTTCAGCAACGTTTGGGACAACCAAGTTAGGTAAGATGCTCGTAAACAAACTTCCTGGTCCGAGTACGATGACATCCGCATTCAAAATTGCGTTAATAACCTCACTCGGCGCTTGGGCAACCTCATTCACAGAATCGGGTTGTGGCGTCACCCAAATGTGGTCAATCTGCTTGTGGGCAGCCGTAATTTCTGCTTCACCTGACAGTTCCGTACCGTCTTTAAACTTAGCGTGCAAAATCAACGGTTCATTAGCTACCGGGTATACGTGCCCTTGGATGCCCATAAATTTCGTCAACAACTGCACACCTGCAAAGATGTCATGTTCCTTTTCAGCCATAGCAGCAATAATCAGATTTCCTAGCGCATGATTGGCCAGCATTTCATCATTTTCATGGAAGCGATATTGGAAAATATCGATAATCTCTTGTGGCAATGTCGATAGCGTCGCCATGACGTTACGAATATCCCCAGGTGGCACGATGTTCAAATAGTCGCGCAATGTCCCAGATGAACCACCATCATCTGCCACCGTAATGACCGCTGTCAAATCCGCGTCGAACTTCTTCAAACCACGCAAAATAACCGGTTGGCCTGAACCACCACCGATGACAACAATCTTCGGTGTCGTTTTAACCGTAAATTCTTCTGTCATGATCGGTTACTGCTTTCCTTGCGACGGTTGATGTCACGGTGATACTCATTAGCCTTCCAGTCGTTAGCCAAATCTTGGCTCAAACGGTGTGCAAAGGCAACTGAGCGGTGTTGACCACCCGTGCAACCGAAGGCAATCGTCAAAGTGCTCTTACCTTCTGCCTTGTACTTGGGGAGCAACCACTTAATCAAGCTACTCTCGCGTTGGTAGAATTCTTCTGCATCTTCACTTGACCAGACGTAATCCCAGACTTCTTTATCCAAACCGGTTTGCTCACGCAAGGCCGTAATATAGTACGGATTCTTCAAAAAGCGTACATCGATAAGCAAGTCAGCATCGACGGGTACACCATACTTAAAGCCGAAACTCATGACTTGCACCGCAAACGTGCCTTCACGGTCTTCATCTGAGCCGAAGTGTTCCAAGATGTAGTTACGCAATTGACGTGGCGCAAAATCATCTGTATGAATCACTTCACTTGCCATATCGTGAATTTCAGTCAAACGGTGACGCTCGGTTTGGATTCCGTACAACGTGCCCTTGTCGCCTGACAAAGGATGTGAACGGCGGGTTTCCTTATAACGTGCCACCAACTCTTCGTCAGTCGCATCAATGTACACAATCTTCAAATCGTAGTAATCATTGTTGTCGGCTGACATCTTCTTAATTTCATCATCCAAATCATCAAAGAAACTTTGTGATCGCAAGTCAATCATCACCGCCGCACGTTGGATGTTATCTTCATCAGAAATCATCTGCCAGAACTTTGGCAACATTGCAGGTGGTAGGTTTTGCACAGTAAAGTAGCCCAAGTCTTCAAAGGCCTGAATCGCAACAGTTTTACCTGAACCACTCATTCCTGTGACAATAACCAATTCTTTCTTAGCCATGGTTTCCGTCCTCCGTTTTTATCGTGCTAACATTATACCATTTATTGGACACGCCCGGCTATGTGGTTAATCATTTCGCAAACAACCGCACAAAAAAACCAGTCCACCGCGGTGAACTGGTTTCTTTGATTACTTCTTGTTGCTTGCTGCCTTGCGTGCATCGTGCAATGCCTTCAAAGCGCGCTTGCGAGTCTTAATGTTTGGGCTCTTCATCTTACGACGAGCTGATGCCACATCCAACTTTTCAGCCATGATGTTTACCTCACTTTTTGTTTTATATATTCGAATAAATAGAACTTACAAAAAGAAAGTATACACGGTTACCCGCATATCGGCAACCAAAAAGGGCGATTTTATTGTACCGCTGCTGCACGGGCGCGATCACGGTCCATAATTGGACCAAGATATTGACCAGTGTATGACTCTGGTACTGCTGCGATGTCTTCTGGTGTACCAGTCGCAAGAACCGTTCCACCGCCTTCTCCACCTTCTGGACCCATGTCGATCAACCAGTCGGCTGTCTTAATAACATCCAAATTGTGTTCGATAACCAAAACAGTGTTACCACCATCAACAAGGCGTTGCAAAACTTCTAGCAAACGTGAAATGTCATCCACGTGCAAACCAGTCGTTGGCTCATCCAAGATGTAGAATGTCTTACCGGTTGACTTACGTTGCAACTCTGATGCCAACTTCATACGCTGTGCTTCACCACCAGACAAAGTCGTGGCTGATTGACCAAGCGTTACATATCCAAGACCAACATCAACAATCGTTTGCAACTTGCGACGAATCTTTGGAATTGGTGCAAAGAATTCAACTGCTTGTTCAGCCGTCAAGTTCAACACATCCGCAATCGTCAAACCGCGGTAAGTCACTTCTAACGTCTCTGAGTTGTAACGCGTACCGCCACAAACTTCACACGTCACGTAAACGTCCGGCAAGAAGTTCATTTCAATCTTGATGACACCGTCACCCTTACATGCCTCACAACGACCACCCTTGGTGTTGAATGAGAAACGTCCCTTGTTGTAGCCACGCAACTTGGCCTCGTTTGTTTGTGCGAACAAGGTACGAATATCGTCAAAGACACCCGTGTACGTTGCTGGGTTAGAACGTGGCGTACGACCGATTGGGCTTTGGTCAATATCGACAATCTTGTCAACATTCTCAAAGCCAGTCATCTTCTTGTACTTACCAGGCTTTTCAGAATTGTTATTCAATTCCATCTTCAACGCACGCTTCAAAATTGAATTAACCAGCGTTGACTTTCCTGAACCAGACACACCAGTCACGGCCACAAACTTACCCAATGGGAAGTCGACCTTGACGTTCTTCAAGTTGTTTTCAGCAGCGCCAGTGATGGTAATCTTTTGACCATTACCTTCACGGCGTGTTTCGGGAACTGGAATAAACTTCTTTCCTGATAGGTATTGTCCCGTCAATGAATTTTCATTGGCTTCGATTTCTTCAGGCGTTCCAGTGGCCATAATCTCACCACCGTGATCACCAGCACCAGGTCCGACGTCGATAATGTAATCGGCTGCCTTCATGGTATCTTCATCGTGTTCAACAACAATCAACGTGTTACCCAAATCACGCATTTGCTTCAACGAATTGATCAAACGGTCATTATCGCGTTGGTGCAACCCAATTGATGGTTCATCCAAAACATACATAACCCCTGATAGGTTTGAACCAATTTGTGTTGCCAAACGAATACGTTGGGCTTCACCACCAGAAAGCGTACGAGCAGAACGAGACAACGTTAGATAGTCCAACCCCACGTTCTTCAAGAAGCTCAAACGGTCCGTAATTTCCTTGACGATCGGCTCAGCAATTTGTGAATCTTGCTCACCGAACTTAACATCCTTGAAGAAATCCAATTCTTGGTCAACTGGCATTTCTGAAATTTGACCAATGTGCTTGTCACCGACCTTGACTGACAAAGCAGCTGGGTTCAAACGGTAACCACCACAAGCAGAGCAAGTTAATTCGTCCATGTAACCGCGCATTTGCTCACGCGTAAAGTCAGAGTTTGACTCACGGTAACGACGGTCAATGTTATTCATGACACCTTCGAATGGCAAATCAACGTCACGCACACCACCAAAGTCATTTTCATAGTGGAAGTGGAATGGCTTCAAACGAGAACCGTACAAAACCATATCTTGTTGATCAGCAGTCAATTCCTCAAACGGCACATCCATTGGAATGCCAAATTGCTCAGCAAATTGACGCAACATTTCTGGGTAGTATGAAGAAGAGATTGGGTTCCAGGCAACGATAGCACCGTCAGCCAATGTCTTTGACTTATCTGGAATAACACGGTCAACATCGACCTCAAGTGTCATCCCCAATCCACCACAGATTTCACACGCTCCCATGGGTGCGTTGAATGAGAAAAGTTGTGGTTCCAACTTACCAACTGCGAAATCCTTAAGAGCGCCCGTGTAGTGATCAGAAAATGTGATTGGCTCGCCACCAATGACATCCACCGTCACCACACCATCGGCCATGCGCATTGCTGATTCAAATGATTCGAACAAACGGGCACGTGAACCGTCACGCAAAATAATACGATCGACCACGATTGAGATGTCGTGGTACTTGTTCTTATCCAAGTCGAATTCATCGGTCACTTCATGCATCTCACCGTCAACGACGACACGCACGAAACCTTCTTTTTGAATACGCTCAAAAGCTGACGCGTGTGAACCACGCTTGTGACGAACGATTGGTGACAAGACTTGCATACGTGAGCCTTCGTCGAGAGTATCTGTCAAATAGTTCAACATTTGATCAATTGACGTCTTGACGATGGTGCCGTCCTCAGCTGGATCTGGTTGACCCACGCGGGCGAATAACAAACGATAGTAATCGTTAATTTCAGTCACCGTACCAACCGTTGAACGTGGGTTCTTTGAGGTCGTCTTTTGGTCGATTGAAATAGCAGGACTCAACCCTTCAATCGCATCCACATCAGGCTTATCCATTTGACCCAAAAATTGACGGGCATAGGCAGACAAACTTTCAACGTAACGACGTTGCCCTTCGGCATACAGGGTATCAAAAGCTAGCGAACTTTTTCCTGATCCCGACAAACCGGTCATTACCACAAATTTATCACGGGGAATCGCCACGTCCACATTTTTCAAATTGTGAGCGCGCGCACCGTGAATGTTAATCCAGTCGTTGGCCATATATTTGCGGCCTCCTTCATGTAGTTTTAGTTAGTTCTTATTATACCCTGAAAGTCAAAAAGGTGTTAGTTATAACCTAACACCTTTCTATATCTATTAAATTTAAATAAGTAATTATTCTGTATATGGTTTGTCATTACGCAAGAAGATTTTGAACCAAACGAAGTTCAACAACCCTAGCACAAGCATAAACAGGAATACATTTCGGGCCCCAACTGCGGTTTGGTGCGCCACACTCGCATGATCAGTTGGATTCACGCGCATCAACAATGATGCGATTGTCGTTCCAATTGCCCCTGCGAATTGTTGTGCAGTGTTAAAGATGGCATTACCATCCGCGCGCTCTGGCAATGACAATTGTGCCAACCCGGCTGTCATTGATGTTCCAAAAGCCAAGTTACGCCCCAATGTCATCAACAAGTAGAAAATTGTCATTGAGATAACTGTTGCATTCAACGTCATTGCTGACCAAACTGCCATGACGACAACAAACAAAAAGTTTCCAAGCAACAATGGCATCTTAGCTCCGCGGGTGTCGTAAAGACGACCGTAGATTGGATTCAACAACGCGCCGGCCAATGAACCTGGCATCAAAGCAAACCCGGCAATCATCGTACTTGCACCAAGCGTCAATTGTACAAACGTTGGCACCGCAAAGTTAACCATCAAATTGGTAAACATGTACGTCACATAACCAAGCATCGCAAAGCGCAAAGCCTTCACCTTAAAGATACCAAGGTTCAAGAATTGCTTATTGCTGTGCTTTGAGCGATACAAGAAACCAGCAAACGCCGCTACCGCCAAAACGAATAGCCCGAACATGATGGCATTTACTGAACCGTGCTCTAGTTGGCTCAATGCCCACAAGAAACTCGTGAAAGCTACCGCCAGCAAAGCAAAACTCAAATAATCGAACTTAAACGCATCGTTACGCGTATGATTCGTTGGAATAGTCTTATACGTAATCACCAGCGACAAGAAAGCAACCGGCAAAACTAACAAGAAAATCTCACGCCAACCCAAATAATAAGCAACCACTCCTCCGAAGATTGGTCCAAACGCAGGCGCTAAAGAGAGAATCATCGTCCCGAAGCCCATGTACTTACCAATTTGTGACATCGGCACATTTTCCAAAATGATATTGAACACCAATGGCGTAATCACGCCAGTCCCAATCCCCTGAATAATGCGTCCAACCAGTAACAAGGCAAATGAGTGTGACAAGATTGCCACAATATCCCCAATCAAAAACGCAATAATTGCAATCATAAAAATCATACGGGGATTGAATTTTGCTTTCAAGAACGCTGACGTTGTCATGACCAATGACACCATGAGCAGATAGGCTGTGGTTAGCCACTGCACAACGCTAAGTGAAATGCCAAATTGTTTCATTAAATCCG
>ERZ773269.1579-NODE-1579-length-20622-cov-11.380269_pt1 | contig 20622 bp, 19 predicted proteins | sample MGYA00511958_ERZ773269 | MGnify/ENA primary metagenome ERZ773269 (study PRJEB29015, sample SAMEA2737761) | human gut metagenome | biome: human gut; feature: human-associated habitat; material: faeces | place: China | collected 2012 ... | reverse complement strand
AGGGCGGCTCTGAAAAGAGCCGTATCCTGCATGAAATGCTGTATGCAGACCTCGGTATCAAGGACATCCGCATTACAGGCTCCAAGGAAGAGCCTATCATCTCCGCACTGCACATTCTCGATGCCGAAGATGGCGCTTCTGAGGGGTTCTGGCTTCCTCTTGGGCTGGAATCGGTCGGCACACAGCGTTTCTTCTCCCGCATCGGAATGTGGCTCACCGCACTGGAATCCGGGGCTGTGCTGGTCGTAGACGAGATCGAATCCAGTATGCACCCACTCTTGACACGACATCTGATCGAGATGGTGCAGGATGCTGCCATTAACACAAACCACGCCCAGCTCATTTTTACTACACATGACACAGGGCTTCTCGACCTGACCCTGCTGCGCCGGGATCAGATCTGGTTTGCAGAGAAGAACGAAAAGACCATGCAGACCGATATTTACGCCCTGACCGAGTTTTCTCCCCGGAAAGGTGAGAATATCTCCAAAGGGTATCTGCAAGGCCGCTATGGTGCGATTCCGTTCATTGGAGGGGATGCAGCATGGGCAGAATAAAAGAGATCAGCCGCAAATCTGTCCACACCAGAAAGCGCAATCCGGTCGTGTATCTTATCTGCGAGGGCAGCGAAACGGAGATTCGCTATTTCAAGCGTTTCCGCAGTCGAGGATGCAATATTGACATTATCCCGATTTCTTCTCAGTACAAGTCTGCCGACAGGCTTGTGCAAAAGGCCAAAGCAACGATGGGCAATAATCCATACTACCCGGAAGATGGTGACTCCATCTGGTGCGTATTTGACCGTGACGATAACTCCAACGAGGTTCTTCTGCGTGCCAAACAGTCCGCTCAAAAGGAAGGCTACCATCTGGCCTATTCTAACCCATCTTTCGAGTTGTGGTTCCTGCTGCACTTTGTAAATCAACAGGCAGAGGTTGAAGATTGTCAGTCATTGATTCGATTGCTGAAGCAACCGGGTAGACTTCCTGATTATGAGAAAAACAAGGATTACTTTGATGCCTTAAAGCCTTTGCAGGCCGTGGCGGTTCAACGAGCCAAGACCCGCTCTGAGCAAATTCAGAACCAAGGCACTGAACCAATTTCACGCCAAAGCAATCCTTTGACAACAGTCTATGAACTCGTTGAATACCTGAACTCCAAAATTTGAGAAGTGTCTTTATGGCTTACCTGAAATTGATGATGGATGAAAAGGAAATCGCTCATCTGAGCGAAGATGGGCAATATCTCTGCGCCAACGAGGGTGTGCCGCAGTATGACCTGCCCTTGAACCTCTTTATCGGCAGCAGCCGCAAAGTGCCGCTGGTTGATGTTGTTGTGTGGGCCCAAAAGCGTATCTTTCCCCGGAATCGGATGGACTGCAAAGAGATTCTGAAGATGATGGGCTTACTTGACTACAACGCATGGGAAATCGTAAAGCGCACCAATGCCTGCCTGATGGAAGTCTATTTCCAGCTGCATTTCAGCTTTGATATCATCTCAACTTTCCAATATAATCCATACTATATTTTCTGCCGAATTGCTTGCCACCAATTCCCCCAGGAAAAATCGATAAGAGGGATTGCCAGATAAAGCCGAAACTTCTTACATTTATTCACTGTCATATTGTTCCGTTTTGTAGTTTTGATCAAAGGTCAAAGTTCTGTTCCGCCACAAAATTATAGTTTAAATGATTGTCACTTTTACAAATACTTGCTCTAATTTTAAAAATGTTATAAATTTATAAGTATATGACGGAGGCAAGATATGAATTTCAAACCAGATGAAAAAAATATACGTAGTTTATTAAAATCCGGATGTCAGTTTGTGATTCCACGATTTCAAAGAGAATATTCTTGGGACAAGAAGAATTATCAAGAATTCTTTGAAGATATGATTAACAACTTAGTAGCATCAAGCGGAGCGATTAACGACGATCAATATTTTTTGGGAACAATGCTTTTTGTGGGAAATTTTGCAGAGAAGCCCGATAAGCCAATAGAAGTGGTAGATGGACAGCAGCGTTTAACAACTATAACCATTTTGTTTTCTGTGTTGTCTGATCGATTTCGTGAATTAGGAGAAGACACTCTTAGTAAGCAATTATTCAATTACATTACGACAACGGATGACAATGGTGAAAAAGTACGCGTTTTACAAAGCAAAAGCAGTTATCCTTATTTTGTATACTATATTCAAGACCGCGAAAAACAAATTCCGACAGTGCCAAGCACAGAGGAAGAAAATTGTATACAAGAAACATATGAATTCTTTTTGCAACAAACAGCTGAAAATTCGTTAAAAAAATTATTAAAAAAGCGAACAGGCGATGATATAGTCAACTCACTCTCATACGTGGATATTTTGAAGGCATTACGAGATCAAGTTTTGGACTGTACATTTATATCAATTGCGGCAGCAGATAAGGATCAAGCAAATAGGATATTTGCCATATTAAATGCCAAAGGAAAAAGGCTGGCGTATATTGATTTGATAAAGAATAAAATATTCGAGATATTAAAAGATGGCGTTAGCGGAACATTTGCTGAAGAATCTTGGAATGATATTAAGATGACTTTGAATTCAAGTTCGGAAACCGTTGGGATGGCTACATTTTTCAGGCACTATTGGATATCCAAGTACAAGAAGTGTAATGCAAGTATGCTTTATGATAGTTTCAATAAAACCATCCATCCAAATGAGGCCTCATATCGTGATTTTTTGGAAGATTTCCTTTTAAATTCTCAAAATTACATGAAGATCACAAATCCCAAAAGAGAAGATTACGACAATCGTCGAGAGTATTTTTGGCTAGTCCAATCATTGAACACCCTAAATAAAACATTTAATGTAGTCCAAACAAGGATAGCACTTTTGGCGTTGTATGATATAAAAGGACGTAATTTAGTATCTACCGATCAATTTAAAAAAGCCATATTGGCAATCGAAAATTTTCATTTTGCATTTACAGCAGTGTGTTCCATGCGAACAAACAATTTGGAAAAGATCTATTCTCGCTTTGCTATTGCATTGCGGAAATGCACCAACAAATCAGAAGCAAGCAAGATAATTGATGAGAAATTGATTGTTCCTCTCGGTAAATTATATCCAAGTTATGATGTGTTTTCAGCAAAATTCAAAGAATTGTTTTTCACAAAAAAAGATGATCCAGCAAATGTTAAATGCAAATATGCAATTTATAAATTAAATTGCTATTTTAGTGGAAAAGACATTTTCGAAGACGATGGAAGTATAGAACATATTCTCTCGGAAACAACTGGTGATCGCACTTTAAATATTGGGAACCTGATCCTTTTGGAAGGGAAAGTAAATAGTTCTGCCGGGCAAAAAAGTTATGTGGAAAAAATCCCTTGTTATCAAAAATCTCAGTATATATGGATAAAAAGATTTATAGAAGTGAATAAAGATTGGGATGAAGGTATGATTAGCGAAAGAGCCGAAAGATTATCTGCAGTTTATTATAAAGAAATATTAAAGCAAGACCTTTCCAAAAACAACACAATTAAAGTAGAAGATGTTGTTTGATCCTTCTATACTGATTAATTGACACCGCCATTTAGCACGCTCTACGAATTTAAGACCGTTGAACACATATAGGACAGCAAAGAAATTGTTGAGCAAAATTGGCAGTCATTATCTGCCGCCACATCATTCAATTTTCAGACATGCTTCACTTGATAATGTATCTGTCAATTTTACGCCTATGTGTGGTTACTCGGATTATGAAAAATCACTATAACTGGTATCAATTTATATCAGTGCTATAGCAAAGCCCATAGACCGGTTACCCTTTCTAGTCTATGGGCTTTTTCATTTGAACTCAATCATCATCGCCCAAATCAAAAACTTCCATCTATTTCAAATGTTCTTCGCAGGGGTCTTCGTATTTACATTCTGGCATTCCAATGATTCGCCATAGTGTTTGCAGCGGATTTTGTTAGATAAGATAATTCTTTTATTTTAGTCTATTCAAAACTTCTTCCATGCTCATCCCTTCATCCAGAAGTTGCTGAATGGCCTTGTCGATTTCTTCTTTCTGGGCTTTCCTCAACGCTTCAGCATCCTGTTGGGACTTTTTCCGTTCCAATGCTGCAATCTTCTTGTCAAGTGCTTTCAGTGCAGTCTTCTTCTCTTTGAGCTGAACCTTCAGCCCATCAACGTCGGCCTCCAGTGCTGTAATATCTGCTTCCAAGGTGTTTTTCCCTGAGATTTTTTCTCCAGTTCGGCTGCATAATCAATGATGACCACCGGAGTTTTCGCGTTATTCTTGCTTCCTTTGGGTCTTGGCATAATGACTGTCCTCCTTATCAGCTGTCTTTTCTGTGACGCATTTCCAAACTTGTTTTGAGCATACTTTCCAATTCTTCCAATGTTTTATCACGTTTTTCCGGACGCAGTTGGCATTCCCAGACAACTATCACATTCCAGCCTGCATCTTCAAGCTGTTTTTTCTTCCGGGCATCCCGTTCAATATTGGTTTCTATCTTATGATGCCAGAATTCCGCATTGTTTTTGGGCCAGATAAAACATCTGCACCCATCATGCCCATGCCAGAAACATCCATTCAAAAATATAACCGTTCTGTACTTCGGTAACACAACATCCGGACTTCCCAGAAGTTTTTTGTCATTCTTCCGGTAACGGAATCCCTTTGAAAATAAGTATTTCCTTACAATCTCTTCCGGCTTCGTGTCCTTGCCATGTATGCAGGACATATTATAGCTCCGGCAGTATGGTCTGCCGCACATCCGGTTCCACGATCTGCGCCACAGCTGTGCCAGTCTGATGGTCATGAACGGTGTGCCGATGAAGCAGGTTCAGGAGTGGCTGGGACACAGCACCTTCTCGACCACCGCTGATATCTACGCACATCTTGATTACAAGAGCAAGGAGGGGTCTGCTGGTGTGATCGCAGAGCTGTTAGAAATGAAAAAGTGAATCTTTCTATTTCAATCTTCAACAATCGGTAGTATTTCAGCCAGATTCAACCGTGGTCTGGTCAAGCTGACCGTTGGAGAGAATTCAGGAGAGAACGGACATCTGAAACCCGGTTTTCGCTGGTGCGCCTGCTCTCCAAGCGACAAAAGAGCAAACAAAAAAGGCGTAGATTCGTATGAATCCACGCCTCTGGCGGAGTAGCAGGGATTTGAACCCTGGCGCCCCTTGCAGGGCCTACGAGATTTCGAGTCACGCCTCTTCGACCACTTGAGTACTACTCCACGTTGTATTATGAGAAGAAATTGCAATTTGTATATTGTCGATTTCCTCTTGAATCTTAGAAATTTACTGCTAGAATATTGTTAGAAAACGCATCGTTCAGACAGGTCAAAAAGCCTGCCAGAACATCAAATTCTGACGTTTCCTCGTGTGAAATGGAGAAATGCGGCGAAGCATCCACCCGGATTTCGAGTCGTTCTCGTTACGACCACTTCGATACATCTCCATATTCATAGCTTTATAATTATAGCAAAAAGCCGCCGTTCCGTCAACACTTTCTGCCGGAGGGACCCACAGCGTCAAAGGAAGCTTCTGGTCAGGGATGAGCGGAAGCCGCTGTCTCCCTCTGCGGGGACGGACACCCTCTTTTTCGTCTCTGCTTCGGGGCACCTTTTCCATGCTGTACTGTCATTTCCAAGGGCCAGATTGTAAAATCGTGGAATCATCGTCTGGATTTTCACAAAATATTACTATTTTGCCAAAAGATTGTACAAACCCTACCCCCCTCTGATGTGCTATACTGAAATCAACAACCGGCCTGTTTCCGGCATTTCTTCTGCCATACAGGCCGCCGAAACAAAGAAGAAAACCAGAAGGAGCAGTATCGATGAGAGAGATCATTTCCTTGAACGAAAACTGGACCCTGTCCTTCCCCAAGGGCGAGCGTCCTACCGAGCAGGTCACCCTGCCCCACACCTGGAACGCTGTGGACGGCATGGACGGCAACGGCAGCTATCTGCGCACCACCGGTGTCTACACCCGCACCTTTACCCAGCCCAAGCAGCCTCTGGCTGGCGGCCGCACCTACGTTGAGGTGCTGGCGGCTGCTCTGGCCGCAACCGTGAAGGTCAACGGCCAGGTGGCAACCACCCACGAGGGCGGCTTCTCCATCTTCCGTGCCGATGTCACCGACCTGTGCCACGAGGGCGACAACGAGCTGACCATCGAGGTTTCCAACGAGGACACCCCCTCCATGTACCCCGCTTCCGCCGACTTCACCTTCTACGGCGGCCTGTACCGCGGCGTGAACCTGATCAGCGTGCCCGGCACCCACTTTGACCTGGACTACTTCGGCGGCCCCGGCATCAAGGTCACCCCCAAGCCCACCGAGGACGGCGGTGCCACCTTTGAGATCGAGAGCTGGGTCACCAACGGCGAAGAGGCCTATACCGTGATGTACAGCATCGAGGACTGCTACGGCAACGAAGTTGCTTCCGGCGTGCGCCCCTGCAACAGCACCAAGGTCACCCTGTACGTTCCCGATGCCCAGCTGTGGAGCATGGACGAGCCCAACCTGTACACCGTGACCGCCCGCCTGCAGAAGAACAACGAGACCTTTGACGAGATCTACGCCAACGTGGGTGTCCGCAGCTATACTGTGACCCCGAACGACGGCTTCTCCATCAACGGCGTGCCCACCCCGCTGCGCGGCGTGGCTCGCCATCAGGATCGTCTGTACAAGGGCAACGCCCTGACCGCTGAGGATCACTACGAGGATGCCATGCTCATCAAGGAGCTGGGTGCCAACACCATCCGTCTGGCCCACTATCAGCACAGCCAGGACTTCTACGACGCATGTGACGAGCTGGGCTTCGCCGTCTGGGCTGAGATCCCCTTCATCAGCGTCTTTAAGAAGGACCCCTCCGCTCACCAGAACTGCCGTCACCAGATGACCGAACTGATCATCCAGAACTACAACCACCCCTCCATCATGTTCTGGGGCCTGTCCAACGAGATCCTCATCGGCGGCATCTGCCAGGAGCTGGTGGACAACCACCACGACCTGCAGAATCTGGTGCGTGAGCTGGATCCCACCCGTCTCACCACCATTGCCCACGTCTCCAACACCCCTGTTGACGGCCCCATGCATCACATTACCGATGTAGAGAGCTACAACCACTACTTCGGCTGGTACGGCGGCAAGATGGAGCAGAACGGCCCCTGGCTGGACAAGTTCCACGCCGAGCACCCCGACATCTGCATCGGCATCTCCGAGTACGGCACCGAGGGTATCATCAACTGGCACAGCAACGATCCCCAGTGCAAGGACTACACCGAGGAGTATCAGGCATTGTACCACGAGCATCTGGCTCAGGTGTTCGAGGATCGTCCCTGGGTGTGGGCTACCCACTGCTGGAACATGTTCGACTTTGGCTGTGCTGCCCGCCACGAGGGCGGCGTTGCAGGCCGCAACAACAAGGGCCTGATGACCATTGACCGCAAGACCAAGAAGGACAGCTACTTTGTCTACCAGGCATACTGGTCCAAGCTGCCCATGGTCCACATTGCCGGCCGCCGCCATGCACAGCGCGCAGGCGAGACCACCGAGATCAAGGTCTACTCCAACCAGGACACCGTTGTGCTGTACGTCAACGGCAAGGAAGTCGGCCAGCAGACTGCACACCGCGTGTTCAAGTTCAATGTTGCTCTGGAAGAGGGCTTCAACACCATCCTGGCCGTTGCCGGTGACGTGAAGGATTCCATCACGCTGGAAAAGGTCGAGAAGGAGCCTGATTACTACACCCTGCCTGAGTTCAACGAGCGTCAGGAGGGCGTTGCCAACTGGTTCAAGCAGGTCGGCAGCCTGGATCTGAAGGCTCCGATGGAGTTCCCCGAGGGCTATTACAGCATCAAGGACAGCATGGAAGATCTCTCCAAGAACGAAGAGGCTCTGGCTCTCGCTACCAGGGCTGTCAAGCTGGCCACCAACTTTGACATCAAGCCCGGCGTTGGCATGTGGGATATGATGAAGCGCATGACCCCTGAGACTATGGCTAAGATGATCAACATGCCCGATGGCTTTATCGAGAGCCTGAACGCACAGCTGATCAAGATCAAGAAGTAAGTACTTCCTGCATCTGAACACCAAAAACGAACGAACCGCCCCGGCACTGCACAAAGCAGCCCTGCCGGGGCGGTTTTTATATGCGGCAAATGGCAAGATGAATCAGGCCGCCGAGATGGTCAATTTCAAGCCCAGCTGCTGGAAGATCTTCAGCAGGGTATCCAGATTGGGCATCGTCTTAAAGGATTCGATCCGTGCCACCGAGGATTGCGGAATGCCGCACCTCGCTGCCAGCTCCCGCTGGCTCAATCCCATCGCATTGCGCTGCTCTACCATTGCTTTCACGATTGCAGACATTGCTTCCGCTTCCCGGATATCCTTTGCAATTTCCGGGTCAGCAGCTGCCACATGCTCCTTATAATCGTTCCAGGTCCTCATATTCACTCACCCTTTCTTGCAAGCCAATCATCACGTTCCGCTTTTGCTCGTTCAATTTCACGCCGCGGCGTTTTTTGCGATTTCTTCCGAAACTGGTGCAGCAGCACAAACCGGTCGCCCCGCCAACAGAAGTAGAATACCCGGTTATTTCCCGGACGCAGCTCCCAGATGCCATCCATCAGATGCTTCGTCACATTCTCGGAAAGCCGTGTTCCGTTGTCCTGCAGCAGCTGGATATACAACACGATCTGTTTATACTGTATTCGCGCATCCTTATTGGATGCGCTTTTTATCCGCAGCTCTTCCAAAAAGTCCCACAGTTCGGAAACGCCTCTGTCGTTCTCGTAAAATTCGACTGTATACATTCATGTTCCTCTTCTATGTGCGGCTTATCCCTCAGCCTTATGATAGCACATTTGCTATCAGCCGTCAATCTATTTTCTCATCTCCCACACTCTCTTGCAAACCAAAAGGGCCCTGCGGCATTTGCAGGGCCCTTTCGGTTATGGGAGATCATGAAATATCAAAGCGGTGGCAGCCGCAGGGACATCGGGGAGTGGAACCGGCTCATTTTATTGTGGCACAGCCGGAGCTCCATACCATACGATCTCAGCCTGCGGCTCAGCGCTTTTTGCTGCGCTTCTTCTTGCGCGGGGCAGAACGGGCAGGGTTCTGGGTGGGAACAGAATCATTGGAGTGCTTCTGCTCCATCCGATATCTGACGTAATTGGGAATCACGACCGCGATCACGATCAGCAGGATCCAGACCAGGATGCTGGGCTGCTCGTGGTTGGTGTTGAACAGAAACTGCATGACATTATCCATAGGGTGTTTTCCTTTCCGGCCCAGCAGGCCGCCAGAGGGCTTTTTACAGCCAGATGTTGCCGTCCTCGTCCGGTTTCATGGGCACGGCAATGATGAAGTCCACGATGGTCATAGCGGCAGAGAAACCACTCCAGAAGGTTGCCAGATACAGCAGGCCCAGCACCGGGCGCTTGGCATAGAACTGGTGCGCACCAAACGCACCCAGAATGCACAGGCGCATATATTTCTTGCGGCTGACACAGTGTTTTTCACGGTGTTCTCTCCAGTATAACAGGTGGTCGATGGTGTTCCAGATGATCCCATGATCCGGGTCCTTTACCCACTGTGTCTTTTCTTCCATTTACGATGTACCTCTTGTCTGAATTTTGTTCCAAAAGCAGAAAACCGCCCGCCGCAAGGGCGAGCGGTTTTCCTATTTGATTTTACAGGTTTCCGCAGAAAATTGCAAGTACCAATTAGGCGTTCTCAGCCATGGTCTTCATCTTGATCTGAGCGACCTCATCCTGGATCTCTTCCATCTTCTCCTTGGTCAGGGGGTAGAACTTCATAGCGATCAGGTTGCAGACCAGACCCAGCATGATCATGCCGTAAGCGCAGAAGACAACGCCGCCGCGCAGGCCCGGGGTAACGGGGTCACCCATAACGGGGTTGTGGTCGGTGTAGCCGCACATGCTGAACATGACACCGGCGACCATGGGTGCGAAGGAGGAGACCAGCTTATCCACGAAGCTGAACAGGGTGCCCATCAGGCCGGGGACGTACTTGCCGGTACGGTAGACTTCGTAGTCGGCGCAGTCAGCGGTCATGGGGATGACGATGTTGCCGGAGATGCCCTGGAAACCGGCGGTGATGATGGTCAGAACGAGGTACAGGATCAGGAAGTAGCCCCAGTTCAGAGCGCCGGTAGCGGGGTTGGAGGTCATGGTGGTGGGGTCACCGAACAGCCACAGGGCTGCCAGTGCGCCATTGGTGATCAGACCGCCAATGGAACCGATCAGCATGGCCTTGCGCTGGCCCAGCTTGGTAGCAAAGAAGCTGATGAACAGGAAGCACACGATGGTGCTGGGGATGGTGACCAGACCGGTAACATTACTCTGCAGCAGGTTGGAACCGGCGATGCAGGCGAACATGGCGACCATGACGGCGCTGGACTTTGCGGAGCCGCCCAGCTTATCGGTAGATGCGGACAGGACCAGCATCTGGATGGCACGGTTGTTCTTCAGGGTATCCCAGTAGTCCTTGATGCCGACCTTGATGGGCTTGCCGGTGCCGAAGAATTCAGAACGATCCTTGGGGGTGATGGAGATCACAGCGATCAGGGTGAAGCAGGCGGACATGATGGCGGTTATCATCCACAGGGTGTGCATGAACTGAGTGGAAGCGTAGCCGCCCACATCGGTGTAGCCATCAGCAATACGGGGGACAATAACGCCCATAACAGCGAACAGCAGGGTGTTGAACACGCCGTCGAAGGAAGCGAACATGGGGCGCTGCTTGGGGTCATTGGTCATGCAGCTCTGTGCAGACTTGGTAACAACACACTGGCAGGTGTAGCCCAGGTAGTAGACCATCAGAACGACCACATAGAAGGGGAAGCGCACGCCCTGAGGCAGCTTGTGGGTGACATGGAAAGCGATGTAGCTGGTCACGCACAGGATGATCTGACCGATCACGATGAACGGGCGGTTCTTGCCGAACTTGCCATTGGTCTTATCGACCATAAAGCCCACGAACGGGTCAGTGACACCGTCCCAGATACGCATCATCATGGTCAGGGAAGAAGCGACCATCATGCCAACGCCGACCCAGCCCATCAGGTAGTAGGTGGCGTAGTTCATCATCATCAGGTACAGGTTGGTTGCGGTGTTGTTCAGCGCGTAGCCTGCGATACGCCACAGGGGAACGCGGTGGATGCCGTTGTGCTCATAGTCCTTATCATAGAACTTATCCGGCAGACTTCTGGTTTTTGCCATTTCATTCTCTCCTTTGTTCACACAGGAACATTCTCCGTTTTCTCCATGGGGCTTACAGCTGCCACTGCGTACCAGCCCGTCCGAAGCTTTATGTCTATATTATGAACGTTTTTTTATATATCTGTTAGTAATATTTTAAGGTAAAACAGGTCATTCTTACGATTATGGAAAAAATTTCACTAATGTGAAAAAATCTATTGTGCTTATTGCACAATCAATTGATATACTAGTATAGCACAACGCCAGTTAGCTGCCGCTATGTTCTGTGCCGGAGAACGGGCCTGCAAACACCAGAAAGGGCCCACGGCAAATGCCGCAGGCCCTTTCCGGCGCTAGGAGGTAAATGAATGAATAGAGGAAGATGTCAGATCAGGATGTCGCCGTTCTCATCAGCCTGCATGGGCAGTGCAATGAGAAGGTCGGTCACGCAGAGGAAGAAGGGCACCACGCTCCAGAAGAACAGGGTGTAGAAGGCCGCCAGCGCATACCGCTTTTCATAGTAGCGGTGGCCGCCGCACCAGCCCAGAAACAGGCAGAGCAGAAGGTACTTCTTCTTGTTCACCTTGTGCCTTACGCGGTTCTTTTTCCAATCGTGATACTTACCAATGAGGCCCGGGCTCTTCTCCTTTTCGAGATCGATGCCGGCTTCCAGCTTGGCATCCTGCAGCGCCAGCTCCGCCTTGATAAAGTCATCCCGGGTCAGCTCCTCGCCGGTCTCCAGCTTGTGGAACACATCGTCCGTTACCTGCTGGCGGCTGCCGGTGCCGTAATAGCCGGTGCTCCAATCGTCCTTTTCCTCGTCGTAGTGCTCCACATCGCCCAGCAGCTCGCCGGTGGTGGGGGCCTTTTCCGGGGCCTCAGCGGAGGGGGCCGGGGTGATCTCAGGGGTCTGGTTCAGCTTGTTTTCTTCTGCCATAGTGGTATTCCTTCCGGGTCTCAGGGTATCAGAAAGTCCTGCGGCAGAGGATGGCCCGCCGCAGGACATTTCCGGTTACGATGCAGGACAGCGGCGCTGTCCCGGATTCAAAATTTCCGCAGGGAGATGGTTGGCATTAAGCCTGCTTTGCAGCAGCCTCAGCCTTGATGCGGCCGATCTCAGCCTGGATCTCTGCCATCTTCTCCTTGGTCAGGGGATAGAAGTGCATGGCAACAACGTTGCACAGCCAGCCAACGATGGGCAGCAGGACGAAGCAGCCGATGGTTGCCCAGAAGATGCCGTCAGAGTACGGAGTCATGGTGTCGGGCAGAGCGTCCTTGAAGCCGGCCACGGAGTAGAACAGGGCCACCAGAGTGGCTGCCAGAGAGGAGATCAGCTTATCCACGAAGCTGAACAGGGTGCCCATCAGGCCGGGGACGTACTTACCGGTACGATAGACCTCGTAGTCAGCGCAGTCAGCGGTCATGGTGATAACGATGGAGGAGGACAGTGCCTGCACGCCGGACCATGCGATGACCAGCAGCACGAAGATCAAAGCGGTGGTGGTCCAGCCGGTGAACAGGGTGCCCCAGGTGTCAGGACGGATCAGGCGGAATGCGGGCAGAGAGAACTTGGAAGCATCGCCCTTGGGGTTGAAGAAGAACAGGAACAGGGTGATGGCGATGGAGCCGATGATGCCGCCCCAGGTACCCACCAGCATGGATGCCTTCTGGCCCATCTGACGAGCGATCTTGTTCATCAGCAGCAGAGAAATCAGGCAGATGGGGATAGAGGTGATCTGAGAGTAGCTGGAGAATGCGGCATAGTTGCCGAAGATGATGCCGAACAGGCAGATCATAACGGTAGCGTTGCTCTTGGTGGACATGAACAGCTTATCGGTAGATGCGGAGACCACCAGCATCTGGATGGCACGGTTGTGAGCCAGGGTGTCAACGTAATCCTTGATGCCGACCTTCTGGGTGGTGCCCAGACCGAAGTACTTCGGATTGTCCTTACGCCACAGGGCGATGATGGCGCAGACTGCAAAGACAGCGGACAGGCCGCCGAACATCAGCTGCATGGTGGTGAACAGGCCGGGGTTGTAGAAAGCGGACAGGCTGCCGCCGGACTTCTCCACGATGCCTGCCAGAGCAGGGTTCTGTGCCACCAGAGAAGCGATCTCGGCAGCGTTGGCCTCGGCAGTCAGGGTGAACTTGGGCACCAGGACATCGGTGACAATGATGGGGAACATGATGTTCATCAGAACAATGTTATACACAGTATCGCACATTGCGAAGATGGGGCGCTGCTTGGGATCGTTGGTCAGGCAGGTCTGAGCAGACTTGGTGACAACGCACTGGCAGGTGTAGCCAATGATGTAGATCATGTAGATGATGATGAACGCAATAAAGCGGACACCAGTGCCCATCTTGGGGATGAAGTTGAACATCACGAAGGTGGTGGCGAACATGATGATCTGACCGATGGCAATGAACGGACGGTTTTTGCCGAACTTGCCGTTGGTCTTATCGACCATCATACCAACGAACGGGTCGGTGACACCGTCCCAAACACGCATGATGGTAACAATAGAACCGGCCAGCACGGATGCCAGACCGACGATACCGATCAGGAAGTAGCTGATGTAACCGACCACGACCATGTAGGTGTTGGTGGAGGTGTTGTTCAGAGCGTACATCATGATCTCCCACATTTTCGCTCTGTGGATGCCGTTTTCTTCAAGCGGCTGTTTGACCTTTGCCATAGAGAAGCTCTCCTTTCAATTCTGCGGCCGGTGTGCTGCCACTCACTCCGGCCTTTCATTCGGTCCCCCGTGGGCTGCGGCTGCCACATCGCGAACCGGGGGATTTTTATGTATACATTATGAACTATCCCTCAAATTTCTGTTAGTAAAATTTTGTGGGAAAACAGGACAATTTTACTCTCCTTGGGCGAAATCAACAGTTTTAAAAAACAGCGTTCGTCATTTTGCACATGATTGCAAGATACTAGTACAGCACATTCCACAAAACAGACTTGTATTCCAACCGCGCGCAAAAAAAGAATACAAGGAAAGTGCGGAAATATCCAAAAATTTTTCTAGTTGTTCCGCGCGGCGGCCTCTTATAATAGGTATAGCATCTGCGGCTCTGTGGCATGGGCCGCTGCGTTCAAAAGAAAAGGAGAAAACACTATGGCAGTGAAAGCATCCGAGCGTGTAAAGCGCTACCAGAACCCCAACGGCCCCACCATCAGCACCGTGGAGCGCAAGGTCATCGAGCAGGACGGCCTGTATTTCAAGGACATCGACGGCACCGGCACCGTCAGCGCAGTCAACGACTGGCGCTTGACCCCGGCTGAGCGCGCCGAGGCCTATGTCAAGGTTCTGACCACCAGCGAGAAGATCGGCCAGATCTTCACCTCCGACTGGCGCATGGGCCCCAAGTATCCTTCCCCCCGTCTGGCAGCCAACGGCCACAAGCCCGTGGCGGACGAAAGCGGCCTGCTGGACGAGGCACCCGTGAACGTCTCCGACAGCATCTTCGGCTCCCAGTCCCTGCCCAGCACCTCTGACATGGTCAAGAAGAGCTTCAACCGCCACGTCATCCTGCGCGAGAGCCCCACGCCCGAGGATCTGGCAGATTACCTGAACCAGCTGCAGTACCTGACCGAGACCTGCGATCACTTTGTTCCCATGCAGGTCATGTCCAACAGCCGCAACGAGAACGGTGAGGTCGTGTTCGGCATGAACGATGCCACCGGCGTGTTTGCCACCTATCCCGGCACCCTGGGCATTGCTGCTGCCGTCAAGGGCACTGCACGCATCGACATCATCGACAAGTTTGCCGACACCATCCGCCGCGAGTGGAACGCCTGCGGCCTGAAGAAGGGCTACATGTACATGGCCGACTGCGTCACCGACCCCCGTTGGCAGCGCACCTTCGGCACCTTTGGCGAGGACCCCGAGCTCATTGAGGAGATCTTCGACCACCTGATCCCCGGCATCCAGGGCGGCAGCAACGGCGTTACCCCCGAGGGCGTTTCCATGACCGTGAAGCACTTCCCCGGCGGCGGTGCCCGTGAGAACGGCTTTGACCCCCACTATGCAGCAGGCCAGTGGAACATCTACGCCACCCCCGGCTCCCTGCAGAAGTACCACATCCCGGCATTCCGTGCCGCCATCCGCCACAATGCCGAGTCCATCATGCCCTACTACTCCAAGCCCAGCGCCGAGAAGAGCGCTCCGCAGGAGGACTTCAACGGCAACCCCATCGAGCTCCAGCCCTACGGCTTTGCCTACAACAAAGTGTTCATCGACGGTCTGCTGCGCGGCCAGATGGGCTTCAAGGGCTACATCAACTCTGACACCGGCATCGTCCACAACATGTGCTGGGGCGTTGACATGCTGGACGAGCCCGAGCGCATCGGCTATGCCGTCACCCAGAGCGGCGTGGACCTGATCTCCGGCCTGCTGGACAACGAGCTGGGCGAGGAGAGCTACGCCCGCGGCACCAACGACTACTACGACACCCACGCGGTGCCCGCCGGCTTCAAGAAGGAAGATCTAGTGCTGACCGATGCCAGCCTGAACCGCGCTGTCAGCCGCACCCTGACCGAGCTGTTCCGTCAGGGCATGTTCGAGGACACCTACGCCGACCCCAGGAAGGCCGCCGAGGTCGTTGCCACCAAGGCCGACTGGGAGGAAGCTTCCCGCGTGCACCGCGAGTCCGTTGTCCTGCTGAAGAACGACGGCACCCTGCCCCTGAAGGACGGCACCAAGGTCTACGCTGAGGCCTTTGGCAAGAGCGCCGAGGCCGGTGAGGCCGCCACCAAGGCCCTGCGCGAGATGCTGGGCAATGTTGCTCTGGTGGACACCCCCGATGAGGCCCAGGTGGCCCTGCTGATGGTCAGCCCCCAGTCCGGTGCATACTTCAACGCCACCCCGGGCTACCTGGAGCTGGACATCTGCGAGGACAAGACGGTCTGCAACGTAGACGAGAGCGGCAAGCCCACCACCGAGACCCACAAGGAGACCACTCTGGTGGGCGCAAACCGTCTGGCCGGTATCGCTGCTGCGGTCCACGCCCACGGCGGCAAGGTCGTTTCCAACATCAACTGCCCGCTGGCCTGGGAGGTCAGCAATGTGGAGAAGGTCTCCGATGCTCTGACCGTCGGCTTTGACACCTACCCCTCCGCAACGCTGGATGTGATGTTCGGCCGCTTTGCTCCCGTTGGCAAGCTGCCTCTGACCCTGCCCAAGGGCGACGAGGTGCTGGCTGTGAACGCGGACGGTGTCTGCATCAGCCCCAACGACGTGCCCGGCTTTGCAAAGGATGCCTACATGCCCGACAGCATGAAGGACGAGAACGGCAAGGCTTACGCCTACCGTGATGCCGCAGGCAACTACTACGAGATGAACTTCGGCCTGACGTTCTGAGGGAAGCCCTCTCCGTCTCGCTCAAATCAAAGGAGACACTTTCCATGGCACAAACGCAGAAAAAACAGCAGGATATGGGCACGGGTGACGTGAAAAAGCTCCTGCTTCAGCTGATGATCCCTGCCGTTGTGGCGCAGGTGGTCAACCTGCTGTACAACATCGTGGACCGCATCTACATCGGCCACATCCCGGGGATCGGCGCGGCGGCTCTGACCGGCGTGGGCCTGTTTACCCCCATCCTGATGCTTCTGAACGCCTTTGCCATGCTCATCGGCTCCGGCGGCGCGCCCCGCACCGCCATCGCCATGGGCCAGGGCGACAAGAAGCAGGCAGAAAAGATCGTCAGCAACAGCTTTACCATGCTGTTGCTCTTCTCGGTCGTCCTGACCATCGTCTTTTACGCCGCCGCACCCACCCTGCTGCGGCTGTTTGGTGCCAGTGACACCACCCTGCCCTACGCCCTGACTTACAGCCGCATCTACATTCTGGGCACCATCTGCGTGCTGATCGTGCTTGGCATGAACACCTTCATCACCGCGCAGGGCTTTGCCAAGATCAGTATGCTGACCACCGTCATCGGCGCGGTCATCAACATCGTGCTGGACCCCATCCTCATCTTTGGGCTGGGCATGGGCGTAAAGGGTGCTGCCATTGCCACCGTGCTGAGCCAGGCAGTGGGTGCCATCTGGGTCATCCGCTTCCTCACCGGCCCCAAGACCATCCTCAAGATCCGCAAAGAGGACATGAAGCTGGAAGGGAAGATCATCATGCCCGTGCTGGCACTGGGCATTTCCACCTTCGTCATGCTCTCCACCGAGAGCCTGCTGTCCATCAGCTTCAGCTCCAGCCTGGCCCGCTACGGCGGTGACGTGGCCGTGGGTGCCATGACCGTGATCACCAGCGCCTCCCAGCTGTGCACCATGCCCATCTCGGGCATCTGCCAGGGCGGCCAGCCGGTGATGAGCTTCAACTTCGGTGCAGGCAAGAAGGACCGCGTCAAGCAGGCATTCCGCTTCCAGCTGACCCTCTGCCTGAGCTACACCACCATCTTCTGGCTGCTGATGATGCTGGTTCCCGGTGCAGTGGCTGGCATCTTCACCTCGGATGCCTCCCTGATCGATTACACCACCTGGGCCATGCGCATCTACATGGCGGGCATCTTCTCCACCGGTGTCCAGATCGCCTGCCAGCAGAGCTTTATGGCGCTGGGTCAGGCCAAGGTCAGCCTGCTGCTGGCCTGCCTGCGCAAGCTCATCCTGCTCATCCCTCTCATCTTCATCCTGCCCCATGTGGTCGCGAACCCCGTGTTCGGCGTGTTCCTTGCCGAGCCCGTCAGTGACATCATCGCCGCTGCCGTGACCGCCACCACCTTCTTCCTCCAGTTCAATAAGATCCTGGACAAGGGCGCTGGCAGGGTCTGATGAGGGCCCCGGCCTGAGCCGCAGACCCTGAGAGAAACCATAAGAACCCCGGAGCTGCAATTTTCTGCAGCCCCAGGGCTCTTTCTCGTTTTTACAGACCGGCCAGCAGGATGGCCAGCACGGCTTTCTGCACATGGAGGCGGTTCTCGGCCTCGTCAAAGATCTCGTCGGCGTGTTCTTCAAAGACAGCGGTGGAGATCTCCTCGCCCCGGTGCGCAGGCAGGCAGTGGAGAAGCATGGCATCGGGCTTTGCCCCCTCCATCAGCCTGCTGGTCACCTGAAAGCCCGCGAAATCCCGCAGACGGCGCTCACTTTCGGGGGTACCGGGGGCCGTGTTCCATGCAGAGGTCACCACCACATCGGCATCCTTCACACCCTCGGCGGGGTCGGTGAGCAGGTGAAACTTTTCGCCATACTTGTGGGCGAACATCAGCACGTCGGCGGCAGGGCGGTAGCCCTCGGGGCAGACACAGGTCACACGCATCCCTGCCAGCAGGCCGCCTACGATGAGGCTGTTTGCCATGCTGCAACCATCCCCGATGAAGCAGAGCTTCTGGCCCTCCAGCGTGCCCCGGCGCTCCCGGATGGTCATCAGGTCGGCCAGCACCTGGCAGGGATGGGCGTAGTCGGTCAGGCCGTTGATCACGGGCACACCGGCCAGCTCGGCAAACTCTTCCAGATCGCTCTGACGGTAGGTGCGCCAGACCACGCAGTCGTAGTAGCGGCCCAGCACCCGGGCGGTGTCCTTGAGGGGCTCGCCCCGGCCGGACTGCAGCTCGGTGGCGGCGTTCATGTAATTGCCCAGACCGCCCAGCTGGTAGACACCCACCTCAAAGCTGGTGCGGGTGCGGGTGGAATTTTTGGAGAACATCAACGCCACGCTCCTGCCCTTGAGCAGCGCCGGGGTCGTCCCGGCCTTCTGCTCTGCCTTGAGCTCCTCCGCCACATCAAGGATGTGGTGGAGCTCAGCGGGGGAGAGGTCGCTCAGTTTCAGCAGATGTTTCATGCCTGCTCCTTTGGAGCCTTCTGCTCCATCTCGGTCAGCACCTCGTTCAGGATGCCCAGAGCCTTTTCCACATCGTGGGCGGTCAGGGTCAGCGGGGGCAGCAGGCGCAGGCGGCTCTTGGCCGTGAGCACCAGCAGGCCCTTTTCGCGGCAGGCGACCAGCACGTCCGCGGCCTGGATGCCGCCAAAGAACTCGATGCCCACCATCAGGCCAATGCCGGAAAGGTTCTTGACCATGGGCAGCTTGGCCAGACCAGCACGCAGCTGGACGGCCCGCTCACTGACATTGGCCAGGAAGCTCTGATCCATCCGATCCACCACCACGTTGGCACCGGCGCAGACCACCGGGTTGCCGCCAAAGGTGGATCCGTGGCTGCCGGGGCCCATGCCCTCAGCGGTCTTTTCGTTCAGCAGAACGGCACCGATGGGCAGACCCCCGCCCAGGCCCTTGGCCAGCGTGACGATATCGGGCTTGAGGTTGTAGTGCTCACAGCACAGGAAGGTGCCGGTGCGGCCCACGCCGGTCTGCACCTCGTCCACGATGAGGACAAGATCCTTTTCATCACAGAGGGCGCGCACAGCCTGCACATACTCAGGGTCCAGCGCCATCACGCCGCCCTCGCCCTGGATCAGCTCCAGCATAATGGCGCAGGTATGGCGGTCCACCAGTTCCCGGAGGCCCTCGATGTCACCGGCGGTGGTATAGACAAAGCCCTCGTTGAAGGGGCCAAAGTAGTTGTGGAACACCTCCTGACCGGTGGCGGTCAGGGTGGCAATGGTGCGGCCATGGAAGCTGTTGACCAGCGTGATCACAACATCGCGGCCCTTGCCGTAGTGGTCAAAGCTGTACTTGCGGGCAGCCTTGATGGCACCCTCGTTGGCCTCGGCACCGGAATTTCCGAAAAATACCTTGCTCATGCCGGTGCGCTTGCACAGCTTTTTGGCCAGCTTGCCGCAGGGGGCAGTGTAATAGAGGTTGGAGGTGTGCTGCAGCTTGTGGGCCTGCTCGGAAACGGCCTCGGCCCAGGTCAGGTCGCAGTAGCCCAGGCTGTTCACGCCGATGCCGCTGGTGAAATCCAGATACTTCTGGCCCTCAGGGCCCTCGGCATACAGGCCGTGGCCCTTTTCCAGTGCAATGGGGTTGCGGTTATAGGTGTGCAGGACATATTCGTTGTCCCGCTTGATGACTTTTTCGGAATCCATAGATATACCCTCCTTGGTTAGCGTCCTCGCCCTCTCAGTCTCGCATTCGCTCGCCAGCCCAGGTTGTGGCTCCCAGCAGCTGCTTCGTGCAATTGCACTCGCACCTTGCTGGCCACTGCCCCAACAACTCCTCCCTCAATCCGCCACTGGCGGCGGTCGTCGTCGTTGCCCCCAAAGGGGGAGCCTATTCATCTTTATTATATCGCCCGATATAATTTTCAGCAAGCCTTATTCCTGATGGCTGCGGCGGTAGAACCGGGTGCCGGAGCCCCGGTTGGAGAACAGCTCCAGCAGGATGGAGTGGGGCACGCGGCCATCGATGATGACCGCCTCGTGCACGCCCTGATAGATGGCATCGGCCATGCCGCCGATCTTGGGGATCA
>ERZ773269.1562-NODE-1562-length-20865-cov-6.271937_pt1 | contig 20865 bp, 20 predicted proteins | sample MGYA00511958_ERZ773269 | MGnify/ENA primary metagenome ERZ773269 (study PRJEB29015, sample SAMEA2737761) | human gut metagenome | biome: human gut; feature: human-associated habitat; material: faeces | place: China | collected 2012 ... | reverse complement strand
TGTTCACAACCAATTCACCAGTCTTTGTAAAATCAACTGGCAACGTCTTAGGGTTGGCACCCTTCAAAATCTTCGCGACCATCTTTCCAGTCATGACCCCAATGTTTTTTTGGTTGATTGACTCGGCAGCGACACCACCATCCTTAACCATCGTATCGACCGTTGGGAACACTGGCACCTTGGCAGCGTCTGTGTTCTTAATCAACGTCGTCATAGCACCAGCAATTGTGTTGTCAGTTGGCACAAAGACCGCATCGACATTATGATTTTCAACCATTTGTAATGACGTTTGGTTCAAGTCATTTGATGACGCGATAGAGTACGCCTTCACCTTTAGTCCTGCTTCTTCAGCCAATGCAATCATTTTGCGAGCTTCAGTGGTTGCTGAATCATCCGATGATGTGTAGATAACACCCAACGTCTTCATCTCTGGCAAAAACGCGGTCATCATCTTCAATTGTGCCTCGAGTGGCGCCTGATCAGAAACCCCAGTGACGTTACCACCCGGCTTGTTATAACTCTTCACCAACTTGGCACTCAACGGATTCGTTGATGCTGAGAAAACTACTGGCTTGTCATTAATTGTGTTTGCCAACGCAACAGCTGCTGGTGTTGCAATTCCAACTGAAACCGCGGCACCCTCATTCTCAAACTTTGTCGACATCGTCTTCAAATTAGATTGATCACCCTGTGCATTTTGGAAATCAATTTTGACGTCCTTGCCCACTGTGTAACCACTATCTGCTAGGCCCTCTTTGATACCCTTATTAATCGCATCCAACGCCGGGTGTGACATAAATTGCAACACACCTACTGTTGGAACTTTAGCTGCTTTGTGTTCCGCGATTGATTCTTGGACCCCTGCTGCAACAAGTACTGCAGCTAGTAAGCCGACAGCAGTCAATACTTTCTTGTTCATAACCTTTACCCCGTAAATAATTGCAAAATAAAAACCGCGAAAGAGTCACCTTGCGTGCCCCTTTCGCGGTAAAAAGAAAGGCCTGCGCGGTAACCCGTGCAGACCTTTCGTTAACGGAAATCAGTCGGCACAGACTCAATACTTACGCTCCAAAAGAGCACGTACCGAATCTGCTTCAACCACAGTTCGGACGCGTTAGCTGCGCCACCAACCATTCAATTGTACTGTCGTCTTAAACATAACTGTTTCCACCTAACGTTTCATCTTGAAAATTATGATAACATTTTAATTTTTGTAATGCAACCTAATCTAGGCCAATGTTGTAATCATCATCTTCCATCACTTCAACTTGACCCAAACGGTAACCATTTCCAACTTGTGAGAAGAAGTCGTGGTTAGAAGTTGTCGTTGAGATACCATTCATAACGATTGGGTTAACATCCTCAGCCCCATCAGGGAACAGTGGATCTTGACCAAGGTTCATCAACGCCTTATTCGCGTTGTAACGCAAGAACGTTAGTACCGATTCCGTCCAACCAATCTCATCGTATAGATGCTTCGTGTAGTTTTCTTCGTTGTTGTACAAATCCAACAACAAGTCATACATCCACATCTTCATTTCTTCTTGCTTATCTTCAGGCAACTCATTGAAGCCTAATTGGAACTTGTAACCAATGTAAGTTCCGTGAACTGATTCATCACGAAGAATCAACTTGATGATTTCAGCAACGTTGTTCAACTTGTTGTGGCCTAGGTACCAAAGTGGCGTGTAGAACCCTGAGTAGAACAGGAACGTTTCCAAAAATACAGACGCTACCTTCTTTTGTAGGTCATCCCCAGTTTGATAAATCTGGTTAATGCGTTGTGCCTTGTATTGCAAAAATTCGTTGGTATTTGTCCAATCGAAAATTTCTTCAATTTCTGCTGGCGTGTTCAACGTTTCGAAAATTGATGAGTATGACTTCGCGTGAACAGATTCCATGAACTCGATATTGTTCAATACGGCTTCTTCGTGTTGCGTACGAACAGACTTCTTCAATGATGCCATACCATCTTGTGATTGCAGCGTATCCAGCAAGGTCAAGCCACCAAATACGTGCCCGACCAAGTAGTGTTCGTTTTCAGCCATTTTACGCCAGTCATCCAAGTCATTTGACAATGGAATACGTGTGTCTAGCCAAAATTGTTCGGTCAACTTTTCCCAAGTTGCCTTGTCGATTGCGTCCTCAACATTATTCCAGTTGATTGCAACATATCCTTCAGTCATTCGCGGTTCTCCCCTTCATACGAAAACGGCCAGGAATTTATTCACTCACTGACCGTTTTCCGAGCTACTGGTGTTGATTATACCAGCTCTACATTTTTAATGTGACCAATTCCAATTAATCAGATTGAGCAGCTTTCACACTCGTTCACGCCAAACTCTTCCATATCATCGGTGTAAGTTCGAACGTAGTAAATCGACTTGATTCCCTTGTGATAAGCATACATACGTAAGATGTTTAAATCACGAGTCGTCATCTTGTCAGTACGACCATTCTTCCACTCATACAAACCAGCCGGAATCGTTGAACGCATAAACAGCGTCAATGCCATTCCTTGGTCGATGTGTTGTTGTGCCGTCGCATAGACATCAATCACCTTACGCATATCCAAGTTATAAGCTGACTCGTAGTACGGCAATGTATCCGTCCCCAAGTAAGGTGCTGGGTAGTAGATTTTACCAATCTTCTTTTCTTGACGTTCCTCAATCTTGTTAATGATTGGGTGCAAAGATGCCGTTGAATCATTCACGTATGAGATTGATCCCGTTGGCGCAATCGCCATGCGATAAGCATTGTACAAACCGTGCTTTTGGATTGATTCCTTGAGCATTGCCCAGTCGTGCTTGGTTGGGAAATGGTGCTTCTCAAAAATCGCCTTAACCTTATCAGTCTTTGGCGACCAATCAGCCATCAGATACTTATTGAAGTATGAACCATCGGCATAAGCTGACTTCTCAAACTCAAAGAATGATTCACCACGTTCTTTAGCAATCTTGTTTGAAGCTAGCAATGTGTAATAATTCAACATCAAGAAGTAGGCATTGGTGAAGTCAATCGCCTCTTCATCCCCATAGTGCATATGGTTCTTCGCGAAGAATGCGTGCAACCCCATTGCACCCAAACCAACCGCGTGTAATTCGCGATTACCATTTTGTACTGAAGGCACAATATCCAAGTTTGAGTTATCAGAAACGAACGTCAAAGCACGGACCATCGTGTCTACTGAACGTTCAAAATCAGTCGTTTCCATCATATTTACGATGTTAGTTGACCCCAAGTTACATGAAACATCTGACCCCATCTTGTAGTATTGTTGATCATTACCAATTTCAGAAGCTTTTTGCACTTGCAAAATCTCTGAGCAAAGATTTGATGACACAACCTTACCGTGAATTGGATTAGCTGCATTCACTGTATCGATGTTAATCACATATGGATAACCTGATTCTTGTTGCATCTTTGAAATTTCGTTTTCCAAGTCACGCGCACGAATCTTAGTCTTCTTAATGCGTGGGTTACGAACCATGTTGTCATACTCAGCAGTAATATCCACGTAATTAAACGGCTCACCATATTCACGTTCAACATCATACGGTGAGAACAAGAACATATCAGCATTTGAACGAATCAAGTCGTAGAACTTATCTGGTACCGTTACACCAAGTGACAACGTCTTCACACGAACCTTTTCATCCGCGTTTTCCTTCTTAGTTGCCAAGAAGCCCATAATGTCTGGGTGGAATACTGACAAATAAGCCACCCCAGCTCCATTTCGTTGTCCCATTTGGTTCGAGTATGAGAATGAATCTTCCAATAACTTCATCACTGGCACAACGCCTGAAGCAGCATTCGCAATCCCCTTGATTGGTGCACCTGCTTCACGCAAGTTTGAGAGGTTAATACCAACCCCACCGCCAATCTTTGACAACTGCAATGCTGAGTTAATCACACGACCAATCGCATTCATATCATCAGTTGTTTGCAAAATAAAACATGACACCAACTCACCGCGTCGTGAACGGCCGGCGTTCAAAAACGATGGTGTGGCCGGCTGATAACGTTGGTGAATCATTTCATCAGCCAAGTTCATGGCTAATTCTTCATTACCGGCGCCATAGAACAACGCGTTCATGGCAACACGATCAATATAGTTTTCGACATAAAAATCCCCGTCGTTGGTCTTAACAGCATATTGCGCATAAAACTTGTACGCAGCCATGAAAGACTTAAATTGGAAATCTTGACTCTTTAGATAGTCATACAAACGTTCAATGAACGCAAATGAATAACTGTCCAACATCTTTTGATCCACAAAATCATGTTCAATTAGGTAATCGAAGCGATCACGAAGAGAATCAAATTGGAGTGTGTTTGGTCGAACATTTTCTGCCAAGAAAGCTTCCAAAGCTTCCTTGTCTTTTCCCAATTGAATACTGTTATCCTTGGGAATATTTAATTCATTATTTAAATCAAAGTAGGTGACCTTATCTAGGTCCAAAGTAGCAAGTGACATATCTTTTCCCCCGTGTTACCTAACGTAAAGCGGAACCCCCATGGCTGCACCGACGTTTAGGTAGTCTTGCCAACAACTAGTTGTTCGTCTTGTTACATTGCCTTGGCAAGTTGTGCCAACAAGTCAGGTCGGAAGCCCTTGATTGGCTCAGCGTCGTTTGTAAATACAACAGGCACAGCTTGGTAACCTTGGTCCTTCAAGAAAGTCAATGCTGCCTCATCTTCTTCAACATTCTTTTCAACGTAGCTGACACCGTATTGCGCCAACGTCTTCTTCGTCATCATGCATTGCACGCAGTTGTTCTTCGTATATACCGTAACATTTTGCATATTATTCACCTTTATCTTTCGGTTTTATATTTTCTGACATTTGCTAATATCTGTCTCTGAGTATAGTCAGGTACATAACAGAATGCAAGGCGTAACTTTTGAAGAAAAAAAGGCTTGACAGCGCTATTTACCGCCATATCAACCTTCCCAATAGTTTATTACAAAATCATTAAATATAACTTTCCGTTATGTACAAAAAGGGTGTGTTTTTTGTGATTGTGCTAGTGTATAGTGGAATAAATGGTAAAGAAACATATGAGGAAAACATCATGAAAGTTCGTCTTTTGTATATATCAATTTCCGGAAATACGCGGTCCTTCGTTAAAAACCTGGTGACTTTCGCTCACGAACAAGGTGACGTTGACTTTGAACCCGTAGAAATCTCGGATGCGAGTGCTGATACCGATGAGGTCGCACCCTACTTTGCTTTAGTCCCAACTTATTTAGACGGTGGCAATGGTATCGATAACGGCGTGCATGAAATTATAACTAATGCACTCTACGATCAGATAGCTGCTGCTGATAACGCAAAACAATTATTGGGCATTATTGGGTCTGGTAATAAGAATTTCAATGCGCAGTACATTCTGACAGCGCGACGTTACGCTCAGGCCTTCGATGCACCTGTCATTGCTAACTACGAGCTACGTGGCACAACCCGCGATGTAGAACGCGTCTACAAGGCCATGCGCCAACGTTTAGTTGAGGCCGGGTACTAAGCAAGCGTATAATAGTTGTCATGCGATTTAACCATGAAAGGAGCGTCAAATGGCAACTGCAAAAACAAAAAAAGTCGCTCTAACTCGTGAGCGACGACAAGAAACATGGCATAACTTAACGCCCGAACAGCAGGCTGTCTTGAAACAACACATTCGCTATCAACACACTTCATTGTTTGTTGACCAGAATTTGGTTGGCCATGGTAAAAATTGGGAATTCGTTGCTTACAACTATAATGACAATTACGATAGCAATTCTGGACCACAGCTGTATTGTGACTGTGGTCGCCGTTTGAAGCATCAATATGTGTTGCAAAACGAAGATGGTAAGCTCATCAAGCTTGGCATCACTCACTTTGCTGACCACATTGGTATTCCAGAAGCTGTTATGCGTCAATTGCAGACCCAAATTCACCACTTGGACTTTGGTCTCGATGAACTATTGCAACGTATTCGTCGTCATGCTGGCCTCAATTCAGAGATGCGCGCCTGGTTTATTGATAACCACACCGCATATCCTGATTTCCCGATTGACGCAGTTGATTTTGTTTCCAACGAATTACCCTTGGAAAAGGATGTACAGGCTGAGATTGTCCGTCAGTACAAAAAAGCAACTTACGTACCAAAAGAACGCCAACCACGACGCAAGAAGCCGAAGTTGAATAAAGCTGCTTGGCAAGAGTTATTCCGTGACATCTAATCATAGAACGGAGCATATCATGGAACGTTTACTTATTCTTGCAAACGACGATCAGGGTGAAGGCATTTTAATTGACGATGACCGACACTTGGTCTCACAAATATTAGTGCCTAATCGTTTTGATTTTAGTCACCTAACAGACATCACCACAGTTGCAACGCCAAACGATGTCTACTCAACACAAATGCAGCTTCTCGCAAACGACAAGTACTGGATGTGGCCTATTAAAGGTTCCGTACTAACGTTCCCCGAAGCAGCTAAAAATCACAAAGCAGAGTAAACAAATAACCGCCACGCTTCAAACTAGAAGCGTGGCGGTTTTGTGTTATCGATTTATTTAATTACTTAAAGCAGTATCTTACCACCAACCGTTAGCAGCACGGAAGGCAATTGCTGAATCAACTGAACCGTAACGTGACGTTGCGTAGTTCAACATACCTGCAGTTTGGTCAGAAACGCTACCCGTTCCCCATGATTGGTTCGTTTGACCCAATCCCTTGTATTGACCGTTTGATGCGTCTGGGTTTCCACCTGATTCAGGCATAACGATAGCCGTCCACAAAGCGTCAGTTCCACCAGCGGCGATAAATTGATCGTAAGTAGAACCTGAAGCGGCTGCAGTCGTCGTAGTCGTTGCAACAGGTGCCGTGTATGATACTTCTTGGGCAACTGGTGCTTGTGCTGAGTAGTCAACCGTCGTTACAGGCGCCGTGTATGATACTTGTTGCGTAACAGGTGCTTGTGATGCAACAACAGCAGCAACATCAGCTTGTGTTGCGTCGTATGAAGCGTTTGAAGCAACGCCATCGATTTCAACTTGTTGACCAACGAAGATTACGTTAGCGTCAGCAATGTTGTTGTTGGCAACCAAAGTGTCAACAGTCGTGTTGTGGTTAGCTGCAATTTGTGACAACGTGTCACCTGATTGTACTGTGTACGTATCTGCAGATGCGTTTTCGGCCATAGCGAACGTAGCCAAGCCAGCAACAGTCAATGCAGTAATCATCTTCTTATTCATGGGGAAAAACTCTCCTTCTAATTAACTCTATCTTTTCAATTACTAACAGGTACACGCCATTAGGATCATCGCTAATGTGTGACACCTGCATCTCTTAACAACATGTATTAGTTTATCAATCAGAACAGTCGTTTTGTTACAAAATAAAGTCATTACGTAACGTCATAATTGCCTAATCCGGCTTTTCGTGTAACATTTACGTAACATTACTAAAAATAAGTGTTCAAACGTCGATTAGAATAGTGTTTTAAAAAACATCATTAACCAGTTAACAATCGCCACATTCCGGGCTTTTTCGGGACTAATTACGCAAAATTAGGTTTAAATTTAGTTTATTCGCCCCTTTTATGTCACGTTTGTTACAATATAAAAGTAACGATTCAATTTTTCATTAACTTTTAAAAAGAAGACAATTGCCAGAAAAGCCCTAAACTAAAGGATTCCTTAACATTTCATGCATAAAAAAGAGCATTCCAATTGATGCTGGAATGCTCTTTTCTGTTTATTGATATTAATCAACCGTCAAAATTTCTCGATCAACCAACTCATTCAAGTAGAAATGGTACAACTCGACCATTTCTTCATTGTCTTTGCGGGCGAAAATATTAACAGTTGCTGCCCCATTTGGGTTAACTGTCTTAATTTTCATGCCCGTCAAGTCCTTGTTCACTACTACCTTAAGCTTAATTGCATTTGCAAGACCCTTAGCCGGCTCTAGTGACCGTTGCATAACGTACGCACCGGCGTTGTTAGTTACAAAACCTGTGTCGCCCAATGCATACTTCTTTAATTGCGGGTTAAAGTGGTAAGTTACTGAATCCCCAGGTACTTTTACCGTTGTTTCAAATGCCATCGTGACATCTCCTCTTAACTAGTTCTTATGTGAATAAGTTTACTAGTCTTCGGGCAACTTTTCCACTACATCTTCATCGTCGGCTGGTTGACCATCAGGATAATGCCATTCATGGTCATCTTCCTCGTGGTGGTGGTCGTGACCATGGTCATGTCCGTGGTCATGTCCATGATCGTGTCCGTGGTCATGGTCGTGTTCATCCGCACCGTACATCAATGACGCTGGCCATTCAGGTTCGTCATCAACATCCAACAAGTCATTGGCATCCAACCAAAGCTTAGCAGCTTGCATTTCAGGTTGTGACATTGTGTGTGACGTCTTCGTCGCAAATGTAGACAACAACGCGCCACCCTTACGCAAGTCTTCAGTCAACATATCAAAGTTTGTTTCAGAAATAATCGGGTCAAACTCACCGAACGTTGCAAAGACACGTGAATCCGTCAAATCTTGAATATCATCACCCAAACGCTCAACTGACATCGCGTGGAACAACAATGCCGTCTTCCATGGTGTGTCTTCTCGAGCCATCATCGCGTGTGCCCCGACGTTCGCCCCATTTGAGAATCCCATCATAATCATTGATTCTTCGTGCAATTCGTAACGCTTAGAAAGCTCGTGAACTGCATCAACCAGCCAATCCGTTTCTGCGTGAAGTGACTCTAGATTGAACTCACCTTCTTCATAGCGTTCAAAATAACGATTCATACCGTTTTCACTAACACGACCACGAATCGAAATCTTTGGGTTCTCAGGTGCCATAAATTCGGCAATTTCAAGCAAATCCGTTTCATCTCCACCAGTACCGTGTAGCAATAGCAAAGGGGCTAGATCAGGATCACCTGATACATAGGCGTGTCGAATATTGTTCTTATACTTTTTCTTGGCCATCGTCCTATTCTCCGTTCAAATTGTGTTTCTATTATACCTGTAAGCGCTAACTTTTAACAAGCGATAGTGTCCGGATACAAAAGAAGCAGGTCATAAGCGCTGCTTACGTCCTGCTTCAATCATGTTAATTAGTTTTCTGCATTATCAGAAACGTTCTTCTTGAACACTTCTGGTGATGGCAAATCATCTTCAGCTGAGTTAAATGGAATCAAACCAGCTTCGATTTCGTCACGCATGTTCTCCAAGAATGGTGGCAACTCCAAGTGGTGTCCAGCCTCTTCGTACGTCTCGTCTTGCAAGAATCCTGGTCCGTTCGTAGCGATTTCGAACAAGATTCCTGGTGTTGGACGGAAGTACTCTGACTTGAAGTAGAATCGATCCACGAAGCCTGAGTCTTGGAATCCCAATTGACGCAAACGGTTGATCCAGAAGTTCAAAGCCGTTTCATCATCAACTGCCAAGGCGAAGTGGTGAGCGTTTCCGTAACCTTGCAAACCGCGTGGCAACAAACGTACCAAACGCGTGTGAACTTGACCACCGAAACCAGCGTTGTCGAATTCGTACAAAACGTCATCGCCGTCGCGAGCAACTTCCTTAGCACCCAATACAGATGTCAAAACCATGTGCATTGCGTTCTCGTTGTTGATCGTCAACAATTGTGCACCCAAACCTAGGATAGCGTGCTCTGGCTCAACTGATGAGTATTGCCATGGCGTACCTTCAGCCCAAGTACCCGTGTTCTTCTCGTTTGACTCCAAGGCGTACAATTGTCCGTCGAAGTCTTCGAAGTCCAAGTACTTAACACCGAACTCTTCATGAGTTTCAGCGTCGTGCTTAACACCGTATTCGTCAAAACGCTTCATCCAGTAATCAAATGATGCGTCTGATGGAATACGGAAAGCCGTACGCGTAATTTCGTCAGTACCGTGGATGGCCTTGTTGATGCCTGGGAAGTCGAAGAACGTCAAAACCGTTCCAGCTGATCCCATGTCATCAGTAAAGTACAAGTGGTACGTACGTACGTCGTCTTGGTTAACAGTCTTCTTAATCAAGTGAAGACCCATAACACCTGAGAAGAAATCAAAAATCTTTGGTGAATCTGACGTAATCGTCGTCAAGTGGTGAATTCCACGGATAGTCATATTCGGATGCTCCTTCGTTTATGTGATTCTCTTATTGAATGTAATTAGAATACCAGAAGTAAATTTAAATGGGAAATAAAAAGGTGTACTTTTTGTAAGTTAATTTTATTATTCCCTATTGCTGACTATATTATAGTAGGAAACTTGTTTTATTGCCGTGATTAACGTCTCATTCGATAAGGGAGGACGCAAAATAAAAAGGCCATTACCCCAAGATGGAATAACAGCCTTCATCATTATTGCTTGTTAAAGAAGTCGATCAACACTTGTGCTGATTGCTTACCTGCTTCGATGATAAACTCATCGAAAGTTGGGCCAGCTTCACCGTTGGCGTTATCTGAAATAGCGCGGACAACAGCAAATGGTACATCAAAGTAGTGTGCAACTTGGGCGATTGATGCCCCTTCCATTTCAGCTGATTGGGCCTCTGGGAAGTGCTTCAAGATGTTTTGCTTTTGCTCATCACCTGAAATAAATGAATCACTCGTCACAATCAAACCGCGAACCAAGCGTGCGTCCGTAACATCCCCATAGGCTTCAGCCAAACCAGCTGAAAGCATTGCATCAGTTACAAAACGGGCTGGTTGTTGTGGTACTTGACCATAGTCATAACCAAAAGCACGTGCGTCTGCGTCTGAGTATGCCAATTCGCTGGCAACAACAACATCACCAATGCGCAAATCAGCGCCCAAAGCACCAGCTGAACCTGAGTTAATAACGGCATCAACCGCAAAATTAGTAATCAACAAAGTCGTCGTCAATGCTGACGCAACCTTACCAATTCCAGACTCAACAACAACAACATCAACGTTGCCAATCTTACCGTGGTGGAACAACTTACCAGCAATGGTTGATTGCTTTTCATCAGTCATCGCTGCCACTAGGGCTGCCTTCTCTTCGGCCATTGCATTAATAATACCGTAACGCATATCTCTCAAAATCTCACTTTCAACTTAATACTTCTATTTCTATAGTAGGAACAATACTAGGTAAGTTACCACAATTAGGATAATCAACACAATTATTGTGATGTTTAACCGACGCTTTAGACGGGCCGTCTTACCAGCTTCCGTTAAGCGACGAGTTACCGGATCCAATTCGTAACGTCCTTTGCCACTTAAGCGATGCTCTTCGCGGGTCAGCGGCGTATTCGTTGGCTCAGACTCACCGCGCAATCGGCTTAGTCGTTCCTGCGTGTTTTCGGGTTTTTCAAACTCGCCAGCGAAGCTATAATCTTCATCTGAGAGGTTTTCATCCTGTCTTCTACGCTTGAATCCAAACATTACGCTTTACCCGCCAAGCGAAGCGTCTTCCAGTAAAGGTACGCCATCGCTGTTTTACCATCATCTAGCTCACCAGCCTCAAACAATCGCGTTGCCTCATCAAAATCAACGTAAAGCAAATCAATTTGTTCATCGTCATCTTGTGGTAACTCATCAGTCACTGGCTTCAAATCCGTTGCCAAGTATAGGGTCATGAATTCATCAGCAAAGCCAATTGATGTGTAGAAGCCGGCAATCTTTTCAATCTTTCCAGCAGTCAAACGAGTTTCCTCATTCAACTCACGGTTAACTGTATCCAAAGGATTGTGATCACGACCGTCTACCTTACCAGCCGGCACTTCAGTTGTTACTTTTTGAACTGGTGCACGCCATTGACGTTCCAAAATCATCTTATCGTCATCCGTCAAAGCAAGCACCGCGATAGCACCACTGTGATGTACCACCTCGCGCTTAGACTCACGCCCATCAGGCAACGTAACCGTTTGATTAACTACCCGAATAATGTGGCCGTTGTATACTTCTTCTTCTGAAATGACTTCTTCACGAAACTTTGCTTCAAATTCATCCGCCATGTTAGTTCTCCTCAGAGCTCCAAACTTCAACTGCTGCTGCTTGTGGTCCGCGTACGCCTTGTACAACAACCAACTTTACTGGTTCGCCGACTTCCAAGTCACGAACGTGAGGTGTTTCAATTGCTGAGAAATGAACAAACACGTCATCTTCACCCTTCAATTCAATGAAACCAAACCCCTTGTCAGCATTCCAAGTCTTAACGTATCCATCAATTTTTTCCATAATTATTATTCTCTCTATTTCGTTAAAATGAACGCGAAGATGGACAAACCAATCAACGCTACAAAACTACCTAATCCAACAATGCGCCACCACATCATCCAAAATGTCTTCGTTGTAAATGTTTGTCGAACAAATCCTTGATACAATGCCAAGCCAATGCCCCACAATACAAACATAAACAAGATTGGCGGCAATAAAGAAAGGTGCCACACTTGGAAACTAATGACCTCGATAGCCCACCAAGCAACCAAAGTCGCTAAGTCAATGGGGCGCATCCACTTTGGCCAAGTTAAACGGCGAAACAAGCGGTGAAACAAAATCAACCCAATCCATGTCGCAAATGCTAAGGCAACCGTTAATTGCCAGTCAAGCGTTGTAAGCATATCGTTGTTTCCCCTTTTCGTTCTTCAATCATTATATTATACCGTGAATTTAAACGTCTGTGCCATTTGAACTGAAATCTTGGTACAATAGATGTAATTAAGAAAAAGAGGATTACTTCATGGCAAAGAAGAAGCAAAAGTCTACTATGCAAAAAGTTATCCAAGGATTTGTCATTTTGATGTTGATTCTGTCATTCCTTGGTGTCTTTATCACATTGTTCCAAGTCATGATGGGTTAATTGCATATTGAGATGAGAGTCGGCCAGTACACATTCTGTACTGGCCGTTTTTCAACCAAAAATGAGTGAACACGCTGTATCCCGTACAGTGTGTTCACTCCTTTTCTATTAGACTATCCGCTAGTTTTTATCTTCATTCTTTCGGCGCTTAGTAGCCCCAAGCAAGAACATTGTTGAGAACAAGTAGATTCCAAGTGATACCATGTGCCAGTTCTGTCGTTGGCCGTCAGCCGCTGTATATGGTAATTGAACCGAACCTGGTCCAAATGCACTTGCTACAATCTGTGGCTGACTATTTTCAATGAGTTGAATTGGCGCATCAGAATCGGAAACCGATGGCATAACATCGACAAGCTCAGGCGTTTGTCCAGGGGCCGGTACAGTCGTAACTGAATCTGGCAAGGTTGTGCCTGGTTCAGTTTCACCTGGTGTGTTATCCGTTGGGTGCTCCCCACTTCCTTGGTTTTTCGCATTAGTTATCGCATATTGCAAGGCTTCAATAGCCACTTCGATGTCCGCCGTCAATGCCTCTGGATTATCATTAGCTGCATTATTCATCACATCTTGCAAGTGTCGCATCGCTGATACAACCGCTGGATCAGTGGCGACCGCTGAAACGTTCGCATCAGTGATTGCTCGCTTGCCAGCATCATTGGCTGTGTTACGAGCTGCGTTTGCCGCATCCAAGGCTTGTTGTAGCTTCGTAGTTGCATCTCGGATATCGCTGCCAGTTGTTGTCCCATTCAACGCATCCTGCAAGTTTTGCAAGGCCTCTGCAACACCTGGTTCATTTGAAATTGGTGCCACCTTACCAATTAGGTTATTCGCATCGGTTGTCGCTGCGTCACGGTCAGACTTAGCTGCGTTCATCGCATCTTGTACAGCCTTCGTGGCTGACTCGATATCCGCCGTCAAGGCATCTGGATCATTGTTTGCCGCATTATTCATCACATCTTGTAAGTGGTTTAGCGCATCTTGTACGGCCGAATCACCCACGACCTTTGACTGCTTAGCTTGGTCAATCGCTGTTTCAGCTGCGTTATTAGCTGTTGTACGCTTCTGACCCTCTGCTTGCAGTGCGTCCTGTAAGCCCTTGGTGCCACTTCAAGTTCGGCGGTTGTTGGATCATTTGAAACAACATCATCCTTGAGAGCATCCAACAAATCATTAAGCTTATCTGCCGATTGACTAACTGCCGATTCATTTGATAATGGTGCTGTTTGTTGAAGTAATGTTTCGGCTGCATCAACCGCTGTTTGACGGCTTGTATTAGCTGCAGTAATGGCATTCTTCAGGTCATCGGTTGCTCGTTGAATATCGACTGTCAAATTATTCTCGTTATTAGCAGCTGCCTCATTCATGACATCACGCAAACGGTCAATTGCGGCTTGAACACTAGGTTCATTAGCAACATCATCATTTTGTACACCGTCAATTGTTGTTTCAGCCGTATCATTGGCGTCATCACGCAAGCTCTTAGCTGTTGCAGTTGCTGTAATCAGCGTCTTTGTTGCACCCTCAATATTCTTAGCCGTTGACGTAGGATCATTGATCAAGCTCTGTAGTTTGTCTTGCGCGTCCTTCACTGCTGATTCGTTTGATACCGGCGCCGTTTGTGAGATAGCACTGTCTGCTGCCTCTCGAGCGGTTGCTTGATTAACTTTCGCTGTATCGTTAGCGGCGTTTAAGGCATCAATTGCGGCTTGAATATCCTTAGTCAGCGCGTTTGGTGTATCCATTGCTGCTTCATTAACAACATTTTGTAAGTCAGCCAATGCCTTTTGCACCAGTGGCTCATTAGATGTTGCTCCCGCATTAGTTGTTTCAATTAACTGATTACCAGTCGTTGTTGCACTATCACGCTTTCATTATCAGCTGCTAATGCTTCCTGCAAAGTCTAGGTAGCTTCTTCAATATCGTTTGCTGTCGCCAATGTATTAGCTAATACAGACTCTAATGCGTTACGGGCTTGAGCCGTTGCTACCTCGTTTGAAACTGGCGCCGTCTTGCCGATTAAGTCTTGCGCCGCATCACGAGCTTCTTGTTGCTTGGCGTCAGCACCCGATATCGCATCTTCCAACGCCTTTTGGGCAGTTTTAATATCTTCTGTCAACGCATCCGGTGAATCAGCATTTGCGTTCTTGATAACATCTTGCAAATTCTTAATGGCTGCTTGGATAGCAGGTTCAGCTGACTGATCTGATCCTAACGCGTTAGTAATCGCATTTTGTGCATCCAGCTTAGCTGCATCACGATCTTCCAAAGTATCTTCAGTGGCATTCAGTAACTGTTGTGTGGCTTGCTTAATAGCATCTGCCGTTGATGCCGGATTATTCAATACCTCGTTCAACTCGTCCAATGCTGTTTGTACAGCTGGCTCATTGGTTACAGGCGCTGTTTGTTGCTTGGCATCGTCGGCCGAGTTACGTGCTTCTTCTTGGGTCTTAGCTGCTGCTGTCACTGCTGTTTGCAATTCCGCTATCTTTTGTTGGATATCGGCGGTCAACGCATCTGCAGAGTCATTCGCTGCTTCTTCCTGAACTTCTTGCAAAGCGCGAATTGCATCTTGAACAGTTTGTTTCGCACCTTGATTTGAGTTCTGCGCCTTCGAAATTGCTGTATCCGCCTTCTGATTAGCTGCATCACGATCTGCCTTCGCCGTGTTTGTTGCATCAGTGAGTGCTTGCGTTGCATTATCAATTTCAGCAACCGTAGAACTTGGATTGTTCAAAACGTTATTTAGATTATCTAACGCGCTCTGTACGGTCGCCTCATTAGTGACAGCTGGTGTGTTATCCATTGCCTCCTCTGCACGAGAACGTGCAGAGGATTGGTTTTGCCATGCAATCTGCTCAGCATTCTTTAAGGCTTGGATATCATCCAAGATAGTCTGTGTCAGTGCTGCAGATGAATCATTAGCTGCAAGCGCTTGAGCATCCTTTAGCTTTTGCAAGGCGATAATCACCTCAGGTTCCCCTGCTTGATTAGAGTTCTGCGCATCTCTAATTGCTGTATTAGCTTGCCTATTGGCATCACTACGATTTGACTTATCAGCTGCAGTTGCATTAAGGAGTTGTTGTGTTGCTTCCTTAATCGCTGTGACTGTAGCCGCAGGATCATTCAAAACAGTGTTCAACTCTGTACCCGCTGCTGACGTAGCCACTTCGTTTGAAACTGGCGCAGTATCACCCAACGCAGTTTCAGCTGCTTGACGCGCGTCTTCTTGTGAAGTTGCTGCAACATTAACCACATCTTGCAATGCCTTTGTTGCATCAATAATATCCTGCGTCAACGCATCTGCAGAATCACTGGCAGCTTGATCAATCAAATCTTGCAACTTCTGTACAGCTGCTTGAACTTCTGGCTCATCAGCCTGGTTTGATGCACTGGCTGCATTAATCGCAGACACTGCATTGCTGTTTGCCGCATTACGTTGTGTATTCGCATCGTCCACAGCATCTTGGAGTAACTTAGTAGCCGTTGTAATTTGATCAGCTGTTGACTTTGGGTCACCTAAGACTGTTTGCAAATTCTTCACGGCGTCACTTACATCGGTTTCATTAGAAACCGGTGCCGTTTGACCAAGTGTGGCATTTGCCTCCGTTCTAGCTGTTGTCTGTGCAGTTCCAGCTGCATTGACAGCATCCTGCAGTTCCTTGGTGGCATTAGCAATATCTTGGGTTAGCGCAGTGGCATCACCGTTAGCTGCCTTCTCTAGCAAGTCTGCAAGCTTCTTTTGCGCCTCTAGTACGGCGCTATCAGTCGCTTGATCAGAAGTGGTCGCTTCCTCAAGCTCTTGTTGAGCCAAGTCGTTTGCATCCTCACGATCAAGCTTTGCATCAGCAACCGCCTTCTCATAGGCGTTTGTTGCATCAACAATTTCCTTTGGTGTGCTATTTGGATCATTTAGCACATCTTCCAACGCAGATTTTGCATCCTGAACACTTGGTTCATTTGTAACTGGTGTTGTACTTGCGTCCAGTGCTGCCTGAGCGGCATTCTTGACGGCATCAACAACATCTTGAGTTGCTTGCTTAATCTGATTCGTTGTTGCTCCATCTGCTGCTGCCTGAGTTTGCAAGTCTTCCAACTTTTGAACAGCATCCTTCACCGCTTGACTGCTAGTATCCGCTACTTGGTCTTGCACGTCATTTGCATCGGTATTAGCTACATCTCGCTCTGCCTTAGCTGTTTGAACGGCGTCTTCCAATGCCTGGGTTGCTTGCTTAATTTCCTCAGTGGTTGCAGTACTATTAGGGTCTAACAAGTTATTTACCTTTTGTTGAGCCTCTGTCACACCTGGTTCTTGTGAAACCGGTGCAGTATCTACTGAAGAAGCCTCAGCCCGAGCTACTGCATGATTCAACGCATTTGTCGCATTCTCAATTGCCTGGGTCGTACCCTTATCATTTGCAGCTGCATCCAATGCATCTTGCAAATCTTTCTGTGCCTTGGCAACTTGTGGATTAGCAGACTCAACACTAGCATTAGCTACATCTTGGGCTGCCTTAGCTGCATCTTCTGCAGTCGCTCGATCTTGTTTAGCCTCGTTAATCGCATCTTCAAGATTCTTTCGGGCAGTCGCAACATCATCCGTAGCAGCTGTTGGATCGCTCGCTAGCTTATCAAGCGCTAATTGTGCATTAGCTACATTCGCTTCTTTTGATACTGGTGATGTTTCAATCAACGTAAGTTTAACGGTCCAATCCGTCGTATTTCCTGATGCATCCATCGCCGTCACTGTTACAGTTGCAGTCCCCCCGCCACTAGCCTTTAATCGGCTAAGTACCGTCTCATAGTCAGACGAAATCGTAATACCGTCACCCGGTACATTTTGTTGATTATCCGTTACAGTATCACTTTCAGTCCTCGTATTAGCAACATAATTAATCGCCTTCAGGAAATCAGCCTCAGTGGCAGGCGCACCGGTTGTTGAAGCTGTCATGGTATTTTTAACCTTATCGCTTGCTACAACTGGCTCTGTCACATCGGCATAGATATATTTGACAACTTGCGTCGTATTAGAATCGTTATCATATGTCAACACAGTATTTCGACTGTTTAAAGTTAACGTATATCCTGGTACTTCTGGTGCAATCTGTGTGTAATCAACCTTATTGTTGGTTTGACCAGTCAGAATGTATTGTTGCTTGCCTTGGCTATCAGTCAATGGGCGACCAACCTCGTCGTACAAATCAACCCGCACTTTTTGTTCAACAGGGACATATGTGACAACAGCTGCTTGGCTGGCCCCGTCATTATCAGCTACCACGTCGAACGTGATGGTATATGTTGCCGAAGAACCATCTGTTGCGATATTCCAAACCATCCCCGCAACTTGTGGCACAGTATCGATCTTGTATCCCTTTGGCGCGGTAATCGTGCCAGTCGTGATTTGATCAGTACCATTCGTCAATGTTTGGTTCGCTTGTGGGAACGCAGGAGTGTTCTCAGCACCGTCGGCGTATTGTTGTGTAATTGTGGCTGTTTGTTGGTCAGCCTTGTAATTGACAACAAATTGTTGCATTTCAGCATCAGTGTCTGATGACCCATTATTAGTTTCATCGAAGTTAGGGTTCGCAGCTAATGCGTCAGCCATTGTGTTATATACGACACCATCTGGGCCAGTAACTGTGTACGTGTAACCCTTCACCTTATTCAATTCCTCATCCGTGTAGCCATCTGGCGCTTCAATCGTTTTACCCGTATCCCCGCGAACTGTCGAGGTACTTTGTGAAACTGATGTTGCACCATCAGAGACTTTAATTTGGAACTGTGCGATTTGCGTAGAAGCCGTTAGTTTAATCGTTGTGTTCTGAGGTTCAGGGTCCGTTACCCCGTTTTCATCCGCATAGTTCGTGTAATTATTATCAAACTTTCCGGTAAACGTCACCGTTGTGCCGTCAGATAAAATAACACCACTAATAAGACCCTTGCCGTCTGTCGTAATGCCATCATCAGCCACATAATATCCTGATGGAGCAGTGTATTCGTATGAATAATCCTTATCAGTACGACCATTTTGGGTGTTAACCGTTGTAGTTGTTCCACCTGGCATTGTCTGACTGACTGTTGCTCTTTGATTACCAGGGGCAAAAATGACCACCAAATTTTGTGGTTTGCTATCAGTCGCCGCATTTCCATTAGGTGTGTCATCCCAAAGCAAGGTGTACTCGGCTTCTGTGGCGGCATCATTGTATGTCACATTATATTGATCACCATTGATAGCTGCAATGTAGTAACCTGATGGCGCCTTAATAGTGCCTGATTGTGGTTGGCCAGTTTTACCACTTAATGATTCATCTGCTGGTGCATCACTTGGCACGCTAACCGCATTTGAATACGAGTACATAATGTTTCCTTGTTGCGTTGCCGGTTGCAACGTAAATTCAAAGTTTTGTGGATCACTATCAGAAGCTGCTGAGTTATTTGTGTCGTCGTACGTAAACGATACCCAAAGCTCTTTACCATCGGATGAAACGCTTGTTGTTGCACCTGAGTATGATGGTTGCTGAGCGTCAAAGTAGTAACCTGAATCAGCGGTGAACTTCGTAGACTCCAAAGTTGCACTTGTCTCACCAACAAAGGCAACTGATGACATTGGTGCACCTGAGAACGTTACATTAGCTGATTGATAATCGGCAGTGTAGTTAACATCAAATGCTTGTGCAGAACTATCAGATTGGTTTGAGCCATTCACAGTGTTGTCATAGTTTCCAACTGCTGCGACAGCTGCTGACAATGTTGCATATTCAATACGATTACCATCATCGTCTGTCACCGTTACTGTATAGCCGTAACCAGACACTGCCAAGCTAGATTCCAAGTCGCCAAAATTAATTGCCCCACTTGTTACACCGCTAGCGCTCGTTGCGTAGTCTGATTGTGTCCCAGCAGAGCCAATATTAACAACCGCCTCTTGATATGAGGCTTGAGGAACAATAATGAAAGTTGTAATTCCTTTCTTATCATCGTCGTATACAGGATTATCATCATACGCAGCCTGTAACGTTGCGTATGGACCAGACGTACTTCCATTTGGATGCTCAACTATAACCTTTGGTCATTTCCAATTTTTGCAAATTTGTATCGTTCAAATCTGAACCATCAGATAGCGTAAATGAAATTTTTTCATTCGTATTACCCGTTGACTCTGAAAGTACTTCTCCAGCATGCTCATCACCAGTTGTTTCACTAATTATCACACGAGCCGTTTGAATTTCTGGTAAATAATTGACAGTATATTGCTGTGCCGAGGCATCTGATGCTCCGGCATTAGCCGTATTATCATACAATCCAGTTGAACCAGCGAGTGCTGAAGACAACGTTGTAAATGTTGTCCCATCCGGTGTAGAAATCGTATAACGATAACCTGAACGAGCCAAGTCACTGTCACTTGTAGCAAATGATACTCGTCCACTAGTAACACCAGCAGAAGAAGCAAAAGTTAATCCAGCTGTAACGTTAGACGGCAAGTTCGAAGCCGAACCAGCAATCAATGCAGCTGATTGATACTGCGCGACATATGAAACCGTGAACGTCTGAATATCGGCATCAGAATTTCCAATATTGTTAGTACTGTCGTAAACATTATTAGCCACCGATGCCGCTGACAATGTAGCATATTCAGAACCATCTGGCCCCGTAACAACGTATGAATATCCTTGTTCATACAAATCACCGTCACTTAGTGGCAAAGCCATCGAACCATTTGTCACTCCGGATGTCGTTGGTCCTTGATAACCAGCATAAATTGGTGAGTTGGCATCCCCAACAATTGTGGCTTGTTGCTTCAACGCTACGTAGCTGATGATAAACGATTGCATATCCGCATCACTAGTGCCGTCATTACTTGTATTATCAAACGTCGTATGGTCAGCCTGTGCGGCTGACAACGTTGCATAAGGTTCACTTCGCTCACCGTTAGTTTCATAGTAAACAATATATGAATAACCTGGCTTATTAACCAAGCTGTCAGTCCCACGGAACGGGATTTCTCCAGCTGTTTTTCCATGAACGGAATCAATGACACTGCCACG
>ERZ773269.1557-NODE-1557-length-20915-cov-4.275216_pt1 | contig 20915 bp, 31 predicted proteins | sample MGYA00511958_ERZ773269 | MGnify/ENA primary metagenome ERZ773269 (study PRJEB29015, sample SAMEA2737761) | human gut metagenome | biome: human gut; feature: human-associated habitat; material: faeces | place: China | collected 2012 ... | reverse complement strand
GCATAGGACAAAAAAGTCTCTATTTAAATTGTCTATTTTATTGACAGGGGACCAAATCCAACGGGATAAATCAACTGGTTCAACTTCGGCAAGTTTCATCATGATGATCATTGCTAGAAACTTTTGATTGTCTTTGTCGTTGGGATCAACGTTCAAATGTTTAGCCAAGGGATCAATCACCCCCATCTCTTTGATAATCCCGCTAATTCCTTTCATCGCTATCGTTAGCGACCGCATTCTTTCCTCTCCAGATCCATCTGAGTAAACAAAACAATGATTCCCGTGACTGCTTTCTCCTTCTTCGTTGTAGGTAGTTGTCGCAGCCACCACGGCAACAAACCCAGCCAGATCATCATTCTCTCTTCGTTCGATGAGTTTGTTTGCTAACTTTTTTAAGTACTTGTCCAAAATCTTGTTGTCTTTCTTGAACTGGCTATCGGTTTCTTTTCCCATTTCAATCTCCCACTTAGTAACTCATTGAAGCTAAAAATTGTTGAGCGTTTGCGATAATTTCTTCAGGTTCTGGTTGGTAGTACTGGTGTCGATCATTACGATCTAACAAGCCATTTAAACTTCCTAGACACGACCCTAGTTTGTATGCATCGACCAAGAAGCACCAGACGTCTTTTGCCTTGTTAGGATCAGGCAACTCCTTAGGCCTCGTCACTAAGTTATCAGCTAACTCTTCTTCGCCCAGACCAAAGTAAGTGTCTTCGTAACTAGTTTGGTACGCCAAGATAACTTGTTCCCAAAAGCCAGAACGTAGATCATCTTTGGTTAGGCGTTGGTGGTTAAACTTACCAACGACGAGTTCCATTTCCGAGCTAGACGCCCGTAAAACGTTGATTATTTGCTTGTAAACCTGTTCGTTATCTTCCATACGATTACCTCCTTAAAACGCTCAGACGGGCGTATGGCGTCGTTTTCGTCAGGTCCTTTAACACCATTACTAACACTTGCTTCTGGTCCTCAGTGAGCTGTTCCATAGCTAAATAATTTAGCCACAGACAGATAGGACCGTTCCCCCAATCTAAAGTTGTTGATGCGACTGGTTGATCATTTTGATCGTTGACTTCAAAGCGCCCATCGACCACCTCAACCACTAAGTTAAGTTGTTCTAGCTTAGTAATTGCTTCTTCGTACGTCATTAAAAATCACTCCCCCAAGTTGTCGTTAAGGTTTTCCGGAAAGAGCCAGAACCGGAATCGAACCGATTTTAAAGACTCCCGTCTCTAACACCATGCTAGCTAATTAAATTACTTTAAGCGTCCCGTTTGGAAACTATTTGGTAGCTTATACTTGCCACTCCGGACGTCCCGAATCTCCTTTTGGTAAAGCTTAATTTGCTTCTGCTTACGTTGAATACTCTTTTGTGCTTCCTTGATGTTATCTTGTTGTTGTTGGTAATCAGATTGTGCTGACGAAATCTTGTCAGAAGCATTATCTTGGTTAACCGTGTATTGGGCGTCCTTCTTAGCTTGTTTCATCTCACTTTGATCAGTAACAGCTTGTGACTGGTAAGCCTTGATGTTGGCCCGCAAGTTCTTAATCTTCTTCTCATTCTGTTGAATAGCCCCGTTCAAGTCGTCAATCACATATTGCTTCTGCGTCTTCTTGGTGAGCTTGTTGTTAATTAAGCTCTGCTTCTCGTTAATAATGAAGCTAGCGGAGTTACCTCCAGACGTCGTTCCATCACTTGATTCAGACGCTGAGGTTGAATCGGCGTTCAAGGTACTGGTGTCCACTTGCTTGTTAAGCACCGTTAATTGCACCGCCTGGAAGCCGGGCTTGAGGCCGGACAAGACGACGATAAAGTGGTTATCCACGAGCGGGACCGCTTGGTAAGTGACTGCTTGCCGTCCCATCGTCTTCACTTCAAAGCGAATATTCTTTTCGCTAATCGGTGAGCCATTTGAATCCGATACCCGGAAGCCAACGACCATGAAATCTTTTTCGGCGTTGTAGGCTTTCGAGGTCATGCGAACCTGGGCACTGGCGTTATCACCCATCGATTGATCTGAGTTCAACTTACTATCCGCATACCGGGACGCCCTCGGAACGATCATTGTTCCAAGTAGCAAACCAACCATGATAAACAGGAGTGTTCCGCTGACCAATAGTTTTCGAGCCATCATATGGTCTTCTCGCCATTTCCGATATTGTTTTACTTTCGGCGCAATCCCTTTCCGCAAGCGGATCATTCTTTGCTTAAAGCTCATTAATTATTTCCTTTCTCGTATTTGCTCCAACACCACTGATAACCATAGACAAATCATTCCACTCATCTTACTCACCTAACCGTAACTGGGTGTAAATCTGCTTGATCTTGCCCTGGTCCGTCCCCGCATAGCGATAAATCTTAACGCCGTTATGATTACTAATTGCTTGCGGAACCCCCTTCTTCATTACCATGAAGGTTGGGGTTGAGGTGATCTTGTACTTCTTGAATGATTTCTGATCGTGCTTGTTTTGCAGTTGAATGAACATTACTCCGTGCTTCACCTGGCTATTAATCTTGCTTAACCGAGCGGTCTTAGTAACGTAACTTTCGACGCTCTGACAGTCTTTACAAGTAGACGAGTAAAACATCACGACAATTGGTTCATTGCTGTTAAACAGCTTATTTTGGTCACTAGTGGACGTCCGATGGTAGTGGAACACACTCATCGAGGCCGCAAAGATAGCGACCAGGAAAATAAACAGTGCCACTAACCAATTTCGCCGTCGTTGCCGTTTCAATTCTTGTGGGTCATATCCCCGTAAATCTTTCTGTTTGAAATTCAAGATAACTCCTCCTTAACTTGCTTCCGCTGCTAATCGTTGCTGTAGCACCGCCATTTCTTGTCGTCGCTCTTTGGGCGTTACAAACACCCGGATCTCATCGTAGCTATAACCCGCTACCAGACAGTGATTCCAATCCGTAACAATCGGCGTCCGTAAAACAGATTGTTGAGACTGGATTAACTCAATCATCGTGGACAGCCTTAAATCCTCATACTCAATCTTGCGACGAGTTAGAGTTTGCGTTGAGACAACGCTACCAATCCCTTCATCACCTAAGTTAAGCAGCAACCTAATCTCATCGACCGATAGTGGATCCTCCTCCAGGTCCCGGTAGATATAATCAACATCGTGTTCTTCTAGCCACCGGCGAACCTTTCTCGTTGATCCCGTTTGATTAGGCTCCATTAGCGTTGGCTTTTGCCATGCTCCCATAACCTTCTCCTCCTTTTGTCAGACCCCTACCAGCTCCCCAAATGGTCCGTGTAGTAATTAAATACGATCAAGATAATCACGAGGGCAACAATGACCTCAATGGTGATCTTCGTCAGCGCATCGGCTACTTCTTGTCGCCAGATTTTGTTCGGTGGCTTCTCTTCGTCGTTCCACCGTCCTACAATTTGTCGGTCTAAGTCTTGTTTGCGTTGCTCTGCTCTCGTTAGTCGTGGTTGTTGTCGTATCATAATCACTCCTCCATTACAATCATTAATGACTTAACCCGCTCACCGTTGATTACGATAAATCTCCCTGTTTTAACGTCTGGGAACAAAACTTCCTCGCCTCGTACCAGACTTTCCACAATTGAGTTATCAACCGTTCCCTCATACTGCCTATGGTTGTGCGTCTTTACTATGACTTTCCTCATCTTGACCACTCCTCAATTGATTAATCGGGTCACTCGGTAAAGCTCGTATGCGTAAGCCATGCTTGGTAATCAGATTCAAAATTCCTTGTTGCTTCATTCCATTGGGTAAACCTTTAGCAAACATCTTCTTGGTTACGGGAATATTTAAGTTATTCCGCATTAACGTCGTGTAGAAAATGCCAGCAGGCTTGTGATCACCAATATCACGAACAACTTTCGTAACCATGATGACCCGGAAGTGGCCCTTACGATCTGACGCTAGCGCTAGGAAAGACTCTTTTCCCGCCCTGGAAACCGCTACTTCAAGATCGTTAATCCGGTCGTCCGAGACTTTGAAGATCTCACCATACTTGTTGGTTTGATCCAACCCATTAACGTTGACGTACTTACCTAGCACAAACAATTAATTGTCCTCCTTTTCTTGGAACTCACCGTCGATAACCGTATCAGTTACCGTCCGTTTTACATCAAGGTCCTTAATCAAGAAGCGCTCTTGAATGAATTGGGCCTTATCAATTAGCAAGTCATAAACCCGTTTCAGATCGGTTTTCTCCACTTGTTGCTCCGACAAGGTTGGCAATAAATCCTCAAGGGTCGAGAAATCCAAGGCCTTGGCCACATTACCTAGCATAGAAGTTACCTCCTGGTTAGCCTTCTTCAGTGCTTGTTGGGCTTGTCCTTCTGGGGATTGCGCCCTCGCTAACTGGTCTTGCAACTTATCCTTCTCTTGATCAGCTTTGGCCAGTCGGCCATTTAAGGCTTCAATCTGTTTCTCCAAGTCGGCAACGTTCTTGGCTGTTACTTGCGCAAACTTGCCCTCTCCGAGTTTGGCCGTAGCCTCGTCCAGTTGATTCCGCAACCGGTCCCGTTCCTGGATCGTCTTATCCAGTTCCAATTGGAGTTCTCCGCTAACATCTTCAAAATCGGCTGGTAAAGTTTCGATAGTTTCGGGCGTCTCTCGTTGCCTTTTAGTCAATTCAATCTCCAAGTGGTGTTTTTGCGCCGTTAAGAGATCCACTTTTTTGCCTTTTTCATTCGCTACATCGTCTTTTTCGATTAATTTTTTTGAGAGTACTCTGTTCTGATCCTTCAAAGCTGCGTTCTCTTTTTTCAACGCCTTTCGTTGCTTTTTGAAATCAGAAATCACCTTACTGTAAACTTTTTTGCCAGATTGATCCCACTCACTCTTGGGTAATTGTAAAAGGGCAACCTCTTCTTTTGAGATTGGCTTCTTACCAATCGCCGCTTGTTGGTCAATCGGCAATGTTTGGAAGTTGGCAATCATCATTTCTAGGTCGGCATGATCAGTAGCAGCTACCTCTTGTAGTCGATGAAAGCCTTGGGCAACAGCGATAAAGCGGTAAGCAGAAGCACGACTAATGTTGTTGGCCTCACAAAACTTTTCAAACGTCAGGCCACCATTCCGAGCACCTTGGTTTTTCAACGTGGCTTGTGCTTCTAGCAGGATCTCCCCGACTTGGATCCTCGTCACTTGTTCGGTTATGTAGAGCCGCTGTTGCATTTGAATTATCCAAGCCTGCCCTTTTGGATCCATGCGCTCATAATTCTCTTGCAAGATGGCCGGTATTTCGACCCGAGTTGCTTGTAATTGACTAGCTAAATCGTTTTTGACTTGTTCTAATGCTTGTTTGTCTTTATTGTCTGCCAAGAGTTGCGAACCTCCAATTTCTACGCTGAATAGTCACCTGAACATTATTGCCGGCTTGCAAGTGATCCCACATCTGCCTTTTTCGGCCATTTAAGTTAATCGCTCTTAAATTTAGCAACGCCTTAAACGGTGGCACCCAGTCAAGATCCATCGTCTCCACTACTACAATCGTTTACCAAGGTCGCTGGTTAGCCTGACCCCAGGCCAACGCTGTACCTGGCTTAACCACTACCCGCAAACTTTCGCCGTTAGGAACTATGGCCAAATATGGCTTCGGATAAACTGACTTAGCGTGAACAAAGTAGAAGCGGGCAATTTTAACGAGCGTGGCCATTAAAATTTCTCGACGACATACTTTTATAGATCACCAGGAAGCTCGCTAATTGCGCCGTAGGCGTCCCCTGAGCGCTGGAAACGGGCTGCACCCAATTCCCCCTTCACTCGTTTCAAACGTCCCTACGGTCACGTAGAGGCCATTTTCGACGTTCTTAATCACCCATTCCGAGGGTGAGCTACTTTTACCGAAACCAAACATTGTTGTTTCCTCGCTTTCATGGTCATGCTCCTAAAAACTTACTTGAAAACTAGTCATTTGCTTGAGAAACGCCATCTTGTCGCCGGACGCCCAGGCTTCATTGGCTACATTCCGGGGAACTTCAAATTGGGAGAACCGACCATTGGTTTCCCAGATGTAATGCAGCCACCCATCTTTCACCTTGACCTGGTTCACGTTGTGCTTTTCTATGACCTCGGCAATCACTTCCGGGTCCTGTTCTTTGACCCAAGAAATAAAGGCCCTTGTCAACTCTGTCTTTGATCCCATTACCTTCCCCCCTTAGTCACCAGTAATCGACAGCAAGTCTAATTGCTCAGTCCCGTGAGATGAGTGTGGCTTCGCTCTTGGTTGCTGTTTCCTCAGCTTTACCACCGCCTTCACCTGTTTCGGGCTGGAATCTTGATCTTGCTTGACGAACGTCATTTTGGTTACCAAGTCCTGCCCTATGAACAAAGTCAGCCCTCGGTAAACCAAGTGATTCCCCCGGCGGTCTCTTAACACTGCTTCAAAGCGCCTTCCCGCTTCTAGACTCGTAACGTCCTTGGACCGAGAAAGTAATTCCAGTAACCGTTCGTGCCCGGTTGCTTGAGCTTCCTCAAGTGTCCCCGGAACGACGAAACTAGTGTGATAGTCGTCGAATTGTAGTGTGATTTTTACAGCCATTTGATCACCCCCATTGATCAGTTGCAAATGGCCTTAACACTTGGTAAAATGCAGATAAAGGTTTAATTCTATTGCCTTTTACTATTTCTACGTGGTGAGTTTGAGATCAGTCAAACCCACCTTTTTTTGTGCCTTGGCCACCATCGTCAAGTACGTACCAACCAGCGAACCCACTCGCAAATTGTGGGATCTCTAAAACGTCACCAGTTGGTAATTCCTCGTACAATTTGTCATCGTCCCCCAGCCAACCTAATCGCTCAGCAAAATGATCTGGTTGACTGGGGATTACCCAGCGAACCTTAACCCATAACTTTTCGCAATCCATACCATCACCTCCTTTCTTGTTGCTTTTGGTCAGCGGAGCGGAGCTTAGCCAACGCCTCTTTTGCTTGCGCAATTTGTTCTGGCGTGGCTTGTTCCTGCTGCTTTTGGTTCTGCGCCCATTGTGGGAGTTGCTCCTTAATCCTGCCCCCTTGCTTACGACCAGTGGCGCCTTGACTCGGTCGGGCCTGGTCATAATAGCTGTAATCGTCTTGGAAGCCACCGCCGAACCATTTTTGGGGCCTCATGGCAATTAACCACTGGTTAATCGACAAGTGCTGGAGGTACTTGTCTAACCGCTTATCTAGGTACTCGTCCGTATTATTTGGCGAAGCTTGAACCCAGGATCGGTAAGCAGCAAAGGCCTCGTTATAACCAATTTTGGCTGGGTACTTAGCCCAAAGTTGCTTGAAACGGAGTTCCAAGGATTGAGTTTGATCAGGTTGTTGTTGACGATCATTTTTATCAACAACACCATCATCACCATTACCGAACGTTTGTTTGTTATCTACCTGTTTGGGAGGTAAGGGGGGTGTTGTTGTTCTCTTAGTATGTTCTCTTAATAGTGTTCTATTATATGTGCAATCCTGTTCACCACCCCCTGAAGATTTATTCACCCCCCTGGTGCAATCCTGTTCACCACCCCTTTTACGGGCGAAGTTGGATATAGATACTACTGATGAATTAGGTGCCAGCTCATTCTTGAGAGTATCTACTTCCAAGTCATGTTTCATTTTTTCAAATTGGATATAGTACTCATCACCAAGCTGAATAAAACGACCTTTAACTTCTTTTGTTTTCTCATCGATGATAAGAGATCTTTTGATGTAACCAAGTTTTTCTAGGGTAGACAGATACGTTTGAATTGCTCGTACAGTCTTATTAAGGCGCAGAGCAACAGACGGATTATTCATGAAGAATTTTCCTGTTGTGTTAAGCATCGAAAAGATCTCTCCGAACAGTAATTTTTCAGGATCCTTTAATCGTGAGTCATGAGCAACAAACGCTGGAATATTCAGGAAATATTTAACCCCATCATAACTAGGAGTTGGATTCATGTTGATCTCCTTTGGCTCACTCATTTTTCTTAGCCTCCTCAATCACTGGCCCGTAGTTCTTTTCAAAGTGATCCGCGTATTTAATGCAGGCATTAACGATAATTGAATTCACACTATCGCCTTTAGATTGCGCTATTTCAATCATTTTCTTGTTAATCCATTCCGCCATACGAATGGTTGTTCTAGTACTCTCCATATCGTTCCTCCTTACGTTTGACGATCAATAGTCGTCTGTAATTTATTATATAAATGACGACTTTTGATCGTCAAGACAACATGACAACTTTTTGCTACCATTAGCAGGAAGGAGTTATTACTATGACCACAAGAACAACATTCCGTATCCCCTCTTCGCTAAACGATCAATTACTATTTGTCTCTGAACATATTGGTTTAGCAGAAACCACCATCATGAGAACTTCAATTACTGATGAACTGTACTCAATCAAAGGTCCCGTACCTACTAAGCTGGTTCTGAATCTCGACCAAGACAAAGTTCGAAAGACTGTTAACCTTAATGAGTTCGTGAATGGTATCCTGCAACACGCTAAAGACGTTACTGGTCAACCAGCTAATGATCTTTTTGCTTGGGCGCTTTTACAAAAGCTAAGATATTATCAAGACATACTTGAAGAATTAAGTTAGATACACTGTTGCCAGTTACCTTGCTAATCGCCTCAAGCCGCTCTTTTTCTCCTGGTGGAAAACGTAATGTATATCTTTTGAATTTCAAGCGTCCACCTCTTATTTCCAAACTTCTTCAAGGCATTGTAATCATCTTAATCTAGCCTAAAAGTAACGTACTTTCTCTTACTAAAGTCGTAGAACTTAACCCCTAAACCCATTTAAAATTCTGGATATGGTTGTCTAACCACGGTCCAAACTTGCTGGCCTGGAAACGCCATGGTGACGTTCCCAGGCCTTTTATTACGACTCCTTGCAGCTTTAAGTTTTCGATTTCCAACTTGAAGCGGGGACTGTAGAGGATCTCGTTGCGTACCCACTTGTCACTAACTGATAAGCGTTTAGCAACATCAGCAATTCCCCACATGCGCCCAGCTAGTTCGTTTTCCCAGAGGCGATCTAATTCCGCCTTTGGAATGACGACCATATCATCTGGAATGGAGAGTTCCAGATTACTCAAAGAAATTTTTGACATTTTTTCACCTTCTCTGAACAAATTTTGGTAACTAAACCGGGTAAAAAATTCGTAAAACTAAACAGTTTATCTAAAAAAATAGTTAGGAATTTCCCGGTACTCAATTCCCAGCAAATCGCAGATTTTACAAATCTGATTTTGTGTAAAATACGTATCACTATTCAATTTATACCCCAATGTAATCCGGCCAATGCCTAGATCTCGGGAAAGTGTAGTGATGTTGTATCGATTTTCAATCATTTTCTGTTCAAGAAGTGAGTAATCGAACTTAATTTTTTCGGTTTCCATCTTGTTTTCCATGAAGAATCCCACCACCCTTTTGTTATGTTTTCCTAACACAAATAGTATAGCTTGTGAGTTCAGAAAATGCAACAACTCGTGTTAAGCTTTTTTAACACAGCGGCGTTAAATATGGTAAAATTCAAGCAGAAAGTGAGATGATGAAAATTGGATAAATCTTTTCAGAATCGGTTGGTCCAGGCCATGCAGGAAAGAGGTATCTCCCAGGCGGAACTAAGTCGTCGAACAAAGATCAACCGTTCTATTATCTGGGGGTACGTTCATGGTCAATATAAGGCCAAGCAACGTAACCTATACCTAATCTCAAAGGTGCTGGGCGTAAATGAAGCCTGGTTAATGGGCTTGACTGATAATCAACGCCGAAATCCTAGTGCAGCACCCTCTACTTCCCGCTTTACAACTGATGAGGATACAATCGATGAAATGATTTCAACTTTCCATTCCTGGAAGGGTGTTCCGATTAGTGAAGAACAGCGAGAATACATGAAACAAGACTTAAAGAAATTCCTTGATATGACAACAAAGCCCAACGAAAAAGAATGAGAAATCTGGTGGTCTTGTATGATTAACGGTCAATACGACGACGTAATTGAATGGCTATGCGACTATGCGAGATCTTTATCCATAACAGTTAAAATCATGGATAGTGCCCCTAGTTCTTGGTCCTCTGTTGCTAGTCCGGAACTGAGGTTAATTTACTTCAACCCCAACTGGAAGTCGGTGTTAGAGCAGCCCGCAATCCTAGCGCATGAAATAGCTCACATCGTCGTTCAAAGCGAGTGTATCTTCTCTTGTGAATCGAGCACGGTCCGAGAGAAAGTCGAGTCAGAAGCTAATCGGATTGCGGTCAAGCTGCTGATAACCTACTACGAAGACCATGAAGGCGAGATCGGAACAGACAACATAATGCAGTTCCTGGAGCGCTTCGGAGTTCCTAGTTACATTATAAATAACTTAAAGTGGTCCGCCTATCGAGGCGGTTCTTTTAGCGGCCAAAAAGAACATATGTTCTTTTTATATTAGGAGTATATCATGACAATTACAAAATTAAAAACTGGGCGCTATCAGGCCCGGGTTACTTGGTATGACGGTAGTGGCAAGCGGATTAACCGTAAAAAATCCTTTGATCATAAAGCCGAAGCAGCTAAATGGGAACTGGAAATGAACACGCTTAAGCAACAAGGCGCCTTGAGTGTTCGCTCCGAAGAGGTTTTTGCGGAGTACTTCTGGTCTTGGTACGAACGCTACAAAGAGGCGTCCGTCGGTGAACGGACCCAGCGAACCTATCTAACGGCGTACCACGCCTTACAGGAATACATGGCCCCAATCCCCATTGGTAAGATGACCAGGCGGGACTACCGTACCTTCATGGTCAAATACGGCCGAAACCATAGCAAGGCCACCGTCACTAAGTTCAACGCCCTCTATCACGCTTGCGTCAAGGACGCTGTAATGGACGGCGACATTGCTAAAGATTTCATTCGCACAACTGACGTCGTCTTTAGCAACGCCAAGACCCGCAAAATTGAGTACCTAAGTATTGCTGAGATGCACCAACTTGTTGCCTACTTAATCAGTTCCTGCAACCCTCACTTCACTTCCAAGTACATGATTTTAACGGCGATTTACACCGGTGCCCGTTTAGGTGAAATTCAAGGACTGACCTGGGGAAACGTCAACGAAGTAGAAATGACCATCACCATTGACCATTCGTACGCTGACGAAACCCGCCAGATCAAAACCACCAAGAATGACAGTTCTAATCGAGTCATTCGGATCAATCATGACTTGATCCGGCTATTGAACCAACTAAAAAAGCCCCTCTCCGGGGCTAAATCCATGGTCTTTCTAAATCAGTACGGAACGATCCCGACTTCCGCAGCCGTCAACAAGACGCTCCGGGAGTCCCTAGCAGCGATTAACCTCAACAAACGTGGCTTCCACTTCCACTCATTGCGCCACACCCACGTCGCCTATTTGCTATCGCATAACGTTCCGCTCTACGTGATTGCCAAGCGTCTTGGCCACGCTGATATTTCAACCACCAGCCGGGTCTACTCATATTTAATCGACGAGTTTCGGGAGAAAACCGATAATCAAATTGAGATGATCTTAGACGAGGCTAATCCCAATAATCTTCATAGTCATAATCAGCTTCGTTAGCGACCATATCCAGGTAGTCACCATAATATTCACCTGCTACTGAAGCAGCTCGGGTTGCCCGGTCTTCCAAAAACTGCCAGATTGCTTCGTCAGGCGTCCCTTTCATTCTTTGGCGGTATTTCTCTGCCCAAGAAGCGATAATCTTAAAAAAATCCCGATCATTTTTAGCCATACCAGGCATAATCGAGTAGCCGTCGTCTTGCGACTTGATCCAGGAGAAAAAGCCTTTTGCAGCGTCTAGCTCTTCCGGCGTTAGGGCCAAATCTTTGTCTGCCATCTCTACCATTCCTTTCTGTTAGGACAGCAACGATTACAACCAGCTAGTACAAACCTCCATATCCATGGAGAACACATAATCTGGATCCCCCCAGTCCAATATCACCATGGGATCACCCCCATAAGATCACTCCCATATCTATGGGGAACACGTAACTGATCCCTTTAGCCAAGCCAATCACAAAAATCAATTTGCTAATGTTCCTTATTACTCCTCCGCCGATAATTAGTCGGCGAAACCAAATTAATACCTTCAACAAAGAGCAGCTCTTGATACCGGCTGCTCTTTGTTTGTGTTTACAGTTAAATATAATTATTTTAACTGCAAACAGACTCAACCTGATTTTCAATGCAATTAAATCAAACGCTAGAACAATTAATTCAACTTCGTTTAAAATTAAATCGAATCAAAAATAATTAAAACGTTCAACGATAAACACAATCATTCAAATACAATTAAAAGAAAGTTATTTTAATTACATTTGAATCAGGGCATTCTTGCGGCAGCATTATTTTTAACTAAAATACCCTTTAATAACCTCAAAGTGAGTGTTATTTAATTCAAAATGATTCAACAGCTTAAATCGACTATATTTAATTACAATTAACGCTGTATTAATTAAATTTGACTTTGACGCTGACTCAAACTTAATTCATTTCAATTATTATCGATTGCAAAACGACTCTAATTAAATTCGCTAATCCATATTGAATTAAAATAACTCAAAAATAATCATTTTTAACTTAAAACGAACCTCTTATCCCGATTATATTTAATTGCATATCGAATCACAAATAGTTAAAAATAATTTTAAAATCACTGTATTTTTTACAGCGTAAAATCAACACAATATCTTGTTTGTGCATTAATGGGTCCTTTTCGGTCCCCAAGGTGTCCTGGTGAATTAATCAACGGGACCCAAGTGGGACCCAACCATGGTCGAAATTAACCGAAATTATCCGTAACCTAACAAAAGAAAACAGCAACAAAAAGAGCCTAGAATGTTGATTTAACAACATTCTAGGCTCATCATATTTAGATAACTTGACGGAGTTGAATTAAACATGAAAGGAGAGTACAGGATTTGAACCTGCGCGCCCATTCAACATGGGTTCGCCGGATTTCGAGTCCGGTGCATTACCACTCTGCCAACTCTCCGTAACAGCTATGCAATTATATCATTACTTACATAGACGTGCAAGCGATTATTGGTCAGCAATGTCGTAAGTTTTGCTCCCGTTCTTGGTTGTGTACATTGCTTGGCTGGTGTCGTTGGGGTTCATCAAGCTGATCGAGTAGTCGCTGCCCAAGAGCTTGGACACTTGCGTCGACGTCTTATCCAGCGAATCGGTCAGAGAAGACCAGCCCATGCTGCTGGCTTGGGTTGGGTTTTGGGCCAGGTACTTGAGCGAGTCGGCCTCGTCGCCGCTGGACGGGTCGATTTGAAAGGTCTTGGAGCCCGAATCAAAGGCCACGCTGCCGAACTTAGAATAGGAAGATTGGAGCTGCTTTAAAACGGCGGCTTCTTTTTGTTCCTGGGTCATGTTGGCCGTCGAAGAGGACAAAGCGGGGTTGTTAGAATAACCGCTGATGCTGTTGCTACTGGTGCCCGACGACGAACTCTTGGCACTGGTCTGACTGCTAGTCTGGGCGCTGCTGTTTTTATGCCAATAAGGCAGGTTGATAACCCCGTACACCGTTACCGCCAAGCTCACCAGCACCAAGAGGGTGGCAAACTTCCACTGGTGGTACTGTTGCCAGGAATTAACCAGGTAAAAGCACCCCAATACAAAAATTAACCCACCGAAAACCACTAAAAGTATCATGATTGAATTCAACCTTTCAAATATTTTGTCTTAATCTCAATTGTGCCGCCTTGCTCAATTCGCTACAATAATTATATTAACCATTAAAGGAGAACAGCTTATGCGCATTTACTTAGCAGGGCCTTTTTTTAGCGATGAACAAATTGACCGCATCGCCCGGGCCGAACACGCCCTCACCCAAAACCAAACGGTCGACAGTTTCTTCTCCCCCCGCCTGTCGGATGAAAATAGCACACCCTTACTCAAGGAAGGCACGCCGGAATGGGCGCAGATGATTTTCAAAAAGGACGTCGAAGAAATTGACGACGCCGACCTAGTGGTGGCCGTGGCCGATTTTGTCCACGCCAACGTCGATTCCGGAACCGCCTTTGAAGTTGGCTACGCTTATCACTCTAACAAGCCGATCGTGATTGTGCAAGAGCTGGACGAGCCTTTGAACTTAATGCTTGGCCAAGCGCTGACCCACTACACCACTTCCGTTGCCGACCTCGCCACGCTTGACTTCACCAATTTGCCCAACCAGCCCTACAGTGGCCAGACATTTTAGCAGTGCAGTCGAGGTGCTATCTTGGAAAAACGCAGACAAGTTAAGTTAGAAGATGTGGCGGCCCTAGCCGGGGTCTCCAAAACAACGGTTTCCCGGGTCCTCAACAACCGTGGCTACCTGAGCGAAACCACCAAGCAGCGGGTCCACGAGGCGATGGAACAGCTCCATTACCGCCCCAACGCAATCGCCCGCCAGCTCTTTACCCAAAAGACCAACCTGGTCGGCCTGGTCTTCCCGACCGTCAACGACCCCTTCTTTGGCCAGCTTGAAGCCGGGTTGGACGGGTGCCTGTACGAGAACGGCTACCGGACCCTGATGGGTAACAGCCAAAACAACCCGCAAAAAGAAGAGCAGTACTTACAATTGCTCTTAAACCACCAGATTGACGGCCTAATCGTCGGCGCCCACAACCAGGCGATGCCGGATTACTTGCAGACCAACTTACCGATCGTTTCGATTGAACGCACGGTCGCCCCGCAAATTCCGGTCGTCGCCTCGGATAACCACCGCGGTGGCCAGCTGGCGACCCAGCGGCTGCTAGACGCCGGTTGCCAACACATTATCCACACCAATTACCCTAAGGACGTCATGACCACCAACCAGGACCGCCGCAAGGCCTACGAGGATCTGATGAGCCAGGCCGGTTATCCCGCCATTACCTACGAGGTTAATTACGACACCCCGATGGAGGAAAAAAAGGCCATTTTCGCCCGCCTCTTTGACGAACACCCCGAAGTCGACGGCATCTTTGCCGACAACGACACCAACGCCGGGCTGATCATCCAAGTGGCCAAGGCCCGTGGCCGCCGGGTCCCCGAGGACCTCAAGGTGGTCGGCTTCGACGGCGCGGACGGCACCCGGATCCTGTTCCCGGAACTGACGACCGTCCAACAGTCGATCGACCAAATGGCGGCGGTCGCCGTTAACCTGTTAGAACAACAGATTGCCGGCCAAACCAACGTCGAATCCGTGACCCTGCCGGTAACCCTTTTGGAAGGCACCACGGGCTAGGAGGCGCGGTTTGAAGCTCTACGATTATTTTTTGGGTGACTGGCAATTGACCGGGACGTCCCGCATCTTAACGGGGCACGCCACCACCATGCACGGCACCTGGCGTTTTTCTCCGCTCTCTCCCGATAGCCTCCTGTTGACGGAGAACGGCGAAATGATCATGGGTAAAACGGCGGCGCCCCTCTCCTTTTGGCGGGAATACCGCTACCAATTTGCGGGTGACCGGGTGCTGGTCTACTTTCACGACCAACCGTCTGGTAACTATGAACTTTACCAGGCCTACCGCTTGGACGAGAACGGTCACCTCCTCGTCCCGGACAACACCTACCTGTGTGCCCTCGACACTTACGACGCCCGTTTTGAACTGGACAATGCTCACTTCGCCCAACACACCTGGGTAAACGGTCCCCAAAAGGATTACCGGTTAGATAAAGAGTTACAGCGAATATAAGAAACAAGGGGCTGGAAGAACACCGTTTTCTTCCAGCCCCTTGTTGTATTTCAGTATGCTCAATGGGTGCCGCAACCCTGATTACTGCTCCTGGTCTTTTTTCAACAGTTCCAAAAGTACCTTATCCAGGTCAGCCACGATCTGCTTGCCGGCGTCTCCTTCCCAGTCGAAGAAGCCCCGCCCGGTCTTTAAGCCGAGTTTGTTCGCGTCCACCTTTTTCTTTAAGAGCGGATCTTCCCCGGTGCCGTTTACTAGGTCTTGGTATAGGTAGGTGGTCAACTTTTCAAAGATGTATTGCCACGAAATGCCCCGCCAATTGTAGCCCTTATATGGGTACACAGTCGTACCATCGTTAACAAATTGAGAAACTGAACCATTTATTTCTGCCGGTGACTTAACTAACTTGAAGTGCTCAAACTCTTTGGTGTTAGAAATCTTATACGTTTACCCCGTCAGTGACTGCGTTTCAAACGGAGCCGCTAATTGTTGACCAGTGTCGATGTCAACGTAGTATACCTTCTGCGTCAACAACTTCGGAACAATATCCATCAAGAAGTTCGTTCTTCACCCCATTTTGGCCCCTTTTTTGGTTGGGGCGTTACACTTTTTTCAAAAAAATCTCTTTAGGGGCTTGCCAACTTAAATAAAGTTCGCTAGAATTGGAAAAAAATAAATAAGAGAAAAATGAGAAAGACGAGTAGGTCGTTGATTTGTCCAGTGAGTCAGGGCTAGTGGAAACCTGACCAACCCTCTGCGATTGAATAACACTTTCGAAGATTACTAACCCAAATGCATTGCAAAGTAGGCTTAGTCGTGACCGGAACGTTACCACCGGATGAGTATGTTTGTACTCAATGAAAAGTGGGCTAGTAATACCCTAGCCAACTTGGGTGGTACCGCGGAAATAAGCCTTTCGTCCCTTGTCAAAAGCAAGGGGTGGAAGGCTTATTTTTTTCATCCACGGTTTAACCACAAAGGAGACTTTACAATGTGCGGATTTTTAGCTGTTGATTCTAAGGAATTTGATTTAACGACCTTTTGCGACGCTCTGGAGAAAAACGTTGACCGCGGCCCGGACATGACCGAAACCATCGAAGAAGACGCGGTGATGTTTGGTTTTAACCGCCTGTCAATCATGGACCTGTCCGATGACGGGATGCAACCCTTCAAGGGCGAAGATTGCACCCTGGTCTGCAACGGGGAAATCTACAACTTCTTACAGCTCAAGGAGAACTTAAAAGACGGCTTCAGCTTCCAAAGCTCTAGTGACTGCGAAGTTTTGATCCCGCTCTACCGTAAGTACGGGTTGGACACCATGTGCAAGATGCTCGACGCCGAGTTCGCCTTCGTCTTATACGACAAGGTGGCCAAGAAGGTCGTGGCCGGGCGTGACCCGATCGGGATCCGGCCAATGTTTTACGGCTACACCAAGGAGAGGGGCGAAATCGCCTTTGGTTCCACGGCCAAGACCCTGATGGACTTGTGCGACCAAATCTTCCCGTTCCCACCGGGCCACTACTACGACGGCGAAAAGTTCGTTACCTACCGCGACCCGGCCATGGTTACCCGGATGCACACGCCAAGTTTTGCAGAAGCCACGACCGGCATCCGTGATTACCTGGTCAAGGGGGTGGAAAAACGGCTCCACGCTGACGCTCCGGTCGGCTACCTGTTGTCCGGGGGGCTGGATTCTTCCCTCGTTTGCTCGATCGCATCTAAGTTAATGCCGGGCAAGAAGTTACGGACCTTTGCGATCGGGATGGACCGAAACCCGATCGATCTCAAGTACGCCCGTGAAGTTGCCGACTACTTAGGCACTGACCACACCGAATTCATCATGACTCGCGACGATGTTTTAGGGGCGCTACGTGAGGTCATTTATACCCTGGAAACCTGGGACATTACGACCATCCGGGCCTCGATCGGGATGTACCTCTTGTGCAAGAAGATCCACGAAACGACCGACCTGAAGGTGATCCTGACCGGGGAATGCTCCGACGAAATGTTCGGCTACAAGTACACCGACTACGCCCCGAACGCCGAAGCCTTCCAAAGCGAATCGATGAAGCGGGTCCGCGAACTCTACATGTACGACGTGCTGCGGGCCGACCGCTGCATCTCGGCTAACTCGCTTGAAGGCCGGGTGCCGTTTGCCGACCTCGACTTCGTGGAATACGTGATGTCCTTAGACCCGGACATGAAGATGAACCACTACGACAAGGGGAAGTACCTGTTGCGGATGGCCTTTGCCGGACAAGACTACTTGCCAGACGACATCCTGATGCGGGAAAAGGCGGCCTTCTCCGACGCCGTTGGCCACTCCCTGGTCGACGACTTAAAGGAATACGCCGACGCCAAGTACACGGATGAAGACGTGGCCAAGGCCAGCGAAAAGTACGCCTACAAGACGCCGTTTACCAAGGAATCCCTGCTCTACCGCGACATCTTTGAAGAATTCTTCCCGGGCAAGGCCGAATGGATCAAGGACTACTGGATGCCAAACAGCGACTGGGAAGGTTGCGACGTTGACGACCCGTCCGCTCGCGTCCTATCCAACTACGGGGACTCGGGCAAGTAGTGAGTGCGGACCAACCATAAGGCAGGTCGTGGGATTAAACTACATTGAAGATTAAACAAAGGGCTCCAACCATGTTCTTATGCGAACTGGTGGCGCCCTTTTGTAACTGTTATTTTATTTGACCATCATGGTCGTCATGCCATAATAACAATATAAAAGGGAGGCTGTCGGAAGCCTCCCTGGGTAGAGCCGATATTTCGGTGGCCAACTTTTAGTTATTTAATAACCGCTAGCCGGTGCAAGCTAAGGCGGTTATTTTTTTACGCTAAGTTTGATTAGCGCAACGATCAGCATCAGCAGGCAAATGTCAAAATCGTCAAAAATAACAACGAGGGTCAACTCAATCAAGAGGGCATCCTTTCTTCCAACTTGCATCAATCGGCTCCAGCAGTTCACACGTGAACTGCTGGGGTCTTTTTTCATCTTGGGCGTGCGGACGTTTTTCTGGACTTTAACCATCAAGCTATCTTGCTCTGACGGTATTTTTGTGGGCTCTTTCCTCCTAAAACTTTTTTTCTTCTCTTGGTGTTATACCACCCAATATATTCATTAAGTGCTTGTATGAAATCATCAATTGACTTTCCAATCCAACTTCGATTGTAAAAGAACTCCGTCTTGAGATGACCAAAGAAGCTCTCTGCTTGTGCATTATCTGGAGTGCTGCCTTTCTGCGACATTGATCGTGTAAAGCCAAACTTGTCCATTAGCCCAATCCAACCTGGCCAGCGGTAATGAGCGCCTCGATCGGAATGCACGATGATTTTTTCATTGGAAGGTAATCTTTCGGCCGCTACGCTAAGCATTGTATTGACAAGCTCTGCGTTTGGACTAGTACTGGTAGTCCAACTCGTGATTTGACCATCAAAGCAATCAATGAGTGGTGATAGATATACTTTTCCGGCTTGGATAGAAAACTCTGTAATATCTGTTACCAGCTTTTGGTTTGGGACGTCTGATTGAAAATCTCGATCAAGTATGTTTGGCACAGCCGGCGTGATTTCACCCGCGTACGAGCTGTATTTTCGACAACGTGTGGTGGTAACTTCTAATCCTTCTTCAGCCATCAACCGGCGAATCACCTTCTCAGAAAGTTGGATCCCTTCATCATCTAGCTCCATCTTCATTCGACGGTACCCATAGCTTTTGTAATTTTGCTTAAAGATGATTTTTAAACGTGGACGTACTGCTTTATATTTATCGCCTTTGGCGATGGCATCACGTTGATAAAAGTAGCTGCTTTGGGATAATTGAAGAGCCTTGAGTAGCGTATTAAGCGGATATCTATCACGCAGGGCATCAATCACCTGAACCTTTTCTCGGTTAGTCAGATTTAGTTGGTTGATGCCCAGATCTTTTTTTAGGAGGGCATTCACCTGCAGGAGAATGTCGTTTTGAAGCTCAAGCTCTTTAATACGAGCTTGGAGATCTGAAACTTCTGGAGTGAAGTTTTCTCGATTCTTTTCATCACCTGATGAACTAGGCGTCTGTTTAGCTGGGAAGCTTTCACCGAGTACATCTTGCTTCCAACCGTAGAGTGTTTTGCGGCTAACCCCAAATTCATTCGCAATTTTTTTGGCAGGGACTGCTCGTTTATAGAGTGCTTCTACAGCTTTGACTTTAACATCATCCGGCGTGGTGGGCTTAGCCACAACCGTGCGGTTCCTTAATGAAGTATCACAACGAGGATCTGCTAATAACCACTCACGGAGAAGCTGTCGCGACGGGTAACCAAGCGCTTTGACTGTCTTTGTGATGAATTGTCCGTGTTCAAAGAAGTGATCCACTGCTGCTTGTCGTTGTTCATTGGAGTACTTCGGTTTTCTCTTTCGTGGAGTGTCACCAAGCGCGGCTTTGGCGTCTTGTTCGTAATCTTTAATCCATCGCTTCAATGCGCCTAAAGATGGATAACCCAATTCTCTAACCACTGCACTCCATGAACGGTGATATTGATAGAAGAGCTCGATGGCCCGTTTTTTATCTGCTTTTGAATACATACTGACATCATACCCTAAGTCCAGGAATTTGTACGCACGCCCCTTCCCAACCTTTTCGGTAGCGGTTACAATGAAAGAAACGCCTGTCGGCAAATCGAAATGGAATTGAGGATACTATGGTCACCAAAACTAACCACACTCGTTTGTACGTCTTAGCGGCGATGTTTGTCTTGATCTCCTTTATGTTGGGGGTGTAACGAATTCATGGTCGTCGGCAACCTTTCTTTGATTGCCCACACCTACCACCAGACCCTGAGCCAAAGCGCTTCGATCGTCTCGGTCTTTGCCTGGACCTACGCGATTGCGACCCCGCTCCTGGCGCTGTCGACCAACCGCTTCAATAAGCGCTCCTTTTCTTTACCGAGGTCCATGAAACTGAAGAAGCGGTCCAGTTCCCCTTGCAGGCGCTGGGCCAAGCGGTTGATTTCGCCGTGGACCTCACGCTGGTAGTCGGCATCCCGAATGTCAATATGTTCGCCCTGGTGGAGGCGGTCAAAGACGGTCATTACTTCTTCCCCTCTGCCATCCCGGTCGCCAGACCCGGTTGTAGCGGGCCGTAGTAGTATGACGCCGTGGCGCCCCCGTCGACGAGGAAGGTAGCCCCGGTGATGAATTGGGCCCGGTCGCTCATCAAGAGTTCGGCCACGTCGGCCACTTCATCGGCAGTCCCAGGCCGCCCCGCCGGACTCTTGGCAA
>ERZ773269.1548-NODE-1548-length-20988-cov-6.281278_pt1 | contig 20988 bp, 21 predicted proteins | sample MGYA00511958_ERZ773269 | MGnify/ENA primary metagenome ERZ773269 (study PRJEB29015, sample SAMEA2737761) | human gut metagenome | biome: human gut; feature: human-associated habitat; material: faeces | place: China | collected 2012 ... | reverse complement strand
ATTGTTGCTGGTACGCATGAAATTAAGTAGAGGAAGTCGTTATGTTAGATTCACATAGTAGTCAATTGGTCTTAGATTTCGTGGCATGGGGTGTTAAGCTACAGGCCTATTCAGAAATGGAAACAGTTTATCGGACTAACTTAGTCTTGGCTGAAATCGGTCTTGATGGGATTGTTGATGGACAGACAGGGAATACTGAGCGCTCGCTAAGTGAATTGACGACATTGTTGCTGGATGTTTCTGATAAGTCACCCGATGAGCGTTGGCAACTAGATGTGCTGCGAGCACGCTTGTTGAACATTGTGACGCCAACACCTGATCGACTACAAAGCAATTTTGAAAAGTTGTATGCCCAGAGCCCTGAAAAAGCAGTTGCTTATTACTATGACTTAAGCCGGGCCGTTGAAAACGTTAAAGTAGCTGATATTCAAAAGAATATTGCCTACGAAGCGACATCTGATTTTGGTGATTTGGAAATTACGATTAATTTGTCGAAGCCGGAGAAGACGACGGCAGAAATCAAGGCGGCTGCGGCTGCACCAAAAGCGGCGTATCCGCCAACTGCCTTGGATTATACGAATGAAGGGTATGCCGGCTCGATTACACAAGCACCGCGCGCAACACATCGCTTTATTCGTGAATCATTGCAAGGGCAAACATGGGGCTGGCATTATTCGCCATATGCATACTTTGGGGAGCATGCGATTTTTGTTGACTTCGAACGCGAGACGATGGTGATCAATCAAGCGACGTTTGAAAACTTGCTGACGATTGTTGAACGCTATCCAATGTACTTTGTGGGCTCGAATGCGGATTTGCCGATTGTTGGTGGATCAATTCTGTCACAAGAACATTTTCAAGGTGGACGCCATGTCTTTCCGTTGATGAAAGCGCCGACAGAATGCGAAATTCCAATGCCGGCCTTCCCGGATATTCGAGCTGATATTGTCCGTTGGCCGATGACAACCATTCGTTTAACGGCAACCGATAAAGAGAAGCTAGTAGCAGCCAGCGAATTTATTCGTGAAGCTTGGCAAGGATACTCGGATGACCGTTTGGATATTCATGCGACGAGTGAACGTGGTGAACAACAACATACGGTGACACCGATTGCAATGAAGCGTCCGGGATTATACGTCATGTATTTGGTTTTGCGTGATAATGGGACGTCAGCTGAATACCCAGAAGGCATTTTCCATCCCCACCCAGACGTGCAACACATCAAGCGTGAAAATATCGGCTTGATCGAAGTGATGGGGTTGGCTATCTTGCCAGCGCGTTTGAAGGATGAACTCGGTGATGTTGAAGCATTCTTGCTTGGTGAGGTAGGCATCGAACAGGTCGCTGAAGGGCACCGACCATGGGCTGAAATGTTGGCCCGTGAACATACGGTGACGCCTGACAATGTCCATGAAATTGTGCAACAAGCCGTTGGACAGGTGTTTGCTGAAGTGCTGACTTATGCAGGGGTCTATAAGTATGACGCCAGTGGTCGTGAGGGACTGAAGCGCTTTATCGCACATCTAACAGCAGCAGGTAAATAACAGTCAAATGGCACTTCCAACAGTGTTGGAGGTGCCATTTTTCAAAAATGATTTGTAAGCGCATACAAAAGAGGAGGGAAACATGGAAGCGAAACTTGAATGGTTAGATGATCCACGTGTATTCCGTGTTGGCAAACTGCCAGCGCACAGTGATCACGAAATCTATCGAGATAAGGCAGATTACAAGGCGGGAAACCAAGCTGATACGTTGTCACTGGATGGTGAGTGGGATTTTCATTACGGAGCATCACCGCGCGAACAAACGGAACAGTTTTATGATCCACAGGCGGTAGCGACGCGGGCGGAATTTAATAAAATTTCGGTTCCTGGCCACATCCAATTACAAGGATATGGTCAAATCCAATACATTAACACACTGTATCCATGGGATGGGCAACAATACCGTCGTCCACCATTTATGGATGGGGATACACAGGGGGTGCCGGGCATTTTCAGTGACGCACCGGATAATCCGGTTGGCGAATATGTTAAGGTCTTTGAATTACCAACGCACTTTGAAAATAAGCGGATGCATATCACATTTGACGGTGTGGAACAGGCGATGTATCTGTGGGTGAACGGTAACTTCGTGGGCTATTCTGAAGATAGTTTTAGCCGAGCTGAGTTTGACATAACTGAGCAGTTACATGCAGGACAAAATATGATTGCAGTAGCTGTCTATAAGCTAAGTACGGCAGCGTTTATTGAAGATCAAGATATGTTCCGCTTCTCGGGTATCTTCAGAAGTGTGCGGTTGCGCGCATTACCTGAAATTGACGTGACGGACGTCGCTATTAAGCCAACTGTGCATGGTCGCAACGGCATGGTTGATGTCACGTTGCAGTTATCAGCAACAACACCAGTGACGGGTAACGTTCAGATTGCAATTTTAGACCATAATCAGCAATCGCTATTAGAAACGAAGATTAGTGCTGCCGAGCAAGTGCGTCTGGCAGACTTGCTTGTGCCAGACATTGCACTGTGGTCTCACCAACAGCCAAATCTTTATCGTTTGCAAGTGACAGTGGCCAATGGAAGCGGTGACGAGGTTGCTTTTGTGGATTATCCATTTGGCTTCCGAACGATTGCAATCGGCGCTGATAATCAGTTGCAGTTGAATGGACACCGCTTGTATCTGAATGGGGTGAACCGTCACGAATGGTCGCCTGAAACGGGGCGTGCGCTTAACGAAGCCGATATGCGCCAGGATATGCGTGTTATTCAAGAAAATCATATCAATGCGGTGCGAACATCCCATTATCCAAACCAAGTGCCTTGGTATTTCATGGCCGATGAAGCCGGTATTTATTTGATGGCGGAAACGAATTTGGAATCACACGGTACCTGGCAGAAGATGGGACAAGTTGAACCATCCGTTAACGTCCCTGGTTCACATGCGGCTTGGCATGATGTCGTAATGGACCGGGCACAGAGCAACTATGAGCAATTTAAGAATCACGTGTCGATTCTGTTTTGGTCGCTGGGTAATGAATCGTATGCTGGTGATAACATCGCTGATATGAATGCGTACTTTAAGCAGGTTGATCCAACGCGACTAACGCACTATGAAGGGGTCTTCCATAACCGTGAGTATGACGACCAGATTTCAGATGTGGAAAGTCGGATGTATGCCTCGCCGGCTGATATTCGGACCTATCTGATTGAACAACCTAAGAAGCCTTATCTAAACTGTGAGTTCATGCACAGCATGGGTAATTCAGTGGGCGGCTTTGACGAATACATGGCCTTGTACGATGAGTTCCCTGCATATGGTGGTGGTTTCATTTGGGATTTCAAAGATCAGGCGTTGTGGCAAGACGATCCAATTACGGGGCAACGATTTTTAGCCTATGGTGGTGACTTTAACGAGCGACATTCTGATTATGAATTTTCAGGTAACGGTATTGTCTTTGCCGACCGTCAGTTGAAGCCAGCAATGCAAGAGGTGAAATATTTCTATGAGCGATATGAAAACAAATAAATTGAAGGTTGTGTATGGTGATGGCGTCCTTGGGATTCATGCAGCCGATACGCATTACCTATTCAGTTATGAAAAAGGTGGCTTGGAATCGTTGCGTGTGAACGACGTTGAGTGGTTGTACCGTGTACCAAAGCCGGCTTTCTGGCGTGCAACCACGGACAATGACCGTGGTAATGGCTTTTCAACTAAGAGTGCGCAATGGTTTAGCGCCGACCAGTTCAGTGCGGCCGTTGATTTCAGCGTTATGGTCGACGGGGTTGAGATTGCCAAGCCCGTGGCGCCTGAAAACAATCGATACGATAATCAGCAAACGGCCGATAAAGTAAAAATCACGTTCAACTATCAGACAACGACGTCGCCACAAACAACGGTGTTGGTGAGTTATGAGGTAGTTAATGGTGGTGAGTTAACGATTACCGCAACTTATTTAGGTCAGTCGGACTTGCCAGAATTGCCAGCTTTCGGGTTACGACTCGTAATGCCTGCGCCAGTTACTGGTTTCACGTATCAGGGGTTGTCGGGTGAAACGTATCCTGATCGTTGGCAAGGTGGTGAACTTGGTATTCATCAAGTTGACGGTCTACCGGTTACGCCATATTTGGTGCCACAAGAAATGGGGATGCATATTAAGACGGACTGGGTGACATTAACCCACAATACTGGTTCTCATTTACGTGTGGATAAGACAGATAATCAATTTGCCTTTTCAGCATTACCATACACGGCGGTTGAATTAGAATCAGCAACCCATCAAAATGAATTGCCACCGGCTCGTCGAACGGTTTTGACGGTTTACGGCGCAGTTCGCGGTGTTGGTGGTATCGATAGTTGGGGCAGCGATGTGCAACCAGCATATCGATTGCCAAGTGACCAGGATTATTCAGTGAGTGTGACAATAACGGCTAACTAAACAAAAGGCGTACCTGTTCAGTGCAGGTACGCCTTTTAATCTAGGCTTTGTTTTTTCTGATTTTAAGGCCTTGTAATGTTGGAATGACAAAGCCAACCACGACTATAATGAGAATGATGCTGAATACTGCGACCGGATTCCGTTCACGTAGCAGTGTACCGAGAGACGTTACACGAACTAAAATGCCGAGAAATGTCAGTGTAAGTACATATACTACGAAAATCCAAGACTCTCGGCCAAGTTTACCGAGGACAAAACTCAATAAGAAAATAGTGCCAATAAGGGCAATAATAATTAAATCGTAGGGTGATTGAATCGTAATGTTAAAATCCGACGCAAATTTTTGATTGATGAAAACTAATACGCCTATTGCAATTACCCATAGCATCCCGATACTTATGTAGTACAAATAGGACTTTTTCGCGTAAACACTAGCTGTGATCAGGTTAAAAATGGAAATAACCAGCAAACTACCCACGCTAGCATTTAAAATAGCGTGGACAAGATTAATTTCGAGAACAGGATGTAGAAAATTGGTGAGTAGACTAAAGAGATTAATAATCGCGAAAATCATCAGAAACAAACCGATTGTGGATAATGGTGAAGCGGCATCAAAATTTTTGATTAACTCATCGCCAGTTTCCTTAGGTGTTTGACTAAAAAAGTTTTCAGCAGATTCACCGTTTTGTTGTGCATCAAGAATATCAGCGCTAATTTCATAGAGTGAGGCATTAACTTGTTCCTCATTTTTCAGAAGCGTACGCCCTCGTACGTATACAATCAAGTTTTCCAAGTACGATTTGTTTTCTGGTGTTAATTGATCAGTCAATTGATTGATTTTTAAAATATAGGCATCTTTTGCTTTTGTCATAATGAATCCCCCCTGATGTAGTCGTAATGACGGTTACTTAATAATGTTATTAACGATGCTGGTTAAGGCCGTCCACTCTTGATCAAATTCTGCCAAAAATGCTTCGCCAGAGGGTGAAACGAAAAGATATTTGCGATTCGGCCCATCTGGTGATGGCAGCTGTTTACTCGTAAGTTGACCAGCTTTTTCCATTTTTTGTACGATGGGGTAGACGGTGCCACCAGTAATGTCTGTAAAGCCTAGTTTTCGCAACCGTGTTACCAATTCATAACCATAAATAGGTCCTTCAGCGATGACGTGTAGCACAACTCCGCTTAAAATTCCTTTTAGCATTTGTGAATTGTTCATTTGTTTTCTCCACTTACTATTATGTTTTACATACTAGTTGGTTGTGAGTAGTTTGTAAAGCCTACTAGCGATAAGACATGTGTTTATAATTTTGATATTTGTCAATTTTCGTATATTTTGCAAGTGCAACCGCCAGTTGCTTGGCGATATACCGGCATTCTTGTAAAGTTAAAGGGTAGGAATGAGGAGGAAACGAAATGAAGATTGGTGAAAATATTCAACTGCATCGTGAGCAACATGGGATGTCACAACAAGAGTTAGCGGACAAATTGGGAGTAACCCGGCAATCAATTTCAAAGTGGGAAAATGACACAGCGCTGCCAAGTTTCAAGAGTGTGTTGATGATTGGGGATGTGTTTAATCTTTCGTTGGATGAGTTGGTGCGTGGGGATGATCGGTTGATTGAGGAGTATCAAAAGGATAAGGGATTCAAACTTTCACCGACAGAAAAAGTTGTCTTTTCAATTATTGGCATTAGCATACTTGCTTTTGTATCAGTTAGTATGTGGCCGAGTCTTTTTCAAGACGTTTGGGCACAAGGATTATTTGAGTTTGCACAACTTGTTGCGTTTGTGGCATTGATGATGAATATTCCTTGGCGAGACGTAAACAAACTGCTTCGTAATCGTAAGTTGTTTTGGTTGTTAATGGTATGGCTACTGCTAGTTGCGACACCGTACATCGTTTCAGCAACGCAAGATACTATTGCAGGATTTAAACAAGGTGTTCAGGAATCGCAGCGTTACTAAATTGCGTGACTGCCATGCAAAATGTTAACATTAACGTACAATCTGAAAGTGAGAATGAACATGAATAATGACGTTGAAGTAATGTTGTACGTAAGTGATGTGAACCGTGAAGCTGATTTTTGGGTGTCTTTGGGGTTTGTTGAGCGTGATCGTCAAGATATGGGCGAGACTGAAATGGTGCAAGTAGCACCTTCAGAAGATGGCGCATTTGCCTTGAATATCTTTGACCGTGAGTTCATCAAGGAGAACTCACCGGAAGTTGTTGATAACGTACCCTCGATTATGTTTCATTCAGACAATGTTGAAGAGTTGTACAACAAGATGACAGAATTGAATGTCGAAAAGGGTGAACTAGTTGAGATGGGGCTACAAAAGGTCTTCAACTTCGCGAACCCGGACGGTCTATACTTCGGTGTTTCAGGTATCTAATAGGAGACAAAGTCAGCGTATTTGCTGGCTTTTTTCTTTTTTACCGGAAATCCCGCTGGTTGCGAAGCTGTTTTCCAAGGTGCAACCTATAGTTGCTAGTAATTTAATAGTTTTTCCGGTAGATTTTACTGTAGTAAATGAGCGGAGGAACTATCATGAAATTTGGTGAGAACATTCAACTGCAACGTGAAAATCACAATATGTCACAACAAGAACTTGCAGATATTCTGGGAGTTACGCGGCAATCTGTTTCAAAGTGGGAAAACGATACTTCCTTGCCGAGTTTTAAGAACGTGCTGGCGATTGGAGCGTTGTATGATGTTTCGTTGGATGAACTGATTCGTGGGGATGAACGGTTGGTTGAAAAATTTGAGGATCGTAGTGCTGGTCATTATACGCCGGTTGAAATCATTCTATTTGCCCTGATTGTAGTCAGTGTAGTGGTATTCATCTTAAGGAATTTCGATGCCAAATTAGCGAATTGGCCTTACTTGGTAAACATGGCGTTTTATACTTTGCAATTGATTACTTTTATAACTGTACTTATTATGGCACCGTGGCAACGCATTAATGAGTTACTCCGTCAGAATAAGTGGTTCTTTTTTGTGGTACTGGTTTGGGTATTGTTAGTATTTACGCCAGATATGGTCGATTTCTTTAGAGGGTTTTTAGATGGCTTTTTTGGAAGTGTGAAGCAGTATTGATACACAAAAAATAAAGGACTTGGTATAGTACCAAGTCCTTTATTTTATAGGTTCGCGTGTTGTGCGTCAGTCATTTCAGTGGCAATCTTGGCCATTTCATCAACTGATTCGTGCATCCCCGTAGCAATCCAGCGGATGGCCAAAGCCAACATACCAGAAGCAGTAAAGTCAGACACATAGTCAATTGACATTGAGTGACTAGCTTGGCTACGGAACAATTCCGCGTACAAGCCGTGCATGATATCACGCAAAGGTGGGTAGAATTGTTCGCGAAGGCCGGCATTTAGCAAAACTGCAATTGCCATACCATTAGCTTGCACGAATCCGAAGAATTCGCGTGCAATGATTTCGCTTTCCAACGGTAGGGCAGCGGCTTCCTTCGCAAAGTCATCTGTAAGTTGTTCTACAATCGTCTTGATGACTGCTTCCTTTGTACCAAAATGGCGATAGAAAGCCATCCGTGACACGCCTGCCATGCGGGTAATTTCAGTAACCGCAAGTTGGTCATAGGACTGGCTTTGCAACAAAGTCAGCGTTGCATCAATAATTTGATCGTCAGTCTGCTGACGAATACTCTCCGTTAACATGTTCTTCATGCTTCTAATATACCGAGTAAAACGACCAGCTGTCAGTGATAACCGGCAATCGCAAGGTGACCTTTACTCGCTTTACTAATCCTTTGAAAATGCCATGAAAACTAAAAAAACAAGGCTACAAACGTAACCTTGTCTTAATGATTCGTTAATCAAATTGGCCGCATTAACGGCGTTGATCAATATAGTTTTTCAATTCAGGTGACAAAACCGTCTTAACCTTCGCTAAGTCAGCCTGGTTCGTCGCACCAACCATGGCGTAAAGCTTTGCCAAGTGGTTTTGCCAACGAGTGATTTCAGTAATCAAACCATCAGTGCCTTCATTTAGCACAGTGTGCAAGAAGTGACCAGCAACACCAACTGCTTTGGCACCAAGGATTTGGGCCTTCATGACGTCCAATGGGTCTTGAATACCACCAGTAGCAAATACAGTAGGCGCGTTTTCAACCAATTGTGCCTCAAGCAAGCTTTCAGCAGTGGTTTGACCCCAGTCGTAAAGGTAGCCGTGAGCAGCCGTCATTTCACGATTACGGCGATCTTCAATCACAGCGAAGTTCGTCCCTGAACGACCACCTAAGTTAACGTATTGGGCACCTAAGTCACGAATTTGTGCAATCGTTTCTTGTGACATACCGAAACCGACTTCCTTGATAATGACAGGAACAGACACGGTTTCGATAATGCGCTGTAGCTCTTCAGCCCAAATGTATTCACGATCACCTTCAGGCATGACCACTTCTTGTGCAACGTTGATGTGAACTTCAAGGGCGTTGGCTTGAATCATATCAACAACTTGTTGGGCGTGTTCAGCCGTGTGACCAGCGCCGATGTTGGCCATCACGAAGCCATCGGGGTTAATTTCACGAACTGACTTAAACGTGGCGATTGCTTCAGGATCCTTCAAAGCGACACTTTGTGAGCCAACAGCCATGGCCAAACCAGTTTCCTTGGCAGCGGTTGCCAGTTGAGCGTTCACTTTACCAGTCTTTTGGCTACCACCAGTCATCGCTTCGATGTAGAAGGGAGTTGTAAAGTTAAAGTAAGGGTCCATCACACTTAAATCAACGTCGGCGACGCGTGTTTCTGGCAACCCTTGGTGAATAATGCGAACGTCGTGCAATGATGACGTTGGGGCATTACGACGGAATTCGGCTTCCGCTAGAGCTAGGTGTTCATCTTTGCGGTGTGCGTGGGCAGATTCCATAATCATTTTCTCCTATAAAGTTGCAATTGAGAGTGGTAGCGGTTGGATGCCAGCTGCAAGCCAGGCTTGCGTGAGCGCTTTAGCAACCAACGGATTGTTCGTAATGGCAATCCCGTTATCACCGCCACCAGCACCTGATATTTTAGCACTTGCACCAAGCTCACTCGCAGTTGAAAGGAGTGTTAACAGTTGAGGTGTCATGTATGATAACCCAACTTGGCTGGTATAAGTGAATAGTTGTTCTTGATTCAAACGAAGCGCCGTGGCGACCTTATCGTAGTCCATCCGACGCAGGCCCTCAACTAACATGTTAACAAGTGGCGCCGTGTTTTGGGCCAATAATTGTTTAGCATGTTGCTTATCAACTGTTGTGGCGCCTTGTGCCAACAGTTGTTGCGTGTCTGCTGGTGCGCCTGTCCAGCCAACTAACAGTTGCCAATCGGCAGGAAAACCAAGTCGTTCAAGACGAAGTAGTGGCCAGTCGCGAGCAATGATTTCTGAGAAATAACGATTACTGTCAATCCATTCAGTTATAACCTCAGTATCAAATTTGCTGTACAAAACCACGCCACCGAGACTGGCAGCAGCGATGTCGCCCATTGAACCAGCTTTGAAGTTTGGCGTTGTTAACGTAATTAACGCAGCTAACTTAAAGCGTTGTTCAGGGGTCATTGGCAATTCGTAGTCGTCAATGACGGCTTTAATGAGCGCGACTACGACGGCGGCTGATGAACCAAGGCCAAGTTTTTGACCATTGTCGGCATTTAAATGACTCTTAATGGAAACGGTCAACCCTGTGACAGGTTGACCGTTGTCAAGAAGATAATCATTTAATACCTGCAAAGTGCGAATCACAAGGCGCCAATCATCAGTGAGGGGCAAAGTTGGAAGTTCGCTAACTGGCCAATTTTGCTCGCCTAATTGATCGCTGACAACCACTAATTGGTCATCTGTGCGACGCGTGACATCAGCAGTGACAAATCGATCAACTGCGATAACAACACTAGGTTGACCACTAAGCGTGACCGCGTATTCACCGGCAAGATAAAGCTTGCCAGGAGCTTTAGCAGTTGTCATTAAATTTCATCTCCTTCAACGATTTTGATTCCAGGGCCAGGTGTTGCAACCTTAATTTGCACACCTGGCAACTCGGCTGTAAGTGCCGCAAGAATCGTGTCGGTATCTGATGGTTGTGAAATCAACTTAACGTTTGGACCAGCATCCATGGTTGCGTACACAGGGACACCTTGTTCACGTAACTTCTGCGCGATAGTGATGATTGTCCAAGACGTATCCGTTAAGTAGTTGAAAGGAGGGACTGATGTGGCATTGGTTGCATGCATCATCAGTGCATCTGTTTCAGCAAGTTCACCAATTGCGGTTAAGTCATGTGCCTTGATTGCAGTTGTCATATCGTCAACGTGATTATTCGTGTAGTCAACCCACGTTTGATACATCGGTGATGTCGTGAGTGCATGTTGCATGCCACCACGAGAGTCGACCTTCTTAGGTTGATCACTTACGATAACCGTCAATAACTGAATTGGCCAATCGACGTTTTCTTGGAAAGCGTGGGCAACTGACGTTTCGCTATCAGTACCACGTTCCCAGATGGCAAAACCACCAAAGATAGAACGTGAAGCTGAGCCGGAACCCTGTCGCGCAAGACGTGACAAGTCTGCATCTGACAGTGTCAAACCGGCAGCTTTACTGGCAGCACCAGCTAACGCAGCAAATGCTGAAGCTGAAGAAGCCAGGCCGGCGGCAGTAGGGACGTGGTTGATTGAGTGAACGTGGGCGAAACGGGTTTCGCCAGCTAAGTCACGGACCATATCAAGGAAACGGATAACTTTCGTCGCCCCTTTGCCAGTCAATGGTTCACCATCCAAAGTCAGTTCATCAGCGCTCAAAGTATCGTCAAACCAGACTGTTGTATCAGTATAAAATTCATCCAACGTGAGGGACACAGAGGTCGTAGTTGGCATGATGAGTTTTTCGTTTTGCTTACCCCAGTACTTTAGCAACGCAATGTTTGTGTGCGCGCGGGCAGTTACATGCATCATGAGTTATCTCCTACATTTGTGGGTAACGTTGAGCCCAAACCTCTTGTGCGCCAGCCGCTTCAAGCGCTTGGATGATGCGTTGTACATCTTCATCGCTTTGCGCAAGGGCGAGCATAGCACCGCCAACACCACCACCAGTTAACTTAGCGCCAAGGGCACCAGCTTGATTGGCAGCGTTGATTAATTCATCAAGCTTTGGGTGAGAAACACCTAAAGCTGACAAGTGAGATTGGGCGTCGTTCATGTGACGACCCAATGATTGAATATCGTCATTAGCTAGGTCTTCGCGGGTTTCACGAGCGATTTGACCTAGTGCGTCAATGTGCGGACGCGTTGCTTCAGGTTCATTATCAAGTTGCTCACGGACAACTGAGACGGCAAGGCCAGTTTGGCCATGTACGCCAGTGTCAGCAATGATTAATGTCCCGTGAAGCGCCATTGACATTGGCTCAGGCTTTTCGCCCTTTACAAACCATACCGGTACATCGTGTGCGGTTGTCGCAGCATCAATACCAGATGGTGAGCCGTGTGTGATGGCTTCTTCAATGTTGGCCCAGCGTTGTAGTTCAGCATCGCTTAATTCTGTCTCGAAGAACGCAAAGAAAGCACGCACAATGGCGATCGCTGAGGCCGCAGAAGACCCCATACCACGTTCTTGTGGAATGCTTGACTGGATACGCAAGGTAAAAGGCGTCTTGATAGCGTTGAAGTGACGGAGCAAACGGACAATCAATTGTCGTACGCCTTCATATACTTCTGCCATGGTCGCTAGAGGTCCTTGATACCCTTGAGCGATTACAATTTGTCCTTCTTCACGAGCCTCGATTGTAGCTGTCATGGCCAAATCCGGTAGGGGTAAGGCAATGGCAGGTTGGCCGTAAACGACCGCGTGTTCACCAAGTAAAATCACCTTGGCGTGGCTAGTACCAGTTGCTAGCTTTTCCACTGTAAAATCACCAATCCATTCTCTAATTGTTTTTTCAAACTGCTATTATCATACCAAAACCCATTATATTAGGGAAATAAATGTGAGGAATTCATGATACAATTAAGGTACTACTAAAAGAAGGTCGTGGTACGCTCTGATGCTAAATCGAGACATCTATGCGGTTGTCGATCTAGAGACAACCCGTACAACGAGCGAATCGGGCCGAATCATTCAGATTGCGGTCGCATTCGTACAAAATAAAAAAGTCATTAACCAATTCTCAACGTTGGTTAACCCTGGCGAGCAAATTCCACGTAACATTACCCAATTAACGGGTATTACACAAAGTATGGTGAAGGGGGCGCCTTTTTTTGAGGACGTCGCCATGACGCTACATGCCATGCTACAAGGCACAATTTTTGTTGCCCACAACGTTAACTTTGATTTGCCGTTTTTGAACGCTGAATTTGAGCGTGTGGGATTAACAGGATTGAAGAGTACTGCTTTGGATACGGTGCCGTTAAGTCAAATTTTGTGGCCAACTGCGCCAGGATATCGTTTGGTTGATATGACCAACTACCTAGCGCTGGAACACAGTCACCCGCACCAAGCGGACAGTGATGCGTTGGCAACAGCTGATTTGCTTATTGCGATTTTGAATCGGGCTGAAGGGTTGCCAATGTTGACCCTACAAACGTTGGCGGATTTGCCACTGGTTTTGCCACGTGCCACGAAGACAGTATTTGAAAAGGCTTTGGCCAAGAATCAAGCCCAGCCACAACCATTACCAGCGCACTTGCAAGTGATTGATGGATTGGCACTGCGCCGTTTCTCTGATCCGGCACCGTTGGTTACAGGACATGCACCGGCTTTCCCAGCTAAAAAAGCTGCAAAAGAACAGTTGTATGGCAAGGAACTTGCTTACCGTGAGCAACAAGCAAAGTTGATGAATGCAATTTACACGCATTACACAGAAGCTGAGTTATCAACCGAGCCTGGTAAGACGGCATTTGTTGCTGAGGCACCAACGGGAATGGGAAAGACGTTGGCTTACTTGTTGCCATATGCTTATCTAGCGGATGAGCAACAGAAGCAAGTAGTTGTTGCTGTGCCAACAATTACGTTGCAGCAACAAGTGACCGATACGATTAATACGACGTTGAAGGACATTTTGCCATTTGAAGTACGTGGGGCGAGCCTGAAGGGACGTACGCACTACTTGAATTTGCAAAGCTTCAAGCGTGCTTTGCGCGTCGACGAAGGATCAACGTCATTGCAATTTATCAAGGCACAAATCTTGGTTTGGCTAACTGAAACCTTGAGCGGTGATTTTGACGAATTGAATTTGATTAATCCGCAGCCAGACTTTATGGCTAAGTTGTCACAGCCGGCCAATAATCCAGCTGGGTCACCTTACTATGGACACGAATTTAGCGAACGTCAGCATGTCTTGGCTGAGAATGCACAATTCTTGGTTGTTAATCATGCGTACTTGGCTGAATATGCCCAAGAGCTGGGAACGACTGAAGATTCACCATACTTGGTGATTGACGAAGCCCAGAACTTGCCAAATGCCGTTCTAGAACAAAGCCGTCACCAATTGCCATTCCAAGTTTGGTTGACGCGTGTTCAAAACGCGACGAATTTGATTTTGCGTGATAACGATCCCTCAATTGGGGTGATTTTGAATCGCTTAGTCGGTGGGCAACAATTGAAGTCTCGTTTCTTGCAGCAATTGGAAGTGCTCTCAAGTGAGTTACCAAAGCTACAAGTTGCGTTCTATCGTCGTTTCTTGCTCAATGGGCATACACCAGCGACGGAAGGTCACTACGAAGTGGAACTACCGATTTCTGAGTTGGCACAGTTCTGGGTCGACCAGGGACACCACCTAACGAGTATGCGCCATGCAGTCCGTGATTTGGGCGAATCGATGGATTATTTGTTGGAGCAATTCAGTAATACCAAGGACGCATTTTCATTGAATGAGCGTCAACATTTGGCGGATTTCCGTCGTTTGCTAGAGAGTATTGCGAAGTATGAGCAACGCTTGACGACGTTCCAACAAGATTTGGTTGATTTCCCAGATGCGAGTGTCTTCTGGCTAACGGAAAATCAAAACCATGACAGCAGCAACTTGCGTTTGAGTGGTGGGTTGCTACACACCTTGGATTTCTTCAAAGACAAGGTTTATCCGCACTTTATGCCACCAACCATTGTCGGGGCAACGTTGTTTACATCAACGAAGTCAGGTTATCTATATGATCGTTTGAATATTGATCGTGATACGGTATTTGCTCGTCGTTACCCTGAAGTGTTTGATTTTAAGAATCAAGCTGAATTGGTAATGGTTGAGAATGCGCCGTCTCCAACTGATTCAGGGTACGTCAGCTATTTGGCCAAGCAATTGGTGCAATTGACGACGACGGTTCAAGAAAACACGCTGGTGCTGTTTAATTCGTTAGACACCATTCAGCAAGTCTATAATCACATGCAGTCAAATCAAACTTGGCAGCAAGGAAATATGACGTTGTTGGCACAAGGTGTGACGGGGACGCGCAGCAAAATTATGAAGCGCCTGCAAAACGAATCACATATGGTTGTTTTGGGTGCCAATAGTTTTTGGGAAGGTGTCGACTTGCCTGGTGATCAACTCCGGATGGTCGTGATTGCGCGACTACCATTTGACCAACCAAATAGCGTGCTAGCTCGCGCTGAAGAAGCGGTCTTGATGGCACACGGTAAGCAACCGTTCTATCAAAGCACGTTGCCAAAGGCAGTGCTACGTTTGCGCCAAGGTGTTGGTCGTTTGATTCGCAAGCCGGATGATTTTGGTGCTGTGGTGATTTATGACCCACGTATCTTGACGAAGTCTTACGGAAAGACGTTGCGCAATATGTTGCCGGAGGAAATGCCACAATATACGTTGGCTGATAATGAAGTTGTCCCAAAGGTGAAGCGATTTTTTGATGCGCATTAACGCAAGGTCTTTAATATTGCTGTAAAATTTGATACAGTAATAATTGATTTTGTTCTGTTCACGCAGAACTAACCAGAAGGAGCCACGACACATGGAAATGCGATCAACCGCTCGTTCAAGACGTCGCCGGCACGGATGGCGCTGGCTAATTGGCTTAATCGTTGTGTTAGTACTACTCATTAGTGGTGCTACGATTGTGTCGGTTGCAATGCACCCGGTTACTGCGGCGCGTGAACGAGTGACTGAATTGGCGGTTAAGCGAAATAAGATCACCTCAGCAACCCAATTTTACGCGGTTTCTCGTAACGACACGTACTACAGTGTGGTTGGTGAGAACAAGAAGCACCAAAAAATTGGTGTTATCGTAAAAGGAAAGTCAAAGAAACTCGTCACCGTTAAAATGGCTGATGGTGTTTCGGCTGCTGAGGTGCGACAACTTGTGAAGTCAAAGTACAACCCAAAGCGAATTACAAGCCTCGGGTTGGCAATCTATAAGCAAGTTCCTGTGTGGGAAGTCACGTTTATAGATCGACAAGGCAATTTGAACTTTATCACCTATCAATTTGCGGATGGTAAGGCAGTTCGGACCATCCAACATTTATAAGAGATTACACATCTAAGGGAGTTTAGAAGATGGATACAATTCGCATTGAAGACGCGAAGAACTACGTCGGCCAAGAGGTTCGATTGGGCGCTTGGTTGCGTAACAAGCGTGGTTCAGGAAAGATGCAATTCTTGCAATTGCGTGACGGTACGGCCTTTTTCCAAGGGGTTGTTTCAAAGGAAGCCGTTGGTGAAGAAATCTTTGCCAAGGCCAAGGCTTTGACGCAAGAAACGAGCATGTACTTGATTGGTACGATTCGTGAAGACGAGCGTTCACCATTCGGATACGAAATGCAAGTTAAGGATTTGACGGTTGTTGGGGAGTCAGAAGGTTACCCAATTACGCCAAAGGAGCACGGTACGGATTTCTTGATGGATCACCGTCACTTGTACTTGCGCCACATCCAACCATTCGCTGTTTTGCGTATTCGTAACACGATTATTGCTGCAACGTACGAGTTCTTTAACAAGGAAGGATTCGTTAAGATTGATTCACCAATTTTGACGGGTTCAGCTCCTGAAGGAACGACTGAATTGTTCCACACGGAATACTTCGATACTGATGCCTACATGTCACAAACTGGCCAATTGTATGCTGAAGCTGGGGCAATGGCCTTTGGACGTGTCTTCACGTTCGGACCAACTTTCCGTGCTGAAAAGTCAAAGACACGTCGTCACTTGACTGAGTTCTGGATGATTGAGCCAGAAATGGCTTGGATGCACCAAGAACAATCACTTGAAGTGCAAGAGCGTTACATCGCTTACTTGATTCAAGCTGTTTTGGATCGTAACGAGTACGAATTGGACTTGTTGGGACGTGACAAGGAATTGTTGAAGTCATACACGCAATTGCCATACCCACGTTTCTCATACGATGATGCTATCAAGTTGTTGCAAGAGAACGACTTTGATGTTGAATGGGGTGCTGATTTCGGTTCACCTGAAGAGACGTTCTTGGCAAACCACTTTGCTAAGCCTGTCTTCATCACGAACTTCCCTAAGGAAATCAAGGCCTTCTACATGAAGCGCCACCCAGATCGCGATGATGTCGTTATCTCAGCCGACTTGTTGGCACCTGAGGGATACGGTGAAATCATCGGTGGTTCAGAACGTGATACAGACTACGATTACCTTGAGCAACGTATCAAGGAACAAGGTTTGGACTTGAAGGAATACTCATGGTACTTGGACTTGCGTAAGTATGGTTCAGTACCTCACTCAGGATTCGGTCTTGGGTTGGAGCGTGCCGTTACTTGGATTACAGGTGAGGAGCACATCCGTGAGGCAATCCCATTCCCACGTACAATGAACCGTTTGTGGCCATAAGCTAAATACAAACGTTGATATACCGCTGGAAACCGTTGATATGACTGGTTTCTGGCGGTTTTTCATATCTATTTTTAAATGTCTGAAAGTGTGCAAAAGTATCAAAAAATTTGCGCCAATTTGCGCCAAAATGGGTGTTTTTAAAAAAATTTGCGCCATATTTGCGCCAAAAATCAGTCGATTTTATCAAGAATATTAAGGGTCTTTGCTTCTTCGCTTTGTTGCTTGTCACGTAGTAGGTGGGCATATACTTGTTGCGTAATTGTAACGTTTGAATGGCCTAAACGCTTAGATGCATAATTAATGTCGACGCCTTTCGATAGTAAGTAAGAAACGTGCGAGTGACGTAAGCCATGAACGGAAACTATATTTTCAAAACCAAGTTCACGTTCAATTCGTTCAAGCCAGTGGTTATTGATAGTAGCCCAACGGCGGCCATCGAATAATTCATTGGCATCGTTCCATTCAGACTTTGCACTAACAAACGTTTCGTAGTTATCAAAGAAACGATCTGGCATAGCAATAGTGCGAATAGATGATTTTGTTTTTGGTGTGGTTGATTCGCCAGAACGTTGCTTGGTCTTTGTTACGCTGATATTGTGTGCATCAATATCAACATCATCACGAGTAAGTGCTAATGCTTCACCCGCACGCAGACCTGACAATGCAATCAAATAAATCATGAATGACGTGTTCCACTTAATTAGCTTGTCGTTAGTTTCGATGTATTTAAGTAGCTGGTTAAACTCATCAACTTGAAGGAATTTTTCATCCGCAGACTTGGAATCAGCGCCTGGTATAATAACGCCATAGGTGGGGTCAGCTGTTATTAAACCATCGTGAAATGCTTGTTCGATTACTTGTTTCATAATCTGGTGACGCTTAAGTACAGATTTACGTTTCTTGTCGCTTGAATAATCGTTCAAGAATGCTTGATACATTTGGCGAGTAATCTGATCTAGTGTTACATTCTTAAAATACACATCAACAACGTATTTGCGAACTGCATGCCATGATTCTTTTGTTGTTTCCTTGAGACCAGCATCGAACCGTAATTGTTGATACTCGTCGAAATAATCGCTGAAAAGGGTAAGCGTGCCTTTTTGAAGTGTTGGATTGCTATTAGCAACTGAATATTCAGCCGCCCAAGCTTCAGCTTCCTTTTTGGTCTTGAAACCACGCTTACCTTTTTTGCGATATTTTCCGGTCGTGTCTTTAAATGATATTTCAACGCGCCAACCGGTGTCGGTTTTATACACTGCCATTAGTTTAAACCTAACCTTTATATAGAATTTTTGGACAGTTTAAAGACATGTCCAGGTCTGGTACAATAGAATACGGAAACGGGGCATTTATGGTCTGTTTTGTTCGATACGCACACTTCTAGATTGCCGGCGGGGGTGTGCGTATTTTTTAATGTTGTGTTATAATTTAAGTACGAATTGTGGCAAGGGTAACCTACCTTGATGTTACAATTCGTTTTGTCAGTTGTATCTGGCGTACTTGTCACGTTGATCGCTGACGCAATCAAGAAGTGCTTCGATAACAAGAAGTAATCTTGCAAGGGGTCTCACTCTTCGGAGTGGGACTTTTCTAATGCAGAAATCGTGTAACCTAGGTAGAATAAACGTAGACGGGAGGTACAAAAATGAAATATGTTAAATTGTTTTTTCTGAACATCGTGTTAATTGGCATGATGTCACTATTTGTAGCCTTCTTTGATTGGTTGTTTTCTACCGGTCTGTCCGATTATTGGCAGATTATATTATCTATCATTCTTGCGTTGGCACCATTTAGGTTGACGTATGAATCAAGAAAAAATGGAACTATTGATTTCTTTGGCGCAAGATTGGGGTTAAGAATTACAACTCATCATGGTTAATATCTTCGCCGACTGGGTCATCCGACAATTTGAATTGTTGGGTGACTTTTAGCATTTCTTGATTTAGATCAGCCTTCTGCTCAGGAGTTAGTGTGTCTTGATTTACTGAGTTTAGAAGTTCCATCTTTGTTGCAGCTTCTTCCAGCTTGTTCATATTTTTGTTGTGACCCCAGTCGCGAATTGTCGCTAATAATCCTGCAAGCTTGTCTGAATGCTTAACAATAAATGCAATGCTTCCGGCAACGCCCAGTCCATTTAGTACGTTCAGTAAATTTGCAGCGTCTGTTGCCAAGGATGTCAGGATGATATAGCCAGGTGATTCGATTTTGGTCTTTTGAGTGATAGATACTTCAGGGTTGTTTTTAATTTCTACAATTACTTTTTGTAGTAGATACAAAGAGTCAGAAGTTACTGGACGCTTCGTTCCAACGGTAACACGTGCGCTAAACAATCCTTCATAGAAATAATAGTTAAAAAATAGAGGAAGTAATTTTGAGATGAACTCAGAAACATCAAAGATTGATCCGTTTCCATGGCGGATGAATTTTACCTCATTCGGAATATCTACAAAATCTACACGCTTGATCCATGAAACAGTCCTAATGTTTGAATAGGGTGATTGATCGTAATCGAAGTCTAGTTCAACGTGTTCTGGCGTCTCTAGTTGAGCATCGCTTGTAACGACCCCAAGAATAAATTCTTTGGTGCCTTTTCCAGGCGACAAGACCATGTCCCCCTTAGAAACTTCGTGCCTGAACGTACGCAGTACACCCGCACGTCGTCCCGCCTTTCGCATAAGACTCTGCTTTTTATTGGCGATTTCGGTTTCAGACAGATTTTCAAAATTCTCTTTAGATTTTAGAATATCGTACAGTGCTTCGCGATAGTATTGTTGTACTGTTCGCAGATTTAGGTTGTTAGCATCTGACACAGGATAGGGGGCAACCCCTTCGTGATCAATACCAATGTATCCGTTTAATCTGAAGTCATCCCAGTATTGTCCGCCTTGTCCACTTCTAACAAACCAGACTTTGGTAGTGCTGGGAACATCGACGATTGCTAGAGCATTTGTAAGCTGCTCTAGATTTAAAGAGGTAAGTGATGATTCTGTCATATAAAATAATCTTTCCACCCCGGCCAATGGACGGGGATTTTTTAAATGCCAAGCCATGAGCAAACAGCATTAGCCGGCACTTGCATGGCTATGTTATATACTGCTTTGTCAATCTTATGGGTGGCGTGTAGAAATTCCATTCTTGTCATTTACGTTCCTCCGTTAATTAGCTTTACACTATTAATAACGATTTGAAACGTAAAATTGGCAGATTAAGTGGTCTATAGGCGGTATAGTTTAACGACATTTCGGTCACGCCTCACTCAATCGAGTGGGGCCTTTTTATGTATCCCTGCGATGCAGGGAGGATTCCTCTTACAAAACCTTCTCAGCCAACAATCGTTGAATGTCTGATAAAGCCTCGCCCTTCTTGAATTGCAATACTTCAGATGGTTCAACTTGTCCTGAAATCCAAATTTTGATTTCACCATCCAAGTCGAAGTGTCCGGCAGTTTCAGTAGCAAATTTAGCAATTGAACGGTAAATGATTGACTTATATTCAACCTTGGTAGCAGTCAAACCTTGCTTATCAACGATGATTAGTCTCTTATCAGTAAAGATTACCAAGTCTCGAACAAGCTTGTAAGAGTGCTCGATTACTTCCCCTGAAATCAATAGTGGCTCAATTTCCGCACGAACAGAATCATTTGATACCTTTGTCGCGTTACCCATTAATCCATCAAATAGTCCCATAACTAAATACTCCCTAAAGCTTTTAACGTGATTCCTATCTGCACGTATGTATGCCACCTTAACGGGTGG
>ERZ773269.1534-NODE-1534-length-21183-cov-6.960526_pt1 | contig 21183 bp, 12 predicted proteins | sample MGYA00511958_ERZ773269 | MGnify/ENA primary metagenome ERZ773269 (study PRJEB29015, sample SAMEA2737761) | human gut metagenome | biome: human gut; feature: human-associated habitat; material: faeces | place: China | collected 2012 ... | reverse complement strand
CTGCGACCAATTGATTAAAAGTCAACTGCTCTACCAACTGAGCTAACGACCCACTCTGGCGTCGCTTTGGGTTTGTTTGATATCCCTTGGCAACGGCGGCATATATTACTGATTTCAGAATTCAGCGCAACTAAAATTTCGATAAAGATCACTTAACTGCTGGCGATTCAGGCGACAAGACCAGAAATGATGCGATTTCTGGTCATGCCGTAATCAACCAAGGGCATTAAGTCGTTTTTGCGCTTGTTTCGCACCGTCGGTGCCGGGGAATTTGTTGATCACCTGCTGGTAAACCGCTTTCGCTTTCGCGGTATCACCTTTGTCCTGCATGATCACGCCGACCTTAAACATGGCGTCTGGCGCTTTTGGCGATTTCGGGTAGTTCTTCACCACCGAGGCGAAGTAAAACGCCGCATCGTCTTTTTTCCCCTTATTGTAGTTCAACTGTCCGAGCCAATAGTTGGCGTTCGGCTGATAAGTCGAATCCGGGTACTTTTTAACGAAGTTCTGGAACGCCGCCATGGCGTCATCCTGGCGTGAAGCATCCTTCACCAGGGCAATGGCCGCATTGTAATCGGTGTTCGCATCGCCGGTCATCGCCGGAGCGCCTGAAGAGGCCGCTGGCGCTGCGCTGGTAGCAGCCGCGCTCTGATCGCCGGAAGACGACGTCTGGGCGCCAGCCGCTGCTGCGCCACCCCCGCTCGTCAGCCCGTCAATCTGCAGCAGAATCTGCTTTTGACGCTCAACGATCTGATTCAGCTGATACTGGTTCTCCTGGATCTGACCACGGAGAGAATCAATGTCAGTCTGGTTATCAGAGAGTTGTTGCTGGAGTTGGGTTAAAAGCTGGCTGTGAGCATTGGAAATACGCTCGAGTTGAGTGACACGGTCTTCGACCGAGCCTGAGCCGACACTACTGATTGGCGCCTGAGCAAAAGCGGCCCAGGGGGCCGCTATGCCAACCAGTAACGACAGACTCAATAAATGATGTCTGAAGTTACTGCTCATGCAATTCTCTTAGTAAACCAGTACGGCGCGACGGTTTTTGGCATATGCCGCTTCGTCATGACCCAGTACTGCTGGTTTTTCTTTACCGTAAGAAACGATGGAGATCTGATCGGCAGAAACACCTTTGCCCTGCAGATACATCTTAACGGCGTTAGCACGACGCTCACCCAGCGCGATGTTGTATTCCGGCGTACCGCGCTCATCCGCGTGACCTTCTACAGTCACTTTGTAGGACGGGTTGCTGCGCAGGAAGTTAGCGTGCGCGTCCAGCATGGCAGCGAAGTCAGAACGGATATCGTACTTGTCCAGATCGAAGTAAACGATGTTGTTCTGCTGCAGCTGCTGCATCTGCAGACGAGCTTGCTCTTCAGAAGACATGTTGCCGCCGTTACCGTTAGCGTCCATACCAGTGCCGGCACCCAGCATGCCTTCACCGCTCTGGTCGTTGCTGGCGTTCTTGTTAGAAGAACATGCCGCGATTGCCATAACCGGCAGAGCGATCATCAGCCCTTTCAGCACTTTGTTCAGTTGCATTTCTTTGATTCCTTTAGTAATCAATTATTTATTATCACAGATACGGCGACCAGGCAGGTGATTTTACCTGTCCATCAGTTGCCGGAAGACGCGCTTTGAAACGCCCATCTGTAGAAACCAGATTCAGCACGGATCCCATCCCCTGAGAAGAGCTGTAGATTACCATAGTGCCGTTAGGTGCCAGACTTGGCGTTTCGTCTAAAAACGTTGATGACAGAACCTGTACACCACCCGCTTCCAGATCTTGTTTGGCAATGTGCTGCTGGCCGCCGGCCGAGCTGACCATTACCATCGTTTTACCATCCGCGCTCACGTCAGCGTCCTGGTTCTGCGAACCTTCCCAGGTGATACGCTGCGGCGTGCCGCCATTAATATTGACTTTATACACCTGCGGACGACCGGCCTGATCAGAGGTGAAGGCCAGGTTCTGGCTGTCCGGGAACCAGCTTGGTTCGGTGTTGTTGCTGCGACCGTTGGTCACCTGACGAATCTGACCCGAGCCCAGATCCATCACGTACAGGTTCAGGCTACCGGTTTTCGACAGCGCGAAAGCCAGTTTAGAGCCATCCGGCGAGAACGCCGGCGCGCCGTTGTGCTGCGGGAAGGAGGCAATCTGACGCACTGCGCCGTTCGCCAGGGTCTGCACCACCAGCGCAGAACGACCGCTTTCGAAGGTTACGTAAGCCAGTTTTGAACCGTCCGGAGACCAGGCCGGGGACATCAGCGGCTGGGAGGAGCGGTGAACCACGAACTGGTTGTAGCCGGTGTGGACTCGGATGAGTTCCAGACGACATACGAGGGCGCAGCCAACGGCAAGGGCAGTCAGATGTCTACGTTCCGGTGGAGCAACTCGACCGATGTCGGCAATGCCGAGCGTATTGCGACTGTGGCGTTTGATCCGAACGGCACCGGCAAGGATGAATACATTGCGAATCTGGTATTTGATAAAAGTTCGGCACGGCTTCGTCTGTATGTGACGAACAAGGACCGCAGAGTATCGAAGGTTGTCCAGATTGGTGATGGAAACGACAGTGAGTACATCAAGAAACTGAAATTCTACCAGACCCGCGCTATGCTGTGTCTGGCCGCAGGCGACTTTGACGGTGACGGCAAGGACACGCTGCTGATCTATACGCCGGGCAATAACAAGAGTACGGATACTGTAGACAGCATTAAGGAGTATACGTTCAGCGGCAGCACACTGACCGACAAGGGTCGCGTAATCAACCTCGGTGACGTCATTGACGGCGGCAAAGAGGCGCTGAAAGCAATGCTGTACCACGACGGCAACGGCGATAACGAGCTGCGCGCGCATCTGAGCGTTGATATGGAAGTCGGCGACGTGGATATGGACGGTATCGACGAGCTGGCAATGACGGTCAATGTCAACGACCTGAAGGAGACATCGTATGACGGTCATACCGAACTCGAGAAATCCTATCTGACGGTCTACGATTACAACGACAAGAGCAGCTGGACTCAGAAGCTGAACAAGAAGCTGCTGAACAGCAATGACGGTGCAAGCGGCCGTGCTCGCTTTGCGGGTGTAACCATCGGTTATGTCAGCGATGCGCCGAGCGGCAGCATGCCGCCGGAAGTCGTTGCAGTTGGCTATTACGATAAGAACGGCAACTACAAGGACTGCGACTTTAATAAGAGCAAGCTGCTGGCATACAGCTATCAGTACAGCACGAATGATAATTCGTGGACAGAGAAATGCAAGGCAACCGAAGTTGTCACCAACGGCTTTACCAATACCGGCACCAAGGGTGACGATGTGCAGAATCCGATCGCGGTAGCGGCTGTTGCAGCGGACGGCGTGAACACCCAGGAATATCTGTTCATTTCCGGCAGTATGTATAAAGTCGGCACGGCGAACGGCAGTCAGCTGTCTATCCTGGAAGGCTCGGATAAGGGCCATGACCGCTGGCTGGGCGGCCGACTCATTAACAACAGCGGTATTCTGGACTATGCCGTCGGCAATTTTGACGGCAACAAGCAGGGCATGGAACAGGTATACTACGTTGAGTACCGCAAGCAGGAGACCTTCGACAAGCAGTTTTTGAAGATTGGTCAGCTTTACAAAGGCTCGACTGGCAGCACGTTCACGCGCTGGGAGGATGACTGGACATACTATGACAAGAGCAACTGCAATCTGGCGCTTACAACGGCAGATGTGAACAACGATGCCATGCTCGCGAAGATCCAAAGCGTCAGCACCGGCTACACCGACCCGAAGGTAATGGCGATTCTGGAGGCGTCGCCGCATTTTGCGGAGGTGAATGACGGCGATATCGGAAACTCGCAGACCGGAATCGGATACAGTAAGGATAATACTGTAGCAGTAACGGCATCCGGTTCGATTGGTTTTGATATCATGGCGGGCTTTGAATATGTTGCACCGCTGATTGAGACCGGCGGCGGTGTTGAATTTAATACCAGTCATACTTTTACTGTTGGTGCAACAAAATCTACAAGCAAGGAAATAACGGTCGAGTATTCTAATGATACGAACGACAATATGGTGCTCATGTATGCAACACCGATGACATATTACGAGTATCAGGTGAAGTATCCGGATGACACAAAGAAGGGCAATTCGCCGAAGCTGACCAGTTCTATGACGCTGGCGGTTCCGGGTAATCCTTCGATGAACATGGTTTCGGTAGATACTTATAATAAGGCTGCTTCGGCGTACGAGGGTATGCAGCAGATTGGCAGCAACCTGCATCTGGGCACGTCTGGTCAGCCGAATACGTATCGTTCCAGTCTGCCGAGCGGTAAACATTCGGAGCAATCCGGTAAAGTTGGTCATTACAAAGATTCGGGTACACAGCTGCAGAGTTTTACGACTGCAACCAGCAGCGGCGTAAACTTTGAGTACTCCTATGAGGGCTCGGTGCAGATGTATGGTGTAGTTGGCGGCTTCAAGGCTGGCGGCGGCTATCACTGGGGAGCAAGCGCCGGAACCGAAAAGGTAAACACCAATACGATTACCAAGCTGGGCTCTGTTACCGGCGGCGGTGATTCGCGCTATAACTTTGACTGGAGCTTCGGCACATGGACGGTACCGTTCAACGGCGATGAAGTACCGGTATTGGGCTATGTTGTCAGCAATGTGACGGCACCGCCGTCTCCGGCGCAGGATCTGTCGCTGAGCGAGCAGACCACCAACAGCATGGTGCTGTCGTGGGAATCCGGCGACCGTCCGGCAGAGTATTACAAGATTTACCGCTATATTGAGAACAATAAGAATAAGCCGTTCGTATTGATTGATACCGTAGACGCATCGGAATCACCGAGTGGTGAATATGCGTATCAGCTGAAGGATCTTGCGTCGAACGAAGAATATCAGTATACGATCACTTCTGGATATTATACCAGTAAGGAAGAGTCGGTTGAAAGCGAGATCGTTGTCGGCAAGACGCTGGCGAATGAGATGAGCCGTCCGATTATCAATGGACCGGACAATGCAATCGTTCCGCTGAACGGCTCGACAACTTTCCATGTGCAGGCTTCGACTCCGGCAGAATTTTCGAGCACGGATTATCAGTGGCAAAAGCGTCTGCCGGGAAGAAAGTGGACGGATATTGAGGGTGCTACGAAGGACACCTATACCGTAAAGTCGGTAACGAGTGACCTGAACGGTGCGATGTACCGCTGCGTGGTAACGTGTTACACCAAGTCGGCAACGCCAATTTCGTTCTACAGCGATGCGGCAACGCTGACGGTTGGTACACCGCAGGCAACCGCCGGTTTGACGGTATCCGGTGCTTCGGAGGGCAGCGGCACTCAGGAGAAGCCGTATATCGGTCAGAGCAATTTCAACACGGTTAAAACCACGACAGAATCCGTACAGACAACCGTTCCGTGCACAGTACAAGTCGACGGCTTGACGCTGAATGTTTATAAGGTAAACGATCAAGAGGGAAAATATGTCGGCATCGGTGAAAAGAAGGTAACGAATAGTTCGAATAGTTCGGATTATTCGATATCGACCGTATACTACGCCGTAACAAAGAATGGCGAGACGTATACCGCAGTTTCGGAACTCACCATGAATACCACCTATCAGTGGAAGAACGGTGAGACGGCAGTAACGGTGCCGAGCACAATTACGCCGGAAACCGTGGTGATAGACAAAAACGAAAACGAAAACGCAAAAGCAAAAGCGTTTACGCTGGCCAGTGAAACGAATGCACCGACAGACGCGGAATACGACGAAAGCAAGTACCGGAACGGCGAGCAGTACCTGATTCACGGTAAGGATACTGTGACGGAGAACGAAACTACGTTTGAACGCTATATCCTCAGCAAGATGGATAAGACGACCAGTGGTGAAGGCAGTAACGCAGAGGACACCTATACTGTCAAGTATTATCAGCTGCTGAAGAAGGCAGAGAACAGCTATGAACTGACCGAGCTGACCTGCACACAGCAGACGATGCTGGGCGATTATACGAATCCTTCGTTCACACTGGTAACAAAGAAAATTACGGTTAACAATAATGTTACGACCTCTACGCCGGGTTCCGGTACGGCACTGACCCTGACAACGAAAACGGCGGAAAAGAACGACTCTGCACTCGGTAATGTGGAGTACACGCTGACGATTACGAACACGTCGGACGGCACGGTCAGCACGATTGTCGGCAGAACAAACAGCAGCGGCACGGACAGCAAAACGTGGACCGCACCGACAGCCGGTCTGTATGCCATCACGACCACCGCGACCGGCGGCTTGACAAGTGATACGGTATATTATCTGGCAGGCGTGCAGAGTGTAGAGGACGGCGAGGCCATCACAACGGAGACCGTTTACACGCTTAAAAGCACTGTTGGCAACGAAAACAAGATTACGAGCGTATACGGTACGCCGATTGATCTGACCGTGCAGCAGCAGACTGTAACGAAAAACGGAAACAATGTTACCGCAGGCAGCAAAACAGAGGTTCAGGGAAATATCACCTACACATGGCGTCAGTCCGGTCAGAGTGAGAGCAGTGAAAAGACGATCACTGACAGCACTTTCCGACCGGAGAAGGCGGGAACCTATATCATCACGGCATACCAGAATTACAGCGATACTTCCAAGCGCACCAAGCTGGCGTCCACGACCATTACGGTAAAGCGCAAGCCGCTGGAGCTGTATGTTACTTGGCCGGGAGATAATGAAAATCATAATTCGACCGAAGCACCGAACAGCAAGAGCAAATGGGTGGTCATGTCGGATGCTCTGGAGTCGGTCGACGCTCTGCCGTCGGCAATTACAGCCGTATGTGCGCTGTATGATGACAATGGCAACCGAAAGAACGTCAGCGGCCGCTTTGAGGTAACGATTGCGGTCAACGGTGAGGACGAGGATGTGAAGTCGCTGCTCGAGAAGTACGAGCTGAATCTGACCAAGCGCATGCTGGTTGTCAAGCAGGACACCCTGAGCGTAACCTATCGCGCCGGTGAAGGCGGCTCGCTCAGTGCAAGCTACAACAGCGGCAACCTCGACCAGAAGTTTGAAAGCGGTAAGAACATCGCTAAGAACACCAAGCTGATGTTTGATGCCAAGAGCAACGACGGTTTCCTTGTAAAGGAATGGAAGGTCAACGGTCAGTCCATTACCGGTAATCCAAAGTACAAGGTGACGGAGATTCTGTCGAACGGCAAAAAGGTCGGCGAACGACTGACGGTAGCGGAGCTGACGGAAACGCTGGACGTAGAAGTAGCCTTCAGCAGTGATTCGCACACGATTATCTTCAGCAGCGGCCAAGGCGGTGAGCTGACCGCAGCACTAAAGGACGGCGGTGCAGTCACGACCGGACAGAAGATTGCGGAAGGCGCAAATGTGACGTTCACGGCTGCGCCGATCACCGGTATGTCGGTAGCACGCTGGATGGTGGACGACAAGCCGTATTGCTGGCCGGGTACGACCGATTTGTACCGTGAGTCCACGCTGACACTGGAAAATGTGCAGAAGGATCGCAATGTAAAGGTAGAATTCAGCAGCGCAGGCAAGCATAAGCTCACCTTCAACATCGAGTCGGAAACCGGCAACACTTTTTTGCCGTCCGTGCAGACCTCGGCGAAGCTGGCAGACGGCACAGCGGCAGATCTGAATGCGGTTCCGGACGGTGCGGCAGTAACGTTTGCACTGGAAAATCTGGGAAGCAACTACACGGTCAAGACGTGGAAGGTGGATGGTAAGGAAGCCGCAAATTCGGGTACGCAGAAGCAGTTTACACTGCGCAATATCACTGCAGCGCATACGGTTACGGCTGTGATCAATGCGGCGCAGGAGGTAACGCTGACCTTCAAGGCAGTGGATGCAAAGGGTGACCCGATAAACGCAGACGCAGGCATCGCTTCCGTTACCGCAAAGATCCAAAACGGCAATGCGATTACCAGCGGCAGTACGGTCGGCAATTATTCGACGATTGAGTTTGCTGCTGCGGTAAACGAGAATTACTACGTTTCTAAATGGACTGGTGCGGAAGCGGATGCAAAGGATTCGGCAAAGGCCTCCATCGCAAGTCTGGAAACGCCCACTGAGGTTATCGCGCATATCGCGGAGAAGCCGCAGGTGACGGTGGCTGCTGCTGAGAACGGCGCGGTTACAGTCAAGGGCACGCGCGTGAACGAGGTATCCATCACAAAGGACAGTACCAACACGCACGTCGATTATGACAGCGCGATTACCATCACGGCGAAGCCGGAGGAAGGCTGCTACGTTAAGCGCCTTACCGTTGGCGGCAAGACGTTTGATTATGATTCTCAGAATACCTATCAGTCGGGTACTCGCACGGAGACCGTAAAGAATATCACGGCGGATACCGCAGTGACGGCTGTGTTCGGCAAGGAACCGGTTATCGTGTTCTCCGGCACATATGCGGATATTACCGCGCAGAACGGTTCACTGAACAGCGGCAGCTTTGTATTCATGCACACGCCGATGCTGGAATTCCTCGCGGCGCCGCATTTCGGCTACGAACTGACCGCATGGACGGTGAACGGCAATGCAATCACGAGCGGGATTGAGCAGAAGCCGGAGGAGAAGCAGCTTTACAAGCTGACCGGTCCAATTACTGCAGATCAGACCGTCGTTGTTACGGCAGCCGAGATCCCGCAGTACGACTTCACCCTGTCCGTTGATTCGCTCGGTGACGAGGGATACGGCGGCACGGTTTCCGCAGAAATCACTCGCAAGGGTATGCTCGCATACGAGCGGAAGAACCTCGAAGCAGGCACGCACCACAGCTTCTACCGCGACTCGAATATCACGATCACGGCGGTGCCGAACGTAGGCTACCGCGTACAGGACTGGACCATCAACGGTACGACCACGGCGGATACCGCAACGAGCAAGACGCTGTACAATCTGCAGGATGAAACGACGGTTCAGGTCCGCTTTGTCAAGCTGGTGACCGGCATCACCTTCGGTCCGACGGACGAGAACAGCGAAGGCGGCTATATCAGCGCGGCAGAGGCGAATGAAACGTCTATCCTCGGTGATGCGGCTACCGGCGCGAATATTGCGGCAGGTGTGCCGATCAAGTTCACGGCAGAGGTAAAGCCTGGTTACGAAATCGAAGGCTGGTACGTCAATAATGTGCGTGATGACAGCGCGAGCACAGGCAAAACTTATACCTATCCGAATAAGACCAGTGTAAACTCGATTTACATTGCACCGAAGTTCCGGCAGGTTGAGTATGACATCACCACAGGCGATAACGTCACCGTAAACGGACAGAACCGCACAACCGCACGCGGCGGCGAGCAGCTCACCTTTACCGCAAATCCACCGGCAGGTCAGACCGTGACCGGCTGGACGGTAAACGGCGAGGCTGTACAGGGCAGCGGCAATACGCTGACTTGGACGGTTGAGAACGGCTGTCTCACGAAGCCGAACGTAACGGCATATCATGTTGAAGCACAGTTCAGCGCAGGCGAGTACAAAGTAACGTACAGCCAGCCGGCAAACGGCAAACTGACGGCTTCCGTTGAGAGCGACACACAGGTCAACGGCGGCACTAAGGTTGCCTTCACTGCAGAACCCGATGAGGGTTACGAGATTGACGAGTGGACGGTAAACGGTCATTCGGTTGCCAACAGCAGCAGCACCTACACCTTGAACGTAACCGAAAACAGCACGGTTGCAGTCACCTTCAAGGCAATGGTTCCGGTCAGCGCCGTGCCGAACGGCAGAAACGGCAATATCGCCATCACTGCAAACGGCAAGACGATCACGGACGGCTATGTTTCCTCCGGTTCGGACGTAACCTTCACCGTAACGCCGGAGAATACAGACGATATGGTGCAGGCATGGCAGGTGAACGGCTCGACAGTCGCTGAGATGACCGATACGGCAGATGCACCGCTCACTTATACGGTCAAGAATGTAACCGCAAAGACTGAGGTTTCCGCAACGCTGATTGAGCGCCCGACATACACCATTACGGTAACGAGTGAGGGCAGCGGCACGGCGTCGGCAGAACCGGCAAGCGTCAAGCGCGGCGGCAGCACGACCGTTACGGCAGTGCCGAGCAGCAATAGCTACTATCTCAAGGAATGGTCGGTTAACGGTGGTACTGCACAGGCTGCCTCCGGCAATACGCTGGCACTGACGGAAATTCGCAGAAATACCACAGTCAAGGCCGTATTTGACGGCGCGATCAACTACGATGTAACCTTGGATGTTCAGGGTGCAGATATCGGTACAACGGTTGCTGCAGCGGCAAACGGCAAGGCCATTACGCCGCAGAAGAACAGTCCGGCAAGTGTTACCCGCGGCAGCAGGGTCGTATTCACGGCAACGCCTGCCGTAGAAAACGGACGAAACAAGCAGATGGTCGCACAGTGGACGGTAAACGGTGTAGATCAGAATAACATCTCTAACGAGCTGGTTATCCCGAGCCTGACCGGCAAGACCGATGTAGCCGTCAAGTTCGTTCCCTACGAAGGCTTCGCTATTCCGGCCGGCGGCATCGGCTGGAAGGTCTCCGATGTGAAGCGCGTACCGGATGATACGCAGCCGACGAGCGAAATCCGCAAAAACGGCGAGCTGACATTTACAGTCGGTCTGGCAAGCGACTACACGGTAATCAGCAAGCTAGTCATCAACGGCTACGACTGCATCAACGGCAAACCTGCCGGAAATGCAGCGCTGCACGGCTGTGACGCAGTGGAAGCCAAGAAGAACGCAAACGGCAGTTACACCATCACGATCAAGAACGTAACGGCAGTGCCGGCTATGAGCGTAGAAGCGCATCAGGTAATCATCGGCAGTCTGACCGTTCCGGAGAAATTCAAAAATATTCCGGAACTGGATACGGTCGAAAAGATTCAGGCAAAGCTGACAGCGAAACTGACCGGCAGGAAGGATGGCGTGGCGTTTTACGACATCGCGCTTAAATACTATGACGGCAGCAAGTGGATTCCGGTAGACGAAAGCAACTTCCCGGATGAAGGCGTAGACGTTGTTCTGCCGTATCCGAACGGTACGGACAGCAAGGATACCTTCCAAATCGTCCATATGCTGACCAAGACCGGCTCCGAGGGCGAGATCGAGAATGTTCCCCATACCAAGGAGATCGATGGCCTGCGGTTCCATGTAACCAGACTGTCTCCGTTCGGCGTAAGCTGGACGAAGTATACCGCGCCGACTTCGGGCGGCGGCGGTGGCGGCGGTGGCGGCGGCGGAGCTGTTGCCCCGACCACCTACGACATCGTGATCCCGTCCGCACTGGCGAATACCGTCAAGGCGGATAAGACCAAGGCGGCCGCAGGCGACACCGTAACGCTGACTGCTGCCGGAGAAGGTACGCTGACTGTTACGGACGCAAACGGCAAGTCTGTTGCCCTGACCGACCTCGGCAGCGGCAAATACACCTTTAAGATGCCGTCGGCTAAGGTCAGCGTGGGCTTCAAGACCACCGCAGATCAGCCGTGTGATGGCGGCAAGGATTGTCCGTCCGCACCGTTTACGGATGTAGATACTGCAAAGTGGTATCATCTGTCCGTTGATTATGTGCTCACGCACAAAATGATGAACGGTGTATCGAGCCGTGCATTTGCACCGAATGCCAACCTGACGCGCGGTATGCTCGTGCAGATCCTGTATAACCTGGAAGGCAAGCCGAAGGGCACAGCAGCGAACTTCTCGGATGTGCAGGCTGACGCATGGTATGCCGAAGCAGTCGGCTGGGCGGCGTCCAATAAGGTCGTAACCGGCTATGCAGACGGTACCTTCCGACCGAATGCAGCCGTCACCCGCGAGCAGGCGGCAGCGATCCTGTATCGCTATGCCAAGAGCAAGGATATCGACGTAAGCGTGGGTGAGAATACCAATATTCTCAGCTATGTGGATGTTCAGCAGGCAAGTGAGTACGCGATTCCGGCTCTGCAGTGGGCAGTCGGCGCAGGCGTGCTGAACGGTAAGAATGGCGGCCGTCTGGCACCGACCGGCACCGCCACCCGTGCCGAGATCGCAGCGATCATGCAGCGCTGGTGCGAAAACATCATCAAGTAACGGCAGACAAAACAGCAGGACAGAGAAAAGGGCTGACCCGACGGGTCAGCCCTTTTTCTATTTTCGATAATGTAAACCGTATCAAACGATTGGTACACGTTACCCCGTAGGGGGCATATTGTGCTCCCACGCAATGTAAAATCAAACGGTTCTTGGGCGCACACTGTGCGCCCCTATGGTTACGCGTGTGCAGATGGTTTACAAACGGTGCGCCGAGGTCATACCCCAGGGCACCTTCTCTTGCGGCGTTGCCGCAATTCACCTTGCCGCACCCTGCGGGATAGCGTTTAGCAATAGATGCAACTCGTAGGTGCCGTCTGTGACCACCCAACAAACAAGTTGCGCGACATGGTGTCCCCCAGGGGACCCTCTCTTGCCCTTCGGGCAATTCACCTTGTGTCGCGCCGGCGTAGATTTGACCGCCTGTGTAGCAGTAAGCTGTCTGTGAACTGCGAAAAGGTAGAGAAAGACATGCAAGAGTAACCCGACTGCCGTTCTCTTTTTCGAAGCGGTCGCCGGTCTCTGGTCTGCGCCAGACTATCTTAGGAAAGGGGTGAAAATCAGAGGGTGGAAACCTTGGTGTCTACCCTCTTGTGCCCCTGCCGGGCAGACAAGATTCGTTCGCTTCGCAAGCGATTACTCTGCAAGCATCGCTGCGCCCACCAGACCTGCGTCATTGCCGAGCGACGCACAGACGATCTCGGTATTTCGGTCCTCACCGCGGAAGGTCTGCGGGAAAGTGAGCATGCGCAGCGGCTCGAGCAGCTTTTCGCCGTAGCCCGCCAGTCCGCCGCCGAGCACGATACTCTCCGGCTGGAACAGATTCACAAAACTTGCCAGACCGTTCGCCAGATTGCCGCAGTATTCGTCGAACAGCTCCTGCGCGAGCGCGTCACCTGCGTCTACTGCATCGCAGATCTGCTTGGCGTTCAGCTGACCCTTGTGTACAGCAAGCACGCTCTTTCGTCCGTCCTCGAGCGCACGCTCGGCAAACCGCACGAGCGAAGCCGCCGAGCAGTACGCCTCCAGACAGCCGCGCCGTCCACAGTTGCACGGCTCGCCGTCTTTTCGGATCACCATGTGCCCGATCTCACCGGCAATGCCGTTGCAGCCGGTGTACAGCTGGCCGTTAATGATAATGCCGCCGCCAACGCCGGTGCCGAGCGTTACCATCAGCATGTTGCGCGTGCCCTTGGCCGCACCGGCAGTCGCTTCGCCGAGCGCGGCGCAGTTCGCGTCATTATCCAGATGCACCGGACAGCCGAACTCAGGCAAAAACGCATCCGCGAAGCTGACGTTATTCAGACCCAGATTGGTGCCGAACCGCAGGGTGCAGGTTTTCTTGTCAAACGAGCCGGGCACGCCGATGCCGATTGCCGTTACGTCCTCTACCGCACAGCTGTGCGCCCTGCACAGCGAGAGCGCCAGCGTTTTCATATCTGCTTTCAGGCCGGCTGCGTTGCCGGTCCGGGTCGGAAGGCTGTCTTTGCACAGCAGCGTGCCGTCCTCGGTGCAGAGCGCCGCCTTGACGGTCGTGCCGCCCAGATCAATACCGATTCTCACAGCAGATCCTCCTCGTCGAACAGATGCAGGCCGCGTCCCTTGAAATAGTTGTTCAGCCGCTCCACACTGCTGTTGATGATCAGCTCCTCCGGGAAACCAATTTCCTCGAGCATTTCCAGTGCGCCCTCCACATGACCGACGCGGTAGCAGATATGGCTGTCGCTGTCCACCGAGATAGGCACCTCATATTTCATGCACAGGCGGGCGATGTCCATGCAGTTGTCATGGCTGCCCTTACGGATGGACAGAGACGCGTTGTTAATTTCTACAATCTTGCCGTGGTCGTTGCAGCGGCTGATGATGTACTCGTGATCGAACGGGAAGTTGGAGTTGCCGAGGTGGCCGAATGCGTTGACATACGGGTTGTACAGGATGGCCTCGAGCGCCGCCGTGTGCACGCTGCTGTCCGCCGGCGGGAACATGCACTCGTGGAAGGAGGCAAGCGCAAACTCAATGGGCTTGAGACTCTTGTTGGAAATGACATTGATGCCGCCTGCCGGAGCGGTGATGTCGAATTCAATGCCGCGAATGACCGTTACCTTGCCGATCTTGCGCGGGATAAGGTCCAGATTGGAGAAATGCCACTCGTGCGGGCCGTCCGGATTGGTGGGGCCGTGGTTGGTGATGGCGATAGCCGCAAGACCGCGGTCCTCGGCCGCCTGCACCATTTCGGTGAGCGTGCTGAACGCGTGGTCGGTTACATTGGTGTGGGTATGCAGGTCTGCGATGATTTGCATGGGAAAAGGCTCCTTTTGACGTATGATTTTTTGGGGGGAAAGATGAAAGGCGGACACATGGGTCCGCCTCTGTATTTGCAGTTCGCTGAACCGCCGGTATGCGATTGTTTATCGGCGGTGTCTGCGCGGATAATCATCGTTATCGTAGCGCTTGCGCATCGCCTTGCGGCGACGGCGGCGCCGGATTCCGCCGAATGTGATGTTGAACAGAATGTACAGCACGATGAAGACTGCAGCTGCGATCAGCACGATTTTGAACACGGTGCTCTGGAAGAAATGGCTCAGCTTGTCCGAGTAATAGAGTACGCGGCTCATTTCCACATCGCTGAGCGCGACCAGTTCGACCGTGCCGTAGGACGTGCCGTTGTAGCTGTATGTCATGCTGCCGACTACATCACCGGCCTTGATGGGCGCGTCAACGGCTTCCGGCAGATTGGGTGTCGCTTCCAGCGAATCGGTCTCTACATCGGCAGGGAGCAGCGCCACCAGATCGGTTTTCGCGGTCAGCACCAGCTGATCGGTCTGCGTGGACAGGTCCACCTTTATATGGGCGAGTGTGTCGCCCTTTTTCGCAACGGTCTTGGTCTTAAAGTGGGTGAAGCCCCACTTATACAGCGATTTGGTATCCGTGAAGCTGGCCGCTACCGTCGGGTACTCCTTGGACGAGGTGGCACTGCCGAGCACGACCGAATACAGCTTGGCATCGCCGTACTCCGCGTAGCCGACAAAGCAGTTGCCCGCCTGCGAGGTATGTCCGGTTTTGATGCCCTTGTTGTACGGGTACGACCACGGATTGAACGAGCTGAAGATGAGCTGGTTGGTGGTGAAGATGATGCGTTCCTCGTGCATGTTGGTCTTGGGCATACGGTACTGCACGGTGTCGATAATGTTGGTGAACGTGTCGTTCTTCATGGCCTCGCGGGCAATGAGGTACAGATCACGGGCGGTGGTGTAGTGGTCTTCTTCGTGCAGGCCACATGGGTTGCAGAAATGCGTTCCGGTGCAGCCAAGCTCCTCGGCGCGGGTGTTCATCATGTCCACAAAGTGCTCGCTCGTGCCGCCGACATGGCGCGCAAGCATGTACGCCGCCTCGTTTGCGGAGGGCAGCATAAGCGCATACAGCAGGTCGATGACGCGCACAGTCTCACCGACCTTGATGTCCGCGTTCGAGCTGTCCGATGTGACCTTGGCGAAGTCGCCCTGCTCGGCGGTGACGGTCTCGTTCAGATCCTTGACGTTCTCAAGCGTCAGCAGCGCAGTCATAATTTTGGTCGTGGACGCCGGATAACGCTTTTCGTCCGCATTTTTCTCATACAGCACCATGTCGGAATCCGGGCTGATGAGCAGGGCGGCGGTAGCCGTTACGGCAGGCGCTTCACTTGCCGCTGCGGTAACGTCCTTGTCGTTGTCGGCGGTCACGTCCTTGGTGTCCTTGGAATCCTTGCTGTCGGCAGAATCCGTGCTGCCCGAATCGGTGGACGAGGTGTCCGTGCTGTCCGAATCGGTGGACGAGGTGTCTGCGCTGTCGGAATCCGACTGGCTCGATGAGGGATCACTCTCATCATTCACGGCATAAGCGCGGGTGATCGGCGCCGCACCGAGCAGCAGCGTAAAGCACAGCGCCAGTGCGGTAAGACGGTTTTTGAAATTATTGCTCTTCATCGGTATCTCCTAAAGAAAAATCGGCATCGGTGAAGTGCCCGCGCAGAACCGCCGGCTTGGGCGGTGTGCGCCGCAGCGGATCGTAGCGGAAGGAACGGCAGTGATCGGTGCCGTTTACCACACCGCGTTTGCGGCAGGCAATGCGTTCGCCGTCCGCCAGCGGAGAGCCGTGCGCGCAGTAGGTGCAGCGCGGTTCTATATTTTTTCGCAGCAGCTTTTTGAGCCTCATGCGTAGGGTCACTCCAATCGGTTAAAATCAGTGGTAAAAGTGTCCTGTCGAGTGGTGTCGGTGAATACAGGACGTATATAAAATATTATATATCATTTCCTGCGCTTTTTCCACCCCCAAATTGGATACAAAGCGGAAACGAACAGCACAGCAAGCGTATACCGGAACCGTACCGATATCGGTGTCAGCTCCGGTGAGGAAACCGTCAGCACGGCAGGCGAGAGGGAAAACAGGAAAGCCGTCAGCACAGCTGCGAGCGTACCGTGCAGCAGCTTTGCGGCAAACAGGCCGCGCACCGGCAAATCGTGTGCTTCCGCGAGGGCGCGCACCTGAAACTGCACAGCCAGTCCGCCAAATCCCAGCAGGAAGGACGCAAGCGTCAGCCGTGTCCTGCGCGGCAGCGTCAGCACCGTCAGCTCGTCTAAGCCGTTGGTCAGCTCGATCATGCCGTCCAGTACGTTTCCGTACGGCAAAAGTGCAAAAAACGGCGAAAGCAGCCGCAGCAGAATGGAAAACATGGTCAGAAATGCCGTTACCGTCAGCGCTGTGGATGCTGCCTGCTGCACGGATGCGCAGAAAACAGAGGGGAATGAGGTGCGGTTCCGGTTATGGATACGCTGCGACAAGGCAGATAATGGGGTACGCGCGAAACACAATCCGACGATCAGTGCCGAAACGATATGTATCCCGTACAGCATCGCGCCTGCCTGCGCGGAGCCGAACACGCCGAGACCAACCAGTCCGATGCAGAAGCCCGGACTGGCGCAGTTGCAGAACCGGTTCACGCGCTCTGCCGCTTCGCGGGAAAGCACACCCTCGGAGAGCAGCGTACATGCGGTCGCGGCGCCGACCGGATACCCGCCGATGAGTCCGAGCACCAGTGCAGACACAGCCTCGGGCGGCAGGCCGTATAAGCGGGCAAGCGGCTTCGCCAGCAGCGGCGACAGCCGCGCGGTGTCACAGCGGACAAGCAGTCCGCTGACAACGAAAAACGGAAATAAAGCCGGTAAGGCCTGCACTGCAGCAAGGGAAAGCCCCTCGCGGACACCATCCGCGCAGGCAGTCGGGCAAAGCAAAAACGCGGCAAAAAGAGCCAGCGATAAGAACAGCTTCATAGCGTCACCTCGGAACAGTGTATGAGAAGCAGGAAAGTTTCAGTACGTTTATACATAACATATACCGTTATACCTGATATAAGGTAAAATGCGATATGAAGGTGGCGCGATATGCTGAAAGATAACTTATACGCCGAACTCATGGAGGACCTCCACCCAAACCGCCCGCGTGTGGAAATCCTCGGAGACAGCCGGGTGATCGTGGAGAACCACTGCGGCATACAGGAATACGATGACAGCATCCTGCGCGTCAAGTGCCGCGGGTGCGAGGTGCGCATTCTGGGTGCGGATTTGGAGCTGACGGCGCTTTCCATGGACGAACTGGCGGTGATGGGCGTGATTTCGTCGGTGGAGTACATCACGACCGAGTGAGAAAGGAGGGGCGCGAATGATCGGGCGGCTGTGGCTGCTGGCCTGCGGGCAGGTGCGCGTGCGCGTGACAGGCGCAAGCCTGACGCGGTTTCTCAACCTGTGCGCGGCGCAGGGTATCACGCTGCGGCAGATGGACCGCACGGTATGGAATGAGCTGCACGCAACTCTGTCCATCCGGGATTTCCGGACGCTCAGGCGGCACATGGGCCGCACAGGATGCCGCGTACATATTCTCCGAAAACGCGGTCTGCCGTTCCTTGCGGTGCGTCTGCGTCCGCGCACGGCGCTCTGGGGCGGAGCTGTATTCGCCGCGGCGCTGTGCTGGCTGCTCGGCACGCATGTATGGGCGATACAGACCGAGATCGCACCGGCGATAGACGAAACGGCTGTCATGCAGCAGCTGAGCGAAATGGGCGTGCGCATCGGCATGCCCATCAAGAAGCTGAACACCCGTCAGATACGGTGGAAGATGATGCAGCTGCAGCCGAATATCACGTTTTTCTCGCTCAATCTGCGGGGCAACAGCCTGACCGTGGTCGCCTACGGCAGTACCGACCCGCCGGAGGTACTGGACGAGCACGCGGTCACCAAGGTGGTGGCCACGCGGGACGGCGTGGTAACGCAGGTGCGTGCGCTCGAGGGACAGCCAATGGTGCAGGCAGGAGATGCCGTGCAGACCGGTGATACGCTCATCAGCGGTCTGGTGGATCCGACACGCGAAGGTGGAAAGTACCGCACAGCGCATGCGCGCGGCACCGTGCAGGCGTACACCACGCATACGGTTCAGGCGGCGCGGCCGCTCACCGAGCAGAGCAAGCGGTATACGGGTAAAATTCGTCATCAATATGCACTGGTGATGGGAAATAAACGGTTAAATTTCTATATTGGTAGTGGAATTGCAGGGGGTACTTGTGATAAAATAATAACGACCAGGCATTTTTGGCTGTCGGACAGCGTGGTGCTGCCTGTGGCGCTGGTCACACAAACGTATACATTCTACGAGCGGGAGCCGACAACGCGCACCGCCGAGGACGTGCGGGTGGATATGCTCTCGCGCGCACTGGGCGAGACCGCCGCGGATATCGACGGCATGGTGACGAGCCACAGCGAAACGCTCACCGAGCAGAACGGCGCGGCTGTGCTGTACCTCACTGTCCACGCCGAGGAGCAGATTGGCACCGAGGCCGTGGATGACAGTACCGTTCCGGAGGAAAATGCGGAGATGGAGCAAGTGCCGTAGAGACAGAAAAGGAGACGCCTATGAACCGTAAACTCACGACGATTCTCGCAGGACTGAGCACCGCAGCAGCATTTGCCGTAAACGGCTCGGACTGGCTTCACGGCGGTTCCGCGAGCGCAGGCAAATTCTGCGTCAGCGCGGTGTTTATCGTGCTGGTATCGCTGCTGCTGTACGAATGGCGGAAAAGCAATACTGCAATGTGCCTGCTGACGATTGCATCGGCGCTGATTGCGATTGGTGCGGCAGCCGGTTTGCTTATGACGGCGGATATCCTTCCGGCAAATTCGGTGCTGCTGCCGTTTACCGTGTTCCTCGTGCCGTTTTTCGGTGTGACGAACTTCATGGCTTCCGCATTTGCCGCAATGCTTCTGCCGCTGGCGGTTTCGGTGGTGTGGCTGTGTTTTGCGGTGGGATTCTGGTGCGTAATCGGAAAAAATAAACGATAATCCGCATGTTATAATCGCTGCACAAATTTACAATATACCGTAGGGCGGGGCACTCCAGAGTGGCTTCTCTTGCGGCTTTGTCGCAATTCACCCTCTGTCCTCACCCCGCCGTGTAAACAATCGGTACATGGGTAACCGTAGGGGCGACCAGTGGTCGCCCGTGCATCCGTTTAGCCATAGCGTGGGAGGCCAATGGCCTCCCCTACGGGGGTAACATTATGCAAACGGTTTACCAATAAATATGTGCCTGTCGTTATCGGTTTGCGGGCGAACAATGTTCGCCCCTACGGGGCAGATTGTACAGACCGGATAGATACGGTGCGCCGTGGTCGTCGCACCCTACGGTATCCATTCAGCATAAAATTGAAACGGAGAAACATCGTAAACCGTCACGGTAATCCTCCATTCTCAATTTTCCATTCGGCACAAGCAAAAACAGGAGAACACCTTACAGTGTTCCCCTGTTTTGCTTAATCTATACAGCGTTTTCGGCTTTCTGCAAATCAGTCGAGATTTACAGTCTGCTCGTAGTGACCGGTACAGTAATCGGACACACCCGAGCCGGCCGGAATCAGCTTGCCGATGATTACGTTCTCCTTCAGGCCCATCAGCGGATCGACCTTGCCCTTGATTGCGGCGTCGGTCAGCACGCGGGTGGTCTCCTGGAAGGATGCAGCGGACATCCAGGAATCGGTTGCGAGGGATGCCTTGGTGATACCCATGAGGGTCGGCTCCGCAACTGCCAGACGGAGACCTTCCTCGCCGGCGTCGATGCGTGCCTGCACCTTGTTGTTGTAATCCTCGAACTCGAGCCAGTCCATAACAGAACCCGGCAGAACCTCAGCGTCGCCTGCGTCCTCAACGCGAACCTTGCGCATCATCTGACGAACGATGACCTCGATATGCTTATCGTTGATATCTACGCCCTGCTGACGGTAAACCTTCTGAACTTCCTTGATCTCGTAGTCGTGAACGGCGCGAGGATCGAGGATACGCAGAATGTCATGCGGGTTGAGCGAGCCTTCGTTCAGCTGGAAGCCCTGCGGAATCTCCTGACCGTCGGTTACGCGGATACCGGAGGACGAAGCCAGCTGGTAGGAACGCATATCGCCGGTCTGCGGGTTGACGATGTTGACGGTCTTGACGGTGGTGCGCTTGGACTCCTCGATGGAGACCACGCCGCCGATCTCGGCAAGCGTTGCAGCCTTCTTCGGCTTGCGGGCCTCGAACAGCTCCTCAACTCGCGGAAGACCCTGCGTAATATCCGAACCTGCGACACCGCCGGTATGGAAGGTACGCATGGTAAGCTGGGTACCCGGCTCGCCGATGGACTGTGCTGCGATGATACCGACAGCCTCGCCCTTGCCGACCGGCGTGCCCATTGCCAGGTTGATACCGTAGCAGTGCGCGCAGACACCCTTGCGGGCACGGCACTCGAGCACGGAGCGGATCTGAACGCGGGTGATGCCTGCGCCGACAACCGCATCGGCGTCAGCCTCGGTCATCATCTTGCTCTTCGGTACGATAACCTCGCCGGTCTCCGGATTTACGATATCGTCAACCGGGAAGCGGCCGAGCAGACGCTCGCGCAGCGGCTCGATGATCTGGTTGCCTTCCTTGATATCCTCTACCCAGATACCCTTGGTTGCGCCGCAGTCGTCCTCACGGATGATAACGTCCTGAGAAACGTCTACCAGACGACGGGTCAGGTAACCGGAGTCAGCGGTACGCAGTGCGGTATCGGCCATGCCCTTTCGA
>ERZ773269.1527-NODE-1527-length-21284-cov-32.929530_pt1 | contig 21284 bp, 26 predicted proteins | sample MGYA00511958_ERZ773269 | MGnify/ENA primary metagenome ERZ773269 (study PRJEB29015, sample SAMEA2737761) | human gut metagenome | biome: human gut; feature: human-associated habitat; material: faeces | place: China | collected 2012 ... | reverse complement strand
CTCTTTAAGCCATCTTAAATGACTCTGAGGTGTCTGTTAAACCCGTGGCGATTCAGGTTACCGTTTAAACCGCTACCAGTTATACGACAATTCGCCACCCTGTTGTAGTAACCAAATGGCTCAGATGCCGCTGGCGGTGTGAATGGTTGCAACCATGATATCCCCCAGTTACACCGGGTAAGATCGCAGTTAGTAACAGAGGAAGTGAATACCTGGTCAAAGAGGATTGAGGACGCGCCACCAGACCCTCCACCTGTACCAAGTTGTCCGCAGTGGTCAATCCAGCACCTGTCGACATTAATACGCTGGCAGCGGGTCTTGTTGACGTAGTCATACGATGCAGCTATGGCATAGTATTTACACTCTTTGATAACACATTGAGATATCAAAATATCGGCTGAGTTTTCTTTGACGATTATACCTCGACTTGTGGGACCACTTGTTCCATCAATAGTAAGGTTTCTAACCGTCTTATTTGTACCGCCAACAGAGAGGATGTTGTTGTTACCAACTGATCCATCCTTGATTATCCCGCCATAAAGTTCCTGCCTTCCTGTTATGACATCCATACGTATAGGTGTGCCAGACGTCAGATAAGTAAGGCCAACCAGATTCACGCTGACGCCGGTTGCCAAGGCACTGTTAACAGCAGCAGCATCGTTAGCAACGCCATCACCAATCGCACCAAACATCAGAGGGTTCAGAATGTCCGCATTGATTCGCAGCCATGCTGAACCACCAGCAGTTTTAATCACGGTCCCGTTGTTATCTGTATAAGCGGCACCATTCAATACAGCCCTGAACTGACCACCACCTTTTCTAGTTCCGGCTGTGTGTTCCTTTAGAGTTATCCTTTGTTTATCGACAGTAGGCTCAATCGTTCTTAGGATGGCAATGGTCGGACACTCACCAATTAATTTTTCCCCATCGTTCGCTGCAAGCATGCTCCTTAGAGCAGAATCACCGACACTTATCCAAGCCCCTACCCCGGTTCCACCTGTTGATGATGGCGTAGACCCTGCTGGTACAACTTTCGGAAGAGAACCATCCCATCGGTAATATTCGCCAGTTGATGTGTCTTTTAGAATCTGATTAGGCAATGAAATTGTCGCGCCAGCCTGAAAGGATTCCACGGGGATCCAACCAAACTGTGCAATTGCCTGCTGGGCTAACCAGCGCAACCCTTCAATGGTGTAATGCGCACTTCCAAAGCGATCTAAATACTGAAGCGCCAGAGAGGTAACAAACTCGTCAATTTTCCCGGCGTTAAACTTCAGGTCGATTGGAGATTCACTTGGAACCGAGTTTTGAGTAGGTGTAGTAGCCATATTTATTCCATAAAAAAACCCGGCGCAGTGGCCGGGTCTGGATGGTCGGGGACGGTTTTATTAGTAAATGGCGTCGCTGTACTCTGCGACCGTCAAAGATACCGTGTTATCGGTGTTCGGTTTGATGCTGCTGACCTTCCATAGTTGGCTGTCCAGTTCCTCCACCGTCGCAATGAGGTAGCGCGAAGGAAGCTGTACAGTGTCTCCGTTCCATATGTTGAGCTGAATGTTAGGGATGGCCGCGGTGAATCCGTACTTCGTGTCAGCGCGGGCGGTGGCCGGATAGCGCAGCGTAGGGTTACCCAGACTATCGGTCACCAGCACATACATCGAACCTGCAAACGTGATCGGCTCGCTGGTATCGAAGTTATTCCCGGAGCGGCCGGTGATGTATCCCTGCTGCTGGTTGCTGTCGTAGATGTCAGGCATCTGAATGACGCTGCCGACCTGAATAATCCCGTCTTCGAAGACTTTGGCGTTCATCTTCACCCGGGAGTAGATCAAGCGTTTCGTTTCGCGCAGCGCGCGTTCCCGCGCCTGATACTCGTTACGGAAGCCGACGATCTCCAGCTTGTTCGGGTTTTCCGCTTCCTGTTCGACGATGGCGCCGTTCAGCACGCGGTAGTTGATGTACGTCTTGTTATTCGTGGTCGGGTGAACGTAAGAGACCTGCACTCCGTCGTAGCCGCCAGGAAGAGTGGCCTCGTACGTCATTTTGTACTCGTCCGTCTTCATATTGGCCCGGTTGAATACGGCTGCCGGGTAGTCAACTTTCTGATCCCGGGTAAACGTCAGTACGCCGTCGTCCCAGTACGCCACCACAGACGCCGCATTGCAGATCGCCTGCACGCGGTCGCCCAGCGAGTCGTTTTCGTCGTCAAACGTGTAATCGAAGTAACCCAGTCGCTCATCCGGCAGGCTTTCGGCGATCGAGTACAGCCCGTAAAGGTCAATGCTGTTGACAGGCTGTTCACCCATGATTAGCCAGGTGTGCGCCACCGCATCAGCGAACGAGCGAGACGGCCGCAGCGTGTAATCCACCGTCTGCGTGTCAAGGTTGTACGTGATGGTGTGGCGCATCACCAGAGCGTTATATTTGCGCTCACGACTGCCCAGCGCGTTCTCTGTCGCCCTCACCTTCACCAGCACCAGCGTGTCAGTAGGATGAACGACATTGATCCTGATGTTGATAGCGTGGATCTCTTCCACCTTCAGGACTGACGCGTCGCTGGAGTTATCCGTGCGCTGGAAGCTGATCGCGTACTTTCCGTACCCGGCTGCAGGAGTCAGTTTATCGGTGCGGTAAAACACTTCGCTGGTATGGTCGTGAGGTGTTCCCTGGTAATAGGTAAACGTCTGCGTAGTGCCGGGGATCTGGTTGTAATCGTCGTCGATTTTCCAGATAACGACCTTCCAGTTCGTCTGTTTCTTCCCGCCCAGGCTCGACTGCGTGTGCAGCCAGAGCTGTGATGACTCAACTGGTGAGAAGAAGGGACCCACGACCAGGGCTTCGTTGTCGTTCAGAATGAACTTCGTGGTGTTGATGGTGGCCGTCGCCGGTATGTCCTGCGGTCCCTGCAGGTCGCTCATCGTAAACGTGTACCAGCGCACCGGGTTAACCACAGCGCCGTCGTTCGTTTCTACCGCGGAGATCAGCGTCCCTGAGAATGTCGCATCAGTGGTGACGCTTCCGGAAGCAGTGTTGTACGTCACGTTGATGGTGAACGTCACAGCATGCGGCAGCACAAGACCCATGAAGTAATCGAACTCGGCCTGCTTCACGATTTTCATCGCGATCTTCCCGCCGGAATATGTCCCGCTGACGACTGTGTTTGCTGTCGCCGTCTCGATCGGGAAATCACCCGCTTCGTTCTGCCCAGGGACTTCCTGCCCGTCTACATCATCGAAGCCATACCCCTCGACGATCTGAGGGATGACCTCGCCAGGCTGATAAAACTGGTATTCAGCACCGGCAAGCGAGCCAAGGCTCGATTCAGAGTAGCGTACGGACTCATAATCGTACTTGCCTATCCCGATGCACATCCACTCAGTGACATACTTCAGGCCGCCGTCAAAGGTATCCTGGCGAACGTATTCGAACACCGATTCCTGAATCAGATCCGGGAATGAACGCACCTGGCCGTAGATATCCGGCTTGGCTTTGTAGACGCGCGCGGTGTTTGTCTGACCGGTCAGGCTATTGTTTGGGGAGTCGACGGTATTGCCGCCGGTGTTTGCGATGGCTGGCTTCGGCGCCAGGAAGGCAAACACAGTTCCAACTACTTTAAAGATCGGGCTCAGAATGTCTTCAACGATGCCCTTGGGCTGGTCAAATATCTGAATGGTGTCCAGCTCGCTCAGTTCAAACGCCAGCTCGTCATCGTCGCCCAGCTTAACGCCATTGCGGACGATCAGCAGATCGCGGTGAAAAGTAGCGTCATTCGCCGCCAGCCAGTCATAAAAAAGGGTGCCGTTTGGCACCCTGTAGCGTTCTTTTGGCGTTCCCGGGAAACGCTGAAGCTCAATCAACGCCATATTCGAAAAACTCCACTTTGGTGAATGCTCGCTGAATGACCAGCAACGAGTCCATGCGAACGCTTCCGTTCTCGCCGCGCGAGTGCAACGCCTGCCGGTTCAGTACCAGGCCAACGTGTGCCGGCTGCGCGCCGCGGTACCCGACAAATATCCCGCCATCGACCGGTTTGTCGACCTTGCGCCAGAAAACGACGTCACCCTGATAGCAGGTGAAGAAGTCAGCCCCGGCTTCGTAGTCCGGTGTCTGGTGCAGTTCAGTTCCGATAACGTGTCGGTAATACAGCACCACCAGCCCCCAGCAGTCGACTTTCTCGAACGAGCAGGCCCGGTTAGCCCACGGCACACCGATGACCAGCCGAATAAATTCATCTTTAGTCATGAGTATGCCTTATAGGTACTGGAGTCCAGTGTATTCGCGGGGATCGTATAATTTTCCAATATTATTATTGAGCGGGTTGGTCACAGACAGAGTGACCGATGCGGCATCAGCATCGATATCCACCGTCTTAACGTAAAGCTGCCACGACTTAATCGGCACCGACACATCGCCGCTGTCGAAGATCTGCCGCGTGGCCGTGATGGCAGTCAGCCTGGCCGCCCCCTTCCACTGTTTCATTAGCGCTTTGATGTCCGACGACAGCCGCCCTAACTTCACGGTCGCGTCGATCACCGGAGTGCCGCTCTGCTGGCTTTCTTCAATTTCAAAACGCGCTGGCGTGAACGTCTGGCCGCCGAGCGTCTTCGGAAAGAACTGCTTATCGACAAGGCGGACGTAACCAAAAGACGGATGGTAGAACGTGATGGTGTCGTACAGGCCGCGCGTCGGGCGCTGCTGCTTATACTCCCTGAAACTCGGCATTACGGCACCCTCGGCAGTGATTCTGGGTCTCTGTTGTCCGGATAACCCGTTACAACGATATCCAGCCACGAATCCCAAGGCGGAGGCAGCTCAACAATGATGTCGTCGAATTCGTCGTCGGCGTTGTTGAGGTGGTTCGCGATAACGGTTCCTGTCCAGGTCACTACTCCACCATCGATACTGGTTTGCACCGGCATCTGCGTGAAGTGAAGTTCCTGCAACTGCAGACCACTGCCGCCAAGGTTGATATTCATCCGAAACCAGTTAAGGCCGCGGTTGAGATAGTTAGGGCTGCGCAGCCACTGCTGAAAAGCGCGCTCCTGGTCGAGAGTGAAGATCCACGTCAGGGACCATGTCACTTTCAGGTCGTCAGTAAGGCTCTGGAAAATAGCCGGGCCGACCGCTGGCTGATCGGTCTGGAACCCGGTATCGAGCGTCATGTTTTTGCTGGCCTTCTGTGCCAGCGGCAGCCAGTCGGGATAGTCGATAATTGGCATCTAAACTCCAGGCATTAAAAAACCCGCCGAAGCGGGTTTAATCTATGGCAGTTGGTCGTCTCGGAGCTTCAAAAATTTTAATGTTAAATTCTTGAATAGAGCCGTTACTCTTAAACTCAAGTGTCTCACCTGCAGGAATAACACCGGCAATGTAAGTGCCATCTGTTAGCAAAAACTCAAAATTAACAGCCCGGTTAGCTGAGTATTTGACAACCTTCCCGCTTTCAAGTGGCATGCTTTTTGACTCGCCCGGCAAAATACTATCCATGTTCCCTCTCAATTTTGACCACGTGGAGTTCTTTTGGCATTGAAATTACTTGTTATGCCCTGAGAAATTGGACCACCATTATTTAGATCAGCAATGATGGCATCCACGGTTACTGTACCATCTCCACTACTCGTAGCCTGAGCATCAAATGTGGCTCCCGTCATATTCTGAACGTTGATTATGACGTTCACACCTCCGCCAGCATTCATCTCCTTATTGCTGATCACCCTGCCGTTGTCGCCCGGTATCATGTACTGCTTACCGGTGCTGGACTGGTATATCTCCGGCTTCCCTCGCTCACCGACCTGATAAAGACCCCCTGCATTCACCGGGCCGCCATTGTAACGCATGCCAGTGAGAGCTAGTCCAGAAGCAAGACCTACCGTTGAAGTAATCCCTGCAGCAGCAGGCGCAGCATTCCCGCCAAGAGTTGCCAGAGAAGCCATTGCAGCAGCCGGTGCCCATGCCGAAGAGACAAGAGCGGCCTGGGCAATTGAAGCGGCAGATGAAGCTGCGCCAATTGTCTGGCCTATAATCATGTTCTTGAGGGCTTCTACACCCATTTGAACCATGCTGTTAATCACGCTGTTCAAAATGGTATTACCCAGAGATCGAAGCGCCTCCTGAGCGCTCATCGTTCCAGTGAGAAGGCCTGTCAGGGCGTTTGAAGCGTTGCCAGCAAATGCATCAACTGCACTCGTTAGCATGTTGTAGCCAAGGCTCTGCTGACTGAGAAGCTCCCACTGTGCGGCAGTTCTTTGCTGCTCATACTGCGTATCGGCAGCATTTTTGAGGGCTAATGCATTCTGGTGAGCCAATAAACCCTGCTGCTCGAACTGTTGGATAAGGGCCAGTTGCTGTGCGTGCTGATTAGCTAATTGCTGCACTGGATCAACCTGTGCAACAGCCTCCTGCTGCGGGGTTACAACCTGTTGAGCTCGTATCTTCGCCAAATTCGCCTGATGATTGGCCTCAAGCCTCTCAGCAGTTTTGTCGTACTGCTCCTGGCTAATCTTCTTGGCCGCCAAAGCGGTTTTGAGGTCATCAACATCTTGCTTATAGCTGGCGTTTTCGCGCGCTTCTGGTAGAAGCTTTTGCGCGGCAGCCTCGGCCTTGATGGCATTGGCCGTATCCCATTTTGTAGCGGCGTACTGAGCAGCCAGCGCCAGTTGTTCTTTAGTTGCTCCTTTTCCGAGAGACTGCTGAGCATTCAGGATCGCCTGCTCGCGGCTCAACTTATTAGTTGAGTCGGCTGCAAGTTCTGATTGCTGTTTCAGATTCGCCAACTTCTGGGCTATAGACTCAGCTTGGGAGGCACCTTTCTTTTGTTCTGACTTAAGGGCCTTTTGCGCCTCCGTATTTTTGTACGTAGCGGCAGCATCATCTTCCATCTGCTTGGCGTGCGGATCATCCTTCGCAAATCCGGCATCTTCTGCAGCGTATTGTGCCTGCAGCCGTGCTCGGGCCTCGCCCTGCAACTTCGAGAGTGCCAGGTTGCGCTCGGACTGTTTGATCAGGTTCTTCTGGCCAGAAGTAAGGTTATCGACCTCTTTTTTCATCCCGGACAGATTGATTTGAGCCTCGCCAGCGACTCGAACGAGTTCTGTGAGCGGACCAAGGAACGTTCTGATGGCATCAGCGCCTGACTTTGTTGAGCTCTCCGTGTTCTGGAGCTCAAGGACCAGCCTTTGCAGCGCTTCAGGCGTAGGATTATTCGCCACATCGGAGAGTTGCTTGCTTAGCTCGAACGCCCGCTGTTCCGACACGCCAAATTTATCTGCAAGTGTGGTAACAGTGTTCTGGATCGCGTTAGCGTTAACGGTGAATTTCGCCCCGGCGTTCCTTGCCTGCTCCATGGCTACAGAGTAGGTGTCAGCTGTTACACCGACTGTCGAAAGGTTTTTGTTGAATTCATCAATCGACGCAATACCGCCAACGAAAGAGGTTTTCAGCTTGTCGGTGAAGCCAACGATGGAGCTGGAGGCGTCGTTGATTGATTTAGGGATCTTCGCTATGGCAGCGTTGTACTCAATCATTGCCTGATTTCTCAGGATGGTTGCTGCCTCTGCGTTGGTTCTTGCCAGGTTGGCGTACTTATCTGACAGTGCGGCCACGCCATTCTGAGAGATGGTGATCACCTTACCCATCGCTTCAGCTGCGTCTTTAAGTGCGTCCATGGCGTTTTTACCGCCATTCAGCGAAGTAATCAGCACGCCAGCAAGAACTGAACTAAGCGCTATTATGGCGCCAACCACGGCACCGCCAGGGCCAAATGCACCAGCAAGCTGAGACCCCTGCTGAGCGAACGCCACCAGAGCAGACTGCCCACCCTGCACCTGCACAATGAAGTCCTGAACCTGGTACCCGGCCTGCTGCATGCTGGTTTTCCAGCTGCCAGTGCCTTTTGCGCCATTTTCAACGCCAGTCTTCATGTCATACAGACGACCGGTCAGCTCTCCGATCTTCTGCTTTTCTTCATCTGTTGCTTTTGAACCGGCGCGGAGCTGTGCGGCAAGGATAGCGGCACTACGAGCACCATTCTCCTGCGCCTCATCTAGTACAGCAAGCTGGTTCCCCAGCGCCTCGATGATGGATTCAGCACGGCTGAATTCACTACTCGCGCCGCCAGTACCGCTGCGGGCCTCTTCCATAGCGCGTGCAATGCCGCTCACGTTGGTGTTCAGCTTCCGCAGCTGGTTATCCATGGAGTTGGCGTAGCCAGCCAATTCAGTAAACGCAGACCCTGTTTGAGCCGTGCTCTGGTCGAGGTTATCCATTCCCTTTCCGGACTGCTGGGCTGCAGCATCCAGTTTATCCAGAGCATCAATGGCCTGTTTCCCGCCCTGAAGCAGCGGCTCAACGTCGGCGCTGATTTCATAAACGATGCTACCGGCGTTCTTCTCACCTGCCATGTCATTCTCCGGTTATTGCTTAGCTTTTGCCCTGCGTGCGGCCTGTTTAGCCAGGTACTCGTCGGCGATGCTGTCGTACTCTTCGCGAGTGAATCCTTTCTGGTCCGGGTATTTCGCCGCCAGCAGCATTTGAAATTCGGTCATCGTTAACTGAGAGGCTTCTGCACGGTTTATGCCGAAGTGGCTACGTGCTGCGCTGATGTAGTCGAAGGCTTTGAACTCAGTAGTGCGCTCGCCTGTTTCGTGGCGCTGCAACTGGCGAACCTTTGCCTTTCCGACGATACCGTGCTGCATCAGGTGTTGTGCCAGCACAATGATGTCGTTCTTTGGCATCTGGCCCGGGCGGTAGACGACGCAGTGCCGCCACCCTTTCCACTCACCGATCATTGGCGTCAGGTCGTCATCGCAGCATGCCTGCAGCACCAGCATGCACGTTGATAACAGCTTCTCAGCGGCGCGATTGAAGGATGGGTGTAGCCAGGTAGGGAAGCGCCCCAACGTGCCAGCGCACACCTCAATCAACTGAGCGACATCATTGCCGTGGATGGTGGCGTATGCCTGCACAATCTCTTCGGGAGTGCCGATCCTCGTCATGGCCTCGAATGAAGGCCGTAGCAGGTAATCTTTCCCGCCTTCGCGGCTGTCGCTGATAGAGAGTTCGCCAATATCGGTTAAAGCGGTCATAGGCCTTCCAGTAAACGGTCATTATCAAGGGCAGCACGCCGCCCTTTGGAATGTCCGTTAGGTAACGGTAACCGTATGCACGGCCACAAAGTTGCCGTCTTCGGTGTTGATGATGATCTGCGCGCTGCCGGTGGCAACGCGATTCACCGTGACGGTGGTGCCGGATGCTGTAGCAGTGGCTTTGGTTGGATCGGTTGATGCAACGGTGAAGTCTTTATTGGTTGCGCCGGTTGGTGCGATATTCACCGTGAATGTGCTGGTACCGCCAGCCGCGCCGGTGCTGGTTGCCGGGGTTACAGTTACGCCAGTCACCGCAACCGCAGTCAGTTCGTTCACTTCGATGGTGGTTGCATCGCCGACTTTGAACTCGGTGGAGAACGTGACGATGTCATTGGTGCCGCCGTCAGAGCTCAGCGCCGTGATGTTCATGTAGCCGACGAATTCGACCGGACCGTAATCCATTCGAACCCACATACCAGGCTGGCGCTTGGCCTTCAGCTCGTCAGCGAAATACTTGATGAATTTGCCGACACCGTACTGATCCAGCTTGTCCTTCTTGCGCACCTCACCTTCAAAGCTCAGGGTGAAGTCACTGTTGGTGATGATGGTCTCGACATAGCCGCCGCCGTCATCCGCATCAGAGGTAACCGAGTTAGGGTTGAAGTCGAAGCCCTTCGACGTACCAGCGGCCAGCGCCATCCACTCACCTTCGAGTGGCTTGACGTCCGGGCAGCCATCGGCGACTTCCAGCACGACCGCACCGCCGAACAGGCGCTCGTTCGAGTTCTGGCAATTAGCCATGTGAAACTCCTCTTTGACGTATAAAAGAAAACCCGCCGGAGCGGGTTATTTGGTTGGGAATGGCTATTCGCCGTAAGTGCAGGCGAACTGGAGTCGGAAGACTATTCGCCCTTCTTCTGTAAGCACCGGCGCGGGAATTGCGCCCATGTTCTGGATGTAGCCGACGCACTCATCAGCCATGGGGTTGGCCTGGACGTAATCGACGATGCGCTGCACGGCATTGAGCGCGTCTTTGCGCTTGTCCTTCGCACCGACGACGTCGACCAGGACGTGATACTCAGAACCGAGATCGGTGCGGATATTTGACCCGCCGTTTGGCCTGAAGACAATTATGGCTTTAGCCAAGTCCTTTGGGTCGTCGTACATCAACTGCTGCACCGTGAATCCGGTCGTTAGCCCGGCGTCGACGAACATATTGCGCACCCGCTCGTGCATCATTGGCGTCATAACGAAAGCTCCTTGCGCATCACCGCGTCAACGTTATCGCGCTCGTCATTCGCGCCTTTAACCAGGAATTGCGGTTCGCCGTGAGGGTCCCAGTAGTTGCCCTTTCCGGTCCCGCCGCCGAACTCTTTCGGTTTCTGCGGGCCGAACTCAGACCGGTTGCTGGTCACGCCGAAGTGCGCGCGCGGCTGGCCTTTCAGCTTTCCTGACGCTTCGTGCACATACGCAGCATAGTTGGCTGAGTAACCGACTCGCCCGGTGATGAGAACCCCGCCAGCGTCGATTTCGCGGAACTGGCTATTAATAAGCGTTGAGCTGTCGATCGGGGTGTAATAGGCCGCCCGGGTACCGATAAGCATCATCGCTGACTGCAACGCGCGAATTACCTTGCGGCCCTTAACGTCGTTGATGACATCGTTCAGGTGCTCCTTCGCCTGGCTGATGCCCTTCACTTTGATGCCCATGGCTACACTCCTGTAATTATCGCCCAGTCATCTTCGAGACCGTCGAGAGTATCGTTCCAGCGCGTCACGTGACGCACCTCATCGGCACCGGCCACGACCGGGTCTGGTTCAGTGCTCACACCAATCAGGATGTAATCGCCCTCATCTGCCAGAGCGTAAGCCGTGAAGAAGGTGTTTTTTACTACAACCTCTTTACCGATGGAGCCTAGCTTTGCAGACAGGCCGCCGATGTAGTCGCACATGATGGTTTCAGGCGGTTCGTATGGGTCGACAGGATCGCCCCACTCGTCATTACCGCCAGCACCCTTACGCCATATCGTGCATGGCTTGTTGTATGACCATGAAGCAGTAGACGACATCAGCCCTCCTTCCAGCGCAGCACCTTCGCGCCAGTCGCCCGGATACGCTCACAGTTGATGAACCACTCGCCGTCCGATTTCACGTAGCCGGTAGTCTCCCGCCCGGTGTCGGTCATCACCCAGACGCGGGTGAATGAGCGCGGTAGCCCGTGCTTAACTGATTTGTACGTCATCAGCAGCCCCCAACCACCATGAACAAGCCGACACTATTACCAGCGCTGATCGGCAACTCTCCGGTGCAGCCGCTGGTATCGAGCCTGGCCAGCGAATCGCGCAACCAGGTAATGCTGTCGTCGCCATATTCAAACGAGCGGGACGCGCCAGACGGCGCACCCTGTGATTTGATGCGGCGCGCGCCTGACGACGTAGCCATAAGCGCGGCGGCGTACATCAGGATCAGCTTCGCGGTGCAGTCATCGTATCCAGCGCCATCGAGGCACGGGATAATCTTGTTTACCGCGCAGAGAATCGGATCCAGCAACGCCATGGGAATGGTGTAACCCAATTCACCGAGGAACGCCTGCACGTCTGCCGCTGTGATTGGGTCAGCCATGGTTATTTCGCCTTCTTGGTTGCTTCCGCCAGTGCGGCTTCTGCCTCTTCAGCGCGTTTGTTCGCCGATTCCAGCTCAGCCGCATGCGCCTGCTTCAGCTGCTCAAGGGCATCAGCATGCTCTTTGTCTTTTGCATCAGCGTCTGACTGCGCCTGCTTCAGCTGCTCAAGGGCATCATTGAGTTTTGACTGCAAATCAGATGCACCGGATGCCACAGGCGCAGATGATGTCGCCACTTCAAAGACGAGCTTCTCCCCCTTCTTATCAGTTGATTTTTCCGCCTTACCCTGCTCGATCCACTTTTCAGCGATCGAGTCATCGACGTCATAAACCTGTCCAGCCTCCAGCTTTTGAAGGCTGGCACCGGCAAAGAGGTTTGCTACCAATACCTTTACGAGTGCCATGTTGTTTCCTTAGCTCGAAGCGTGAATAACAGAGTAGTGGCCGTTGATGTCCTGCTTGACCATCAGGCCAGCAGCTCCCCAGGTACGCCAAACGTAATCTGAGTTGTAGAACTGACGCGGATCGGCGACGGTGCCGAACGCCTGACCGACGATAGGAGCAATCACGCCAGCCTGCAGCGGTACGATTACGATTTCGTTTCCGGTCAGCTCAGCATCTTCTTTGATTGCCGCGATGCCTGACAGTTTGGAGATCTCTTCCAACACAGTGCGGAGCGAGTTCACATCGAAATACTGTTCCCAGTTGGACATGATTTCGCTGGAGACGTACCACGTTTGCTGGCCGTACTGCATGTTTTGCAGCTTGAGGACATCACGCAGGGCGATTGCCGCGGCACGCATGGCTTTCGGGTCTGTGCTGGTTGCAAAGTTAACGGTCAGTGTCACCTGCGCCACGCGCTCATCGTGACGTAAACCCTTCCATGTCTTGTCATCGAATTTGATGTAGTTACCAGCCGCATCACGGAATCCTTCCCAGATGTAGTCCACATACTGGCGACGCACATCATCAACAGATCCGGCCTGAGCATCCGCCAGGGATGAGAGCGCGGAGCCTTTGTTGAATACCGGGTCACGCCAGTTGAACTTAAAGCCGCTGTCGTGGATCGGCACCATGGTGCCATCGAAGGTGTAAGACTTCGCATCCAGCGCAGCACCAATCTGACCGGACATTGAGGTGTGCGCCCAGCCACGGCCGCCGGTGCGAGCGTATTCGTACACAGACTCTTCAAGACGAACAGAACGAGACAGAGGCATCAGGTCGTTCAGCAGCGTGAATTCGGTGTTCGGTTCGAATTGCTTCAACACGGTCTGGTCATAGGCCTTGTAAAGACGACGGATATCGTCGACTGCGTTGACGGCGTTGAGCTCTGGTGTATCTTCTGCATCGCCCCGCCATTTAGTGCGTGCAATGAAATCAGCGGCAGCCTGAGCGCTGGCATTGCGCGCGGCGGAGAGTTTTTTGAATTGAGAGGAGTTAACCTCGAGGTTCCCGGTTTCAGTAGCCTGCTTAGTGGAGAATACAAACATTCAGGTGCTCCTTATTTAATGACCACGCGCAGGAGGTCACCTGCCGTTGCAATGGTGTATGAGCGGTCTTCTTCTACGTAGCAGCGGACTGATTCATCAGTACCGACAGCTTTAACTCGACCGTTGGCCACAGAGAGCGGCTGCCCCTTTGTGTAAGTGCCTGCTGCAGCTGGAACGTTGAAGAAAACGCCTGGGGTTGGGTGAAAAGCAACAACCCAGTCGCCAGCCTTGATGACGTCGTCTACGGTTTTGCAACGCAGGTAGTCATAGTTGGCTACGTAGAGGATCGCGGCTTCATTACCATCCACGGAGGCGGTGAATTTCTTCGTGGTATTGTCGAAGAAACCAATCGTCCCGGGAGGGGTATCAGCGGCTGCAGCACCTTCACGGTGAAGCTGTGGGTTTGCGAAGATACCGCCCGCGTGAATTACGTGTTTTCCGTCTTTAGCCATTTTTTACTCCGGCATTTCGCTGACTGATTGGGTGTTGGTTGCCTGGTGGCGGAATGCACCGTTCAGGCCGAAAGAGGTCTGGCACTTGGCGTACATAGCATCAAGCGCTTTGCCGTCCAGATCTGCGACTTCTTCATCGCTCATGTTCATCGCCAGCTTCACAGCCGCGCGCTTTTCGCCTTTCTCTTTGTCGGCGTTCGCGTTCAGGCTGTTAACGACGGTGTCCACGCGATCGGCAAGCTTCTGCGCCCACGCTGGCATCTCTTCGTTATTGATGGCCTGCTCTTTCTTCTTGGGCTTGCCGGTTTCCGGGTCGATTTCTTCATCGCCTTTTTTCTTGGCGGTGGCTTCTTCGGCCTTCATCTGGTTGTATGCATCCATCAGCTCGGCGTCGGACTTGCCTTCAGTCGGCTTACCAGCGGCTTGCAGCGCATTGATAATCAGTTCTTTCATCGGATCGTTCTCTCCGTTGGTTTTAATCTCGTACTCAATGGGTTTGCGCACGACTTCTACAGGTTCGCCGACGAACACGGCTTTGCCGTCGTCATCGATGAGGTACTTCTGCTTCAGGTATTTGGTGTCATTGCGGTAGATGAAGTTGTCCGGCCACACCGTTTCAGGCCAAAGCCACTTATCTTCGGTGTCACCCTCGCGCAGCTTGTCGCTGATAGCGCGGGAGATGTCGTCGAAGGAGAAGTTAGAGGCATTGGTGAAGAAGAATTTGGTCTTGTTGATCAGACCGTCGCGGGTGCAGTCGATACCATCGGCCAGGCGGGCAACCTCAATCTGTTGCTCATCACCTTCTGAGTTAACGAAGATGCCCACGCCCTCTTCCGGCGTTCCGGCTCCAGGCTCATCAAGCAGTACCGCCACATGGTCAAACATCATGTTGGTGGCGATTTCGTTGTACTTTTTTCCCTTCGACTCGCCGTTGGCGGCGATACCGGAATACAGCAGGCCGGTGGAGATGTGGATCGGATCGGAATTGGTGCCGGCCAGCATCTCGTCCAGGCGGTTAATCAGGCGCTTGCCCTTCTCGCTGGATTCGGCGTACTGGCGGTTAACGTACATGTCGCCAGTCACCTTCCCACCTTCGTGGCTGACGTTCTGCAGCCAGGCCCCGACGTGGTACTCATTCACCGCCCGGACATCGCGCGCAGAAACATGCTTGCCGTCCACTTTCGGGTGGCCCAGCGGCATCGGGTTACGCTCGAGCGTGTTGTAGGCCTTTTCGATTTCTGCTGCCGGGTACAACTTCCGGTTCATCACGATATCGTCCACGACTGGCGTGATGCCGCGAACCACGATATGTGGCTTGCCGTCGATGGTTTCAGTGGTGATGTTTGAAGCGGAGTTGACGACGGTCAGCACGTTAACGCGGTTGCGTTTCATGCTGGGTCCTCATTGGTGGATTTCAGGCAATAAAAAAGGCCGCCGTGGCGACCTTGTTATTATTTTTTAAAGCTTACTAGTTCAATCCCTTCTTTGGGGTATCGTTTCTTTAATTCAGCAATTAATGCTGATTCTGTGTCACCGTTAATCGTCAGAAAAGCTATGTGCGCTCGGTACTTAGCTTTAGTGACTGGCTGCACTCTATCAAAGCGAATATCTTTAAATTTTGATTGCATGTCATTTTCCATTTGATTAAGGAGTCGTTAATTAATAACGGCAAAAATAACATGAACTTTATTGATTATTTACCCCAGTCTTTTCTCTCTTTTGCAAGCTTATCAGCCAGCCCCTCGTTGAAGATGCTGCCGTCGTCGTTGAGCAGCACCGGAATCTGGCTGCAGTAGCAGTTGTACCGGTTGCCGTTCTCGGCGTAGAAGTCCCGCACCTCTTCGGTGGTGTAGACCTTACCATGACGGCTGGCGTGCCAGGTGCGCGTCGTCGGCTTGAGCGCTGACAGCCACAGCAGCCCGGTATTCAGCCCAATCCTATCAGCAGCCCAGTCCGTTTCATTCCATTGCGCCTGCCGCAGCGCGCCTACCTGCTCAGTCTGAGCGATGGTCTTTGCCTTCGACATCGACACATCGAGGCGCTTGCTGATGACGCTGGCCGTTTCGCGAGGATTCACGCCGCGCGCAACCGCGTCAGTGATGATGTTTGTTAAATCGCCACGGGCGGTGTCGCTGATGACCTTCCAGTCACTGAACGTTGTCAGCCTGGCAGCCGCTATCTGGTTCAGATAACCCGGACTGCTTAAAATCTGCTGTAGCGTCGTCTGACTGGCGTACACCTGCGACTGCTGCGAGAGGTTATTGAATGCCTCCAGCGTGCCGCGCTGAGCTTCTGCGACGACGAAATCCATGGCCCACAGGTTTTTCTCGCCACCATCCAGCAGGTAATCATCCAGAATCGACTGCACCACTTCCAGCAGGTCAGCCAGCTCCTGCGCCGACATGTCGTAGATGAACTTGCCTGCGTTGACCTGGTAGAGCCGAATATCCTCGCCGTTGTCGTGGCAGAGGAAGTTCCAGTTATGGCTGTTTACCTCGCGCTCTCGCCCTGTCAGGCGCTGGTCGAACAGAGCTTTCAGCGCGCGCTTGATGCCGAGATACCGTTCCTCGATATCCCGGAACATCGCGGTTACCTGCTTTGCCGATCGGGTCGGGTCAACCTTGCTGCGCGGAACTATCGGCAGCCCCACCTTTGCCGTCTGTTCTGGTGTCATCGGCCAGTGGATCATCGGTAGTCACCTTCTCGTCCGGTTTTGGTGGTTCTTTTGGCTCCGGCAGCGGGTCAAGCCCAACAACTTCTCGCAGCTCATTGGCTGTAATCGGCGCCTCGCCGCCATAGAAGCCAGTGGTTTTCTGCACAATGTCGGCAAGTTTCGAAGCGTTCTCGATCTTCTCTTTCTCGCCTGGCGCCAGCAGGTCGCTCCATGAGATGGTGACCTCGCCTTTGGTCGGCGGGTCGATAATCCCCAAAGTCCAGAAGCGTTCCAGTAGCGCGGTAATGCGATCTGTCAGGAAGCCATTTCGGCGCGTGTTTCGTCGGATAGCCCAGTCCGTTTTATCCTCATCGCTCGCCAGCCGACCGGTCTGCTGACCGAACAGGATGGTGAACGGGATTTGCACGGAGGCTGCCAGTTCGTTAGCAGTGACTTCCCAGGTCGGGCCCGGGTCGCCCGGCGTAACACTCAGAACGCGCATCTGCCCGGCCTGCATCACGGCGGCAGCATCGGTGCCACGGTTAAGCTTGTTGACCTTGTCGCCCATCGCTTCGCCGAGATCTGCATAGCCAGCCTTCTTAGCCTGGTCTGCCAGCGTGTTCATGTCGGTTTCTTTGCTGAATTCGACGGCGATCTGACGGCTGGCGTTCTTCAGGAAGCCCTCGGCACCACCGCCAGAAATCTTCTCGATATCCAGGCCTTTGTTGAAACCGGCCTCCAGCAACGGGATACCGGACAGCAGGTTGTCGTCTTCAGAGCCTTCGCAGAACAAGATAACGCGGCTCGGGTGTACCGGTTCTCCGCGCATCGGACCGACAAAAGGCTCATCACCGACCGGCTGCTCGTTGAAGTTGAACATCTTCGGCTGACCGAACGTTTCTGACTGACGGTCGTTATCCCATTCAGCGACGGTTAACTGCGGCTCCCACACAGGGATAAGTTTTACCAGCGCTGACTCGCCGAGTCGTTTTACTAAAGCAGTGTCGACTTCCTGATCCCAGCTCCGATTGTCTTTGACCTGCAGCAGCAGTGCGGAGTAACGCCCGACCATATTGCGGCGGTCGGCATCCTTCACCTTTGGCCACCATTTCTTCATGAACTTGGTGACGTTCTTTTCCCAGGAGTTTGTTTTCTTCGCCTCCTGCGCTTCATCACCGTCAACTATGACCGGATAGTCCTGCCAGCAACCTTCCAGCAGCCGATGCACCACAGCGAAGCCAGCGGCGTTGCGGCGGTACATGTTATAGAAGTCGTTGAAGGTGATCGTGCGCGGGTAGCCAAATTCCTGGTAAAGAGTAGGGCGCTTCGTGTTCCCGCCACCGATGCCGATGGCGTTCAGGTAATTCGCTCGCCTCATTTCAGTGGCGAGGTTGTTCACAGCCATCTGAAGGCCGTTATCTTGTTCGCTCACTGGCGATGCTCCTTAGAAGAATACTGCGCCGACTTGCGCTTTGTGCTTGATGTACCCGTCGAGACCGTACCGGACGCCATCCCAGCAGTGGTTATTTTTGTCTTCAATAACCGGCAAGACTTCGCCAGTGATACGGTCTGTTTTGTACGAGTAAAGCCGTGCCTCTTTAGCTGTTTCTTTGCAGCGAGGATGGATTATGATCTTCTTAAACCCACGTAGGCAGGTGATGCCGTCCTCTACGCTACCCTGCCACTTCTGAGCGGCGGAGATATTGAACCCCTGCCCTTTGATGTGGCTGATAGTCTCAGGGCGAGAGTTGTCGGCTTTGATAGGCCATTTGCGCGCTTCAGGGATACCTGGGAATTTGGCCTCATCGGTAACCTTCCAGTCTTCAAGCTGTTTAGGCGTGGCATCTGTTTTCCCGGCGTAGAACTTCCACATGTCGTCGAGCTCAACGCCGTTCCCGTAAGCCTCGTATTCGATGTAGAGGTTGTTATCCAGGATGAACATGCGAATGAGCGTGCTGGGGTCCTTCGCGAATCCGAAGTCGGCGCCGAACAACAAGCGCTCTGATTTCTGCCAGAGATCGTCTTCGAAGCTCTGCACGACGTATTTGTTTGCCAGCACCTGCTTGTCGGAGTTTTCGAGATAAGCGCCTTCCCAGATCCACGCATAGTCTGCGTAATCGAGGTTTGCCAGGTCTTCCTGCCTCTCCTCCTCGAGCACTGTAGGGAACCATGGATTGTCAACATAGTTCATCTCGACAATCATCGAGCTTTTTGGCGGGTTCTTTCTGAAGAGCTTATCGGTGGCGCTGCCGTCCTTCTCCGGGTTCCAAGTGACCCAAATCTCTGAGCCTTCCTCTCGAACTGTCGGGCGAAGTTTTTTCCATGCAGTAGAGGATACCGACTCGGCCTCATCAACCCAGGCCACAAGAATTCGTGCTTTGGATTTGATGCTGTCCAGATTATGGCGAAGACCACAGAATACGTAGCTGACTCTGCGGTTCTTTGTTCGGATGTATTTCTCGCCAATGTCGAAGTATTCATCAAGCCACGGTACAGAGCGAATAGCCTGCTTCACCTCCTCCATGGAGGATTCTTCCAGCGAGTTCATATATTCGCGGGCGCAAAGGATTACTCCGCTGATATTGGCCTCTGCCGCCTGGTAAGCCTTTACGGCAGTCATTAGTGCAAACGTGCGAGTCTTTGCGGAACCGCGCCCACCGTGAGCACCACGATAGCGGATGCCTTCTGTCGCGAATACGGGTACTAACTTGGCCGGTATCTGGAGGTCAACTTGGCTTTCCATTGTCTGAGTCAACTCCTACCAGGCGAATTGTCGTCGGTCTCGGTGACATGCTGCCGTCCGGGCTGGTGTGCTCGACCTTCTGTTTGTTGCTGTACGCGTCGCCAACCTCTTTGGCGGCCTGCTCCATCAGAGAAGCAGCCAGAGCCATGTTTCGCATGCCCTCAGCCTTCGTCATCATCCGGTCAAGCGCGCGGAGACGATATGCCTTGTTGGCGATTGGGATGTCGCTTAATTCGGTCTGGAAGCGCTTACGGGTTTCGTGAAAGAGCTCAACCCATTTCTGCGCCAGCCCCCTGCCGTTTGCTTTCGTCGGGTCGTGAGATTCGACCTGCTGCCGAGTGATGCTCAGGCCAAATTCTTTTTTGACCAGCTCTACCACCTGGGATGGAGTATCGAAGCAGGCAAGAGACTGAACGATGAAGGCTTTGACCTCACCTTTCAGTGTCGCCATAGATTACCTGCCTGTCATAATCAGTCATATTGTTAGGCCAGCTTTAGCATGCATGTACCGCATGACCTGGCTATATCGATGTGAGCCACTTCTGCTGGCGCATTGGCCGCATCAACGAGCTCCTGTACTTCTTTGCTGGCACCGTATCGACGTACGACACCAGTGAATTCTTCGACGTCGTGGCCGCGCAGAGTAAGAACTGGCTGCCCGGTCTCTTTGTTGAACTTTGGCGCGCCGAAATCATCGGTCGCCTGGGCAATGTGGTAAAGCTCATGCTCTACCAGTGCGCAGAATTCGAGGTCACTGCATTGTGAGCAGTAATCGGCTGCCAGGGTGATGATGAACTTCGGGATTCGTCCGAACCATTCATACATCTGCTGTTCCATTCTGGCTTTCTGCCAACCACCAGCTCGGAGCATTACCTGTTCGGCCTGACCGAGAACGTAGCGCCCTTTCTTCGCGAATGAGTCAGACGCCCACATGAAGCAGAGATCAGCATCAAGCAGGTGCTCATGGTCAGGGTTATGGATGCTGCCGGTATCGCTGAGGATTTGGCGGTTTATCCACTCATGCACTTCATTGGCGGGAATGAGCCGGGTGTATGGCTGCCAACTCTCGGAGTCGATGAAGTTAACTGGCGGATATGGCCTGCGCTCGTCATCGTTAACCATGGGTTACTCCGCATTAAAGTTGCACCGTATCGCTGGTAACGGTTTCGATTTTGAAACACTTGTTAGTCAGCTAGTCCCAGCGAAGTAAGGCTGACAGCATCAGGACCGGCTTCATGTATGGAAGAAGAGATACTTTTGAGGTGAATGTTACTGTTTTGCTCATGAGTTACTCCGTTACTTGTTCTGCTGGCTGTTCGGTCTGCTGTTCCGGTACCGGCGTGAAATGCACGCGCTTCACATCGGCAGGAGCGAAATACAGCCACTCGCCCGTTTCCGTCGCCAGCGGCACAAAGCCGTTTACCAGCTCAGGCTGACGTCGTGACATCTTGCCCGTGAAGGTTTCGCCTGTTTGGGTGGTTAGGGTGATTTGGTAGATGTCGGACATGGAGAGCCTCTTTATCCGCTTATGGGGTTATTGCCATTACGATGAGAATCCCCATGGGGATGGCAACAAAAAACCGCCCGAAGGCGGCTTTATAATTCACTTAAGCGAGGTCTGAAAGGAAGTGCAACTCGCCATGGATTTCATTGGTTCTGTCACCAACGACATTGCCTTTAAACAAGTACGCCGGGCCATGCTCTTCGATGCGCAACTCAAGATCAACTGGAGAGTGTCCATTAAATGCGTTGGTATCATGCTTATTGTGAGGCACTGACTTCACTTCCGCTGTACTACCGTTGACCTTTCCCTTGTAGTAGCAAACATAATCGCCACCGTTGATACGGCCATCCCTAACAGTCAGAATTCCGTTAAGCATACCGTTACGGTTCACATTGGTATTGAAAATGAGCTTATAAATTCCGTCTTTCATAAACACCCCAAATTTAATGTGACTTATGGCCTCTGAATTATATCACTGGGGCGCATCATTTAGTGTTCCGGAGATTTTCTCTCTTGAAACTTCTATTTTCCTTATTCCTGCCTTATCCAGATTGCACTGCCCCAGAGCCGTATAGAGCTGAGCGTTTAACTCCAGACTTGCCTGCCAAGTGAATGGTACTGTCATTCCGGGAATCGGCGTGTCTGCGGTCAGGTCAGCGCTTATCGGCACCACTGGGGCCGGAACGTAAACTGTCTGCGTATTCCCGCAGGCTGTCAGCAGCGGCAGAAGGAACAAGC
>ERZ773269.1524-NODE-1524-length-21356-cov-5.329468_pt1 | contig 21356 bp, 19 predicted proteins | sample MGYA00511958_ERZ773269 | MGnify/ENA primary metagenome ERZ773269 (study PRJEB29015, sample SAMEA2737761) | human gut metagenome | biome: human gut; feature: human-associated habitat; material: faeces | place: China | collected 2012 ... | reverse complement strand
ATATGTGGTACGTTCATAACTGGAGTGTATGGCTTGACCTGGTGCTTCTGTGGCGTACAGTGGCAGCTGTGATTCAAAGTCGTGGTGCCTATTGATGGGGAGTTTATTACTCATCCGGTAGTGTATAATGTACAGAGATTAAAAAGGAGCATAGTATAATGAATGTATTACTTGCCGGCGGTGCCGGATATATTGGTTCACATACGGCAGTGGAACTGCTGAATGCCGGTTATCAGGTAGTGATTGTGGATGATTACAGCAACAGCAGCCCGGAAGCTGTCCACAGAATAGAAAAGATTACAGGAAAACGAGTAATTTCCTATGAAGCCGATGTCAAGAATAAAGAAAAGATGCGTTATATCTTTTCTGAAAATCACATTGATTGTGTCATTCATTTTGCCGGACTTAAGGCAGTGGGAGAATCCGTTCGTCTTCCTTTGAAGTATTACCGTAATAACATAGATACCACTCTGACACTTTTGGAGTGTATGGAAGAAGCAGGCGTTAATCAGTTTGTTTTCTCCTCTTCAGCCACGGTGTATGGAGAAGAAAATGAGCCGCCTTATGTGGAAACCATGCATCGAGGACGCTGTTCCAACCCGTATGGGTGGACTAAGGTGATGATGGAACAGATTCTGGAAGATGCGGCAAAAGCCAATCCTGAGCTTTCTGTCATTCTTCTTCGCTACTTTAATCCGATTGGGGCCCATGAGAGTGGATTGATTGGTGAAGATCCACAGGGGATTCCCAACAATCTGATGCCCTTTATTGCCCAGGTGGCGGTGGGAAGAAGAGACCATCTCACGGTGTTTGGAGGGGACTATCCCACACCAGATGGAACCTGCCTTCGCGACTATATTCATGTGATGGACCTGGCAAATGGCCATGTAAAGGCAGTAGAATATGCAGCTAGCCACAAGGGGGTTGAAGTATTTAATCTGGGAACAGGCACTCCTTACAGCGTTCTCGATATCATTCATGCATTTGAAAAGGCTACCGGGGTTAAAGTGAAGTACGAAATCGGACCGCGCAGAGCGGGAGATCTTCCGAAATTCTGGGCTGATTCAACCAAGGCACAGAATGTACTTGGCTGGCATGCGGAACGAACACTGGAAGACATGTGCAGGGATACATGGAACTGGCAGTCTAAGAATCCAGAAGGATATAAGAAATAGTAGTAGAAATAATGTTGTACATAGAAAGGATATAACCCGTGAAATACGATTATCTGGTTGTTGGAGCAGGACTCTTTGGAGCTGTATTTGCCCATGAAGCAGTAAAAGCTGGGAAAACCATTCTTGTAGTGGATAAACGTCCTCATATTGCCGGGAATGTATATACCGAAGATGTGGAAGGCATTCATGTGCATAAATATGGTGCGCATATTTTTCATACCAACAATAGAACAGTATGGAATTATGTAAATCAGTTCGCAGAATTCAATCGATTCACTAACTCGCCGGTAGCTAATTATCATGGCGAATTGTATTCTCTTCCTTTCAATATGTACACGTTTAATAAGATGTGGGGCGTTGTTACTCCAGAAGAAGCAGCGGCTAAGATTGAAGAACAGAGGAAAGCGGCAGGAATTACAAATCCTCAGAATCTGGAAGAACAGGCTATTTCTCTGGTTGGTACAGATATCTACGAAAAACTGATTAAAGGATATACAGAAAAACAGTGGGGCAGACCATGTACCGAACTTCCGGCGTTTATTATCAAGCGTCTCCCAGTTCGTCTGACGTTTGATAACAACTATTTTAATGCTCTTTATCAGGGGATTCCTGTGGGCGGATATACCAATATGGTCGCCAATATGCTTAAGGGAATCGCAGTAAAGCTTAATTGTGATTATTTGGAAAACAAAGAAGAGTTGGATAAGCTGGCTGATAAGGTGGTTTACACCGGGCCGATAGATGCCTACTTCAATTATAATCTGGGACCGTTGGAATACAGAAGTGTCCGCTTTGAAACCGAAGTGCTGGATAAGCCAAACTTCCAGGGCAATGCCGCAGTTAACTATACAGACAGAGAAACACCGTGGACCCGTATTATCGAACATAAATGGTTTGAATTTGGCAAGGACGCTAATGGCAATGATCTGCCCAAAACAGTTATCAGCCGGGAATACTCCTCTGAATGGAAAGTGGGAGACGAACCATATTATCCAGTCAATGATGAAAAGAATAGCAAACTTTATAAGGAATATAAAGCATTGGCAGAGAAAGAATCTAAAGTTATCTTTGGAGGACGTCTGGGCGAATATAAGTATTATGATATGGATGCGGTGATTGATAGCGCACTGAAGACAGTAGAATTAGAATTACGTAAAAAGGATTGAAAAGAATGAACATAAAAATTCTGGTAGCTGCTCACAAGAAGTACTGGATGCCGTCTGATGATGTATATATGCCTATTCAGGTGGGAGCCGCTCTGCATCCGGCATTAGGATATGTATCGGATAATACAGGAGATAATATTTCTGCTAAAAATCCAAATTACTGTGAATTAACCGCTTTATACTGGGCCGGGAAAAATCTGGATTGTGGATATATTGGCCTTTGCCATTATCGTAGGTATTTTGGACATAAAGTTCATACGAAAGACCTTGAAAAAAAGAAAAATGCAATTTTTCATAGAGAAGATTACATAAAACTTCTGCAGAAATTCGATGTGATTCTTCCGATAAAGCGTAATTATTATATTGAAACGGTAAGAAGTCAATACGAACATGCTCATTATAAAAAGGATCTGGATGAAGTTGAACGAATTATAGCGGAAATATATCCGGGTTATTCTGATGCTTTTACCCGGATAATGAACCAAAGAAAACTTCATATTCTGAACATGTTCGTTATGAAGAAGTCTCTCTTTGATGAATACTGCACCTGGCTTTTTGATATACTATTTGAGTTGGAAAAGCGTACGGATTTATCCGGTTACGACACCTACGAAGCTCGTCTTTTTGGCTTTATGTCCGAGAGGTTATTTAATGTATGGCTCGAAAGACAAAACCTGAAGAAGTGCGAAGTACCGGTAGTGTTTTTGGAAAATATTGACTGGCCCAAGAAAATTGGTAATTTTTTGGGCAGGAAATTTTTGGGAAAGAAGCAGTGAAGCGATAAGAAAAGTGGCCGATCACCTTTCTGTTTTATGCATAGGGACATTATTTGATGAGGTAGATACTTTTGATGAGTGCATAGGTAGATTAAGATTAGCGAAGCATATTTGATATTAATTATTTTTTGCTTATTTTGCATAAGCCATAGATATAAATTTCAGATAAAGCAAACAATCTTTTGTACTCTTAAATAGAAAATGTAAACTCATAAGATTTGTACTTTATAATCCTTAATCATTAGTAATAAAAGAGAATCAATGACTTAAAAAAATATTAAAAGCGTAAAATTTTGTTTTTGAGTTTCATCTTGGGTAATTTGATAAAATGTAAGTTGTCAATTCCTAAGAGGTTCTTTTAGAGAGGTTTGCCTGACTTATGAAAATTTTATTCTATTACTGGATGCAATATAACGATGTAAATTCTAGAGGTGGCGGTGTACAGGTTTACCTTCGAAATGTTATCAATGGACTGCGTAAAAGGGATGATATAGAAATTTATACGCTTTCGTCTGGTACTGCATATGATTTGTCAGGAAAGTGTCGTATTGAGAAATTATCTTCTGATGGAAAAATAAAAAGATACCAGATTGTCAACTCGCCAATGCTTGCTCCTTCTAAAGCATCATTCTATAACCAAGACACATATATCCACGATGATAACTTAAAAAAGATATTGATGAATTTTATCAATGAGCTTGGAGGAGTGGATGTTATCCATTTTCAATCATTAGAAGGATTGACATTGAAATGCCTGGAATTAAAAAAAGAACTTCCCTGCACCAAGTTTATTTTGTCATTACATAATTATCAGGTTTTTTGTCCTCAGGTTAATTTATGGAAAAATGATTCTGTTAGTTGTGATGATTTCCATGAAGGGAAAGATTGCCTTACATGCTTGGGAAATTATCCTCAGACTGACAGTTTAAAAAAATATTATCTTTTTGATTTTTATTTACGAAAAATCGGATTGGCAAGATACAGCCGTCCTTTGATGAACAGAATGAAATCTGTTTATGGAAAGATTTCTAATGGGGAAGCGACGACAAATAAGAAAAAAACTGGTGCATCTTTCATGAATGCAGAAAAATTTCGAGATTTTCGCTTAAAAAATATAGAATCGATCAATCTCTATATTGACAAAGTGCTTTGCGTTTCTAATCGTGTTAGGAACATTGCTATCCATATGGGTATTTGTCCTAAAATTGCAGTGACAAATTATATCGGATCTAAATTTGCTGAAACACAGAAGACTTACAGTCAATATCCATACAATAAAGATGATATTCTCAAGATAGCTTACATGGGTTATATGAGAAGAGATAAAGGTTTTTATTTTTTACTTGACACCATGGAAAAAATGCCTGCTGAAATAGCAAAGAAAATTGCTGTTGTAATAGCAGCTCGGTATGATGATATGGATGCTGTAAAAAGGTTGGAAAAACTGAATGATAAATTTGCTGATGTAGCTCTTTATAATGGGTATACACATAAAGAAATCCCACAGATTACTCATGGGGTTCATTTAGGAGTCGTACCGGTTTTATGGGAAGATAATTTACCACAAGTAGCCATTGAGTTCAAGGCAATGGGCATTCCGGTTTTAGCTAGCAATAAGGGCGGTGCTTCAGAATTGTCTGCCTCAACGTATTTTTCCTTTCAAAGTGGAAATTATAAAGATTTTATTGAGCATGTACGTACTATTATAGATAATCCTGATATTATAAATGATTATTGGGATAAACAAATGTTGCTGAAAACTATGGACCAGCATATACAAGAGTTATTCAGCATTTATTTGAAGTGAATTAAAAAATTTCATGGATATGTTAAGCAATGGCCATCAAAAAGAAATTTCTAAAATAGAATACAAATAATAATTTCTCAATTCAGTCCATTAGCTGAAAAGGAAGGCAAATTATTTAATAAAGTATTTTAGCCATTGCCTTATATCCGGCAGTAATGTTTTTTATTCCTTATTACACTGAATACCTTAAATCGGGGAATATTACTTATCAGGGTATCCTTGATTTGGACAATTTTGGTCTACTGAATAGTCGCTCTGATATCTTCTTGACTGTTCAGAGAAAGCCAATGAGAATTAATAAGTTGTATATGATGATTAAAAGCAGGGATTCTAAAAATACGGCTATAAATTTACTATTAAGCATTTTCCATTTGCAGCAGTCGGTAAAGAATTAGTAATACTAACAGGGAAGCATGCTTCTTATAAGGAATTTCTGATTTTTATAGATTCAGTGATTAAAGAAACTGCAGAATTCTTCGAAAAGAATATTTAATGTAAATGGCTATTATGGAGAATTGGAGATTATAAAAAGTGATTACCATGCTTAGAAATTAATTAATCTTCTCAGGATTTGAGGGAGCTTATTAAATGGTATATTAAAGGGAGAGGGTAAGATGAGGATTTCATGTATGGTTGTTCTATATAATCCAGATATTCAGGTATTAGAAAATATACTTACTTATGTTGATTATTTTCAACATTTTTATATTATTGATAATTCAACACAACCAATTGACTGGTTAGAATCTATTATATCCAAATCTAACGTAACATATATAAACATGCATGGAAATCAAGGAATAGCCTCCGCATTAAATGCAGGTGTTAAACAAGCAGTATTGGATAAGTCTGAAGTATTAATGACTATGGATCAAGATAGTCGATTTGAACGATTTACATTAGAAGGGTATATTAAACAAGCAGACGAAATTCTAGAAAAAGATAGAAAAGTTGCAGTTATTGGTATTAACTATGATGGATATAGGGAGAAAACGAAAAATAAAGATATAGAAATTGCTGATGAAGTTATTACTTCAGGTATGATTTTAAATTTACCTATTATGAGTATAGTGGGGAATTTTGTAGAAAAATTATTTATTGATTATGTTGATTATGAATATTGTTACCGTGTTAGAAGTAGAGGCTATCGTTGTATTATATTGAAAAAATACAAATTACAACATCAAATTGGTGGGATGCATCCCATTGTGAAGTTTGGCATAAATTTCCGGAATCATAATGAACATAATGCTATTAGGCAATATTATATGGCACGAAACGTTATTTATATTATTAAATCTTATCCTTTTATGGCAGCGAAATGGATTAAAAATTTAATAAAGGCTCCTATAAAGATTATTTTAGTTGATGATGATAAGTTTAACAAAATGAATGCATATTTTGAGGGAATATTTGATGGAATAAGAGGGCATTATGGCCCTAAAACATTTAGCGGGAGGTGAAAATAATGAAATTGGCAGGGGTTGTTACTCTTTATCATCCTACGGAAGATGTGTATTCAAATATAGAGAGTTATTTAGATCAATTGGATATTTTATACGTCATTGATAACACTGAGAATCCCAGTCCGAAAGTAAAAGATTATTTTTCAAAAAATAACAAGATAGAATATATTGCATTTAGGGATAATAAAGGGATTGCTTATGCTATGAATTATGCATTGCAAAAAGCATCGAATTTTGACTTTTTATTGACTATGGATCAGGATAGTCATTTTATACCTGGTATGATGAAAAAATATAAGAATTCTATAGAGAGGATTGAAAATGAAAAAAGTCACCAAGTTGGAATGTATGCTGTTAACTTTGATCAACGCGTAGACCCAGTAATTTCTAGATACAAATATGTTGATGTCGCTATTACATCAGGATCAATTATTCCTATAAAATTGGCTGTGGATATTGGTGGTTTTGATGAAAATCTATTTATTGATGAAGTAGATAATGAATTTTGTTATCGCTTACGTCAAAAAGGATATAAGATAATGGAGTTTCCTTATATAATACTGAAACATTCATTGGGGAATCAAACATTTCATAAAATTTTGGGAATGAATTACAACACATTTAACCATAATGCATTGAGAAAATATTATATGAGCCGTAATAGAGTTTATGTTCTAAAAAAATATCCCAATGTACGTTTTTTTTATATAAAAAATATAATTAAAGACATAATTAAAGTGATTTTAGCCGAATCAGATAAAAAGAATAAATTATATTATATCTTTGAGGGGTGCATGGATGGTGTATTAAATAACATGGGAAAATTAACAAAGTAAACTCATTATTTTCAGGTAGCATACCGTTAAAGGCTTTATTTTATCGGTTGCTGTTATATCTGAAATGTTTATTAAAGTGGATTCTTAAATAGTTACTATGTTTTCAAAAGGTCAAACCTTATAAAAATAATATTATAGTATAATATATAATAGGTTGTGAGCTTTTATTTAGATAAAATAGAAATCTTTTGTAGTTATAGGAGAGTGTAGCGAATGAAAGGTATTATTTTAGCTGGTGGTTCTGGCACCCGGCTGTATCCGTTGACTATGGTGACATCGAAGCAGTTGCTTCCTATTTATGATAAGCCTATGATTTTTTATCCTCTTTCCACGCTGATGCTGGCGGGAATACGGGATATCCTCATTATTTCCACACCACATGATTTACCAAACTTCGAAAGACTTCTGGGGGATGGGAGCCGTTTTGGCATCCATCTTTCCTACAAGGAACAGCCTTCGCCCGATGGACTGGCTCAGGCATTTATTCTGGGAGAAGATTTTATTGATGGAGAGCCCTGTGCTATGATCCTTGGGGATAATATTTTCTATGGAGCCGGACTGACGAAGTATCTGAAAAAAGCGGCGGCTAATAAAGAGGGGGCTACAGTTTTCGGATACTACGTGGATGATCCGGAGCGTTTTGGGGTCATTGATTTTGATGAGCAGGGGAGAGCTAAGTCCATCGAGGAAAAACCGGTTCATCCTAAGTCGAACTATGCAGTGACCGGACTTTATTTTTACGACAGTCATGTGTGTGAATATGCGAAGACCATTCAGCCATCGGCACGTGGAGAATTGGAAATTACGGATTTAAATAAGATTTATCTGGAAAAGGGAAATTTGAACGTAATCACCCTGGGACGTGGATATGCCTGGTTGGATACGGGAACCATGGATTCCTTATATGATGCTTCTGTCTTTGTGCGCTCCATTGAAACGAGGGCAGGAATCCACATTTCTATGCCGGAAGAAATTGCATATGTAAATGATTGGATAGATAAAGAAGCTCTTGCGAAAAGTGCAAAGCAGTATGGCAAGAGTCCTTATGGAAAGTACCTTATAAAAGTAGTAGAAGGTAAAATTCTGAAAGATAATTAAAAAGAAATATCATTTAAAAATTTACAGCTGGGCGGAATCTATAAAAACTACTAATAGATAAGGAGTATGAAATGACAATTATCGTTACCGGCGGGGCCGGATTTATTGGATCCAATTTTATTTTTTATATGATGAAAAAATATCCGGATTATCGCATCATTTGCCTAGATAAGCTGACTTATGCAGGTAATCTTTCTACTTTGGCACCAATCATGAATAAGCCAAATTTTCGATTTGTAAAGATGGATATTTGTGATAGAAAAGCGGTGTATAGTCTTTTTGAGGAAGAACATCCAGATATAGTAGTTAACTTTGCTGCTGAATCCCACGTAGACAGATCCATCCTGAATCCGGAAATCTTTTTGGAGACCAATATTATTGGAACTTCTGTTCTTATGGATGCTTGTCGGAAATATGGGATACAGAGATATCACCAGGTATCTACAGATGAAGTCTATGGGGATCTTCCATTGGATAGGCCGGATCTTTTCTTTACCGAAAAGACACCACTTCATACGAGTTCTCCGTATAGCAGTTCCAAGGCAGGTGCCGATCTCCTTGTAGGAGCTTATTATCGGACTTATGGCCTTCCATGCACGATTTCCCGCTGCAGTAATAACTATGGGCCCTATCAGTTTCCGGAAAAACTCATTCCGCTCATGATGATGAACGCCTTAGAAGATAAACCACTCCCTGTATATGGAGATGGTAAGAATGTCAGGGACTGGCTTTATGTAGAGGATCATTGCAAGGCTATTGACCTTATTATTTATAAGGGAACTGTAGGGGAGACATACAATATTGGTGGCCATAATGAAATGGCTAACATAGATATTGTAAAGCTGATTCTCAAAGAACTGAATAAACCCGAAAGCCTTATTACTTATGTACAGGATCGTAAAGGCCATGACCGCCGCTATGCTATTGATCCAGCAAAAATTCACATGGAATTGGGCTGGCTGCCGGAAACAAAATTTGCTGATGGGATCAAGATGACCATTCGCTGGTACTTAGACAACAAGTCCTGGTGGCAGGATGTAGTGAGTGGAGAGTATGAGAACTATTATAAGAAGATGTACGGAGAAAAGCTCAAGTGAGTCTTTTTGCTGACCGATTGTTTTTATTGTTTTACCGATAAGGCAAAGAGACTGATGCGTATTTGATGGTTGCGCGATTATTTCGAGAGAAGTCAAAAATAATGGGCGGTCATTTCTTTGCAGAGGAACCTTTAAAAGGCAGACTGTGGAACTAATCCTGAGCTGTGAAGGCTGGAATTACAAGTAAGAAATATATGTTTATTGAAATGTTATACTATAGGAAAGTATAACATTTCTTTTAGGTAGGAAACGGAGTACAATATAATGATTTCGGTTGCCATGTGTACCTACAATGGGAGTAAGTATCTAGAAGAACAACTTAATAGTATTATTCATCAAACCAGGCAACCAGATGAAATAGTTATTTGTGATGATCGGTCGAAAGATGATTCTATCGAGATTGCACAGCGAACGCTTGAGAACTGGAATGGCATCATACGTATTGTGCGTAATGAGAAAAATCTTGGATTTGTTAAAAACTTTGAGAAGGCTATTAGTTTTTGCCATGGAGATATTATTTTTCTGAGTGATCAAGATGATGTGTGGAAGGCCAACAAAATAGAAGTTATTGTGAAAACATTCGAAAAAAATCCTGATGCTGCCATGGTTTTTCATGACTCAGAACTTGTGGATAAGAATTTGCATCCACTTTTTCCTTCTTTTTGGCGAAATACATTGGCTTTTGATCACAGTAAATTTTTAGCAAGGAATTATAAAAAGTTATGTATAGATAATATTATACAGGGAAGTGCTTGTGCGTTTCGTAGAAAGGTTTTTGAATTAGCTGTACCATTTCCGGAACCTGCTTATCATGACGAGTGGTTGGGATTGGTAGCACTTTTAATAGGCGAAATTATTCCTGTAAATAAATGTTTAATGCAATATAGACAAGATCAAAATGCACTAGGTGGATTGCCAACAAAAAAAACTTTTAAGGATAAAGTAAAGAAAATTATATTTAATTTTTCTGACGAATATTCTTCTGATAAAAAAATAATGCAGAGAAAAGAAATGGTATTATCTGAATTTTTGCGAAAATACTCAGAAGATAGTGATAGCCAGTTTTTATATGAAATTGCTCAATACTATCCATTTTTAAAAGCAAGGATAGCTTTCGTATGTGGTCAAGCCTCTTTGAAGGTTATCGATTTGTCGAAGTATTTTCGATATACTGATTCGCCCACTAAAGCGCTAAAAATGTTTTCGAAGGATTGTATTGAATTTGTTTACAGTAAATTTATGTAAAAGAGGGACAAAATGAAAATTTTGGTAACCGGTGTGAATGGCCAGCTTGGTCATGATGTAATGAATGAATTGGATAAAAGAGGGCATGAAGGAATCGGTAGTGATCTCAAGCCAGTGTACAGTGGACTGGCTGATGGTAGTGCTGTGACAAGGCTGCCTTATATTTCTATGGATATTACAGATAAAGAAAAAGTGAAAAAGGTAATTTCAGATATATATCCAGATGCAGTTATTCACTGTGCCGCATGGACGGCCGTAGATATGGCAGAAGATGATGATAAAGTGGCTGCAGTACGCCATGTAAATGCTGATGGCACAAGAAATATTGCTGAAGCATGCAAGACTGTAGATGCTAAAATGCTTTACCTTAGCACGGACTATGTATTTGACGGTCAGGGAAGTACACCATGGAACCCAGATGATAAAAATTACAAACCTCTTAATGTGTATGGCCAGACAAAATTGGAAGGTGAACTGGCGGTAGCAGAAACATTGAGCAAATATTTTGTTGTCCGTATTGCCTGGGTCTTTGGCAAAAATGGTAATAATTTTGTGAAAACCATGCTGAATGTAGGTAAGACCCATGATACACTGCGTGTGGTAAATGACCAGATTGGAACGCCCACTTATACGTATGATTTGGCCAGACTCCTGATAGATATAGTAGAAACGGATAAATATGGATACTACCATGCCACCAATGAAGGGGGATATATTTCCTGGTATGATTTTGCCTGTGAAATTTTTCGGCAGGCAGGATATGCTACGAAAGTCATTCCTGTAACTACAGCAGAATATGGCTTAAGCAAGGCCAAGCGCCCCTTTAATTCGCGTTTAGATAAAAGTAAACTGGTAGAAAATGGATTTAAGCCTTTGCCCGATTGGAAAGATGCTCTTAAGAGATACCTGAAGGAAATCGGGGAGTGATTTTCTCTATCCAAAGTTCGTTTAAAATTTGTTGTTATCGACTAGCTGATTAATCATGGGGATAGTGAACAAAAGAAGTAGTATAAGTGTAAGTTAGAAGCTAGAATCTGATAATTTAATACATTACAAGTAGCAATTGAATAAATACTTAACAGGGATAAAAGGAGAAGAATTATGGGACAAATTAAAGTGACTAAAAATGTAGGCGGTATTGAAGGACTTTGTATTATTGAGCCAGCCGTCCATGGAGATGATCGTGGTTATTTCATGGAGACCTACAATCATAAAGATATGGAGGAAGCAGGATTCCATATTAACTTTGTACAGGATAATCAGAGTATGAGTACCAAAGGTGTTCTTCGCGGTCTCCACTTTCAGAAGCATTATCCGCAGTGTAAGCTGGTTAGAGCGGTGCGTGGAAGTGTCTTTGATGTGGCGGTTGATCTTCGGGCTGATTCTCCTACTTACGGAAAGTGGTATGGTGTAGAACTGACAGAAGAAAATAAGAAACAGTTCCTCATTCCCGAAGGTTTTGCGCATGGGTTCCTGGTTCTTTCCGATATGGCGGAATTCTGTTATAAAGTTAATGATTTTTGGCATCCAAATGATGAAGGTGGAATGGCTTGGAATGATCCTGAAATTGGTATTGTATGGCCTCATGTAAAAGGAACGTATCAGGGAAACTGCTGTGCCAAAGGGTATACGCTGGATGATGGTACACCGTTGAATCTCAGCGATAAAGATCAGAAATGGATGGGATTGAAAGATACTTTTAAATTTTAAGTAAGATGGATTAGAGAAGGAATGGCTAATAATTAAGGAACAAGTATGAGTAATCATAAATCAAGTATTACTAATAATTTCATATTTAATCTTCTCAATCAGATATTGTCTGTTTTGATTCCTTGTGTCACAGTACCATATTTAGCTCGCACTTTGGGTCCTGCTAGTCTGGGTGAATATTCTTTTGCCTTGTCTTTGGTGACGTATTTTTCACTTTTTACAAATTTAGGACTTGGTCTATATGGACAAAGACAGATAGCCTATTTAAGAAATCAGCCGAAACAGGAATATAGTAAAGCTTTTTGGGAAATGGTTATTCAGCGATTTTTTATTGGTATAATTTCGCTGATAATATATTTCTTTATTATCGTACGTTTAAGCAACAATTTTCTACTGAGTTTAGTCTTATGCTTAGAAATTATTAGTACCACTTTAGACATTACATGGTTATTCCAAGGATTTGAAAATTTTCGAATTATCGTTATTCGAAATTTAGTTGTACGAATCCTCTCTTTAATTGCTATTTTTCTATTTGTTAAAACTCCTGATGATGTGGTTATCTATGCAGCCATCCTTAGCTGTTCCAATCTTATCGGTTTTGCCAGTATGTGGCTTGCGGCAGGTGATTATGTCCAATTTGTTCCATTCCATAAATTGCATACCTTCTCGCATCTGAAAGGATCTTTTGCTTTATATCTACCACAGGTTGCGACTCAAGTATATACGGTTTTGGATAGAACTATGCTTGGAATTATCGGTGGATCTAATTACGAAAATGGTTATTATGATCAGGCGCATAAAATTATCAACATTCTGATAATGATAGTAACAGCTTTAGGCCCAGTCTTAATCCCCCGAATTGCTAATTTATATGCTGAAAAAAATATAAAAAAAATCCAAACTTATATAGGGAAGAGTTTTTCTTTTTTATGGCTTATTAGTTTTCCTATTATTTTTGGAATCATTTCAGTGGCAAATATTTTTGTTCCCTTCTTTTTTGGCCCTGGATATGATCGTGTCATTATTATTTTAAAATGGTTTGTTTTGATTATTATTCCGGTTGGAATAGGTACAAATATTGGTCTCCAATTTTTGGTTCCAACTGGAAGAGAAAATTATTTAACGAAATCATATGTGCTAGGTGCCATTGTTAATTTTATAATAAACTGTTTTGTTATTTCAAAATGGCAGGCTTTGGGAACGACATTAGCCTCCATTGCAGCAGAATTGGTTGTTTCTGGCTATCAACTTTTTCAGGTACGCAATCAACTACCTATCAGTAGTTACTTTTTATCAGCAAGAAATTATATAATTGCCTCAGTGATCATGTTTATTGGGCTGTCCATTATGCCACATGTTGATAATATATCCCCAGTTTTGCAATTGTCATGCAAGGTAGGTCTTGGTGGAATTATTTATTTAATGATACTCATTTTGTTAAAAGATCCATTTATTTATGAAGCGAAATCTCTAATACAGATGAAGCTCAAAAAATGAGTATAACGTACCGATACCTTCATATTTTTATTTTTGGAGTTAATGTGATGAAATTGGAAATAGATAATATTTTTTTTGCGGTATGTCTATGCTTGCCATTTTTATTTACACCTAAGTTTTTACAATTGCATTTTTTAGGTGGACCAATAGGAACTGAATTAGTAATTTGGCCTGTTTTATTAATGTATGCTTATACTTTTTCTAGTTTCGTAAAAGGTAAGCGGGAATTTTATCGATTCAAGTATTTTGGATACTTTATTGTGGTGTATTTTATTTATTCCATTTTAAGTTTATTACATGGCTTTTCCATTTATCCTTATTGGAATTTAATTTTTAATGGACCGGTTGAGCAGATAGAGAAATTACCCAAGGTTTTATCCTTTTTACAAATTCATCATATCGGTATATCCAAAAAATTTTTAACTGAATTTTGGCTGACTTTTAGATTAATTAAGGCAATTTTTTTAGACTGTTTTTATCTGTTCTTCTTTTCATATATTGTTTTCTGTTGGTATAGAAAGAATCCAAAACAGGGATTTTCCATATTGAATAAATCAATTACCCTTATTATTTGGGGTATTTGTTTTTATTCTATTTTTGAATTGTTATACTTTTTTGGATTTGATTTTGGGAAGAATGTACTTATCACAATCAATCCAGTGTTACACTCTATAAAGGAAAATTTTAACTGGTGGCCTCCTTTACTTTGGGATACTGCTCGAGTTCGATCGTTTTTTCCGGAACCGTCTCAATTTGGAATGTATGCAACTTTTGCCTTGCCATTTTTATTCACCAATATTCTAAACGGAGAGCATAAAAATACAAACTTATTACAATTATTTCTTTTATCATTACTGCTGTTTTTAAGCTTATCGAAAACGTCTAACATGCTATTGCTGTTTGCGTTATTTTTAGAGGTATTATATGTATTAGTACGAAAAAATAAAGATGACTATAAAAAAATGGCAGTGATTATTGCAGTTATAATTGCGGCTTTTGGTGCTAATATATTATGCTTGTCTAATTACTCTGTAGATAAGTATAATCATCCGCTCGATTCCAGAATTGCATCCACACAATCGAAATCGACAAAATTAGTATCTTCTTATGTAAATGACAATGTTACTGGTGTCGTCAATCCTAATGCTGGAAGTAATAATGCTAGATTTTCTCTAATGCGTAGTGAGATAAAAATTTTTATGGAACATCCTGTTTTAGGAGTTGGGACAGGATTACGTAGCGCATATAGTGCTAACAATTTGATGAAAGAACATAATAATAATGAAGAAGTAAATATGTGGGTAAGATTACAAGAAAAAGAAGGAGTTCTAAAATCGGGTGTTCCAAGTACATGTGAGTTTACAAATCGATTGTCAGAGACTGGTCTTATAGGAATGGTTATATATTTTTTCCCAATCTTTTATTTATTTAAGATTATATGGATTAAGCGGAAGAACTTATCAAAAAATAATAAGCAAAATAATATGGAAATTTGTATTTATATTTCATTATTTTGCATCTTATTATCGGGATTTAGCGGTATGTTAAATACTACGCATTGCTATTGGGTGTCTTTAGGATTAGCTTACGCTTTTGCCTTATATAGACCAAATGAGAAGGAACTAGGGGAGAAAAAATAAATTTAAATTCCGTTTCTATACTGAAACCTGTGTGATTATATCAATATTGTATTCTTGCTAACCATGTAGTATATAAGGAATCTGTGTTTTAGCTAGCTACATTTTACAGAAAATCACCAATATGAGTTTTAGCTGTTGCGTTATACTTTAAGATATATCAATCATTAGAGTTTCCTAATAAAACGCAGGCGATGATGGATTTTGTCCACAGTTCCGTTTAATGTATTTCATGGAGTATATGTATGACAATTAATAATGAACTTTTTATCGATATAAAGAATTTTATGAATCATTCCTGGAGTGTGACTTCAGAAGACTTAGATAATTATTCTGCTCAGATAGATCAGGCAGTAAAAGCAGTAGACGACATTCGAAATACCGGAAAAGGTCCAGACGGGAGTCTTGTCCTTTTCCCGCATCTTCCTTATTTGCTGGAGGAAAATGTACTGATTTCTGAAGAGGAAAAAGAAGCTCTTCTTTCTTTGAAAGAAAAGGCTAAATCCTATGATGCTGTAATTTCTATTGGTATCGGTGGTTCTTATCTGGGAAATCAAGTGCTTTTTGATTTATTCTGCGGGCCTTACTGGAACCAGCTTACTAAAGAAGAGAGAAATGGTTTTCCTCAGTTCTATTTTGCAGGACAAAATGTGGATCCGGTCACCCTTGTAGAACTTTCTTCCTGTATCACTAAAGAGGCAAAGCGACTCCAGGGACGTCAGATGAAAGTACTGCTTCTTGTGATTTCCAAGTCTGGTACGACCATCGAACCAGTTACTGCAATAAGAGGATTGCAGAAACTGCTGGAAACGGTTTGTGATGTTCAGCTCATGGCAATTACTGACAAGGAAAAGGGACGTATCAGACCTCTGGCAGAAAGGGAACACATTCCGTGTTTTACCGTGCCGGATGGAATCGGTGGTCGGTTCAGCATTTTCTCTCAGGTAGGACTGGTTTTTGCCAGCCTGGCGGGAATTGATATAGAGAATTTCCTTAAAGGGGCGCAGATGGTAGAGGAAGCTTGCCGTTCCGAAGAAATAAACGAAAATCCAGCTCTTTTACTTGCCGCTCTTAAGTATATTGCTACAAAAGAATACGGTATTACCGCGGAAGTTATCATGCCCTATGGTGATAAACTTCGATCCTTTGGTTGGTGGTATGCACAGCTTTTAGGTGAATCACTGGGCAAAAAGTATGATATGCAGGGGAACGAAGTGTATAATGGGCGTATTCCGGTAGCTTCTGTGGGAACCACAGATATGCATTCTCTTACACAGGAACATCAGCAGGGACAGAAGAATAAGTTGATCTAGTTCATTTCTGTAGAACACCTGCCTTCTGATCTTTCTGTCCTCTGTGATGAAAAGGGCGTAAGTGGCATGGTTCCTATGAGTCGTATGTTGGACGCAGCAAGAAGAGCGAATGAAGAAACGCTGGCAAATGAAGGCCGAATGAGTTGCCATATTTCTATTAAGGAATTAACACCTTTTCACGTAGGGGCACTCATGTATTTCTTTTTCCTTACCATTGCCTATGAAGGGGCCATGGAAAATGTAAATGCGTTTGATCAGCCTGGGGTAAAGGACTACAAGAAAATTCTCCATGAAGATTTGAGAAAGTACATTGTGAAAAATCAGAAAGAAGAAAATTGATATAAGAGATCGGAGGAGAATGGATATAAAAATTCTGGTGGCAGCGCACAAAAAATACTGGATGCCTGACAATTCAGTATTTTTACCGATTCAAGTCGTGGCCCGCTCTGCATCCGGCATTGGGATATATTCCTGATAATACAGGAGATAATATTTCCGCTAAAAATCCCAATTACTGTGAATTGACAGCTTTATATTGGACCTGGAAAAATCTGGACTGCGAATATATCGGTCTTTGCCACTATCGCCGGTACTTTGGGCACAAGGTTCATTCAAAAGATATAGAAAAGAAGAAGGGAGCCATATTTACCAAGACCGATTATGAAAAACTGCTGACAAAATATGATGTCATTCTTCCAAAAACGAGAAACTACTACATAGAAACCGTACGCAGCCAGTACGAACACGCACACTTTAAGAAGGATTTGGACGAAACAGAGAAAATTATCGCAGAAAAATATCCAGGCTATTCTGATGCATTCACCAAAGTAATGAATCAGAGAAAACTGCACATACTCAATATGTTCGTCATGAAGAAATCCCTTTTCGACGAATATTGTACCTGGCTGTTCGATATCCTCTTTGAACTGGAAAAGCAAACAGATATGACCAGCTACGATACCTACGAAGCCCGCCTCTTCGGCTTCATCTCCGAACGCCTTTTTAACGTATGGCTGGAAAGGCAGAACCTGAAAACATGCGAAGTCCCAGTGGTATTCCTAGAAAATATCGACTGGCCAAAGAAGAAGGCTAATTTCCTGAAACGAAAGATAACCGGGAAAAGATAACGTTAACAATCAAACAAGGTCATAATGAAAAGGATGCCTCCTGAAAGATTTTATAGGAAGGCATCCTTTTTTGACTATAAGGATATTTTATGGTGCGGTGTATGCAGTGATAATTGATAAGACCTACCAGTTTCATTTTATGGTTTCGGAGAATTGGAAAGGCCAATTTTAAATCACGATTAAAAGTGATATAATATATTTGTAATAATATTAAATACATTATAAATAAAATCTAACCGATGATAATGAGAAGAGGATGTAAAGATTTTGGTAATTATAACGAAAATATGACTTGTTAAAAAAATAAAATTTGAGGGGATTATGGGATATGGGAATAAAAGAGATTACTATTCGCAACTTTAAGTGTTTTAATGGCGATTTCCACCTTACATTACATCCGAGCCTTAATATTTTGGTTGGCGATAATGAATCAGGTAAATCAACAATTTTACAAGCAATTCATTTGGCTTTGTCTGGATATTATTGTGGAAATAATATTAGGAAGATTTTGACTCCTTACTTATTTAATAAGAAAGCTGTGGATGATTATTTGAAATCTTTACAGAAAAGTGAATCACATCTTTCTCCGCCCGAAGTCATCATTCAATTAGTGTTTAATAAGGAATGCCCCGAATTTGAAGGGAAAAATAATTTAGATAAAACAAATGAAATTTCTGGAATAACATTTAAAATTGCATTTGATGAGAAATACAAATTGGAATATCGCAAACTTATGGAAGAGGGAGTATATAGTTTGCCTTTGGAATATTATTCAGTATCATGGACTTCTTTTGCAGGCGCTAAAATTACTACGTATAGTATACCGTTCAAATCTGTCTTTATTGATTCATCAACGTATCATTACCAAAACGGATCAGATGTGTACATTTCTCGTTTAGTGCGAGATTGCTTAGATGAAGAAGACATAATGGAAATAAGAAGGGCACATCGTTTGATGATTGATGAATTTTCCAAAAATGAAATAATTTCTCAAATTAATGATAAAATTTCTAAATCATCTAATGCAATAGTTCATGAAGTGGGGCTTAAAGCGAATCAGGGAAATATTAATGCATGGGAAAAAGATGTTGCAATGCATGTCAAAGAAATCCCTTTTATGTTTATTGGTAAAGGGAAGCAATGTGTTTTGAAAACAGAGTTGGCGCTTAATCATGAGAAAGCACAGAAAGCAGCAATCATTTTAATTGAAGAACCAGAAAGTCATTTGTCATACTCTAATTTAAATATACTGATTAGAGCAATTCAAGATAAATATGATGATAAACAGATTCTTATATCCACTCATAGTAGTTTTGTAGCCAATAAGCTTGGGTTGAATAATTTAATTTTACTAAGAAATCATCGTACTACCAAAATAAAGGATTTAAATGCAGCTTCATATTTTGCTGTTTTGCCGGGATATGACACTTTAAGATATATTCTTTGTCGTAAAGCCATTTTAGTGGAAGGGGCATCGGATGAGTTGGTTGTTCAAAGAGCATATAGGGATAATCATGACGGAAAACTTCCTATTGAAGATGGTATTGATGTGATAGCAGTGCAAGGGCTGAGTTTTTTGAGATATTTGGAAATAGCTGATAAATTACATATAAAGACTGCTATTGTTTCTGATAACGATGGGGACTATGAAGCAGTAAAGAGAAAATATGTTGATTACCTAGGAGATAATAAAAAGGAATATGTTGATATATGCATAGATTCTAATATTGACACTGGTGATTTAAAAATTGGAAATAAACAATTTAACTATAATACGTTAGAACCTAAGTTATTAAAAGAGAACTCAATTCAATTGTTTAATGATATATTCGGCAAATCCTATAAAAATGAGGAAGAATTATTTAACTATATGCAGAAAAATAAAACTGAGTGTGCATTAAAAATCTTTAATAGTTCCCAAAAGATTAAATATCCAAATTATATTATGAAGGCAGTAAAAAGTGATGAGTAAACTGTATATTGCAGCAGCTGGAGCAGGAAAAACTACTTTTTTAGTGGATTCTGCCTTTCATCAGAGTTCGAGTATAGATAATAAAATTTTAATAACGACATTTACTGATGATAATACTTTAGAAATTCAAAGGAAATTTTATTCAAAATATGGATTTATTCCACATAATATTGACATATTGCCATGGTTTACTTTTTTATTAAAGGAATGTGTTCGACCATATCAGCAGTTTATGGTTACAGAGCGAATTAATGGTTTGCAACTTGTCAATGGTAGTTCAACACAAGGAATACCAGAAAGAGATGTAAGACGATTTTTCCTTAATAAGAAGCATTGTATATATTCTGACAAGCTTGCAAATTTCGCATTTAAGTTAAATAAAATTTCTGGAGGATTATCCAGTAAAAGGCTGTTTAAGCTTTACTCAATAATTTTTATTGATGAAATTCAGGATATGGCAGGCTATGATTTTGAACTTATAAAGTTGCTTCATGAAGTAGGAATTAATGTGGTTATGGCTGGAGACCTTAGACAAACTATTTCACCCAATCATTTTGATAACAAGAATAAAAAATATTTTGGGCATATAGACAATTACATAAATGAGAATAAATTAGATATAGAGATAGATACTAAGACATTAAATAAGACATATAGAAATATCCCGAAGATTTGTGAATTCGCAAATAAATTTTATCCTGAAATGCTATCTTGCAGCTCTGCTAATATGGAAAAGACCAATCATGATGGAATTTATATTTTAAAAAAATCTCAAGTGAGCCAGTATTATAAGATTTATCATCCTGTTATTTTACGGGATAGCAAGAAGACCAAAATTGATTTTCATCTAACTAGTCAACTGATAGTCTATAATTTTCAAAAATCAAAAGGGTTAGGATTTGACAGAGTTTTAATATATCCTACTGGAGAATTATTACAATGGATTAAAAATCCTAAACATGAATTAAAAGCTCGAACAAGAGCAAAATCTTATGTTGCAGTAACTCGTGCTAGATTTAGCGTTGCTTTTGTTGTAAAAGATAAAGATGCAAGGGAGGTATCACTGTCTGCGGGAATACCATTATGGAATCGCTAAATATTTTCGGTAGCATGAAATTGTAACGGAATGAAGAGGAGCCGACTACTTGTTGATTGTGTTTTATGTTGGATAAAATCTTATTCTTGGAATCATTTTTAAGGATTGAATAGCCTTCAAGACCATATGCTTCTATCGGATAACGATCTTTTATGGTAAGAAGGAAGTAACTCATATTGGTAGTCCTTTCTGTAATGTATTTGTGATGATTTACATTTTACAGGAATTACTAATATGGGTTTTCCGCTGTTGTGTTATATTTTACAATCTGCCCAATAAAAATTGGCTCTTCACGGAAATTTGGGGGATGAATAATTTTTAGGTAAAGAATGGAATCG
>ERZ773269.1514-NODE-1514-length-21514-cov-15.569924_pt1 | contig 21514 bp, 16 predicted proteins | sample MGYA00511958_ERZ773269 | MGnify/ENA primary metagenome ERZ773269 (study PRJEB29015, sample SAMEA2737761) | human gut metagenome | biome: human gut; feature: human-associated habitat; material: faeces | place: China | collected 2012 ... | reverse complement strand
CGGACGGTCCCGCGCACCGTTCCGGCCATGGCGCGCGGCGCATCGGCCTCGTGTACGCCACCGGGGCCGGGGAATGCGGCATGCCTCCCCCGGCCGGCACGGCCGGCGACCCGTACGGCAGCGCCATGGCCGAGAACGCCGACGGCGCGTACAGGACCGGGCTCGTCCGGCGGCGCAAGCCCTTCCGAGATCCGAGGGACCCGGAATCGGCGACGTTCCGGCGGGTCTCGTGGCGGGGACTCGAAGCGTCCGCACCGGTCCTCGGGCTGCAGGACAACGGAACGGACCGAAACCGAGTATTATGCAAGCCAAGCGGCGCAAGCCGCCCCACTATAAGAGCAGAACAAAAAACAGGCCATATCATCCAGTTTCGCTATTGCAGCGATTCAAGGCGATCTCTGAGAGTGTTGGTGCAAGCGACGGAGGAACCGCAAAGGACAAGTTCTTTGCAGAAATTGATGGCCCATTGGATGACAGATACGTTGGCCTTCTCACAGACGGTTCCAATGGGGCGTACGGCTACTCAGGCGTTGAGCCTAGCGAAGAAACCAAGAAGGCAGCATGTCAAGCTCTAGCTGAATTCATCTACTGAGTTTGTCATATGCTTCGTGGCTGGGGGCCAGTCGTAAGATACGTGGCCCCAGCCACTGCGGCATAAAGTGCCCAAGCACCCATGAAGAAGACCAGGTTTTCCTGCCAGTCCCCGACGAAAATCTCGTGTGTGCGAGTACTGCGATAGAACGAGTTCGTGACGGCAAGTAGCAATGCTGCTGCCCCGCTTGACAAAAGTCGTATCCACAGTGCCCTCACTCGCGGTTGCGGCCATCGTCGTGGCGGGTCAACTATCAAAAGAACCAGGCCGGCGAGGAACGTTCCATTAAGCGGAAGAACCATCAAAAGAGTGCCAGCTGCGGAGAGTCCCGCGGCGGGGATATAGAAAATCCCGAAGCAGATTCCTATCCATGTCGTGTAGGTACGGATCGCGTCCCTGATCGTGTGAGCAGGTGTGCCAAATCGGGTGGAACTGCTCATGAGCATGTGTCCTGCCACTACCGTGAAGACAATCCAACCGAGACCGAAATATAGGAGCGTCTCACTCCAGTGTTGAGATCCATAGTGGGTGGAAGCAACTGCATCAAACGCGATGAGCATGGTGGCTGCAAATCCTGCACCCAATACTCGGATCAGTAATGCTCGCCAGAGCGGCGGCTCCCATGTTGATGGCCGATCAATGACAAAAAGCAGCAGCCCGGCGAAAGGTGCAAGCCACAATGGAGTGTTCACCGGGGCGACTTCAGCAGTGAAGAGCAGAGAACCGGGCACTATCGCGAAGCCAAGGATGAGCCCTACCCAATATACGTAGGTCCGAACGAATAGTTTTAAAGACTCAACCATTCACACTTCCCATGGACTTCAGCACCAAAACCATAACGATTCTACGGCGGAGAGGCGACCCATGGCCAAAGACGGCACCAACAGGGGCGGACGCAGGGTCCGCGACGGAGCGAAACCTGAGGCGCTGAACGACAAGCTCGCTGCAGGCCGCCCCGCCACCCGGCTCACCACACCGGCCGAGCTCGATGTGTTCGACCTGGACGGCACCGACATCGGCGACGGCGCGCTGCTCGCAGGCGAGCCGATGCCAGAACCCGGCGAATACCTATCGGCCGAGCAGCGCGACGGCCAGCCGCTCGGTGCGGACTTGGTCTACCGGGAGACGTGGAACTGGCTGGATGAACGCGGCTGCACCGAGTTCGTCTCCAAACGCTTGATCGAGCAGTGCGAGCAGGCGATTTCCAAGTTCGGTCTGCTCGGCAAACACCCCACCACAGGAGCTGCGATCGCCAGCCCGTTCGTGGCCATGTCGCAGTCGTTCGGCAAGCAGGCCAACGTGTACCGGTACGAGATCTTCGACATCGTGCGCGCCACCTGCACCACCGACTACTCCGGCACCACGCCAGGCGATGAGGTCATGGAGCAGCTGCTCAAAGCCTCCTCCTAAGACCTCTCATCCAGCTCGTTTCGTTTCCTGCCTGCCCGATACCGGGCGGGCTTTCTTGTTGTTCGCTTTTGTGAAAGGAGTCCTCGCGTGCCTGTAGTGCGAAGCGCTGAATCTGTGTGTATCGACCACCCCGACAAGCTCTGCGACCTCATCGCAGACCACATCCTCGATGACATCCTTACCCACGACCCAGCGGCACGCGTGGCCATTGAGGTCAATGATTCTTAGATTTGTCCTCACGCCCCGAAACGGCATGTAACCGGTTAAAAACGATTTCGTGGCACAGGGAATGCCACGAAATGCCGAAAACAGCGTTTTTTACCGTTTCGTGGCACGAAACCCCCTGCTTGCATCACTGTTCAAGACAAAAATGCCAAAATGTGGTCAGAACGGAGCTGAACAGCAGGATCGGACCATACGCCCTCCCGCTGGCGGGAGGTGGCGCGAAGCGCCGGCGGGTGGTTGTGCGGCGACATCCCCCCCCCCGCTTCACTACAGCCCGCCAGCAAGGGCTATATGCAACAAACCCGCGCTGCATGACGTCAGCGCGGGTTTGTACGGGTTCCCCTTCTCGTTCCGTGTCACGGTTCCCCGACCGGCGACGCGGAAAAACCTTGCGGCTATCTAGCCAAGACCATCACTTGGCCAGTCCGGAGGCGCGCAGCGCCTCGAAGCCGCCCTTGAGGTCGTCGAGGATGTCCTCGATGTTCTCGGTGCCGATGGACAGGCGGATGGTGCCCTGGTGGATGCCCTGATCCTCCAGCTCCTCCAGCGTCTCCTGGGAGTGCGTGGTGGAGGCCGGGTGGATGACCAGCGACTTCACGTCGGCCACGTTCGCCAGCAGAGAGAACAGGTGCAGGTTGTCGATGAAGACACGCGCCGCGTCCTTGCCGCCCTTGATGTCGAAGGTGAAGATGGAGCCGGCGCCGTTCGGGAAGTACTTCTTGTACAGCTCGTGGTCGCGGCGCCCCTCGATGGACGGGTGCGAGACGGACTCGACCTCAGGCACGGTCTGCAGGTACTCGACAACCTTCAGCGCGTTCTGCACGTGGCGCTCGACGCGCAGCGACAGGGTCTCGGTGCCCTGCAGCAGCAGGAACGCGGCGAACGGGGACAGGGTGGCACCGGTGTCGCGCAGCAGGATGGCGCGGATGCGGGTCACGAAGGCGGCTCCACCAAGGGCCTCGTAGAAGTTCAGACCGTGGTAGGAGGGATCCGGCTCGGTCAGGGTCGGGAACTTGCCCGGCACCTCAGCCCAGTTGAAGTTGCCGCCTTCCACGACGACACCACCCAGCGTGGTGCCGTGGCCGCCGATGAACTTGGTCGCGGACTCGACCACGACGTCGGCGCCGTGCTCCAGCGGGCGGAACAGGTACGGGGTGGCGAAGGTGTTGTCGACGATCACCGGCAGATGATGCTTGTGGGCGATTGCGGAGATGGCCTCGAAGTCGGGCAGGTCGGCGTTCGGATTGCCGAAGGTCTCGAAGTAGACGAGCTTGGTGTTCTCCTGGATGGCGTCCTCGAAGTTCTGCGGAACCTCCGGATCGACGAAAGTGGTGGTGATGCCGTCGCGCGGCAGCGTGTGCTTGAGCAGGTTGAAGGTGCCGCCGTAGATGTTCTTGGAGGAGACGATGTGGTCACCGGACTGGGTGATGTTGCGCACGGCGTACTCGACGGCCGCGGCGCCCGAGGCGACCGCGATGCCGGCGGTGCCGCCTTCAAGGGCGGCGATGCGGTCCTCGAACACGCCCTGGGTGGAGTTGGTCAGACGGCCGTAGATGTTACCCGGGTCGGCGAGTCCGAAGCGGGCCTCGGCGTGGTCGAAGTTGTGGAAGACGTAGCTGGTGGTCGCGTAGATCGGCACTGCGCGGGAGTCGGTGGCCGGGTCAGCCTGCTCCTGGCCGACGTGCAGCTGCAGGGTTTCAAAACGGTACTTCTTGTTGTTCTCGGCCATGGTATTCTCCTTGGTTGTGCTAGGTCGCGAGGATTTTTCCTTGCCACCCGCCTGCCGTGTTCGGGCGGTTGGCGAGGTGTTGGTTATGAAGTTACGACGCTTGGGCCGCGCGGCGCAAGCTGAACGTTATCGGACTTGCCTATAAGGGCTTATAAAGCCTTGGAATCATTGACGTGAGCGACTGTCAGAAGTCACGAAAAAGTCGTTGAAATTATCGCGACACGCCGGGCCGCACGCATGCGCTTTCAAGGTCGACTGCGGTCACGGTGATATCGCTGCCATGCCTTTCGCGCATGGCTCAAGTGTCCGTGATGATTGCTTGTTCCACCCGTCACCAAGACGGTTTGCCCGCTCGGTGATGACGTCTGTTTCATTTTTCTGCCGCCCGGTTACATGGTTTACATGACGAACGACTACAGTCAAACATCGCCAATGAATTATTCCGCCAACATGGTGAAGGGATTCGAACAGACATGACCGATGTAACTCTGTATGACCGTGATCCGAACTATATTCCGCGCGTGGCCGCCGTGCACGACATGTGCGGCTACGGCAAGTGCTCGCTGACCGCCGCGATTCCGATTCTCTCGGCCGCCGGCTGCGATGTGTGCCCGGTGCCGACCGCCCTGTTCTCGGCGCACACACGCTATGCAGTGTTCACGTTCCATGACACCACGGATATTCTCTCCGGTTACTTGGATGCCTGGCAGAAGGAAGACGTGGAGCTGGATGGCGTGTATTCAGGCTTCCTCGGCTTCCCCGATCAGGTGGCGATCATTCAGCGTCTCTACCGCGAATATCCGAACGCGCTGCGTCTGGTTGACCCGGTGATGGGAGACGCCGGCGAAATGTACCCCACGTACACACCGGAGCTGTGCGAGGCAATGGGCGCGCTGGCCGATGGTGCCGACGTGTTGATGCCGAACCTCACCGAAGCGAGCATTCTCACCAAGCGTGACTATCCTGGCCAGGATATTGATGAGGCCACGGTTAACGAGCTGCTTGGTGCTCTGCTGGAGTTGGGTGCCAAGAACGTGGTGCTGAAGGGCATTGACCATGGCGATGGCAAAATCGTCAACTATGTGGCCAGCGCTTCCACCGGTGTTGCCGGCAAGATCGAGCTGGCTCATGAGAAGTTGCCATACATGATTCATGGCACGGGTGACGCCTTCGCCTCTGCCCTGTGCGGCGCGGTGATGGCCGGCCGCGGCCTGGCCGAGTCGGCCGAAATCGCCGGTGAGTTCGTGCGTCACGCCATGGTCAGCACCCGTAACCAGCCGCATTTCGAGGATCGTGGCGTCAGTTTCGAACTGAACCTTGGCGAACTCACCGATTTGGTGAAGTGACCGCACCTTGGCTCCCCTCTCCGCTCACTGGGTCTGACGTATTCAGCGAACAATCCGATGGGTTGTTTTTTCGTCACAGGGAAGTCGACTGGTGAGCCTTGGTAAACCTTCTGAACTAATGGTGGATAACCGAGTTTTCATCCACACGTTATCCACAACACGCCAAACCGCGTCATAGTATCCACATTTGCCGGTTGCGCTTGTGCTCTTACATAAGTAACCCGCACAGTGGAATCATGAACGCTTTACCACCTACTCAGCCGACGACGAAGTCCGGCATCGACGCCGGTCTTGCCTTTCACCAGCCCATGCTGGCTTCACCTGATCCGCAGGCAATGCTGCCTTCGGAACGGATTGCGGCCACGATGGGCGACCGCAATCTGAAGCCCAAACAGTTCGGCGCGCTCGGCGAGCAGTATGCCGCCGCGTGGCTGGAGGAACACGGTTGGACGACCTTGAGCCGCAATTGGCATACCCGTTACGGCGAATTGGACATCGTGATGCTCAATCCCGAGTACACGGTGGTGTTCGTCGAAGTGAAATCACGCCGGTCCATGCATTACGGATATCCGCAAGAGGCCATTACGCCGGCGAAACAGCACAATCTCAGGAAAGCCGCCTGCGATTGGCTACTTGACCGGCGTAATCGGGTGCCGCATTCGGCGGTCCGTTTCGATGTCGTCACCATCGTGCTTCGGGTGGGCAGGCCGCTCGTGCATCACATTGAAAATGCCTTCTGAAGCCCCCCCCCAAAAAAAACAGCCACGTTGCGAAACACATTGTGAAAGGAGTAGACATGGCTATCGGCAGCACCCTCTCAGTCGGACTGATCGGCCTTAAGGCCTTCATCGTCCAAGTGCAGGCTTTCATCAGCCCTGGCTTGCCATACTTCAGCATCATCGGATTGCCGGATGCATCGTTGTCCGAAGCCCGCGAGCGCGTGAAATCAGCGTGTCAAGCCACTGGATTCGGTTGGCCGCAAACCCGTGTGACCGTGAACATGAGCCCTGCGGCCATGCCCAAACGCGGTTCGTCGCATGATCTGGCCATCGCGGCCAGCGTCCTATGTGCGGCGGGTGCCATAGGGCATGATTGCCTAGAAGATACCATTGTGCTCGGCGAAGTGAATCTTGACGGCTCGGTGCTGCCGATTCATGGGCTGCTCCCGATCATGCTGCATGCCGAGGAACGTGGCGTGCGCAAAATGATTGTTCCCCATCGCAATCTTGACGAGGCTTCGATGGTGGATGGACTGGATGTAGTGGGCGTGAGGCATGTGGGTGAGCTCATCGAACTGATGGGCGGCGATGCCACCTATACGATTCCCGATACACCGGTTACCGACGAGACCACCACGGATCAATCGCCCACAAGTCATCCCAACGATTGTGGCGATATGAACGAGGTTCTGGGTCAGGAGCATGCCAAATGGGCACTGCAAGTGGCGGCGGCAGGCGGGCATAATCTCATCATGACCGGCCCGCCAGGCAGCGGCAAAACCATGTTGGCCTCACGTATGCCCGGCATCATGTGCCCGTTGAACGAGGCGGAACAGCTGGAGGTGGCATCGATTCGATCGCTGTGCGGCATACTGCCTCAGTACGGCATCACCGACATGCCGCCGTTCGAGGCACCGCACCACACCGCCAGCACGGCGGCCTTGGTGGGTGGTGGCAGCGGCATCGCCGTTCCCGGCGCAATCACACGCGCGCATCGAGGCATTCTGTTTCTGGACGAGGCACCGGAATTCAGCGCACGCGCCCTGCAGACGTTGCGCGAACCATTGGAATCCGGGTATGTGGCGCTTTCCCGTTCAAAAGGCAGCACCTACTACCCGGCCTCATTCCAACTCATCATGGCGGCCAACCCCTGTCCGTGCGGATACTATTACGGCACCGGCGAACGTTGCGCTTGCCGGGAAAAAGACCGTATACGTTATTTCTCGCGATTGTCCGGACCGATACTGGATCGTGTGGATATTCAGATGGCGGTGCCACCAGTCTCGCGCATTGCCGCGCAAAGCGAGCCAATCGGCGAGTCCAGTGCCGGGATACAAGCTCGTGTGATTCGTGCCCGTCAAGTGGCCAAAGACCGGTTCAGACAGTATGGATGGGTGTGCAACGCGCAAGCTTCGGGCAAATGGCTGCACGCCAATACATCGCTGAAAGCGATGGAATTGGTCAATCGGGCCCTGTCCAATCATCAACTCACATTGCGCGGGGCTGATCGCGCCATGCGTCTGTCTTGGACGCTCGCCGATCTGGCCGGCCGCGTATCCCCCACTGAACAGGACGTCCATCAGGGCATCGAAATGAGAACGAGGATGACATGAGTAACGCTACTGATATCCGGCAATCTGGCGGCACCGCAGGAAGTGTGGATCACACCGATACGAGTCTCGCCGTTTCGCGCACTATTCCCGTACCTCCCACGGATACGTTGTATCGTGCCGCGCTCACGTTCTGTCTTGATGGCGCGGATGTGATGATGTACGCCACGCTCAAAGGCGCGGAAAACGCCGAATCCCTCTGGCATGCGTTGGCGCAATCCCATCCAAGCCAGCCATCTGAAATCTGCGGCCCGGCGCTGTCACGTATTGACCGCATGTTCGTGGACGGCCTCACTCGATGGGGCCGCAAGGCGTCGGCGAACGCGATGCGCTCCTTCCGCAATGCACTGGCCTGCTGGCATAACCGCATGATGGACCTGCCCTCGCAAGACATCATCCAACTGGCCGACTGGTTCACTATGGATGGCACGCAATGGATTATCGGCCCTGGCCATCCATGTTGGCCCTCGCAGTTGGCCGACCTGTCCATTCGCTCCGATTGGGCGCCACCGCTGTGTTTGTGGATCAAAGGCGATCCACGCGCATTGACCAGTTGCGCCAAACCGGTCGGCATCGTCGGTTCACGGGACGTGACCGAATATGGCCGGTATGTGGCACACACCGTAGCCGAACAGGCAGCCGTTGCCGGGCATCTGGTCGTGTCCGGAGGCGCGATGGGCACGGATGCGGCGGCACATTGGGGAGCGTTGAATGCGCTGCACGGCAGAATGCCCGCCAATGTGGGCAAAACCGTTGCCGTATTCGCCGGCGGGCTCAACCATATCGGACCGATGCGTAACCGCACGCTGTTCGAACGCATCGAGGCGCAGGGTGGTGCACTGATCAGTGAACTGTGCCCCGGGACGATTCCCGAAGCCCGTCGTTTTCTGCTTCGCAACCGCATTATCGCGGCCATGTCTTCCACATTGATTGTGACGCAAGCCCGGTTGCGTTCCGGAGCGCTCAACACCGCGGGATGGGCATGCGAATTGCTGCGCGAAGTGTATGCGGTTCCCGGTGACATCAATCAGCCTTGCAACGCCGGGTGCAATAAGATGATCGGCGACCACCGAGCGATGATTCTGTGTGCCGCCACATCCACCGAGGATATATGCCATGAACGGCATAAGCCCGTTATGGCAGCATGCCCAGGCATATCGAAATCCACAGGTCAGGACTCGTCCGAAAACGAGGAGGCCATGGAAGTGCCGGCAACGACTCCGTTATCGCCAGCATCCTCGGAATCATCGGCGTCACAGGAGTCGTCACAAGATTCAGGTCATTCGAAACGTTCGAAGACCAAGCATACTCAGCCTACGCGCACTCAATCCAAGGATGGGCCGGCGAGCGCAACTGCCGATTCCGGTAACGACAAAAGCAAGGGTGAAGAGCTTCCCTCGTCGCATCAGATGCCGGATCTTCGTGTCAAGCCGAAGCCCGATCCCGAGAAGGAAGCCCAACAACGTATCATTATCGCCAAGCTGCCGGAAATGGAACGCACATTAGTGGCATTGATTCGTGAATGCCGTAAACGACATCTCATCGTCACCCCGGACGCACTATTGCGTGTGGCGCGAGAGACGGTACCCGACGAGATTCCCAATATCGGCACCATACTTGAGCTACTCGGCGCATTGGAGCTGAAGGGAGTGATCGAGCGGGATGCCGGCATACTCAAGCTGAGCAGCCGTGTCGGCTAATCGGCTTCCATGACACGGCTCGAAGGCTGTTCGGCGGGTGTGCGAGAATCGAACCCATGAGTCCGAAACGTTTGGAAGATATGTATGATGCGGTGATCGTCGGCGCCGGAGCGGCCGGCCTGTCGGCGGCGTTGGGACTGCTGCGCTCCCCCGAGATCACCGAGCTCAAGGAACAAGGCGTGGACCCGAAGATCCTCGTGGTCTCCAAACTGCAGCCGCTGCGTTCGCACACCGGTTCAGCCGAGGGCGGCATCGCCGCGAGCCTGGGCAATGTGGAGTCCGATGACTGGCACTGGCATTACTACGACACCATCAAGGGCGGCGACTGGCTGGTGGACCAGGATGCGGCCAAACTGCTCGCCGAATACGCGCCGCAGACCGTGATCAACCTGGAGCGTCAGGGCGTGGCCTTCTCCCGTACCGAGGACGGGCATATCGCCCAGCGCCGGTTCGGCGGCCACACGCGCGAGTTCGGCGGCGCCCCGGTCAAGCGCGCCGCCTATGCGGCCGACCGCATCGGCCACCAGATTCTGCACGCCTTGTGGCAGCAGTGCGTGGCCGCCGGCGTCGAGTTCGCCGAGGAATGGTATGTGACCGACCTGGTGCTCGCCGACGACGGCAAGCAGGCGGCCGGCATCGTGGCCTTTGACACGCATTCGGGCAAGATTCAGGCCATCCACGCGCGCAACGTGCTGCTTGCCACCGGTGGCGCGGGCCGACTGTTCCACACCACGTCAAATTCCTGGGATCTGACCGGCGACGGCATGGCCTTGACCTTGGCCGCCGGTCTGCAGCTGGAGGACATCGAATTTGTGCAGTTCCACCCCACCGGGCTCGCGCACACCGGCATCCTGCTGTCCGAGGCGGCCCGCGCCGAGGGCGGCATTCTGAGGAACGCCGACGGTGAGCCGTTTATGGAACGCTACGCTCCGGAGCATAAGGATCTGGCCGCACGAGACGTGGTCTCCCGCTCCATCATGGCGGAGATCGACGCCGGTCGCGGCGTCGCCGACCCGAAGGACCCGGATGGTCCGAAGGACTGCGTCTGGCTGGATATGACCGGCATCGACCCCGAACGTATGAAGGAAGTGCTGCCGCAGGTGGTCGAAACCATCGAGCAGTACGCGAACCTCGATCCGGCCAAGGACCTAGTACCCATCAAGCCCACTGCACACTACACGATGGGCGGCATCCCCATCACCACCGACGGCGAGGTGTACCGTTGGGCCGACGGTGCCGTGCAGGTAGTCGATGGACTGTTCGCCGCTGGCGAATGCTCTTGTGTCTCCGTACATGGTGCGAATCGTCTGGGCGGCAATTCTCTGCTCGACGCCTGCCTGTTCGGCACACGCGCTGGTCAGACGATGGCCGCACGCATCGCCGAGAACCCGGTTGACTCCCCCATGGCCGATGATTCGGCCGATGACATGCTGACCGATGCCGCCGATCAGGCTGCCGATTCTCGCAAAGCGGAGCTTGACGAACTGCTCGCCGGGCCAATAGATGATTCAGACGATGGAGTGCCCACCGCCAATCCTTATCAGCTCATGGCCCAACTCGGATCAGTGATGGAGCAGGCTCTGGCCGTACGTTGCACCGCTCAGACCATCGATACGGCGTTGACCCAGATCAACGGTGACATCACACCGGTTGCCGATACCTTGCGGGCCCATGACAAGACCGCCGCTTTCAATCAGGAGGTCACCGCCATCTGGGAAGTCCGTCATCTGATCGAACTGGCCGAGGTCATGCTGCACGCTTCCGAATCCCGTCAGGAATCTCGCGGATCCATGCAACGCCTTGATTTCCCCGAACGCGACGATGAGCATTTCCTTGCTCACTCGATGGTCGCCGATGATGGTTCGGTAAGTTTCAAGCCGGTGCACATCACCGACTATCCGCCCAAGAAGCGCGAGTACTGATCCGCTGGTGGTAATACCCAAGCCGCCTAGGGCTTGTGGCACAATAGGTTGGCTAATATTGGACTTGACATCCCACTGTTTCATGGAGGCAGAACATGGCTGAGGCGAGCAACACGACGGTTACCCTGCAAGTGCATCGTTTCACGCCGCGACCCGAGCGTGCCGAACGTGCACGCGGTGGCAGCCCGTTTGCCAAGAAAGGCTCCCCGTTCGGCGGCGGCTCGGATTCGGCGGCGCGCCGTCGTCCGCGCGGCAAGCAGTGGGTGCAGGAGTACACGATTCCCGCGCGCCCTTCGGATACTGTGTTGGATTGTCTGCTGACCATCAAACGCACCGTCGACCCGACGCTGGCCTTCCGTTATTCGTGCGGTCATGGCATGTGCGGTTCGGACGCCGTGGCCATCAACGGCACCCCCACCCTGCTGTGCACAGCCACCATCCGCGATTGGGCCAAGCAACCCGGCGCCATGCCCGAAGTCGATGACGAAGGGTTCCGACACACCGGCACCGAGGCTGAGGAATCCGACGATTCCGCGGAAAACGTCGCAAACGCGGCGGCCGCCCAGAACTCAGCCGCAAACGGTTCGCTGGGAGTCATCGAACTGGCGTCCCTGCCCGGCTTCCCGCCGCAGCGCGACCTCATCGCCGACATCGCCCCTATGCTCAACCAGATCAGGAAGCTCACCCCGTATCTTCAGGCGGACGGCGTGCTCGCCACCACCGCCGAAGGCAAGGTGGACGTGTTCGAATACCTGCAGAACCCCGAACAACTCGCCAAATACGAGCTGCTGAGCAACTGCATCGCCTGCGGCGTGTGCGAAGGCGCCTGCCCGGTGTACGCCGGCGGCGACGCCTTCATCGGCCCGGCCGCGCTGATTTGGGCCTCCCGTTTCGTCAACGATTCGCGCGACACCAAGGCCATGGAGCGTATGGATGCCATCGACACCGCCGACGGCGTGGCCGCCTGCCAGTCCGTGCGCGCCTGCTCCCGCCACTGCCCGCGCGGCATCGATGTGGGCGAGGAGATGTGGCAGATCGTGGCTAAGGTCCGCGAGCGCTAAGCCGCGCCGCGGCTGGCTGCGGCGATCGCCTAAGCACATGCGTCGATGCATCCGCTGGGTGCCCGCACGAGAGAAGACATGAAAGAACGAATTATGGACAGAACGCAGTACACCAACCTCGCCAAGGCATGGGAATTCACCGAGGAACACGCGCGCGAACGTGAATCCGATGCGTTGACCGACACCCGTACGGCCGCCGACGAGTCCGGCCAGTTGCAGGGTTCGGCGGCGCAGGCCCGTCTGCTGGGCATGCTGGTGCGCATCACCGGCGCCGCTTCGGTGATTGCCGTGGGCACCGGCTCGCTGGTGGAGACCTTGCAGCTCGCCCATGCACTGGATAACAAGGGCCTGCTGACTGCGGTCGATTCCACCGCCCAGGGCATCGCGCTGATTCGCAAGGCGTTCGCCGAGCTGCAGGACGAGACCGACACCACGTTGCGTGCGGTGAACGCCCCGGCCAGCGTGTTTCTGCCGCGCCTCAACGCCAATGATTACGATCTGATCGTGGTGGCGGGCGACGCCGAGAACTATGCCGCCACGTTCGCCCAGGCCTCCCGTCTGCTGCGCGTGCACGGCGTGATCGTGTTCACCGATGTGCTGGCGTTGGAGGACGGTCAGGGCGGCGTGATCAATCCGGCCGACCGCAGCGACAAGGCCATCGCCATGCGTGAGCTGCTCACCACCGTCGAAGATGACGAAGGTTTCGAGTCCACGCTCACCCCTGACGGCACCGGCCTGCTCATCGCCTACAAAAAGTAACTCTGTCCTTGGCTCCCCTCGGAGAGGGGAGCCACTCTATCTCGCTTACCTCACAATTGCGCTGACGGCCACGTCCACGGCTTCGTCGGTGTCATCGGTTACGGTGACCAGTTTCGGGTCGATCGTCGAGATCATGCCATGCTCGGCCACCGGACCGTTGAGCCAGTCAAAGAGCCCCTGCCAGTATTCCTTGCCGTAGAGCACCACCGGAATATTCGCCACCTTGTGGGTCTGAACCAAGGTCAATAATTCGAACATCTCATCCAGTGTGCCGAAGCCTCCCGGGCATACGATCACGCCGGAGGAATACTTGATGAACATGGTTTTTCGCACAAAGAAGTACCGGAAGCTCATGCCGAGGTTCACCCACTGGTTCAACCCCTGCTCGTGCGGCAATTCGATGCCAAGTCCCACCGATTTGCCGCCGGCCAGTGCCGCTCCCCTATTCGCGGCTTCCATGATGCCGGGACCACCGCCGGTGATGACGGCGATGTTGCGCTTGGCTATCTGGCTACCCATGCGCCGTGCTGCCTTATAGATCGATTCGGTGCGCTGGGTGCGTGCGGAGCCGAAAATAGAGACCGCAGGTCCGAGCTCGGCGAGCGCCCCGAAACCGTCCACGAATTCCGATTGGATGCGCAGCACACGCCATGGGTCCATGTGCAGCCAGTCGGTGTCCTGATCGGGTTTCAGCAGGTTGGCGGTGGTGTTGTCCGAGGGAATCATCTGGCCGCGTAGAATCACCGGGCCGCGATGATAGGTATCGCCCAGCGGCGAGGCGTCCTCCAGATCGACCGGGTTCACCGGTGTGGCCGCAGCCTCAGTTGCCGTCTCAGCCTCCAACGCCGCCGCATCATTCGCGGCTGTGGCTTCCAATGGTTCCATATCGTCCACGACTGCGGACTTGGATGCGGCCTCGGCTAGATTCTTTGCTTCAGCGGCCTTTTTGCCGTCGTTCTTCTTGGATTTCTTCTGCTTCTTTGCCATCCAATGTCCTCCTGTACGGCGCTATCGACTCTTCGCATTCTAGCGCCTGAAGCTCTGCGTACGTTTTCCGCGAAATCATCCTTGACTTCGTGAAGAACGTACGGTGAGTGACACTGAGCGTACGTTTTCCGCGAAATAAGGCCTCATCTCGTGAAGAACGTACACTGAGCGCGTCTCAGCGTACGGTTTTCACGAAACAAGGCCAACAATGGAGTAGGGACCGTCTAAGCCATCAGTGGCGGAAGTCGATTTCCACACTGGCGGTGCCGTCGGCGAGGGTGCCGGGGTGTTCCGTGGGCGTGGTGGGCTCTGTGGTGTGGCTTGGCTGCCCGATGCCATCACCATCAATCGATTCGTCATCCTCCGCATCAGCCGCTGCTGCGGCTGCGGTCTTCTCGAATCGCTTGGACTGACGGCTCAGCAGCACACCGGAAATCGCGGCGGCGATCAGGGAGGCCACCAGCACGCCGAAGCGCGCCTCAGCGGAAAGTTCCGCGTTCTTGTACGCCAGCGAAGCGATGAGGAAGGACACAGTGAAGCCAATGCCGCAGGCGACGGCAGCGGGAATCATGTCGCGCACACGCAGCCCCTTGGCCATCTTGAGCCCGCCCACATGCGTGGACAGCCATGCGGTGGTGATGATACCCAGAGGTTTGCCGACCACCAAAGCCACAATCAGTGCGATGACCAGCGGCGAGGCCAACAATAGCGGGCTCATCGACTCGAAGTGTACGCCGGTGGCGAACAAGGCGAAGATGGGCAGGGCCAGCAGTGCGGAGAATGGCTGGAGCTTGTTGGCATAGCGTTCGGCACGCGGCGAGAGTTCGCCGTGCATTTCACGAGAGGGGGTCAGCAGGCCAACCAGCACGCCGGCCAGTGTGGGGTGCACGCCTGCCTCGAACATCATGATCCAAGCGAGGATACCGACGATGCCAACCGCGATCCACGGCACTTTTTTCAGTCGTACGAGGTATGCCCAGATGGCGGCGCATACGGCGATGCCGATGAACCAATACCAGGCGTTAATCGAGGAGAAGAATACGGCGATCAGAATAATGGCCAGCAGGTCGTCGACGGTGGCAAGCGTCATCAGGAACGCGCGGATCGAACCGGGCAGGGCCTTGGCGAACAGGGCGAGCACGGCCAGCGAGAACGCGATATCCGTGGCGGTGGGCACTGCCCAGCCGTGCGACATCTCCGAGAACGGGATGCTGCTGCCGGTGGTGGTCAGAATCAGCGTGCCGGGTTCACCAGGCCCGATCTGAGAGAACAATGCCGTGACGGCCAGGAACAGGATGGGCGGGGCGATCATGCCGCCCACCGCGCACAGCATCGGCACGGCGGCCGCTTTCGGATTGGCAAGCGAGCCGGTGGTGAGTTCCTGCTTCAGTTCGAGGCCCACGGTCAGGAAGAAGATGGTAAGCAGACCATCCTGGGCCCAGTGGCCAATAGGCAGGTCGAGATTGGTGTAGGGGATGAACAGATGCGTTTCCGCTACGGTCTCGAACGCATGCGCGGTGGCGGGCAGATTCGCGAGCACCAGGCCGGTGAGCGCGAAGCCAAGCATGATGAGTCCGGAAATACGGTCTGAGGCGGCGATTCGCCTGATGGTGGACCAAAGTCCCTTCTTCGCGCCGGCGGTCGTGGCCATCGCGTCTCCTTGCTGCACTCTCTTGGATGAACCGTATGTAATAGTACGGAATATCTCAGGACGTTCCGCTCCGGGCTGAGTCGCGAAGGGCAACCTTAGCCCAACCCTGTGTGGCCGACTCAACCGACTCAAACGGGCCAATACAATTGGAAAAGCCTCGGAAGCATTTCGCTTTCGAGGCTTACTGTGCGCCAGACAGGATTCGAACCTGCGACCTGCTGATCCGTAGTCAGCTGCTCTAATCCGCTGGGCTACTGGCGCATGTTGTCTTTCAGACAACTCGATATATAATACACGCCGTTCAGCTGAATGCAACTCGGCGTGTTGCGGCGAGTCGCACCATCCCGACCACTACCGCAACGGCGTATTTACTGGCCTCACGCCTCGTGTGTACGGACTCGGTCAAGCAAAACCGACTGCGCAACTTTGAGACGTCCCTGCGGCACATCCACGGCTTCGCGCAGGAGTTTGGGCGTGCTGGAACCCTCTACGGACGCCTTGTCCACAATCACCTGCCTCACATCATCCAAACTCGGCAACTGGAACATCGTGTCCTGCAACGTACGTTCGATAATCGAACGCAAACCGCGTGCGCCGGTCCCCTGCTTGATAGCGATATCAGCAATCGCCCGAATGGCCTGTTCTGTGAATTGCAGATCGACGCCGTCGACGGCGAACAGTTTACGGTACTGCTTGATCAGCGCGTTGGCTGGCTGGGTGAGAATCGCCGTCAGATCGTCTACGGTAAGTTCCTTCAGCACACTGGTGACCGGCAAACGTCCGATGAACTCAGGCAACAGTCCGAACTCGGCCAGATCATCGGCATTGACCTGTTCGAGCAATTCCTCGTCTTTCATGTCGGCGTCGTGCCAATTCGCGCCGAAGCCGGTCTCTCGACGGCCTAATCGCTTGCGAACAATGTCCGTCAGCCCCACGAACGCACCGCCGCAGATGAATAGGATGCCGCGTGTGTCCATCTGCGCAACGTCCTGCTCCTTATGCTTGCGCGTGCCTTCCAACGGCACGGAGGCGATGGTTCCTTCCAAGATCTTCAGCAACGCCTGCTGAACGCCCTCACCGGACACGTCACGGGTGATGGAGGTGTTCTCACCGGATTTGCGGGCGATCTTATCGATTTCGTCAATGTAGATGATGCCGTGCTGGGCTCGGCTTACGTCGCCATCCGCAGCTTGGAGGAGACGTTGGAGCACGGTTTCCACATCGTCGCCTACATAGCCGGCTTCGGTCAGGGTGGTGGCGTCGGTGATGACGAACGGCACGTTCATTACGCGGGCCAACGCCTGCGCAAGATAGGTTTTGCCCACGCCGGTGGGGCCGAGCAACAGAATGTTTGACTTGGCGACCTCGACGTCAGCCAAAGGGTCATTGCTGCGGCGGGCAGCACGCGTCTGGGTGGGAACGGATTGCTTGGCTTGTTTGCCGGTCTGGCCACTGTGCCCGTTATTCCCGTCAAGCTGCTCAGCGGACTCCTGAAGCTCCATGTTGACGCGCTTGTAATGGTTGTATACGGCTACGGATAATGCGCGCTTGGCGTTCTCCTGACCGATGACGTAGCGGTTGAGATAATCGAAGATCTGAGCGGGCTTGGGCAGGCTCAGCGAATTGACCTCGGCATCTTTGACACGCTCCTCGGAGATGATGTCCACGCACAGGGCGATGCATTCATCGCAGATGGAGGCATTGGGACCGGCCACCAGTTTTCGTACCTGATGTTCGGTTTTGCCGCAGAACGTGCAACGGGGTACGTCCTCGTTGTAGCTCACCACACGTCCCATGATTCTCCTTTGCCGACTACGCCGCACCGTCGAACCGCCACGCTGCGCATTATCATTGTCATCCTTGAAATACAATACCCCCGGTCGTTGCCGACCGAGGGTATTGCAATGTCCGGAAGTTTTACTGGCGGTGTTCCAACACCTCGTCCACGATGCCGTATTCCTTGGCTTCAGGAGCGGTCAGGAAAGTGTCCACTTCGATGTCGCGGCGAATCTTCTCGACGTCCTGGCCGGTGTGCTTGGCGAGGGTCTCCTCCAGCCATTCGCGCATACGCAGCATTTCCTTGGCCTGAATCTCGATCTCCGTGGCCTTGCCGAAGCCTTGGTCGATGGCCGGCTGGTGGATGAGCACACGGGCGTTCGGCAGCATCAGGCGCTTGCCCTTGGTGCCGGAGGCCAGCAGAATGGCGGCGGCGGAGGCGGCCTGGCCGAGGCACACGGTCTGCACGTCGGGCTTGATGTACTGCATGGTGTCGTAGATGGCGGTCATGGCCGTCATCGAACCGCCGGGTGAGTTGATGTACATCATCACGTCACGGTTCGGATCTTGGGATTCGAGGACCAGCAGCTGGGCCATCACGTCGTCGGCGGAGGCGTCGTCCACCTGCACGCCGAGGAAGATGATGCGATCCTCGAACAGGCGGGAGTAGGCGTCCTGGGTCTTCATGCCATACGGGGTCTTCTCCACGAACTGCGGCATGATGTAACGGTTGGTCGGCGCGGGCTGGGCTGCGCGGGCGGAGGCCGGCATGAAACCGGCTACGCCCTGACGGCCGGCCAAGCGGTCGGCACGGGCGGCGAACTTTGCTTCTTCACTTGCCATGAGTCTCACTCCCCCTGCTGGTTGTTGCCGATGGTGTCCGGCGTGGTCACGAGCTTGTCCACGAAGCCATAGTCGAGGGCTTCCTGGGCGGTGAACCAGTGGTCGTATTCGTTGTCGCGGTAGATTTCCTCGAGGGTGTGGCCGGTCTGCTCAGCGGTCAGCTCGCTCATGGTCTTCTTCATGTCCATGATGAGCTCGGCGTTGATGCGCACGTCAGTGGCGGTGCCGCCGATGCCGCCGGAAGGCTGGTGCATGAGCACACGGGCGTGCGAGGTCAGGTAACGCTTGCCCTTGGTGCCGGAGCTCAGCAGGAACTGGCCCATGGAAGCACACATGCCCAGGCCCACGGTCGCCACGTCAGGCTCGATGAGCTGCATGGTGTCGTAGATGGCCATGCCGGCGGTGATGGAGCCGCCCGGCGAGTTGATGTACAGCCAGATGTCCTTCTTCGGGTCTTCGGCGGCCAGCATCAGCAGCTGAGCGCAGATGCGGTTGGCCATATCGTCCTTGACCTCTTCACCCATCCAGATGATGCGGTCTTTGAGCAGACGGTTGAAAATCGGGTCGACGGGGCCGGCCGGGACGTCATCGCCCGCCATGACCGGCAAGGTCGCAAAGGTATTGCTCACCTTGATTCTCCTTCTAATTACTCGAACATTGTTCAGACTACCGCCTTGAAGCGACTGAAGGCGTCTTTTCGCGTGCTTTTTGGCGGGTAGCGTAGGGATTTCGGGTTATTCCAAGGTGTCGAGGACGTCGTCAATGAGGAGGCGGGTCTGGGAGGCGGCATCGTCGCCCAGACGCGGGAAGCGACGGGCGGCATTGGCGGGGCTGGCACCGGCGGCTCGCGCTACGTTGGACTTGCTGGCACCATGGGCCACGGCTTTTTCCGCGAGCCGATCGACCAGTGAATCGGCGACTTGGCGCATCTGTTCGGCCACCCATAATTGGGCCATATCCGCAGGTAAGTCGTAGTCTTCGGCCACATCGCTGGCTGCCTCCTGAATGGCGGCCCATAACACCATGAATGGCTTTCGATAGTAGTCAATCTGCTCAGTGAGCGGCTCAGCGGCAAGCAATTCAAGTGCCGAGCGAATTTCTGTATTTTCTGACATAGCTTTCTTTACCTCGGCTCCCCTCTCTGAGGGGAGCTGTCGCCATAGGCGGCTGAGGGGAGTTTCGACCGGGGCAGCTCCCCTCAGAGAGGGGAGCCAGAATATATGTATTTACTTACTTACGACTCAGCAACCACTTTGATATCAACGACGACGTGGCCACGGCCATGCCGACCGGTACAAAGAAGGTAATCGGCGCTTCAGAGAGCTCCATCACCAAGCACATGGCCATAAGCGGTGCCTGCTGTGAGGCCGAAAGCAACGAAGCCGCACCGATCAAGGCACACACAGTTACCGAATCAGTCGGAAACATCAGTATCCATACGAGACCGAGCATCGCACCCAGCGTGGAACCTAATGCGATGCCGGGCTGCAGCACACCGCCCGACGCACCGGAGCGAATGGTCATCAGCGTCACCAGCGCTTTGGCAACAAAGGTGAGTGCCAACACACCCAGCAACATCCAGATATTGGACTGGGACAGCAGGAAACCGGCGTTCATCACGGATCCAGAAGGGCCGCTCCCACCCTGAAGCATGGCCCAGAACGATGCCATTCCAGAGCCCGCTCCCCCGCCAGAGGCCGAATCGGATACATTACCGCCGCCCGTCAGCAAGTTCCATGGAGAGGCGGCCGCTGAAGATGCCGACTGCATGGCACCAGCAGTGCCGGCGGTTTCAGGAATGAATGTGCTGAATCCAAGTTGCGCCGCGGCACGGCCGTTGCCCATCACCTGCGGCACAACAATCGCCACCAAACCGGTGATGAGACCAGCCAGCGGCATCTGCCACAGAATAGCCTTACCGGTTGGCTTGTGCGCTTCCGCCCATTGCGAACCTTTTCGGAACAATGCGCCGCCCACTCCACATGCCGCACCGCAGATCAGAGCGAACACCATTAACGTTGGCGTGGATTCCGGTTGCATGGCGGTAATGTCGTAGAACAGGTGATGCCCTTTGATCGCAACCGCCACGAATGCGGCAATGGCAGACATGCCCAGTCCAAACGCAACTTTTTCGATTGTCACATCTACCAACAGGATTTCGACGGCGAAGAACATGCCGGCCAGTGGCGCGTCATAGACGCCTCCTAGACCGGCACCGGCAGCCACTGCCACCACCATGCGCCGGTCGATGCCGTCAACGCCCTCGATATGGAACAGGTCGCAGAAACGTTGCGCGAGCATGGCGCCGAGTTCGCGTGGGGCGACTTCTCGGCCGATCGAGGCACCGGAGCCGACGATGAAAATCTGCAACACCACATGCGCAATGGTTTGCCAGAAAGGCATTCGCTTTCCCGCCACGGCCTTCTTGACTGAGGGCACCGCAGTCGTTTTGTGTCGCAGCAGATACCAGATAATGCCTGCGATGCTGAGTCCCACGGTCACCGATATCGCACGACGTGCAGCGGGCACGCCGAATGGACCAGGCAATTCTGGGCCTTCGATGTAGCCGAGCAGCACATGTTCAACGCCGTAGAGCAACAGGGTCAGCAGACCTGCTCCCACACCGATGAGCACGCCGAGCACAATGGTCGCCGCAGCGAGCCAACCAAGGCGTTTGATAGTAACCGTTGGCTGCATGTCAACCTCCGCACCCTATGCAACGAGTATGCCTTGGGAACTCCCCTCAGTCTCGCCACGCTCGACAGCTCCCCTCAAAGAGGGGAGCCAAAGAAATAGTCCTTTTGCCAGAATAGGAAGAGCCCGGAACCATGAAACACGATTCCGGGCTCAAACAATCACGCTAACGCGATGAGGCTATGCTCACTCAGCATCCTTGGCGTCATCCTTGGCGGACAGTTCGTCGGCCACGGCGGCAGCAGCGGAAGCGGCCTCGACGGACTCGGACTCTTCGTCCTCAGCGGCCTCGCCCAGGAAGGCGGAGAGGTCCACAACCTCGCCATCAGCGGTGAACTTGACGGCGCGCATGCCGGCGAGCAGGCCCTTGGAACGGCCGACTTCCTGCACAGCGGAGCCAAGCTGGCCATTCTTGATGATGGCCTGGATGAAGTTGTTCGGATCCATGCCGTACTGCTGGGCGATGGAAGCGAGGAAGTTGAACACGTCG